>Ga0247727_10004534_pt1 | contig 29345 bp, 24 predicted proteins | sample WisWelCaveWW1625_FD_202498 | JGI IMG/M metagenome (GOLD analysis project Ga0247727, IMG submission 202498) | Biofilm microbial communities from Wishing Well Cave, Virginia, United States - WW16-25 | ecosystem: Environmental > Aquatic > Deep subsurface > Groundwater > Cave microbial mat | place...
GTCGCCTTTCCTCTGTAGAAGGCCGCGTCCGGAGAAAAAGACTGTCGATTTCGCAAACGAACGAGAAAACCTGCGTTATCTGATATTGCAAAACCCGACTTTGTACGACGTTCGTACTCTCGGAGGCTTGCATAAATGGCGCCTGCTGCCCGGTTAGGCAGAAATCCTGTTGGGGACATATAGACCAGTTCTCCTTGAATAATCTCCGCCTTTCTATCCTCGCCAACGCCGTACAAATCATCAATGCTTGCTTTTTGTTTTGTCGTCATTTGTTGGACCTTGTTTTTTATACTAACATGCTGTCCAGCTTGAGTTTGCCGCGTCACTATTGTTTTTTTCTAAACAAATAGATGTCCTGGAAGGGGTTCCCCTTTGCTCCCTGCGGAACAAAATCCATCAAACTGAGGCCTTTGCTTAACGTTTCTGAGACATACTTCACGGGATGATAGGCTCCCAGTAGATTTGATCCAACCGGGCCGTGACTCTTAACGACAAGGTTTCCGGAAAGAAAACTTATTCTTTCGGCCTCGTTGAGCTGACTCAGGTAATATTCGCCATGAGTCGAGATGAGCAGGTAACCACCCGGACGAAGTATTCTCACCAATTCGTTCATCCAGGCGACTTGAAGATCTTGTGTCAGATGCGTAAAAACTGAGAGAGCATAAATGAAATCGAAGCTGGATTCATTGTATTCGAGTGGCGGATAAAGAGAGTTTCTTTGAAACAGGCCAAAATCAAGATAACCCTTGCACCATCCGAGTAATCTATCATTATAGTCAGCACCACAAATGGTCGTGTTTGCTAAGTCCTTCCAGTACCTCGTGACTCTTCCGCATCCACAACCGAAATCCAGCATCGAAGTAAAATCTTCCGGTCTCAACCCTTGCTTCATAAGGGTCTCGCGGATGCTCGAAACGGCTAGTCGACCGGTCTCCAGGAAGAGACGTATGTCCGGCTTCCCTGTTACAAGCACAATGAGACTGAGTGGCGGAATTTGAATCCCGTCATCCGTTCCGCGTACGAAATAATCGAAATTGCTCCTGATGAACTTAACTGAACGAAGGTAGTCGCGAGCCTGTATGGCTGGATTTATCAAGCCCAACCGGGCAAGGGTTTCTTTTGTGTACGCTTTTACTTTCAAATCTCCGGCGCCAGTGCCAACTTCTGCAGTTCGGAACAGTATACTCCACCGGAACACCGTCATAAGGGCCGGAATATTAGAACAAAACGGGCATCGACCGGTTTTCGAAGAAATCCAATTGTCGTATTCCCTGTTTACAGGTATGCTACGCTATGAGGAATCAGTTTTTGTGAACAGTAACTGGAGGTGATCGCGATGCGCGATTACGAGGAAAAGAGTTATTACGAAATACAACTGGATAACAAGCAGTTGATTCTCGTGTTTTTAGCGGCAGTAACCGTTTGTGTGTTGATTTTTGTGCTCGGGGTGATGATTGGAAAGGGACAAAAAGAAGCGGAGATGGCCGCTGCAGCCCGAATTGAAAAGAATCAGGCGGCGCCGGAACCGGACAAGAAGCTGCCGTCTCAAGTGGTAAGCGATGAAGATAGTGAACAGAAGACAGAAACACAGACGCCGAAGCAACCGGTGACGGAAAAAGAAGTAAAAGAGAACGAATCCTCGTCGAAACCGGAGCAAAATTTCGCATATGAAGATCTAAACAAATCAGAACCCGATACAGATAAAGATCCGGTTGACGAAAAGCCGGTCGCAACGGAGCCTGGTGAGACGGAGGAAGTTCCGAAACCGGGTCCGAATGCAACGCAATATACTGTTCAGGTTATGGCGACTTCATCCCGTTCCAAAGCAGAGGAGCAGATGTCGTCTTTGAAAGCGAAAGGCTACAGGCCATTTATGGATGAAACAACCAGCGGTGATATCAACGTTTTCAAGGTGCGGGTGGGCCGTTATACTGATACACAGCAAGCTAAAGAGATGGCTGTGCGGATCAAGAAAGACCTGAAATTGGAAACATGGGTGGCAGTACTGGATTGAAATGACAGACCCTGAAACTCCCAGGAAATTGTTAGGAACATGGCTTGTTGAATCCGGTTTGATTACGCCGGATCAACTGCATAGAGCGCTTGAAGACCAGCGTCAACGGGGTGGCCGGCTGGGCTACTCGCTGGTCCGGCTGGGCTACATTACGGCTGAGAAACTCGCCGGGTTTTTACTGAAAAATAAGGGCGTTGGAACAATCCAGGAGGAAGCGCCGGAGCGACAGAAAGCCGCTTTCGCGATTCCGAGGCGGCTCGCGCTTTATTACAAACTGGCTCCGATCAAACTGGATGGAAAAACGCTGACCGTTGCCATTTCGGAGACGACCCATCCACACTTCATCGATATTCTTGGAGATGTGACGGGATATCAAATTGATCCACTGATTTACCCGGAATCCGAGATTCGCTCTCTCATCGACAGCAGTTACCGCCTGCCGTCCGATCATGGTCTCGAGTTCTCGTCCTTCGAAGACAATGTTTTTGTAATCATCGATTCACAGAAAGGAATCAAACCGATTTCCACGGCACAATTGAAGAATGAAACAGACATCGGTGAACGGCTTCGCAGCATAATCGCAGAGGCCATTAAGGAGAAGTTTCGGGAAATCATACTTCGGCCAGAAGCCGCGCTGGCCTCCGTGTGCTTCAAGAAAGATGTGATTAAACAGAGTGAGTTTGTGCTGACTCCGCCAATGCACGACGATATGACTTTTTTGTTATATCGTCTGGCCAAATTGAATCCGTTACAACAGAAGAAAGCCCAGCACGGACGCTTTCTGGTGAAAATCAATGATCGAAAAATTTCGATGGTGCTCAGCGCCGTTCCTGGAATATACGGCGTACGCTTTCTGCTCGAAATGTTCGATGAAAAGCTGCTGAAGAATGCCTATGACGATTTCGTAAAGCCGTTTTCATCGGTCCGCGAACATGTCGAAGATTACCTGAAGGCGCGAAGAGGAATTCTTGCTATTACGGGCCCGGACGGTTCCGGACGTACCATGTTCCTGTACAGTCTCCTGATGCGATGCAAGGAAATATACAAAAGCATTTTCACGCTGGAAAATACGGTGCGATATCCTTTAAGCGGAGTCCATCAAACGGAGCTTCCTGAAGAGGAAATGGAAGCGGCTCTTGATGAAATGCTTACCCAGAATGCCGACATGATTGCCGTCAACTCCGTAAAATCTGTGCTGGCTACTGAGAAGGTGTTTTGGATCGCATCCCGGGCCCCAGTGATCGTCGTTTTGCCTTCCTTTGACAGCTTTAAGGCCGTGGATTGGCTGTGCACTCACGGATTGAAATCAGCCGTGAAAGCGGGTTTGCTTCATTCCGTGATTTCTCCCAGGTTGATTCCCCGTGTTTGCACGTTTTGCGCGGTTCCGTACGAGGCCAGTTTTAAAAACGTAAATGTCCCTCCCGGCACGCAACTGCGAATGAATCAAGGCTGCGAGCATTGCAGAAATCGTGAAGATATTCACTCCGAACCTTACTTTGAATCATTTCGTATTAACCAGGAAGCCATCGAATGGATACTCAAGGATCATTCCTCTTCTTCGCTCAGGCGTCTGGCGCGTCAGGCCGGCCGAAAGACACTGTTTGATGTTGTGTTCGGTGATGCTTTTACAGATCATCTGGACATGCTGTCTGTAGCTAAATTGCATTCGGCGCCGTGATTGTTTCTAAATTTCGAAGCCACCGGCTTTATCCCTGGCTTGCGTGTCTACTGTCGGCCGCGCTGAACGTTTCTATCTTTCCACGAATCGATTTCACCTGGCTTGCCTTTGTGTGTATGGTTCCGCTTTTCTCGTTGATCGAAGACAGGACACCACAAAAACTGTTCGGCTTTTTCTGGCTCAGCGGGTTTCTCTTTCAACTGGGGAATCTTTACTGGATCTATCTCGTCATTCAACATTATTCCAGCCTGCCGGTTTTGCTTTGCGTCGGAATACTGATCTTGCTTTGCCTCGTTCTTGCGCTGTTCTGGGGTGTGTTCGGTTTCGTTTCCGGATTCCTCCGCAACCGACTGGGATTGGCTGTTGCCCTGCTTCTGTCTCCGTTTTTATGGACATCACTGGAGTGGGCCAGGAATCAAATCACTCAGTTCCCGTGGTGCCTGCTCGGTTACAGCCAGTATACGCACTTGAGACTGGCGCAGCTGGCGAGTTTTGCGGGAATTTACGGACTGTCCGGGCTGATCGTGGCGTTCAACGCCTCTATTATTATGTCTATAGTACTACGCAAATACTATTATACAACCGTATGCGTTGCGATTGCGGCCGGCGTTTCGCTGTACGGCCATTTCCGGATTCAGCAGCACATCGAGGGACCGGTGGTGAGAGCGGGCCTGATTCAGGGAAATATTCCGCAGGACGTCAAGCTGGATTTCTCCTTCGCAGATGAAGTGCACCAGAAACATCTGCGTATGACCCGGGAGCTTATTTTGAAAGACAAACCGGATGTCATATTCTGGTCCGAAGCGGCCACGCTTTTTCCAATTCGGCAGGGAGGACTCTGGACCTCCCAGCTTCAGCATCTGGTCCGCACCAGCCGGATACCACTCATCCTGGGCAGCGATACCGTACAGAAGGGCGAAGTGTTTAACAGCGCCTATCTGGTTACGGAAACGGGAGACATTACAGCGCAATATGACAAAGTCTATCTGGTTCCATTCGGAGAATTTGTTCCCTTAAAAAACATTTTCTCTTTTGCGGGAAAGCTGATTCCGGAAATTTCTGATTTCTCCCCGGGTACATACTACGAGCCGTTTGTGGTTCACGGAGAAAAAGTATCCGTCAATATTTGTTTCGAGGTCGTTTTTCCGCAGCTTTCACGGGAATTTTGCCGTAGGGGAGCGGGATTGCTATCAACGATCACCAACGATGCCTGGTTCGGTCACACCTCAGCTCCGCACCAGCATTTTGCCATGTCTGTGATGCGGGCTATCGAGAATCGCCGGTACCTGGTTCGTGCTGCCAACACAGGAATCAGCGGTTTTGTCGATCCTTACGGACGAATCCTGCAGAGAACGGAGCTCTTTGTGCCCGCTGCCATTACGGGTGAAGTCCGGTGGAACCATGAAACCACTTTTTATACCCGATACGGTGACTGGTTCGTCTACCTCTCGTTGTTCCTCTGCGGAAAAGCTATTGTTATCGCGCTTTTTATTGGAAGGAGTAGAAACCGGATTGAATCCGGTCTTTAATTTTTGAATTCATGCACGCCGTAACAAATACAATTTCCGTGAACTGGATTACCGGAAGGAATTTTGATCTGCTCTGGTATATAGGCGCGTGTCTTACCAGTTATCTGATGATCTACCTTCATCTTGGTCTCGGAATCTCCGCGTTGATGCTGTGGTGGTTCTGGATACTTTCCGTAGACGGACCCCATGTGTTTGCCACATTCTCGCGCACGTATTTTGACATTCAGGAATGGAGTCTGCGCGCAAAGCTTTTCTATGGAAGTCTGATTTGTTATCTGGTGGGACCTGTTTTCCTGTTTCTCAGCATCGCAGTCCGCACCCAGGTTCCTTATCTTGTGTTTCTTGCGTTCGCAAGTCTCTGGGCCTACTGGCACGTCGTCCGGCAGCACTACGGATTTCTTGTGCTTTACCAGAAGAAGAACGGCGAAGCGGCGGGTAAAGAAAACAAGCTTGACTACTGGTGCTTCTACATTCTGATGCTGGCGCCCTTTGTTTCGTTTCTGTTTCGCCATCCGGAGGCTCGCGAGCAACTCGGCATGGGTCCCGCTATTACAGATCCACAGCTTTTCCTGGTTCAATCGACCCACGTCCTGATTGTTGCCGCATTACTTTTGTACGCCGGCAAGGAATTTTACGGGGCGCTCAAAGGAAGAAGATTTAATCTACCGAAGAATCTGTTTCTGGCTGCTTCGGTTCCTTTGCATCTGGTCATCTTCTTGCATCCATATATATCGACTCAATTACCCGTTCGCCTGTTTGTGGTGTTCGTGACGTTTTATCACAATGTTCAGTATCACGGGATCGTATGGTTCTACAACCGGAATCGATACGGGAAGGATTCTGAAGGAAAGTCGTATGGTCCGGCGAGTTTCATCAGCAGAAATTTCTTGATTTATTACTCCGCAGGCTTATTGTTTACCGTCGTGTACCGTTATGCAAACTGGTATTTCTTAGGCCTGGAGGTTCCGCTGCTGCCCGGCCCCAGCGAGATCAGTCAACTGGCAATCGGTCTCAGTTTTACAATTTCGGATCTGGCTTTTGCCTTCTGGTGGGGATTTGCTTTTCATCATTATTATCTGGATCAAAAGATCTGGCGAGTCAGCCGTGACCGGAGACTGAATCAGGAGCTAAAATTGGTAGCATCAGTTTGAAAGCCGGTAAAGTGTTTTATCTAATGAGATGTTTACAAAATGCGAAAGTCAGGCCGGTAAGGCCTAATCCTTATTGCCTTGTTGTGATTGCGGTTTTCATGGTTGCGCCGTTATACGCGCAGCAACTTCCAAAGGAGGGAAGAATGCAGATGGATCCTCATACTTTTGCGAGGCCGGATGAAGTAGTTGTGAGGCATCTGGAGCTCGATCTTACAGTTGATTTCGAGAAAAAAGAAATTCGTGGAACAGCAGATCTGCATCTTGAAAATAAAGCTCAAGCGAAGAAATTATATCTGGATACAAATGGACTGATCATCGAACGGATCACACTGGATTCGCAGGATGGAGATGCCACATTCGAGCTGGGGGAACCGGTCCGGTATCTGGGACGTTCTCTGGCTATATCCATTCAACCCGAAACGCGTGTCGTCCGTGTGCACTACGCGACCAGTCCGGATGCTCTGGCGCTACAGTGGCTCGATCCCGCGCAAACGTCCGATAAGAAGAAGCCGTTTTTGTACACCCAATCGCAGGCGATTCTCGCGCGTTCCTGGATTCCGTGTCAGGATACTCCCTCGGTTCGGTCGACCTACAACGCCCGCGTGCAGGTGCCGGCCGATTTAATGGCCGTGATGAGCGCCGAGAACCCGACTTCCAGGAATGCTTCCGGCGTCTACCGGTTCAGAATGCAACATCCGATACCAACGTATTTGTTTGCTCTTGCGGTCGGAGATATCGAGTTCCGCGCAACCAGCGATCGAACGGGCGTGTATGCTGAACCGTCTCTTGTTGAGAAAGCTGCCTGGGAGTTCGCAGAGACCCCTGAGATGATGAAAACAGTTGAAAAATTGTATGGTCCTTATCGATGGGGACGTTACGATGTGCTGGTTCTGCCGTCCAGTTTTCCCTGGGGCGGAATGGAGAATCCGCGGTTAACATTCGCGACTCCCACTTTGTTGGCCGGGGACCGTTCCCTTGTTGCAACGATAGCACATGAGCTCGCTCACTCCTGGTCCGGAAATCTGATAACCAATGCGAGTTGGAATGATTTCTGGTTAAACGAAGGATTCACAAACTATCTGACTTACAGAATTATGGAAGAGGTTTACGGTGAACATTATAGTCGTATGCTCGCCGTCTTGAGTTTCCAGGATCTGCAAAGGGAAGTCCGCGAGTTCGGGCCGAAGAACCCGGACACACATTTGAAGTACAACCTCGCCGGCCGCGATCCGGAAGACGGAGTTACCGGAATTCCGTATGAAAAAGGTGAGTATTTTCTGAGGACCATAGAGGCAACGACGGGCCGCGATCGGTGGGACGCGTTTCTGAAAGAGTATTTTGACAGATTTGCGTTTCAGAGTCTTACCACTGAACAGTTTCTTTCCTACTTTAATGAAAAATTTATCGGGACCAATCAGGAGCTTGGAGAGAGTCTTCGCATTAAGGATTGGGTATACGGTCCGGGAATTCCTGACAACACGGCGCGAGTTGAATCCGACGCTTTCGTGAAAGTAGATGCTGTGACCCGCTCCTGGGTCGAGGGTAAACCTGCTACAGAATTAGAAACAAAGCCGTGGAGCACACAGGAGTGGATCCATTTCTTGCGACATTTACCCGTATCTCTGGACCATCAAAAGATGCGGGAGCTGGATCATGCTTTTCATTTTGAGGGCAGGAATGCTGAGATTCGAAATGAATGGCTGGTTCAAGTGGTTGCAAAGAAATACGAGCCCGGATATCCCGATATTGAAAAATTTCTGTCTTCACAGGGGAGAAGAAAATACGTGCGGCTCATCTTTACCGAGCTGGTCCGAACACCGGAAGGGCGTGCAATGGCGCTCAGGATCTACGAGAAGATACGCCCCTTTTATCATTCTGTTGCTCGTGATACGGCTGAAAAAGTTTTGTCCTCACGATCGTGAAATCACTGCAACCCCCTTCACTGCAGGATGTTGAATCCGCTCGTCGCAGGATTGCGCCGTTTGTGTACAGAACACCGCTGGTTCGTTTGAATGCAGGGAGTGATCAAAACGAAATCTATCTGAAGCTTGAGAACCTGCAGCCGATCGGTTCCTTCAAGATTCGCGGAGCCGGTAACGCCATGGAACTGGCAGGGCCGGCAGGCTTGCAGCACGGCGTTTTTACAGCAAGCGCCGGAAACATGGGGCAGGGCGTGGCCTGGAATGCTCAACGTTTGCGGGTTCCCTGCACTGTAGTTGTTCCGGATCATGCGCCGGACGCGAAAATTTCAGCGCTGAACAGACTGAATGCCGGTGTGATCAAAGTTCCTTTTGAAGAATGGTGGAAGACTATGGTTTCGCATCAGTATCCAGGTCTGGACGGCTTTTTTATTCATCCCGTATCAGATGAAGCCGTTATGGCGGGCAACGGTACCATTGCACTGGAGGTTCTTGAAGATTTACCCGATGTCGGAGCGGTTCTTGTTCCTTACGGTGGTGGAGGACTGAGCTGCGGAATAGCATCCGTGATTCGAGCCTTGAAACCCGATGTCAAAGTCATCGGATGTGAAGTGGACACAGCCACTCCACTTGCAGCTTCCTTATCGGCGGGCGCGCCCTGCGAGGTGCAACACACCCCTTCGTTTGTTGACGGAATCGGTGGAAAGAGCCTGTTGCAGGAAATGTGGCCGCTGGTGAGTCGTTTGATAGACGGCGCCATCGTTGTTTCTCTCAAACAAATTGCTGAAGCCATTCGCTTGCTGGTGGAGCGTAATCGAATAGTGGCCGAAGGCGCCGGCGCCGCATCAGTTGCAGCAGCACTCTCGCGTTCCAGCGGACCGGGCAAAACGGTTTGCATTGTCTCCGGCGGTAACCTCGATCCTGCTAAACTCGCAGCCATCCTCCGCAACGAATTGCCCTGATACTGGATTATTCGTAGACGACCTGTTTTCCCATGCCGCCGCAGCCGTCTTTGTGGACAGCCTGCATGCAACGGCCGGTCGAACAGGAGTCCCCTGCATAACCGTTGGGATGGGTGAAATCAATCCACTTCAGGACCGCTTCTTTCAAGCGGGCCGCATCGTAATTCTTCGTTGTAATCAGATGGTTCGATAATCCCCAGATTGCCTTGGATTGATTGCAGGGACAGCAACATGTGTACTGCGTGAATTCCTTGCAACAGGGGGCCGGAATGGCGGTCAATGCATCTTTCTTGATCTTTTCCTGTTCCCCGGTTAGCTGGATCGATGTGTAATAACCGATAAATTCTTCGGTTTGTTTCTTAACATCTGTGAATTTCAATTCGTCCTCTTGCCGGGCCGCCTGCACCTGCGGCAAGAAAGCAACGAAAATCAACAAAATAATTGCTTTCGATATGATCTTCATAACTCCTCCGCAGTGGTAAGTATAATGAAAACGATCCGAGATTTCTACAAAGTGTAGTTGCTGCGCCGCTACAACTGCAACTCGTCTCTAAAAGTGTTAAGCACCCGCTGTTGATCCTTCGCTTGACTTGATTTCTATAAAGAATGACGCGCAAGGTAGATCTGGAATGAGTTATCTGCTTGATACGAACGTCATATCGGAGACAATTCGCCGCGTTCCGAACAGGGCGGTAATCTCGTGGCTTGACCAGGTTCCGGGCGAAGCACTCTTTGTGAGTGTGCTGACGCTGGGTGACGTCCGCAAAGGGATCGAGTCGCTTGGGGATAAAAAACGCAAGGAGAAACTACGCGTATGGCTCGAGCACGAGCTTCTTGAATGGTTCGGGGGCGAGTCCTTTCTATAGATTTTGCCGTAGCGGACCGTTGGGGCCGGTTGCCGGCGGAGATGCATAGGCCTCTTCCAACCATCGACAGTCTTCTGGCCGCTACCGCGATGTGTTATCAGTTACGACTTGTTACTCGCAATGTTACCGATTTCAGGTATCCGGGTCTCGAAGTAATCAACCCCTGGCCCGGTCCAGGGTAGTCGCTCCGGGTCAGGCTGAGAACTGCCTGGCGCACCCGGTAAGCGCGCTGCTCTGGATTTGTGCGGCCGATTCTACTATTATTGTATTAGTTTGAGGAAATCACGGATGAAGTCTTTCGGGGCGATTGTTCTGATGGTGGCTGCGTTTTGTGTCGTCCTTTGTCCGATGGCCGGAACGATAACTCAGGAAAAGCAACAAAATCATTGCGGTCAGGATTCATCGGATTCTCCCAAACAGGAACAGGCGTTTTCCTGTTGCATTCAACGCGGGGTGCTGCCGGCAACTCAGCAAGTTCTCTCGATCGAACCATCGCAGGAACAGATGTTGGAAACCGAATCCGTATCGCTTCAGCATGAAGTTTATCCTGCCGTTCTCGACTCCGGAGCCGTCCGGAGCGACTCCCGTGAGCGACTGACCCTCCTGTCCGTTTTGCGCGTCTAAAAACTATCCTATTCATACTAACCTATTAGGGATTTTTTATCCCGCCATGGTTCTCTATCAGGAGTGTTTTGATTATGATGCGCAAATCGTATTTATTGTTTGCAGTTGCAGCGACAATTATTTTTCTGCCCGTAATTCTGTTTTCCGGGCAGGAAGACTTCGTTTCACTGGAACAGCTTGAGCAAGAGCTGTTGCGATCGAATCCACAGATTCGAGTGGCCGGGTTGCGATATCAGGCGGCGTTAACACGTACTTCACGGGAAGGTGCTTTGCCCGATCCACGGGTCAGCATGGGATGGGCGAGCGCAGGCACGATTGTGCCGGGCGGAGGCATTGGTGAGGATCCGAATGCGAACGTCGGGATTCAACTGGCTCAGGAAATTCCGTATCCGGGCAAACGTGGACTTCAATCCGGCATTGCGCGCAAAGAAGCAGAGGTTGAACAGAGGATGCTGGAATCCGTGACCCGCTCGCAGATTTCTTCTTTACGGTCAAACTTTTATGAACTGTCCAACCTGCACCGGTCCTCCGGGCTTCTGCTGGAAAACGAGAAGCTGCTTTCCCAGCTCGCGAGCGTCGCGGAAGCAAGATACTCTGTTGGCCAGGCCATGCAGCAGGATTTAATCAAAGCCGGTACTGAGGTTGCGATCCTCAAAAGTCGTCTCATTCAGCTTAAGCAAAAACAAAGAACAGTAGAAGCGGAAATCAATGCATTATTGAATCACGATCCGGCGGCCCTTCTTGGGATCCCGGTTGCGCCTCCTCTTCCACCATTACCTGATATCGAAGGCTGGAAGGAAAGAATCGCCTACGACTCACCCGTGCTTCAGGCAAGGCAAACCACAATCGAAAAAACAGAGCTCGACTTGCGACTGGCGAAAAAAGCAGCACTTCCGAATTTCGATGTCATGACCGGTTATTTTTATCAGGGCGATCTGGAAGACATGTTCGAATTTCGCGTTGAAATCTCTTTGCCGGTTTTCTTCAACAAAAAGCAAAAGCAGTCGATGGAAGAAACGACTCTGCGATTGTCCGAATCGAAAACGGAATACAGAGTCACTGAGCAGATGATTCTGGCCGGAATTCAGGAAGCATATTCAAAGGCAGTGGCCGCTAACGAGCTGGTGAATCTATATCGAAAACAGATCGTTCCATCGTCAAAGCTTGCTCTGGAATCATCACTGGCGAGTTATCAGACGGGTGGTGTGGATTTCCTGACTGTATTGACCAATTTTACAGCGATTCGGGAATACGAAATGAGTCTGTACGAACAGGAAACGGAGTACCTCAAGGCCATTGCGAAGTTGGATGAGCTTGCCGGGACTCCGCCGGCAGGGAGGTGAATTGTGAAAAATTTCATCATTGGTTTTTTACTTGCTTCCATCCTGGTGGGGGCCGGAACGTGGTTTTTCGCTGCAGGTCGTCGAACTGTTTCGCCGGCTCAGGTTGACGAAAAGGAAAAACAGACAGAACAGTATTACTGTCCGATGCATCCGACGTTTACGTCGGACAAGCCGGGGGATTGTCCGATTTGCGGCATGGGCCTTGTGCCGCTGGAGAAAAAAGGCTCTCCGGTAAAATCTTCCGGATCTAAAGACAATCATGGAGCAATGAAAACGGCTGCGCCCCAGACGTTGCCCGCCGGATATGTGGAAGTCAGTATTCCGCAAGAGCGTCTCCGGTTGATTGGTGTGACTTATGCTGACGCAAAGTTTGTTGATCTCGAGCAGACGGTCCGGACTGTAGGTATTGTGACAGCCGATGAGACGCGTCTGCACCACATCCATTCCAAGTTCGAAGGTTACATTGAGGACATCTATGCCGATTACGTTGGTGAATATGTTAAGAAGGGCAGTGCGCTGTTTTCCATTTATTCACCGGAGCTGGTCGCGACTCAGCGCGAATACCTTCTTGCGCTGAAGGCGAAGGAGTCTTCAGAATACAGTTCATTCGCAGGAGTCGACCTTTTGGAAGCTGCACGCCGGAGATTGTCATTCTGGGATATTGGCGCCGCCCAGATCGAGCAACTTGAAAAAACACGCGAACCGATGAGAGCGGTGACGATTCGTTCGCATGTCAGCGGATACATCACGGCGAAAACAGTTGTACACGGCGCGCGGATCATGCCTTCGGATTCTCTTTATGACCTTATGGATTTGTCGCGCGTGTGGGTCATGGCCGATGTATATGAAGTGAATTTGCCTTTTGTCAAAGCAGGGATGCCGGCGACCGTGACTCTTTCGTATGATCCGGGACGAAGCTGGAAAGGACGCGTCAGCTATCTGAACCCTTCGTTGGATTCGGCAACGCGTACCATCAAAGCGCGAGTAGAAATCGAGAATTCTGAGCTTGCGCTGAAACCCGGTATGTACACCAACGTTACAATCGGCGGCAAATTGTTTCGTGCTCTGGCGGTTCCCGAAAGCGCCGTTATTTCTACAGGAGAACGGTCCGTTGTGTTTGTCTCCAAAGGTGAAGGAACATTTGAGCCAAGAGAGATCACCGCAGGTGTGAAGGCTCACGGGTTCTGGGAAGTGAAAAGCGGACTGACCGAAGGCGAAAAAGTGGCTACCGGCGCCAACTTTCTTCTTGATTCCGAATCAAAACTCCGTGCTGCTATCGAAGGAGTCACCGGTGGACAAAAGCACGCACATTAGGAGCGCATCCGGAAAAGATTATGGAGCGCAGGCTTCCAGCCTGCCGTCGAGCGGACTAGAAGTCCACGCTCCTAAATGCAGGCAGGATGCCTGCGCTCCGAACGCTACTGGAATGTCATGAGCTCTAAGAGGCGATGATGATAGAGAAGATTATTGAGTTTTCGGCAAAAGAAAGATACCTGGTCCTGATGTTGACTGCAGCCGTTGTCGTTCTTGGCATCTGGACTCTGAAGAATCAAGCGATTGACGCGATTCCGGATCTTTCCGACACTCAGGTCATTGTTTATTCGCGTTGGGATCGGTCACCGGACATCATTGAAGATCAGGTTACATATCCGATCATTACAGCATTGCTTGGAACGCCTCGCGTGAAAGCAATTCGCGGATATTCCGATTTCGGTTTTTCGTACGTCTACATCATTTTTGAAGACGGCACAGATATCTACTGGGGCCGGAGCCGCGTGCTTGAGTATCTGAGCAAAGTGACTCCAACGCTTCCTTCAGGAGTAAAAACTGAAATCGGTCCGGATGCGAGCGGTGTCGGCTGGGTTTTTCAATATGCGCTGGTGGATGAAAGCGGCAAGCATACTCTCTCGGATCTTCGGTCTTATCAAGATTGGAACCTGCGCTACGCGCTTCAAGCGGTTCCAGGCGTGGCAGAAGTTGCCTCTATTGGCGGCTTCCAGAATCAGTATCAGATCACGGTGGATCGCGAAAAATTATCGGCTCATCGAATTCCGGTCATGATGGTTTCCGAGGCAGTGCGCAAATCCAACCTGGAAATCGGCGGCCGGCTGGTTGAATTTTCAGGATTCGAGTACATGGTTCGCGGTCACGGATACGTGAAGACTAAAGCAGATCTGGAACAGGTGGTACTGAAAACAAACGAAAACGGAACCCCGGTTCTTTTGCGGGATGTGGCGCGCGTTGAATTCGGACCTGAGATTCGCAGAGGCGTCGCTGATCTCGATGGACTCGGAGATACGGTCGGCGGAATTGTTGTGATGCGCCATAACGAGAACGCTCAGAAAGTGATCACGCGGGTCAAAGATAAACTCAACGAGCTGCAGCGCTCCTTCCCATCCGGAGTAAAACTGGTTACCACTTATGACCGGTCGGAGCTGATCGAAAATTCCATCGGCACATTAACACACGAGCTGATTGTTGAAATGATCATCGTCAGTTTTGTAATTCTGATTTTCCTCTGGCACATTCCTTCTTCAATAATTCCAATTGTGACGATCCCCGTTTCCGTTTTGCTTTCTTTCATTCCGATGTACTTCTTTGGAATCAATTCCAACATCATGTCGCTTGCCGGAATCGCCATTTCTATAGGAGTTCTTGTTGACGGAGCTATCGTTGAAGTTGAAAACGCTTATAAGAAGCTGGAGTTGTGGATTGAAGGTGGTCGAAAAGGAGACTTTCACGAAATCAGATTGCAGGCGTTGAAAGAGGTTGGACCCTCTGTTTTCTTTTCTCTGCTTGTGATTGCCGTTGCCTTCCTGCCTGTATTTACGCTTGTGGACCAGGAAGGGCGGTTATTCCGGCCACTCGCATTCACAAAGAATTTTGCGATGGCGATCGCGGCCCTGCTGGCGATTACGCTGGATCCAGCAATGCGGATGCTGTTTGCGCGTATGGATTACTTTCGCTTCCGGCCTCGACCCGTTGCATGGATCGTCAATCAGGTACTGGTAGGAAAGTATTACAAAGAGGAAAAGCATCCGATCAGCCGTTTTCTTTTCAAGATTTACGAACCACCTGCGCGCCTTGTGCTGCGACATCCGAAAACAACCATTGCCGTTGCGCTTCTTCTGGTTGCCCTTACGATCCCTGTATATTTCAAGCTGGGAAACGAATTCATGCCGCCTTTGAATGAAGGGACTATCCTCTATATGCCGGTTACACTTCCGGGAATTTCAGTAGCCGAGGCCGAGGACCTGCTTCAAAAGCAGGACCAAATACTCAAGAAATTTCCGGAGGTCGTACGTGTGTTCGGCAAGGCGGGCCGCGCCGAAACATCCACTGATCCGGCTCCATTTTCCATGATGGAAACAACTGTATTGCTCAAACCCCTGTCTGAATGGCGCCATAAAGAGCAGTGGTACAGCTCCTGGTCTCCGGAATGGCTCAACAACTTACTCTGGCGTCGTATTCAACCCGACCACATTTCCTGGGAGGAGTTGATTGCTGAAATGGATGCGGCGTTGAAGATACCGGGCAGTACAAATGCATGGACAATGCCGATCAAAGCGCGTATCGATATGTTAACGACCGGAGTGCGGACCCCGGTCGGCATCAAGATTTTCGGGGAAAATCTTGCAGAAATTGAGCGAATCGGCGTTCATCTGGAAATGATCTTGAAAGACATCGAAGGCACACGATCTATTTACGCTGAGCGCGCGGCCGCGGGCTATTTTCTGGATTTCGATTTGCGTCGCGAAGAGCTTGCCCGTTATGGTTTGACGGTGGCCGATGTGCAGGACGTGATCATGTCTGCAATCGGTGGCGAAAACGTAACCACAACCGTCGAAGGTCGCGCGCGGTATCCGGTTAATGTGCGATATCCGCGCGAGTTAAGGAACAGTGTGGAAAGTCTTGGTCAGGTCCTTGTTTCAACGCCGAACGGCGCGCAGATTCCCATTTCGCAAATTGCCGACATCAAACTCGTCACCGGACCATCCATGATCCGTGATGAAAACGGGCTGCTGGTGGGCTATGTGTTTGTGGACCTTGCAACAAAGGACATCGGTGGATACGTTCAATCCGCCAAAAGAATGGTTCAGGAAAAACTGAAATTGCCGCAGGGATATTCACTCGTCTGGAGTGGACAGTATGAAAACATGTTGCGCGTGCGTGATCGATTGAAAATAGTCGTGCCGGTCACCCTTGTCTTGATCTTCGGCCTGTTGTACATGAACACAAAATCCGCTTTTAAAGCTTCAGTTGTGATGCTGGCTGTTCCCTTTTCTGTTATCGGAGCCGTGTGGCTCATGTATCTGCTCGATTACAACATATCGATTGCAGCGTGGGTGGGAATGATTGCTCTAATGGGGCTCGATGCAGAGACCGGTGTGTTTATGCTGCTGTTTCTTGATCTCTCTTACGAAGATGCAAAAAGAAAAGGAGAGCTTCGAAACAAGAACGATCTGGAGGAAGCTATTATTCATGGAGCTGTGAAACGAGTGCGACCGAAGATGATGACGGTGATGGCTGCGTTCATGGGCCTGATGCCGATCATGTGGTCCATTGGCGCCGGAGCCGACATGATGAAACGCGTTGTTGCGCCAATGGTCGGTGGCCTCGCAACATCCTTCATTCTGGAATTGCTCGTTTATCCCAGCATTTATCTGCTTTGGAAATGGCATGGCGAAATGCGTCGCGGCCTGACGGAGGTTTGATCGCAGAGTGACACCGTTTGATGTGCGTTTTTGCGTCACACTTGATGTGGTTTTCACGCCAATCATTCGAGGACTTTTTACGCCAATCATCGTTATAATAGGCTTGGCCTTTTCTTCGGGAACGAGGTACACAACATGAGCAAGAAAGAACTTCTCCTCAATGAGATTGAGCAACTTCCGGATCCACTTGTGGAACAGATCTTAGATTTTGTGCACTTTCTCAGGCTAAAGATGACAAGAGATTCATTGGAGCCGGCATTTTTAAGCGAAAGTTCTCTCACTAAAGACTGGCTAAGAGAAGAAGAGGATAAAGCGTGGCAAAATTTGTAAGGGGAGATGTTGTTGTCGTACCATTTCCTTTTTCGGATTTAAGCCAGGCGAAAAGAAGGAAGGCATTATATTCTTAGAGAAGGGGACGTGTGTGAAATACGAGACCATGATCCGGGTTTGGCTTGTGCTGCTGATATTTTCGATGCTCGCCTGCGGCCAGGTTAAGAATGAATGCGCGTTTTGCAAGCGGGAAATACATCGCGGTATGATGGCGATCACTGAAGTGAATGGTGATGAAGCGAAAGCGTGCTGCGCGAGCTGTGCCATGACATTTCAGAATGAGCATAAAGAGGCCAGTCTCAAGCGCGTTACGGATTTTACTTCGGACACGGGTCTCGATCCGTCAAAGGCCATATTTGTTTACGGTTCCACCTACGACGCTTGCAGCGCAGGTCAAGACGTAGTCCGTGACGTTCACTCCACCTATTTTACCTGTTATGATCGTTGTTCTCCGAGTATTGTGGCTTTTGCGAAAAGAGCCGATGCAGAGAGTTTTCAACGTAAGCAGGGAGGCCGCATCGTTGCGCTCGCTGAAGTTGTGAAACAACATTCCCCGGGGAAAAAGCACACTCACTGATTCCGCCATTCAGACACATTATCCGGTTCGCTGACACAATGGCGGTTCGGGTTACTCAGGGGACACGTACCTAAGTGGTTTACTGGAAATCAGATAACTCTCGAGCCACTGATGGTATGAAAATTGAACATGTGAACCATAAGGAAAAGCCTATGAAAACGTTTTGGATTACGTTCTTAACGTTATTTGTGGCGGAACTGGGTGATAAAACTCAATTGGCCGTCATTACATTGACCTCAAAGACCGGTAGCCCGCTACTGGTGTTCCTGGGCGCGGCTTCAGCACTCGTGATCGTAACACTTCTGGGAGTGGTTGCCGGTCAGGCATTGATCGGTGTTGTCCCGGAAGCTATTTTGAAGAAGATTGCTGCGCTCGCGTTCATTGTTATCGGCATCCTGATGTTCTGGGGAAAAATGTAGGGAATGACGACCTGAGCAAGATATGTTGGGAAGAATCTTCATTGCAGCCGGTTGTGCTGTCGTGGTTCTCCTGACGGCCTGGCTTGATTGGAAAGCGGGCGAAGAACTTTCCCTTTATGTCTTCTATTCTGTTCCCATTTTCGTCTCCTGCTGGTACATCGGTCCAAAGTGGGCCATCTTTGTATCTTTAATGAGCGCAGCGGCGTGGTCAGTCACCGATTATCACAGTCATCCGTCGCTCTACAGAGTTCTTGTTTACTGGAACGGTCTTATTAGAGCCGGGTTCTTTGTATGCATCGCTTGGATACTTACGGCTCTAAAACGTTCGTATGAGAGCGAGAAAAAATCCGGACACATCGATTTCCTGACCGGTCTCGCGAACCGCAGAGCCTTCTTTGAATACGGAGAACGTGAAATCAACCGGTGTCGCCGAACCGGATTTCCCCTCACCCTTGCTCTCATGGATCTGGATCAGTTTAAAGCTGTAAACGACAGGCTGGGCCATCTTGTGGGGGATGACCTTCTTCGGACCGTTGCGACTGTTCTGAAGTCCAAAACCAGGAAGACGGATATTGTTGCGCGTTTGGGGGGCGATGAATTCGCCGTTTTGCTTACTGATGCAGGCGAGCCGGTAGCTTTCAGGATTCTGGAAAAACTGCAGCTTGATCTGTGCAAGACGGTTGCGGAAAGGAACTGGGACGTAACTTTGAGCATTGGAATGGTTACGTATTCAACGCCGCCGGGTTCGCTGGATTCTGCGCTTCTTGAATCGGACAGACTGATGTACAGGGCCAAGAATCAGGGGCGAAACCAGATCCTTCATAAGATGTTTGGCTCAATGAATCCTGCTGACTTATAATAACTTCTGAACTCAGACTTTAAAGTACAGGAGTTTCCGGATGTCCCCGTGGACATATTGATTACCAGGGAATATACATGAGTGAAAATGAAGCCATCATTTCGCTGATGAACGATTTGATTCTTACGTGTAAAGACGGTGAGAAGGGTTATCGTGAAGCAGCGGAAGGTCTACAAAACGCTTTCTATCAGATGCTTCTGAATGATTACTCGCGACAGCGTTCGAAGTTTGCTTCTCAATTGCTGGCACAGGTTGTGATGATGGGCGGAGAGCCGGACCGTAAAGGCACAGTGAAAGGGGCAATTCACAGGGGCTGGATGAATCTGAAAACGGCGATAGCCGGTAAAAGTGATAATGCTATTATTTCGGAATGCAAACGCGGCGAAGAGATTGCGATCAAAATCTACCGGGATGCTTTGAAACGCGATTTACCCCCGCAGATTAAAGCACTTCTGGAACAGCAGTTGATCGAAATTATTGCTACGGAGAAGCGCGTCAGCGTCATGGATTCAAGGAAGGACGTTAAACATTCAAGTTGATTTGAATCCTGATTTTGATTCTCTGATCGTGATTGCGATCAAGATCACGATTAAGTCACAAACACATTAAACAGGGAAACAGAACATGCTTTGGACAAGACTATTCATACCTACACTGCGGGAGACACCTGCAGGCGCGGAAGCGATCAGCCACATTTTACTTTTGCGGGCCGGTTACGTGCGACAGCTCACGGCAGGAATTTACTCTTATCTTCCGCTTGCACACCGGTCGTTGCTGAAGATCACGGGCATTATTCGCGAAGAAATGAACCGTATCGGGGCCCAGGAGTTCTTGCTCCCCGCGTTGAATCCGGCAGAGGTCTGGAAGGAGAGTGGCCGGTGGGAAGTGATGGGAGAAAACATGTTCCGGTTGAAGGACCGGAAAGGGGCAGATTTGTGTCTCGGGATGACTCACGAAGAAGTGTTTACGTTCATAGCAAGAGACGAGATTCGATCTTACAAGCAATTGCCGCAAATCTGGTATCAAATCCAGACAAAATTCCGCGATGAAGCGCGTCCCAAATCTGGAATTCTAAGAGTTCGTGAATTCATCATGAAGGATTCCTACTCTTTCGATGAAGACTGGAAAGGTTTGGATCATTCTTTCGAATTGCACAGACAGGCTTACTGCCGCATCTTTAGCCGGTGTGGATTGCAGTATGTGATGGTGGAGGCCTCATCAGGCGCAATGGGCGGAAGCCAGTCAAGCGAGTTTATGGTTCGTTCCGATGCGGGAGAAGACTGGATTGCCACATGTGAGAAATGTAACTATGCTGCGAATGTTGAAAAGGCTGTATCGCGTTTACAGCCGGTCTCCGATGGTGAATCGGAACTCGCAGTCGAGGCCTTTCCGACTCCGGGTGTTCGAACGATTGAGGACCTTGTGAACTTTCCAGGTGGCGCGGCTGCCAACCGTCAGATCAAAACACTTGTTTACATGCTGGATGAAACACCGGCGCTTGTTTTACTGCGCGGCGATCACGCGTTAAACGAAACGAAGCTGGGTGATGCATCGGGCGCTGTTGCTGTGCGTCCAGCGCACCCGGAAGAAATTCACGATTTACTTGGCGCGCATGCCGGATCACTCGGGGCGGTCGGTTTTGAAAGGGTTCGCGTCATCGCAGACAACAGTTTACGTGGGCGAATCAACATGACTACAGGCGCAAACAAAGACGATTTCCATTTGCGCGGTGTTTCGGTTACTCGCGACATCAAAGTGAATCAATGGGCCGAGCTGCGAAACCTTGTTTCGGGTGAAGGTTGTTCAAGCTGTGATGGAACGCTTCGAGTGGATAAGTCGATTGAAGTGGGACACATCTTCAAACTCGGAACAAAGTACAGCGAATCGATGGGCGCGCGCGTGCTGACAGCGGAAGGGAAGGATGTGCCCATTGTCATGGGAAGCTATGGAATCGGAGCCGGACGCGTTCTGGCCGCCGCCGCTGAACTATACAACGATAAAGACGGTTTGATCATGCCCGTGTCGATTGCGCCGTTTGAATTGATCATCACGCCGGCAAATCTTTCCGATTCACATCAACGCGAAACTGCTCAGCGGCTCTATCAGGAACTCACCGTTGCAGGCATCGAAACGCTTTTGGATGACCGCGATGAGCGTCCGGGCGCCAAGTTCAAAGACGCCGATCTGATCGGCATTCCGTTTCGCCTTACCGTGGGAAACAAACTCAAAGACGGACAGGTCGAATTCCTGGCGCGAAAGGGCAAACAAGTCAAACTGATTTCGGCAGAGGAAGCCGTTCAAGAAGTGATTCGTACCGTAACTGTCGCCCGCAATTCTTGAGTACTCCGTTTTTCCGGACCGCAAAACCAGTTGACTCTATCTCAAGAACCGGATTGACCGGACAGGCACGCATTCTCCGCGTTGTTCTTTTCTCCGGCCTCCTGGCGACAAAACGATGGACTTTTACGGCCACAATCGATAGAAGTGTGGTTCAAAGTGGTACAGGAATGAGGAATAGTGTTGAAAGACCTCGCTATACGATTGAAAAACCGTCCCGGTGCTCTGGCTGACTTGGGTGAAGTGCTTGGCAAGGCAGGCGTAAGTATTGAAGGTGGCGGTGGTTTTGTCTTTGAAGGAACCGGTATCGTGCATTTCTTGTTTGCAGATGCCGGTGCTGCACGAAGGGTCCTGGAAGATGCCGGAATCGAAGTGCTTGAAGAACGCGAGGTTCTGATTCAGCGCCTCGATCAAGAGCAGCCCGGGCAACTGGGTAAGATTTCACGTCTCATGGCCGCCGCCGGAGTTAATGTCGAGGTCATTTACAGTGATCACCAGAATCAGCTCGTTCTCGGCGTCGATGACATCAGGTTGGGAAGGTCGGTTTCCGATGCGTGGGAAAAAGAGAGGAAATCGCACTCTCAAGATTAGTCGAGGAGGATCCAGTGAAAATGCTTACGCTTCGTAGCATTGGGTTCCTTTTTTTGTTCATCGTTGGCCGTGACCCAGGATGGCAAAGTAGAGGTAGAGTCAATGAACGATCAATCGACCGAAGAATTGTTGCAGCTTGAAAAAGACTTCCAGCGGGCGATTGTGGAGAATAATGCTGAACAGATCGGGCGTTACGTAGCGGATGATTGGATTATTGTTGACGCGGATAACATCGGAGCGATCAACCGATGTCTTCGTAAAAGCCGGAGATCGATGGCTCTGCGTACTTACGCAGCTTACTCGAATCCCTGTTAACAAAGTTGATTGAGATAGAGGCACACCGATAATGAAAGGCAAGAGTCGGGCCCCGCGAAGACGGTTCGAGTTTTCTGAGCAACGTGATGTGGTCGGTCACAATGCCGGCAGAGCATTTTGATTCGATAAAATCAAGATCGCACAAAACCTCTTCCAATCCAGCCCGGTCTTCGGCATAGGTGAGTTGATGAGGAAGTTCATACAAAGCGCGCGGATATGGCTCTTGCCATCGCCTCTTGAAATAGTCGGCAACGTTCTGATGAGTAGTCTTTCGATTTGCCTGGTCTGACAAGTAGCGTTTTTCCACTGCTGCTTTCAACTGCCCATGGAAGAAATCAATCACGCGGGAGCGTTCAAAAAGATAGGCGCGAAAGGAGCGATACAGTCGGCTCCACAATAAGTCCGGCAGCTTCACAGATTGTAAATGACCATCACGGCTTCCATGTTGCTTCAGGAGAAATTGCAGCTCTTCGGCGGTCATTCCACTACGGCTGCATGCAATGAACTTCATGCAATCTCGCACCAAAGGCGCGTTGAAGTCACCCTCGATTCGATCAAGGACTTGATCGAACAGGTCTGGGACGTTATCGGGAAGGCACTGAATCCTGTTGCCAAGCTCTTCAAACTTGCCGAACACACGGAGCTCTTCCAGTGCGACCAGAATGAAAAGTGGATTGCCTTGTTCATTCTTGGCGAAGAAATCCGCTTCGACCTGACGGTTAGGAAATTCATGACGGATTTCTCTGAGGTATTTCCCGACCAATAGACGAACTTCTTCCGGCGTAAGCCCGCGAAGCACTTCGATACGACATCTAATCGCAGACGGAAATACTAAATCCCGTGCTTCGCTCGCAAGTGTGCTGATGATAAAACGGATATTACGTTTACTTCTCCGCGAGTATTTCATCGACCGGCCTGTTTCTTCCTGAAAGATCTGCTGCGGTAACCACGACAAGGATCGGGAGTTACCGGTCTTCTCCGTCTGGTTGATCGCGTCGATGACGATCAGCACCTTGCGAGCTTCCGCTGATCTAGCCAGCAGCACAGGAAGAAGAAACTGTAATCCTTCAACATCTTCAGGCACTTCTTCGGTAGACCCTTGCGTGCGCTTCAAATGAATACAAAGCCGGTGAAGCATCTCGCGCAGGTTTGTGGACGCAGGGGAAGCGCCGACAAAATGGGAGTGAATCAGCCAATCTGGATGCTGATGAATGATTTCTTCTGTGAAACGACTCATCAAAGCAGACTTACCACAACCGGGTTCTCCCGTAATTAGCAATACCGAGGCTTCATCCCTCCCTTCACAGAAAGCATGCATCCGATCAAGAACATCACGCCGACCAACAAAGCGCCTTGTTCGGTCAGCCATGAAGAGCTCATGCAATTCGGCCTCTTCTTCCAGCGAATCTTTTTCCGCAACAGGTAATGCCGAATCAGCTTCAATCCTGGTCCAAAGTGTATCGCATACGATCCGTCCGAAAGTCTCCAGGTCGTTGTAATCATGAACGGGCAATCCGGCTGTGCGGATTTCCTCTTTCAATCTCGTCAATTCTTGGGGATCGGTTTCGTAGAAATCTTCGGGATGATCCGCTGCAAGTTGATGCGTGAGCGCTTCGCTGCGAAAGAAAAAGTAGCTTCGATCCCGTTGATAAATCGAATAACGCCGGAAAACAGAACGCAGAATATGTTCCTCATCACCAGAAACATCCTCTGTCAAAATATGCTTCCTCTTTTCTCCATCCCATCGATAACATCGCGCCAGGCAGCTTGTCTCTTTGTCTGAAAGCCTCTTGCCCTCCAGTTTCCCTTCCAGGATTTTTTGCAAATCAGGAACTTGTTTGGGAAGATCCGTGTGCAGCACGCCATGATAAATTTCTTGCGCTGTAATGGAATGTTGATGCCCTGGCGGAATATAGCCGTAACGAAATCCGAGCAAGCCGAGAAAGTACGGCCGGCACATATCGATTTCATCCAGGCAGATATCGAGCGCCTTCCCTGCATTTGCGTCTTCTTCGGTTACACCCCACCGCAAATCTACGTCAATCAGTTGCACGCGGATCTTCCTGCACCGCTCCTTCAGCTCTGGAAAAACAAATCGCACGAGATGATCACGCTCTGCATGCATGTCACGGAAAGTGGAGGAAATGAAAACGCGGACAGTACGCATTGGGCCGGCCATTTTGTTCCTCTCCTGGTTCCGTTTATTTTACCGTGATTTCGAAGCCGTCTGCCGGGCGCGCCAGTAAAGCAGAAGAGCCAGGCCCAGCATAACAACGAGGCTGCCGGAGACTTCCAGCACGAACCGGTAAGAGAAGTCCAATACGTTTGCAGGAATGAGATGGTCTGCACACTGGAAGATCTCATTGAGGCCGTGCGGGGTCCTGCGTTGGAATGCGGAAAAACGACTAGGAGAGAGTGCGATACGGAAAAATCGCAATCTGTGAAGCGCTCGGGATGGTACTCAGGGGCCGGTGATTTTTCCCCTGTACGCGTAGAGCTGGTTGTATCCAAAGAAGACAAGATCACCGGCAATGGCAGGGGAGCATGATATCGCGCGGCTGCAATCTTCTTTCCAGAGGATTTTGCCGTCCGCTGCACCCAGCGCAAAGAAACCGCGCGCGGGGATGTAGACGACGTTTCCACAAACGAGCGGCGAACTTTCGATGGAATCGGCAAGCTTTTGTTTCCAGATCATGGTTCCTGTTTGTTTATCAACAGCATAGAAATCGCCCGTAGGACTTCCGAAAAACAAACGACCATTGGCGTAAGCGGGTCTGCACTGGACGCCGCCCCCACCTCCCTCAGATTTAAAGGACCAGAGATACTTCAGATTGGAAAGAGCATGCGCCTCAATAGTGGAAAAGCCTGTTCCGTAAACCAGCACATCTTCGGCAATCATCGGTCCTGCAACGATTTTCTCTTCACCAAAGACGCTTTCCACTTTTCCAAGCGCCGGATTCAATCTCATAATGGAACGACCGCTCGGGAAATACACATAGGTGCCGTCGCTGCAACCTCCAATATGTGTATCAGGATCCGTTGCAGTTCTTTCGCTATGCACAAGGCGGCCGGTGTCGGCATCGAACAAAGCGATCTCCGAATCCGCAAAAAGCACGCGGTCGCCGAAACACAGAATGCATCCCATCATGGAAAACGTAGCTTCCAGACCGTGTTTTTCTCCGGCCATTGTGTTCCAGATCTCTTCGCCGGTATTCAAATCCAGGCACAATGCTTGTTTTGAATCACCTACGAAAACACGATTTCCAAGTATCGCAGGCGTTCCGTACACTTCACCCTTTATGTTTCGTTCCCACTTTTGCTGACCGGTTTTCCAGTCGAGTCCGTGAATCATTCCCTTTTTGTCTCCAATCACAAGGATCGAACCAGCGATCACCGGACTTCCTTTAAACCACCCTGCTTGAAATGTCCAGACTTGCTCAAGCGGTGGAACCAGTTGGGTCGCAACGCTACCCGTTCGCTGCATGTTTCCGCCCGCCATCGCGTAAACGGGTTCGGAAAGAGCCACTTGCGCCTCTTTTTTTGCAGGCGCGGAAATCCGCATTTCTGATTCCGCAATCAGCTTTAACACGTAACCGGTCTCATCACGCCCGGGAGATAGCTTTGCGAGCACAACCATATACGGGAGCGCGACTTTCGGCCGTAACGGGTCTCCATGAAGGCAAGCGCTGAGCACTCCTTTGATGGCGGTTTCAAATGCAGGATTGAGTCCGGCTGCAAGCTGAAAGGATTGAAGCGCGCCGTCCGTATCGCTCTCATCGTAAAAATGATCGTCCCCCCATTTACACAGAATCTCACAAATCTTTTTGACGGTCTCATCGTTCTGGTCCAGAAACCGGTGACATTGCATCGTCGCTGCGGCTGCCGCTTCTGGATCTTGTTCCGACCAGAATCGTTCAACTTCTTCATCCTGAATGCGAAGCAGCTCTTCTTTGCTTCCGGCTTCCGTGAATGTGAGACCCCTTTCGTTTAAAATGGAGGCCGCAACATCTTTGCCCCTTTTCCGAATGATTTCAATACTCTCTTCATAAGTCGGTGGTTTCATCGACCCTCCTTCAAGTTTTCAAGACTGAGCAAGTAAACGGAATTGTCACGTGTTGTCAATAAAGCGCGTGAAACATTCGGCGCAAAGGATGAAGAAAGAAGATCGCTTTCGGCAAGAAACATCGAAAGCCTTTCTCCTGAATTCGAATCCAGTGCGATGATTGTTCCATCTGCATGGGCCGCTACAATGTAACCGGCGTTTTTACTCCACCAGCAACTTCTGACAGGCTCCTTATGCGCGGTGAAGGTTCGCAACAGTTGTCTTTCCTTGAGATTCCAGATTCCAAGACTTCCATCGGATCCTCCGGTCAACAGTGAATTCTGATCCGTTGAGATCGAGCAACAGAGCAATCCGGCATTCGCGTTCAGTGTATCGATCAGCTCGCCGGTTTGCGTTTTCCAGATTTTAATTGTGCGGTCTACGGATACGGTTAAGAAAGTAGACCCATCGGCAAGAAACGTACATCCATGGATGATGCCGTCATGTGCCTGTTTTGCCCTGATCAGTTTTCGCGACCGATGTTGGTAAAGATGAAAAGTCCGGTCTTCTGAAACGGTCAGCAGTAGAGAATCGTTCGGCGAAAAGGAACACCCGGTAATCCTGTATTCATGCTGTTCTTTAAGAGCGATTCGATGCCCGGACCCATCTTTTTCGAGATCGTACAGTTCGATCTCTCCGTTCATGCAGCCACCGGCGGCGAGGCGAAGGTCTGAAGAAAATGCAAACGTTCCCGGGGCGCCTCCCTGACGTGACAGATCAGTGTACAGTGTTGCAATCTTCTTAATCCTCTCTTTGCCGGTGTCATTCAATATGAATATGCCTGCTCCTGCATCGGTTAGCACCGAGAACGCGCCGTCCGGGCTGATAGCACAGGATGGGAAAAAAGTAGAAGTCCATTTTGTGGTTTGAAATCCGGACTTTTTGGATGTGAAATCTTTAAACTCTTCCGGCAAACTGATAGCGTCTCCATCCGATTTAGGTGTCGTCCACACAAGGATTGAATTGTCACGGGCGCACGTGAGGAGTTGCTTTCCATCAGGCGAAAAGCAACATCCTTCAACCGCTCCGCTATGCCCACGGAAAACTGCAAGCGTTTTTCCTGTGGTGAGTTCCTCGCACAGTGTACCTTCGGGGCGAGTCAGAGCTATGATCCCGCCATCCGGCGATAACGAACATGTTCTCAGATCAACCGCTTCGCTCCTTCGTTCGACAATCTTTTCCCAACTCTGTGTATTCCAAACATGGATGTCACCGATCGGATCTATGGCAGCGAAAATCTTTCCATCCTGACTGAATGAACCGCAACACAGTGAAGCGTGAGATCCGCCACCGACCGCCAGGCGCTGTATTTCATGATGCGTGATCGGATCAAAGATGGTGATCTCACTTCCGGCGACAAGAGCGAGAAACCGGTTGTCCGGTGAGATTGCGATACGACTGTGCACATCGGTGGCCGGCAAAAGCCAGTGATTCAGAATTCGCCATGTCTGCTCTTCCAGCAGGTCCGCTTGCAATGCTCCGTGAGTATCTTTGCGCACCATCCACAATCCGGCATCGGTGAAACACAGGTAGGATGCCCTTTCACGGGTCACTGGATGGGGATCGTACTGCTCACCGGTCCCGGAATCCCAGATCCGGATTCCGTCCCATCCAGCAGACGCAATTCGTTTCCCATCCGTTGAAAAAGCACACGAGTAGACGCTCGATGTATGCCCGGTGAGTGTCATCACCTGAGACGTTTCCCGTTTCTCCTTGTTGATCCAACGCCACCATGGCCGCTTTTCTTCTCCGGATGAGATCATTCGCGCACTCACGACCGCAGGCGCCGCATCATCGAAGCAATTTGCCGCTTGCTGAAACACAAGTTCCGGATATCGCGCAAGTATATGACTATCGCTTCTTATAAGCCGGCCGAAATCCTGGAATAAATCTACTTCAGGAAAAGATTCAATTGCCCTCTCGTAGTCTTCCATCAAATCATAAGTCATTCCTGCAACACACTTGGCTTCAACGAATGAGAGATCTCCCAAAATAGTTTTGAGACCGTTTTCGTCCATACTTTTGGTTCTTTGATACGGAAGCTCGTTCAACGATCGTATATAAGGCTCGCGCCATCTTCTTTCAAAATAATCTCCCAGGATTGTATGATTGCGGGCTGCAGAATCAGCGTGCCGGATGTATCGCGTTTCGATTGCATTCCTGAAATCGTTATGAAAACAGTCAATGACACCGGAACGTTCCACAAGGTAGTTCACCATTGAGCGGTAAAGGCGTGTCCAGATCATGTCAGGCAGTTTCTGAGTATTCCCTTTAATATCTCTTGGACCGTAGTTCTTTAGAAGTGACTGCAACTCTTCCCCCGTCATGCCGTGGCGGCCACAAACAAGATACGAAAAGCAATCCTGAACCAGATCTTTTCCAAAGTCCGCTTCTACACGTTCCAGGACCTGATCGAACATTTCTACATTGTTTGCAGGAAGCCGTTCAACTCTGCTGTCCAATCCTTCGAAACGACCGAAAATACGCAGTTCTTCCAGTGCCACATTGATGTACAGTGGATTTCCTGCTTGTATTTTCTCGAAGAAGCGTTTTTCGACTTCGGCGTTGGGAAACTTATGACGGATCTCTTCCATATAGCTTCCGACAAGTTGGCGGATCTCAACCTCAATTAATCCTCGTACATGCGCTTCAGTCAGATTGTCTTTTCGCTGACGCAGTGCATCCAGAGTCTCCCCGGGCAAGGTGCTGATGACAAATCTTACGTTATCGGGAAGAATCGCCGGCAGCCAGTTCATAGAATGCGAGCGAAAGCTTTTTTCAAGTTGATTCACCGCATCGATCAGAAAAACGATTCTCTTTTTCGGGTCGGTCTTTTGCAAAAGGGCAGGGAAGAGGCGAAGAAGCTCTTTGTAGTCCTGAGGGACAACCGATGTGGATCCCGTCCTGTGACTGATAATTGTGCAAAATCTTTGAAGCGTTTCTCTGATGGAAGTTGAGGAAGCGGAAGCGCCGACAAAGTGTGTAATGATCCACCAGTCCGGATGTGCTGCGCT
>Ga0247727_10004535_pt1 | contig 29342 bp, 20 predicted proteins | sample WisWelCaveWW1625_FD_202498 | JGI IMG/M metagenome (GOLD analysis project Ga0247727, IMG submission 202498) | Biofilm microbial communities from Wishing Well Cave, Virginia, United States - WW16-25 | ecosystem: Environmental > Aquatic > Deep subsurface > Groundwater > Cave microbial mat | place...
TTCTCGATGGTTTCATTCCGTCGTCTTGAAATTCTGTAACACGCTTCGATCACCTCTGATTACCTCCCCCCTGATTTTAAATTTGTTATATTCTTTTCAGGAATAATGTTTTTCCTGAATCTTGTCTTGTTTTTACTGTGACGTGGATAAAGTTTTCTAATTTGTTGGCCGTGAGGTCAGATTTAAGCGCGTTGATGGCGATAAGCCGTCAGCCCGCGGTTACTAATGTAATCATCTTATGAGCAAAGCAGTGGAAATCCAACCATTAAAAGGAGGAGGTTCACATGGTCGTCGTTCGACAATTATGTAAATCGCCCGCCTCGGCTCGTGGCCTCATGAACGGCGGCGGTTCAAAAAAAAATCGGCGCCGTGCGATGGCTGCAAAAAGAAAAAAGTACCGGCCTATGCCGCAAAGTTTGGTGTCCTTGCGGTTGGTGCGCCCGGAGCCACGTTCGAACCGGACGCAGGCTCGAAGCTTGCTGGCGGCGCTCGGCCTGTTGACGTTGCTCGGCGCTGGCGCGTTGAATCGCAGCGACGACGTGTCGGTGTCGGTGCTGGATTCCCCTCGTTCTGCTCTCGTCACCCCGCCGGTACAAAACGTCGCCGCGACCTCACCGAATGCCGGCTTGCATGAAAACGGCGCGTGGCGCAACGATGGGTTGGTTGCCAATTTCGAACCGCATTTGGTTGTACCGGCAACGGAACTGCTGTCTTCTACACCGCTGCCGTCTGAAATTGTCGCTGCTACTTCGGTGGCATCACCGGAAAACACCGCGGTGGAGCCATGGGCCAGTCTCGATCCGATGCTAACCTTGCGGGATTGGTCGCTGTCCGAGGCGCGCCCCAACGCGTTGCCGAGTGCCGGCGTGATGTCGTCCATGCTGACGCCGGCCTCGCCGCAGATCGGTTTGCATTGGGAGCGTTTGGCATTGGTGCAAACCGGCAGTATTGGCATGACGATGTTTGGCTTTCAAAAATTTGACGACTTTTTTGGCCGCGGCCAGCGAGATTTTCGCGCCGGGAATGATTGGTCAAAAGATCGCACGCTGCATTTTGACGAGTTGATTCATTTTCAGGGTGGCTATCGCATTACGCAGGGCCTCGTTGGCATGTATCGCTGGGCCGGGCTGAATGCCGGATGGTCGGAAGCCCTCGGTGCTGGCACCGCGGCTTCGGTGATGACGTTTCTCGAATACGTTGACGGACGGCGGCCCACCAAACAGGGCGCGAGCTATTCGGACTTCACCGCGAATTTGCTCGGCGTCGGATTCGCGCTGGCGAAGATGCACGTTGGTGTGCTGCAAGATGTTGATCTGCGGCTCAATTACACTTCGTTCGGCGATGTGTTACAGAAAAAGACTTTGTTGAAATATGACCGCATGACGCATTGGCTCACGTATGATCTGCAGCGCCAAGTAAATTTGCCGCTGCATGTCGGCGTCGGTTACGGCGTGCAAAATGCGTTCAAACCGCAAGTGCGCTCGGAATATTACCTCGGCGTCGGCTTCACCCCGGTGGCGATTTTAGAGCGCTATTATCCCGCGGCCGCCAAACCGTTCGCCTGGTTGAATATGTATCACATCGGCTGGCAGGTGCAGGTGAAGTAAAGATAAAAAGATAATCAGCCAAAAAGAAAAGGCGGGAACTCCTCCCGCCTTTTCTTTTTTTACTCACTTCCTCGCGCGCGCCAAAACCACCAATCCCGCCGCGAGAAAAATAATATTTCCCAGCCAGGCCGCGAGCAACGGATGCAGCGTGCCGTTCTGTCCCATGGATTGGGAAGTTTTCACGGTGCCGAAATAGAGAAAACAAATGACGAGACTGGTGGCCACGCCGACGGCGCCGCCGGAGCGCACGCGGCCCGCGGCCAACGGCGCGCCGAAAAGAACGATGATGAAATTCGCCAGCGGAAACGAAATTTTCAAATACAAATCCGCCAGCCAGCGTTCGGGATTGCCGCCGTTGCGCGCCACTTCGCCAATAAATTTTTGCAACTCGCCGTACGACATCTCGGCGGGATCTTTTTGCGCTTTCGTCAACATCTGCGGCGTAAAGCTCAATTCCGGCAGCGCCAGCGTATCAAAACGCGTCAGCGTCTCGGCCCCGCCCTCAAAGCGGCGGCGATAGCCCTGCAGCATTTCCCAACGGTTCGCGGTTTCCTGCCAACGCATTTGCGCCGCATCCAGGCGGTCGTTAATAAACAGGCCGTGGTATTGTTGCACGCTCACGCGCTGCGCCATCTTGCTGGCGTCGTCATAATAACCAATGAAAACGCGGCGAACTAAATTGGTGGCGCCCGCCGCGTTCGCACTGTCGGCGCTTTCCTGAAAATAAAGATTGGACAGCCGCGCTGTCAGATTTTTCGGCATCCGGTCGACGTATTGTTGTTTAATCTCGGCTTTGCGCTGATTGGCAACCGGCATGACCTTTTCGGCGAAGAGCAACATGACGCCGCTGAGCAGAAACCCCATGATAAACAGCGGCAACAGAATACGCGGCAATGAGCGCCCCGCCGCGAGCATCGCCGTCAATTCGTTGTATTTACCCAACTGGCCGACACTGAACATCGCCGCGAGCAACATGGCCACCGGCATGCTCAAAATAATCACGTACGGCAAATAATAAAAATAATAGCTCATCACCACCAGCGCCGGCACTTTGCGATCGATGAACTCGGAGAGCGCTTCGAGCAAATCCACCGTGATGAAAATACTCGCGAATGCGACGAGGGAAAAAAGCAAGTTGAGTAAAAATTTTTTCGAGACGTAGCGGTCGAGAAGCATGCTGGTTGCGGGTTACTGGTTGCTGATTTTATACTGCTCACTGAATACTGCTCACTGATTACTGAGTACTACTGCTCACTTGCTCTTCCGCCACCACAATAACTTTCTGAGATCCAGGGTGACATTTTCCCGGGCGGTGCGCCAAAGAAGATAGAGACCGCACAAGCCGACGATGAAATTGGCGGCCCACATCGCCACGAAGGGCGAAATATACTGACGATCCGCCAGGTCTTCGCCGCCGATGAGAAAGGCCCAGTAGAGCAGGAAAAAACCGAGGCTGAGTCCACCGCCGGCGGCGAGGCCGCCCCGCCGCGCCATAAAGCCGAGCGGCGCGCCGATAATCACAAACACCAGACACGCCACGGGAATCGAATATTTTTTGTGAATCTCCACCAGCAGGCTTTTACTCGTGCGCTCATAGGTGCTCGCCACGGAGAGTTGATTCTGAATGTTGTATAGCGTCTGGCGCGTGTTGACGAGCAAAAGATGCAATTGCTCCTGCCGGGTGCGGGCGGCGATGCTATCGGCATTGAGTTTCGCGTTGGCCGCCCATGCTTGCTTTTCTGCATTCGTCGGCGCCTCACGTACATAAAGATTGGCCGACGGTGTCACCGGCAGGTTGAGGGCGACGCTCGGCGCGGCGAGGTTTACCGCGGATAAGTTTGAATCCGTCGTTGCGGCGGAAATGCCGAACGTGGCGCCGAGGACGCGATACAAATCGCGCGCGACATGATCGTTGATCGTTCGTTTACTCTCGTCGAGCTGCCGGCGATTGGAGGTCACTTCCTGGCGCATTTGCTGCGCGCTTTTTTCACGGTCGCCGCGATACTCCGATTCACTGCGCCGCAGAAACATATCATCGACGGCAATCGCCAGCACGTGTTTGGTAAAGGTAACATGGCGCAGTTCTTCTAATTTGTTGAAATCAAGCTCCTGCAACTCGCCGTCAAAAAGCGTGATCACCAGCGCGCCAAGGGTGGGGTTGAGTTCGAGATATCCTCGCTGCGCCGAGATGATCCGGCTGTGATCCGGCGCGCTATGGTCGTCGATCAATAAATTGCGGGCGATGGTAACGCCATTGGGGTTTTCGGGGCCGCTGGCGGATTGCACGCTGTCGGCAAGTTCCTGCACCAGCAGGCCGTAGTCGGGAATGTTGGTGTACCAAACGCCCGGCTCGATGCTCACCCCCGGTTTTTTTCGCGCAATGTCGCCGGCGAGTATGCGCGCGCGATGGTTGAACTCCGGCAGCACTTCATTGTTGAACCAGATCATGCCAAGCGTCACTAAAACGGCGGCGATTAAGACCGGGGTGGTAACGCGATACAGACTGATGCCGCTGGCTTTCATCGCAGTAATTTCATTGTCGGCGGCGAGACGGCCAAACGCCATGAGCGTGGCCATGAGCACGGCCATCGGCACGGCCAGCGCGACAATCCACGCCATGTTCAGCGCAAAAAATTCGAGCACGACATTCCACGGCAATCCCTTGCTCAACATGCGGCTCAGCTCGCGAAACAGCAGGTTGAGCAAGAAAATCAGGGTGATGACGGAGAAACCAAACAAGAACGGCCCAACATGCTCACGCAAAATGTAGCGGGCTAAAATCAAACGTTTCATTAAAACAATATAGCCAAACCCACACTTAAAAAGCAACAATAGAAATGGTGAATAATTCTTTGAGATTTGCGGAACTTCAAAACGCGCCGGAGCGTAAGGCCAAATGTCACGCATGACACACTGGCGGCAGGTGAAAGCGCTGAGTCCGATTTGCGCCAAAAGATTCGCCCAAACGTAATTCACCTTCGCCCCTGACTCTGCGGCTTCGAGCGCTTCGATTGAAAACTTGACTTTGTCGTTTGATTTCGTTATTTTATCATAGAAAATTGAAAAGGCGGTGGGGCATGATGGATTGGCATCGTTCGTTCGGACTGGCATTGACGGATTATTTCACTGATTCTGCATATCGCGTTGAGTTGGAGAAAGATCTTTCGCTCAAACAGCAATTTGTGGACGTGGTGATTATTGAGCAGGAAACAAACCGCGCATTGCAGGAGTCTCCGGATGGTTTGGAGAATTTGGGACGGCATAATCTCTTGACGTACAAATCCATCCGAGAGCCTTTGACCGGCTGGGCGCTGGATGAATTGCTGGGGCACTTTGTAAATTATCGCAAGCAAATCAGTCCGTCATGGGAAAAACTGTTGCCGATTGAAGATTTTCGATTGTATGCCGTCACCACCCGTTGGCCGGAAAAACTTGCAACGGAAACTGAGTTCACGTCGTTAAAAGAAGGGATATCTGAAACAAAGTGGGGAAGTCAACGAATTCGCATTATCGTGCTTAGTCAAGTTCCGCAAGCGGAACGGAATGCTATTTGGCAGTTATTTAGCGCCGAAGCGGAAAAAGTGCAATATGGCGCCGACCATTATCTCTGGCGCCAAGAGAATTACAATAAACTGATTTATCAATTGTACCGGTATTATCACGTCGAAGGTGTTGCCATGCCTTACACTTGGGAAGACTTTGAGCGAGAGTTTGATCAAGAACTCTTGGAACGGGTTCCAGCGGAAGAACGGATAAAGGGATTGCCCCCTGAAGTGCGGTTGAAAGGATTGCCCCCTGAAGTGCGGTTGAAAGGATTGCCCGCGGAAGCGCGGTTGAAAGGATTGCCCGCGGAAGCGCGGTTGAAAGGATTGCCCGCGGAAGCGCGGTTGAAAGGGTTGCCGGCTAAAGAAATCGAAGCCTATCTCAAAAAACTCCGGCAGCAGAAGTCCAAAAAGAAAATAAATGCCATAAAATAGGTTTTAGAGAAACTGCGCCAGGCTTTGCAACAAGCTGCACGGCGATTCTATTTACCCCGTGCGGCTATTTGTAAATTTAAAAAATGATAAGCACGGATTCCGCTTCACCGGCCCGGCTCTTGGCAGAAATTTTTCTTGATTCTTATGCTGTAGTTTTTATTTTTTATATACTAAACTGTTCGCTGAACCAACTGAGGAGTATTATCGAGTGCTTGCTACAGGATTCTGAAACCGGAATCTGTTCCGCGTCATGGATTGAATTTAATAAATGGCCGAATTGGTATCAGACGCGGGGCTGACTCAGGGTTGAAGTGAAACGTGAATAAATATTTTGTCTGCTTCAAAAGACTGAAACCTGCGCCGTTGCTGTTCGTTTGTTTTTCGGTCTTTTTTTATTTTAGCCCGCCGGGCTCTCCTCTCGTGGCGCAAGAATTAAGCGACGTTCTCGACACGCGGTCTCCGATTGGCCTGCGTTTGCCCGAGGTGCGGCCGCTTGATCCGCGCGTTTTCCCTTTTGAAAAAACGCCCATTCGCGGTCTCTCATTGCGCGGCGAGGTGTCGTCATTCTTAGATTGGCAGCCCCTCTCCTTGCGGCGCAACACCGCGCTGGATTCCGCCGGCAAATTCATCATCGTCACCGAAGAAATGAACGGCCGGCCGGTGCGGCAGCGCTACATGATTCCTTTGTCGCTCTATTTAAACGAACGCTTGGCGTACGAGCAATATCTCACCTGGCATAAAGCCGCAGCGGAAAATGTTTATCGCCGCGGCGAGGACCAGCGGCGCGGGTTAGGCGGCGTCAATATTGAAATTCCGGTTCCCATCAAAAGCCGCGCGTTCGAGCAAATCTTCGGCGGCAACACCGTCGGCTTGAATGTGCAGGGTGATATCAGCATCAAAATTTCCGGACGCAACGAAAACCGCAGCGAAGTGGTAACCGCGTACAACCGCGGCTCGAATTTTAGTTTTAAAATGCAACAACAGCAACGCTTCACTGTCACCGGGCGCATCGGCGAGAAGGTGCAAGTCAACGTCGATCAGGACAGCGAGCGCGCCTTTGATTTTGAAAATAATATTCGCTTGAGTTACACCGGTTTTGAAGACGACATCGTGCAGAAAATCGAGGCCGGCAACGTGGCGCTCTCGTTGCCGGGCACGCGCTTCGTGACGTTCGGCGGCACCAGCGCCGGCCTGTTCGGCGTCAAAACCGACATGCAAATCGGCAACCTCGCGCTGACGGCGATTGCCAGCCAGGAAAAGGGCGAGAATAAACGGCTCACCCTCTCCGGCGGCGCGACGGAAGGCTCGCAGAAAATTCAAGACTACGATTATCGCCGCTACACCTATTTTTTCATCGACTCGCTGTATCGCGATCAGTTCCGCCGCTACAGCCGGCAAAAATGGGTGCACAGCTTTAATCCCAATCGCGCCATCTCCGACATTTTCGTTTATAAATCCGCGCCGGGCTACGACCAGCGCCCGGAACAAATTCCCGGTATCGCTTATCCCGCCGATACGTTGAAATATCCAGACGAGATTTACCGCGGCAATTTTATTCGCCTCGAACCCAACGTGGATTATTACATTCAAAAAGATCTCGGTTATATCGTGATGACCAATCCGCTGGGCGAGGAAGAAGTGCTCGGCGTGGCTTTTCGCACGCCGCAGGAAGCCGTCGGCGACGTCAATTATATTGCCGATCCCGATCCCAATAAACGCACGTCGATCAATCTGCGGCTCGTTAAAGCGCGCAGCCCGGTGCCGACCGTGAGCACGTGGGATCTGGAATGGAAAAATGTTTATTATCTCGGCGGCCGCAATATTCCGCGGGAAGGTTTTGAGCTGAAAGTTTTTTTTAAACCGCCTTCGGGCGATCCGCAAGAAGCGTTGACGGTGTCGGGCAAACCCCGCTCGTATCTGGAGATTTTTGGGTTGGACGTGCGCAACGTGGCGGGCGCGGCCGAGCCGGATAATATTATTGACATCGATGACGTCATTCTCAATCTCGGCCGGGGCGAATTGATTTTTCCGGATTTGCGGCCGTTTGATCCGCTCGGCGCTTTCGTGGATGGAACCCCGGCGCTGCTCGATCTGCCGCGCGAATCCCGTTCCATCAACAATCGCAATGTCAGCATGTACAACACCAAGATTCGCCCGGAGATTGACGAGGCCAGCAAATACTATATCGAAGTCAAATCCAAAACCCGCAGCAGCAATTACAGTCTCGGTTTCAACATCATTGAAAATTCGGAAAAGGTTTTGCTCAACGGCGTCGAGCTGCAGCGCGACACGGATTATAGCATCGATTATTTTTCCGGCAACCTGACGGTTTTGAAAGATGAGGCGAACAAGCCGAACGCCAATGTGGAGATTTCCTATCAGAGCAATTCGCTGTTTCAGCTCGAGAAGAAATCGATTCTCGGGGCGCGCGCGGAATATCGCTTCAATCCCAATTCTTATCTCGGCGGCACGCTGCTGTATTTGAGCCAGCGCACGCTGGATCAACGCATTCGGCTCGGCAGCGTCGATAACGGCCCGATGAAGAATTTGATCTGGGATGTGAACGCGGCGCTGAAATTTCAGCCGAATTTTCTCAGCCGGGCGCTCAACGCGTTGCCGATTCTTTCGACGCAGGAATCCAGCGAGTTGCGCCTCGAAGGTGAAATCGCGCAAATTTTGCCGAATCCCAATACGTTGAACAGCAAAGTTCCCGGCGATCAAGACGGCGTCGCGTATGTGGATGATTTTGAAGCTTCGAAACGTTCAACGCCGCTCGGCGTGATTCGCCGCGGTTGGGTGCAAGCCTCGATTCCCAAGGCAATTTTAGACGATCCGACCAATGTGGCGCCGCCGGACGCCTTGAGCGCGAAAAAGGAACGCAGCGCGCTGGCGCGGCGCGGCAAGCTGATTTGGTACAACCCCTTCAGCGGCGTCGCGACGAAAGAAATTTATCCGGAACGCGACGTCAATCAAACCAACCAGATCACGCAGGTGTTGTCGCTGGAGTTTGATCCGACCGCGAATGAAATCGATAAAACGACGCCGCCGGGATTGCGGCGCTCGTGGGGCGGCATTATGCGCGCGCTCTCGCCCGGCTTTTTTGATCAGACCGACAGCAAATTTTTGGAAATCTGGTTTTTCGGTTCGAAGGGCCGCGTGCATGTAGATCTCGGCCAGCTCTCGGAAGATATGATTCCCAACGGCCAGCTCAACACCGAAGATGTTTTCGGCGGTATTCGCAATAATATTTTGGACGACGGCGAAGATATCGGCGTGGACGGCGTGAAAGGCAGCGACGGCGCGGCGACTTTTAGCAACGACGGCGCCAGCAAAGATTACTGGGAATTGACGGGCGATCAACAAAAGAATTTTGGCGAGCCGGCGAGCGATGACGATTGGAGCTACGCCTCGCGCAGTTTCGAGTATGATCATATCAATGGCACCGAAAACAGCAAGAATGACGCGAATGAAGCCGGCGGCTCGATTCGCCCGGACACGGAAGATATCAACGCCAATGGCGGTCTCGATCTGGCGAACAATTACATCTCTTACACGTTTTCCATTGACACGAACAATGTGGCGGTGCGCGATCGTTATTTAAAGGGGGGTCGATTGAGCGGCTGGAAGTTGTATCGCATCCCGCTGTCTGACGGCATCAAGAGCGACGGCACGCGGAATTTGACCGCCACGGATTTTAGCCGGATCGAATATGTGCGCGTTTGGGTCGATAGCGTCGATGACGCGCGCGGGGCCTTTCTCAGCCTGGCGGATATCAGCCTGGTCGGCAACGAGTGGAAAGAAGTCGGCATCATTAAAACTGAAACGAATTTCAAGGACGCGCTGCAAGACCAGCGTTTTGAAGTGACCGTCGTGAATAACGAAGAGAATCCGGGCGAGTATGAATCGCCGCCGGGCGTGCAGAGTGAGGTTGATCGCATCACGTTTTTGCGCTCGAAGGAGCAATCGCAAACGTTGCGGGTCAAAAACGAGGGCAGCGGTTTGGCGCCGAATGAAATCGCCGTGGCGCAGAAAACTTTTTTTCAACCGATGAATCTGGTCAATTATAACTGGTTGAAGATGTTTGTGTATGGCAAGCAGGATTTGCGCCGGGCCGGCGGCGCGCCCCTGGAAAGCGTTGAATTTTTCATTCGCTTTGGCGCGGACACCAGCAATTTTTATGAATTTCGCGAGAAAATTTTCGCGGGGTGGGATCAGAAAAACAATATGGATATCGATCTCATCGAGTTGGCCGGCTTAAAAGAAATTTTGCCTGCCGACAGCGCCGTGGCCGGTTATGGCCGCGACGTGCTGCGTTATCGCCGCAAACGTATTGGCGCGACGCAGGAGTTGCGGGTGCGCGGCAATCCGTCGCTGACGAACGTCCGCACCATGGTGGCCGGCATCAAAAACCTCGATGCGAGCAAAAATTTCTGGGGCGAAATGTGGATGGACGAGTTGCGCGTGGTGGAGGTGAAAAAAGACCGGGGCATTGCGTTGCGCATGCGCGGCGATCTCAAGTTGGCCGATTTCGTCACGCTCAACGGCGAAATCAACCGGCAAGACGCGGACTTTCATAACGTGTCGCAGCGCTTTGGCGGCGGCGATAATCGCACCAATATCACGGTGGGCGGCGGCATGACGTTCGATAAATTGCTGCCCGAGGCGCTCGGCCTGGCGATTCCCATTAGCATGAATTATTCCAAATCCGATGCCCGGCCGAAATACATTCCCGGCACGGATATTTTGGTGACGCCGGATTTGCCCGACACGACGCTGGCGAAAATCAAAGCGCTGAACGATCAATTCGGCATTAATGTGTCGGCGCGGCGGCGCTCCCGGTCGCAGAATTTTTTCATCAAAAATACGTTGGACAATATTACCAGCAGTTTGAGCTACACCAAAAGCAATGGGCAAAGCTCGCAAATTAAATTCTCGCGCCGCGAGGCGTGGTCCGGCGACGTCGGCTATAATTTGAATTTTGGCGCGAAAAATTATTGGGAACCGTTTAAATGGGTTGGCAAGGCGCCGCTGTTGGGCAAGCTGACCAATACCAAGCTTTATTATACGCCGCAGAGCTTTAGCGCCACCGTGTCGGCGACGAAAAGCGATGATAAATCCGAAACGCGATTGTTGGGCAGCCGCGCCGGCGTGCGCACCAACTCTGCGGCTTATGCGGCGGTAACCAACTTTCGCGCGGCGATGAAATTGGTGGAGAATATCAGTTTTGATTTTTCCCACGGGTTTACCAGCGATCTGCTGTCGCGCGGCCGCGCCTATCGCGATTCGCTGGAGAGGGGCGGCGCTTTGCCGTTTCCGGTCGCGCCGAAGCAGGGTTTGATGGCGCTGCTCTCCGGCGATCATGAAGTGGTGAGTTTGTCGCAATCCGCTGGCGTCAAGTATTCGCCGAATCTGTTTCAGTGGTTCAATCCGAATTTGAGCTACAACAGCAATTATCGTTACGGCAATAATATTCAGCAGGGCGAAGTCGGCCGTACTGCCGGAACGAGCGTGACGCTGACCGCCAGTTCGACGTTGCGGCTGGGCGACTTGTTTAAATTCTCTCAACGCAAAGACGCCCCGGCCGGCCGCGAAACCCCGGACCGGAAACAACGCACCGCGCCGCGTTTGCCGCCGGGCCAACAACCACCGCCGGATGATGACCAGCCCGATGACGACGAAGAGCAGCGCGAGGCGCCGCGTCCTCCGTCTGATGATGAAGAGCGCGTCACGCCGCCGGAAGAAGACAAAAAAGAAAAAGAAGATAAAAAAGAAGAAGAGAAAAAACAGGAAGAGAAAAAAGAGGAGAAACCCCGGCGGGGCATTTCGCCGTTGCAGCTTTTCAGCATTTTTACCAAATTCAAAGACGTCAGCGTTAATTTCAGCCGCAACGATAGTTATTCCGATTACGCGCTGCAATCGGGCCGGCCCAATCTGCGCTATCAGCTTGGGTTGACGCGCAACGCCGGTCTCGGCCAGGTCACCGGCGTGCAGACCACGCCTTCGACGTTTTCGCGCCGCGATAATTACTCGGCGAGTTCGGGTTTTGATATCAGCCGGAGTTTTAATATCACCGTCCGCTTTGATCACGATGAAAGCCGCAACGAAAGCACGACGATCACCGGCACCACTTCGGATTCGTGGTTGCGCTCTTCGGAGTTGGGGTTGTCGTTTATTCCCGAAGTGGATATTCCGTTTCCGGAGTGGTCGGTGCGCTGGAGCGGTTTGGAAAAATTTAAATGGTTTGGCAAGTTTGCGACGAACTTGAGCGTGGAGCATGGTTTCGGCGGCAAGAAATCTTCGACGTGGAACGGCGCCCCCGATCGCATCACCGGCGAAGATTTTTCTTTCAATTTCCGGCCGTTGATCAAAGTCAATTCGACGCTGAAAAATGGCATGGTGGTGACGTTTCAGTACAGCAAAACTTCCGGCGACCGGCCAACCTACAACTACGATGCGGCGCGCGATTCGTTATTTTTTCAAAGCGCGTCGATTTCGCGCACGAATGAATTGTCGTTCACCGCGACATACTCCAAACAATCGGGTTTTAAAATTCCGCTGCCGTTTTTTAAGAACAAGGAATTGCGCAACTCGGTGGATTTTTCGGCGACGTTTCTCAAAAGCGCCAGCGAGTCCGGTTTGCGGCGCGGCACCGCGGATGACATCAGCGCCAACAGCACGAAACGCTGGTCATTCAGCCCGCGCATGACGTATTCGTTCAGCAACCGCGTGCGCGGCGGCGCGCATTTTGAAATCGGCAAAACCGAAAGCAAACTGACCGGCACCACCAACATCAAAGAACTCGGCATCGACATCAATATTTCGATTCGCGGCGAGTAACGTAACCCAGACGGCCCGTCTGGTAAAAAATGGAGTGAAGGAATGCAGGGATTCCGGCGAGATGAGTGGATAGCGTTGCGGCATTTTAGAAATTCGGTTTTCAGCCCGAAGATGCCGAAAAAAAAAGAAATCACACGCGGATTTCTTTTTCTCATGCTGCCGTTCCTATTTTACGCTTGCGCGAAAAAACCTCAGGCTTTGACCATTCTTCCTTTCAACGGCCAGAGCGCTTACAATTTACTCGTCCAACAATGCAATTTCGGCCCGCGCGTTCCCGACACGCCAGCGCATGATTCCTGCCGCGTTTTTCTTGTCGAGGAATTAAAAAAATATGCCGACCAAGTGGCGGAACAAAGATTCGACGAGTATCTCCCCGGCCTGCAGAAGACGGTAAAGTTGACGAACATCATCGCAAGCTTCGATTTGAAAGCGACGCAGCGCATTTTGCTCTGCGCGCATTGGGATTCGCGGCCGTGGGCGAGTGAAGATCCGGACACCAGCAAGCGCCGGCAGCCGATTCTCGGCGCGAATGACGGGGCCTCCGGCGTCGCGGTGCTGCTGGAAGTTGCCAAAACGTTGAAGAGCTCACCGCCGCCGGTCGGCGTTGATATTATTTTCTTCGACGGTGAAGACGCGGGGATCAGCGGCCAGAATGACACCTATCTCGCCGGCTCGCGTTATTTTGCGCGCAACAAAGCCGCTTCGTTCAATCCGATGATGGGTCTTCTTGTTGATATGGTCGGCGGCGCCAATCTGCAACTTTATAAAGAAGTCAATTCGGTGAATTACGCCAGCGCCGTCGTCGATCGCGTGTGGAACCTCGCCGCGCGCCTCGGCGTCACGGAATTCATACCAACCCCCAAGCATCAAGTCACCGATGATCACATTCCGCTTTTGGATGTCGGCATTCCCGTCATCGATATTATTGATTTTGATTACGCTTACTGGCACACCACTGGCGATACTCCGGATAAATGCAGCGCCGCCAGTTTGGAAAAAGTCGGGCGCGTCGCGCTGGCGACGGTTTATAATCCGGAACCGTAGCACGGACCGCCGGGCCGTTCAATTTATTTGAGAGTTCGATTATTACATTTTGCTCGGAGCCTTTGATTCTTGACGCTAACGCTACCAACCAGTTTGCCGCCACTGTGATAACTCATTTACACTTCAGTTATACGGAGGCTTTATGAAAAAGCAGATGGCTTTTTTCCTTGCAATGCTGTTTGGTGCCGCTCCCGTGGTTTTTTCACAGATTAAATCCGGGACGTGGGAGTTGTCGTTAAGCGGCTACATGGGCTCTGAATCATCCAAGATAGAAACGACGACTTCCGCCGGGAAGTTTAGCGCCGACGGTGATCAGAAGTATTTAAAACTGTCTTTGCGATCGGGTTATTATCTGGTGACGGGTCTGGCTCTGGAGCCGGAAATTCTCTGGTTCGCAGCAGAAGGTATTAAGCCCGGGATTAGTTTGAGCGGTAATCTGGCTTATAATCTCGGCGTATCACAAGCACCTGTCGCGCTGTTTGGGCTGATCGGCTTCGGTAAAGCGAACGGCACTCCCTTTGTGCAAGATCTTATTCTGCGGACCTCGGATAAATTCGACGTCGACGTCCTTAATCTCGGCGCTGGCGCGAAATTTTTCCTGGCAAAATCAGTGGCTTTTCGCACGGAGTATCGGTTTCAACGTTACCACGCGGAAAATTCCGTTCGTTTCGGGTCGTTATCCGGAAAGCAAACGCGAACAACCCAGGCGCACAATATTCTCCTCGGGCTTTCGGTTTTCCTTTAACATGCTTTGATGAAGACACCTCCCCAAAGCTGGCAAATGCTGGCGCTGTGTCCAGGCGCGGCGCTCGAAGAAATGCTCGTGGCTTATTTGTTTGAACGCGGCGCCGTGGGCACGCAACAAATTGAAGATCGGCTGCTGGCCTATTTTCCGGAACCTTGCGATGCCGTTGCCATTGCCGGCGGCGTGCAAAATTTTTTGGAGCAACTGCGTGCCGGCGGGATCGATCTGCCTAAATTCGCGATCACCCACGAACCCCTCGCCGCGCAGGATTGGCACTCGGCATGGAAAAAATATTTCAAGCCGTTTCTCATTTCGCCGCGCGTGTTGATTCGCCCGAGCTGGGAAACCGCGGCGCTCGCGCCCGGGCAAATCGAAATCGTCATTGATCCCAAGCAGGCGTTTGGCACCGGTCATCACGCCACCACGCGCAGCATGTTGCGACTGCTCGAAAAATATCTACGGCCGGCGATGCGCGTTATCGACGCCGGCACCGGCACCGCCATTCTCGCCATTGCCGCGGCGAAATTGCGGCCCGGCGTGCGCGTTGTGGCGTTCGACAACGATCCCCTCGCCGTCGAAGCCGCGCAGGAAAATATTCAGTTGAATCGCGTTGCCGATTGTATTAAATTATATACCGGCACCCTGGCTGCGCTGAACGTGCCGCCGGTCGATTTGATTTTGGCAAATCTTCAACATCTTACTTTGCTGGAATTGTTGCCGGAGTTTGCCGCGGTCTTAAAACGCGAAGGCGTGATGTTGCTGTCCGGCCTGCTCACCCATGAAGGCGAATCGATTAAAGCCGCGGCGCAGCGCCTGGGCTTGCAATGTTTGGAAATTCAGCCGGAAGAAGAATGGTTAACCATCGCCGCCGCTTGGTTTAACTGAGTTGAATTTAACGACGAACATTTCAAGGTCGAAGATCGGCAGGAGAACATGAAACGCTCGGCTGGGTTTTCGATCTTTTGTTTTTTAAGCGTGTGGCTTTCTACCGCCGCTTTCGCTCAAGAGACGCGCGTGGTGGTTGATTCGTTGCGCCTGGAAGCGAGCGCGCTCTATGTGGATTTCCACGTCGATAGCCTCTTGACCACGACGCTGCTGAACGGCATGCAGCGCGGCCTGACTTCGGCGGCGCAGTTTCGCGTGCAATTGTGGCGCAAGCGCCGCCGCTGGTTTGGCAGCACGTTTTTGGCCGAGCGCCACTATGAAGTAAAATCCACCTACGACGCGTGGGAGAAAAAATATGCCATCGTTACCGCCGGCGAGCGCCGGCTGACGAGCGGACTGGATTTGGTGCGGCGCTGGTGGGAGCAACATCGCGGCGTCGCGCTCGCCGAGATCAAACAGCTTCAACCCGACCGGCGCTATTTTGTGACCATCGAGTTGCTGGTCGAGCCGGTGTCGAAAGAGAATCTCAACGAAATTCGCGGCTGGCTCGCCGGCGAAGTCAAAACTTCAGCGCCACGTGATTCGACGCAACGCGCGCCGGCGGATACAACGGCCAATCGCAATAACAGCGTTTCGGATCGGCTGCTGAATTTGATCGTCAATCTGACCGGCTTCGGCAAACAGGTGGTGACGATACAATCAGAAATTTTTGGCATCGAGGCGAATGGAAAGTTAGTGTGGGCGAAGTAAAAAGAGTTTACTCGTTTGCCGGTTTGCCAGTTTAACCGGCTAACCGATAAACTGTAAAACCGTCAAACAATTACTTTTTTGTTTCTGCGGAGCAACGATGAATAATCCTGCCGTCGCGCGTCTCGCCAGCCTTGATCTGGGCACCAATACGTTTTTGTTATTGATCGCCGAGGTGGCGGCTGGAAAAATTTCACCGGTAGTGGATCGCGAAACCTTCGTTCGTCTCGGCAAAGGCGTCGATGCGGCGGGGAATTTGAACGCGGCTGCGATGCAACGCGGTTATGTGTGCTTGCAGGAATATGCGGCGTTGGCGCGGCAACATCATGTGGAAAAAATTTTTGCTGTCGGCACCAGCGCCTTGCGCGACGCGGCCAATCGCGCTGAATTTCTCAACGCCGTGCTGGCGCAAACCGGCATGCGCATCGAAGTGATCTCCGGTGAAAAGGAAGCGCGGCTCACGTTTGCGGGAACGATTTCCAATAAAACGAATTTACCTGGCCCGATCGCCGTTCTGGATATTGGCGGCGGCAGCACGGAAGTCGTGATCGGTGCGCCGCATTTATTTTCAGTGCGTGAAAATACTTTGCAGGCCCGCAGCGCCGATATTGGCTCCGTGCGCCTCACCGAACGGTTCTTGCAAAATGACCCGGTGCAACCGGAAGAAGTGATGCGGCTTCGCCAACAGACCGAAACGGTGATGCGCGCCACCTGGCCGGCGGCGAGCCTTGCGCCGGTGCAGACGCTCATCGGCACCGCCGGCACGATCACCACGCTGGCGGCAATGGCGCAGGAAATGCGTGAATACGATTCGGCGCGCATCGATGGTTATATGCTCACGCGCCAAAAACTCGGCGAGCTCATTATTGAAATACGGCGGCGCTCAGTGGCCCAGCGTTGCGAATTGCCGGGACTTTCTCCCGCGCGCGCCGACGTGATCCTCGCCGGCGCGATTATTCTCGAAACGTTTCTGGATCTCTACAGATTTCCTGAGTTGCTGGTCAGCGATCGCGGTCTCCGATTTGGTGTTTTGATTGAGGCGGCTAATTTGTAGCGCTGGTCAATCAGTCGTTCCTCCCCATAGTTTTTTTATTTCATTACCTTTGCTTCCACTTCCGGCGCTTCCATACATAATTCGACATTTACATTTGGCGCATAGGCGCGAATCCAGCCCAAAATCGCGCGGTACATTTCGAGCCGAATCGGCTTGAAGTAGCGATACTTTTTATCTTCACATTGCACCGCTTCACCGGCGAGCAGCCAACTTTGCCGCACGCGCTGTTGAATGACGCGACGCAAACCCGGCGTGGCGCGGAACATGCCGAGGGAAATGTCCGAGGTCTTTTTGGGGTCCAAAGTCGAGAATATTTTTTCGATCATTTCGCGATAGCCGGTTTGCCAATCGGGATACCACACAATCGGATCGAAACGCAAGCCGACCCAATAACCGGCATCTTGCACGCGGCGCGCCGCGCGAATGCGTTCATCAAGGCTTGCGGTTTGATGCTCGATGCGCTCGGCAATTTCATGTGGATTGAATGTCCACGAAATCACCGTCTGGCCGTTATGATTCAAGCCGAAGAGATTTTCGACGTAATCACTTTTGGTGCGCATTTCCAAACGCGCGTGTTTGTGCGGTGCAAAAAGTTCAACAAGCGGTTGCGATAAATTGGTGAGATGATCGTAAGCCAGCGCATCGGAGAATTCTCCGGCATGGAAAAACAAACGCGCCTCGAGGTGTGAAGCGGACATTGGCGGCGCCGCGTCAGCATACGGCGCCGCGATGATTTCCTGAATGCGCTGGAGCAACTCCGGCAAATTCACAAAAATCGTCGGGCGCTGATGCGCCAAATAATCATAGAGAAAACAATATTCGCAATCAAACGGGCAGCCGTGCGAGTGAATGATGTAATATTCATTCGGCGTCGGGCGAAAGAGATCGCGCTCGACTTGTTTGACCAACTCGCCCTCTTTCACCGCCAAAATCAGCGAGCGTTTTTCCGTGGCAATGCGGCGATTGATCCCGAATTCCTGCGCGGCCATATTTTGGTAGGAATCGATTTCCTGCACGGGAATATTGGACAAGCGCGCGAGGATTTCCTGCGCCATGGGATAATCGCGCGCGCGGCGTTCGAGAAAGATGATTTCGGGATGAAAGAGTTTCATATCGTTAGTAGTGATGCCTTCAGGCATTGCAGCTTGCTGAAAAGGCGCGCCTTGGTTGCAGTCAAAATTTTACGCCTGCAGGCGTAACTATGAGCCGCCCTCCAATAATGCAAACAACTTCTTCCACAAACTGCGTTTCGTCGCCTCCTGCATGGCCGTGATCGCCTCGCCGATTTCTCCTGCCTCTCCGGCGCGGACGGTGATCGTCAGTTCATTGCCCTCGAAAAAGCGTGGCGGTCGAACGTTGATTTTATGTTGCGCCAATGGCTCGGCAAGTTTGGCAAATTTTTCTTCAGTTTCGGAAAGGCGAGGAAAACGCTCATGTTGTAAATACGTGCGCAACTGGCTCGCACGTTGGCGCGGCGTGGCGCTTTCGTTCACAAAAAGTTCTTGCACTTGCGGGCGCTCGAAAATATCCTGCACGCGCACGCCGTCGCGCGCCGCCAGGCTCGAAACGTTGTCGACCATCTCGCGCGCTTCTTGCAGGGAAACGCGATGCTCGCCGAACAATTTGTCCGCGGCAACGCGGCGATCTTCCGGCCGCAACGGCCGCAGCAACTCGGCGTGTTGCGGCGTCAATTTCCCGCCGGCGAGATCGTCCTGATGTTTCTCGGAAAACTCTTTAAAGAAGAGAAAGGTTTCGACGGCTTCGATGGTGGGCGGAATGTCGAGGAGCGGACAAATTTCTTTTTGCAAACGGTCGATATCGCCGTGCCACAAAATGGCGAAGCGCTGCAAGACCCGCGATTTCTCCATCGCATTCAGCGCGCGCCCGCCAACTTTTTCCTGCAAGCTCAACCACAGCAATTTCTCGCGCGTTTCGTGGCGATGCACCAGCGCCGGAATTTTTTTCCAGCCCAGTTCTTGGCCCGCGAGCAAGCGCCGCACGCCGATGACGATTTTATATTTTTGCTCAAATGCGGCGACGACAATCGGCTGTTGCAATTCGACGGCGCGAATGGATTCGAGCAGCAGGCCGGTTTCGAGCGGGTAGGTAAAAACAAAATCGTCCCAATCTGGCGAAGTGAGATCGATGTCTTCAAGAGCGATGTTTTCGATGCGCATAAGCCTCCGGTAATTTGTCGTAAATAACCGTCCGTCGTAGTCCCGCCCTCTTGTGGGGTGATGTTTTTAACACAAAATTTTTATTTTCACCAGCCGCCCACAAAGGGCGGAGACTACGAAAATAACGAATGGACGGTATTCGGAATTTACGAAATCGCGGGCAAATTACCAAGAGCGGAATGCACGAGAGCGGGGATTGATTGGCGGGAACGGGTTGACGCGGGGTGAGCTCAAATCGGCAATAGGGGCAAATCTGCCAATCGAGATGCAAAGAGTGGCTGCAGCTCGGGCAAGTTGTGCACGATTTATTTTTGGTGAACAAAAATTATAGTAAAATAAATTTTATTCTTTATGAAACTATTCTAATCAGGAATAGTATATGATAAGGAAAATTTATAAAACGCGGAGAGGTTAACAAGGTAGAACAAAAATGTCAAAAAGTGAAATCGCAATTCTCGGCTTGCTGGCAGAGTGTCCGATGCACGGCTACCAGATTCATCAGCAGATTAAAGAGCGGGAAATGGATTACTGGGCGAAAATCAAATTGCCCTCCATTTATAGCACGCTCACTCGGCTGGAGGAACAAGGCTTGATCACTCCCGGCAAAGAGAAAGTCGGTAACACGCCGGAGCGCACGGTTTATGCGCTCACCCCGGCGGGGCGTGAGCAGCTTGGCGAACAGGTGCAAGCTTTCTTGCGCGAAGATGCGCATCCCGAGTGGCTCTTTGGACTCGGCGTCGCGTTCATTTGCGGCGCGCCGCGCGAGAAGGTTCTGGAAGCGCTGCAACTTCGTCGGCAAAATTTCGAAAAGCATTTACAGACCCTGGCGCAGGAAGCCGTCGCTTATAAAGATAAAATTCCGTTCAACTGGTACATGTTGATCGAGCACGCGCAGAAACACATGCAGTTCGATTTGGATTGGCTGGCGCAATTGATCGACACCGTAAAAAAAGTGGAGCGCTGGACGCCGGAATGGCAATGCCCGGAATGCACCGACGTAACCCAGACCGCCGGTCTGGCTCCGATTCCGATTAGCGGTTGATTTTTAAAAGCAAAAGCATTTTACAAAATAATTGTGGCAAGACAATTTTTAAGGAGGCTCAATGAAACACGTGAGATGGACGTTCGTCATTCGTAACTGGTTACTGATCACTGTTTACTGGCTACTGCTTACTGAAGCCGCGGCGCAACCCGCAGGCGACGACATGAAGGTCGCGCCACCCAACGGTAAAATTTTAAAATTGGATGAAGCGATTCAAACCGCGCTCGCAAAGAATCTGCAATTGCAGGCAGCGCGTCAATCGACGGAAGCTTCAAGCTGGGGTGTGAAAAACGCCTACACGCTATTTCTGCCGAGCGTCAACGTGGCGCTCAGTTATGCGCGGCTGGACGGCGGCACGCTGGATCGCGCCAATGCTTTTTATAATTTCGTCAACGACCCGAACAGCGGCGGCGTTTTGCCCGACGAACTGAAGCGCAATGTTCGCCCTGGCGCGTATCGCAATTCCTACGGCCCGTCGGTGAGCGTGACGCAGCCGATTTTTACCGGCGGCACGCTGCTGGCCAATGTCAACGTCGCGCAGGCGATGGACATGACGGCGCAAGCGAATCTCGCCGACACCGAGCAGCAAGTGATCTACAACACGCAGCTGGCTTATTTTAATGTCTTGCGCGCGCATGATTTGATCGTCGTCGCGAAAGATCAATTGCAAACCGCGGAGGAGCATTTGAGCAGCGCCCGCAAGCAAGTCGACGCCGGCCTGCGTAGCAAAACCGAAATTTTGCGTTGGGAAGTGCAAAAGGCGAATGCCGAAAGTTTTCTCGCGCAGGCGGAAAACGGTTTGGCGCTCGCGCGCCCCGCGCTCAATCAGGTGCTGGGTTTGGAACTGAATGCTGAATTTTCCGTCATTCCGGTGGAAGATATTCCGGTGCAAATTCCCGCGACGGTCGACGAGCAGGTTGCGACGGCATTGCGGAAATATCCAGGCTTGCGGGTGATGGAAGCGAATGTCGATCTCGCGGGCGCGCAGGTGAAAGTCGAGCGCTCTAATTTCACGCCGAAAGTCGCGCTGGCCTATAACTACAGTTGGGAAGCGAACAACACGCTGAAGCTCGACAGCTACAAAACGTGGTCGCTCGGCATCGCGGCGCAATTTCCGATCTTCAACGGTTTTCGCGATTATACCAATTTGCAAAAAGCGCAGGCGACGAAACAGCAGACGGTAACGATGCAGCAGGATTTCGAGCGCGGCTTGCGCCTGCAGGTTTTGCAGGCCTCGCAAAATCTCGATCTGGCCAAACGCCAAGTGACGCTCACCGAAAAAGCGCGCGCCCAGGCCGAAGAAAACTTTCGCATCATCAAGCGCTCGTATGAAGTCGGCCTCGCCGCGAATCTTGATTTTCTCGACGCGCAAAATGCGCAGAACCAGGCCCGTTGGGACAACGTCAATGTGAAGTATAATTATCTGTTGGCGAAAACCGCGCTGGCGCAGGCGATGGGCGTTTTAAAACAGTAATCAGTATCCAGTTTTCAGTGATCAGTATTCAGATATGCAAAACCCGGAGTGACAAACTTCAGTTTGTCAGACGCTGAACCCAAATAGGAAAGTGAGTCCAATATGAAAACCAAAACAATCGCCATCGTTCTGCTCGCGACTGTCGCCACGAGCTTCGTCGCGTGGAGTCGTTGGAAGACGGATAAAAATACGAGCGCTGCCGTCGAAGGTTTGCCGCTCTCGGTTAAAGTGCAAATCGTGCAACCGGCGGCGATGGCGCAAAATTTGGTGATGTCCGGCACGTTGGTCGGTGAGAATGAAGCCACGGTGATTTCCGAAGCCGGCGGCAAAATCACCGGCGTGCGCGCGCAGGTTGGTGATTGGGTCAACAAGGGTCAAACCATCGTGCAACTGGAAAATGATTTGCGGCACGTGGCGCTGGAGCAGGCGAAAGCGCAATTGATGACGGCGCAGACGAATTTTGAAAAAGCGCAAAAAGATTTGCAGCGATTCGAAGATTTATACAAAGAACAAATTTCAACGCAGAATGACATTGAAAATGCGCGCTTGGGCGCTCGCGCCGCGGAAGCGCAATTAAAAGGCGCGGAAGCCGCGGCGAAATTGGCGCAGCGTCAATATGACGACGCCTCGATCAAAGCCCCGCTCGCAGGACGACTCGCTGATCGCTACGTGAATGACGCGGCGATGGTGATGCCCGGCGACAAAATCGGCGTCGTAGTGGATGCGCGCCAAATGAAACTGCGCACGAGCGTGGCAGAGAATGAAGTGGCGCTCATCAAAGCCGGACAAGTGGTGGAAGTGATTGCCGACGCTTTGTCGAATATAAATTTTTCCGGCAAAGTTTTCTCCGTCGCGCAAAAATCCAATCACGAGCGCACGTATCCGGTCGAGATTTTGGTGAAGAATGATCAAACCGAATCGCTGCGCAGCGGCATGTTCGGACGCGCCACCGTGCAAGTTGCCAACGCAACGGATGCGCTGATTGTGCCGAACGAAGCCGTGCTCTCCGAGGGCGCGCGCAAAAATTATGTTTATATCGAGGAAAGCGGCGTTGCCAAACGCGTCGACGTGCAGCTTGGTTTGAAACAGCCGCATCAAGTCCAAATCACGAGCGGCCTCTCCGCCGGTGCGCGCGTCGTCATTTCCGGCCAACAGCGTTTGACGAACGGCGCAAAAGTTGTCGTGCAAGAGTGAGGCTGTTAGCCAATTACGATGTTAACGCCAGCAAAGTCAAAAATAATTCCTGCGCAAGGTATCTGAAAGTTCTCATACTCTTTTTTTTGAACGCGGATGACACGGATTGGGCGGATTGACACGGATAAAGCAAAAACATAAAAATCCGTGAGAATCCGTGTTATCCGCGTCATCCGTGTTCGAAGCTTTTGCTTGTATGTTTCTGCTGGTCTTTAAATTTTGACGCAGGTTTTAGCCGGCAAACTGGCTAACCGGCCAACACGGAAAAACCTAAAAACCGATTATAACACGAGAAATATATGAAACTCACCCAAGTCTCCATCCAGCGGCCCGCGTTCATCACGATGATCTTCACGGCGCTGGCGGCGCTCGGCTTGTTTGCTTATTCGCAGATGGGCGTCGATCTGCTGCCGAAGATGGATTGGCCGATGGTTTCCGTCGTGACGATTTATCCCGGCGCCGGCCCGAAAGAAGTTGAGACGACCGTCTCGAAGCCGGTTGAAGAGGCGCTGTCGAGTCTCAACGGTTTGAAGCATCTGCGCTCTTTTTCCAATGAAAACGTTTCGGTGATTTTGGCCGAGTTTTCATTCACCACCGACGTTGAAACGGCAACGAACGAAGTGCAGCGCAAAGTCGACGGTGTGCGCGCGGATTTGCCGAAAGAAATTTACACGCCGACCGTCACCAAGTCCGACATCAACGATTTTCCAATCGTGCGCATTGCCATGAGCGGCGGCGCCGATGCGCGCGCGCTGTATCAGTTTGCCGACGAGCACGTGTCGCAGCGCCTCGAACAAATTCCCGGCGTGTCGAGCGTGGAAGTTGTCGGCGGCCAACAGCGCGAGATTCGCATCGAAGTCGACAACGACCGTTTGCGCGCGTACAATCTTTCCGTGCTGCAAATCAGCCAAGCGTTGCAGCGCGAGAATCTGGATTTCCCGACCGGCAAAATCAATTCGCCGGTGAGCCAGCACATCGTCCGCGTTGACGGCAAATTCACCACGCCGGAAGCGATGAACAACATCGTGCTGGCGGCGAATGGCGACAGCAAAGTTTATTTGCGCGACGTGGCACGCGTGTTGGATACTTATAATGAGGACGTCACGTACACCCGTTTGAACGGCGCCGCGTCCGTCGGCTTGCTGTTGCAGCGGCAATCCGGCGCCAACTCCGTGCAAGTCGCGGCGCTCGCAAAAGACGAGTTGGCGAAAATCGAGAAAGAGCAGAACGGACAAATTCATTTTGAAATCGCGCAGGACATCACGCAATTTACGCTGCACTCCGTCGACGAAGTCAAGCGCGATCTCGGCCTCGCGGTGTTGATGGTCGCCATCGTGCTGTTCGTCTTCCTGCACAGCTTCCGCAACTCGCTCATCGTGCTGTTGTCGATTCCGACGAGCTTGATCACGACCTTCATCATGATGCAAGCTTTCGGCTTCACGATCAATCTCGTGTCGCTCATGGCGCTCGCGCTGGTCATCGGTATTTTGGTTGACGACTCGATCGTCGTGCTGGAAAACATTCACCGCCATCTTGAAAAAGGCGAAGAGCCAAAAACCGCGGCGCTCAAAGGCCGGCAAGAAATCGGTTTTGCCGCCATCGCCATTACGCTCGTCGACGTCGTCGTGTTCTTGCCGATTGCATTGATCGGCGGCATCGTCGGAAAAATTTTTAAAGAGTTCGGCCTCACCATCGTCGTCAGCACACTGCTCTCGTTGTTCGTCTCGTTCACGTTGACGCCGATGCTCGCCTCGAAATGGTCGCGCGCCGGCTCGACAACGTTGCGCTGGGGCTGGCTGCATTTCTTAATTGAAAAATTCGAAGCGTTTCAAGAAAACTTGAACGCGCGTTATCGACGCTGGCTCGCGTGGGGATTAAATCATCGCAAGACGGTCGTGTTCACGAGCTTCGCGTTGCTGATTCTCAGTTTCGCGCTGGTGCCGCTCGGTTTCATCGGCTCCGAATTTATGAGCGAAGCCGACCGCGGCGAGTTTGCGGTGAATTTGGAAATGCCGATCGGCGCCGCGCTCGACATTACCGATGACGCGACGCGACGCGTCGAAAATATTTTAACGACCATGCCGGAAGTGACGCGCTATTTGTCAACCGTCGGCAAATCGCAAAGCGAATGGTCGAGCGCGAAGCGTCCGAACGTCGCGCAGATTTCAGTTGCACTAAAAGAGAAACGCGCGCGCGAACGCAGCACTGCCGAAGTGATGAACGATATTTCCCGACAGGCCGCGAACATTCCCGGTTTGCAGGTGCGCATGAGTCCGATCAGCATGTTCGGCGCCGCGCAGGAAGCGCCGCTGCAAATCGAAGTGAAAGGCCCGGATTTGGCAACGCTCGCCGGCGTCGCGGAAAAAGTGACGGCGATCACGACGCAAGTCGCGGGCACGCGCGATGTGAAAAGCTCGTGGGAAGAAGGCCAGCCGGAAATTAAAATCTCGGTGGATCGCGACCGCGCCGCGCAATTCGGCTTGACGCTCGGCGAAATCGGCGTGGCCATGCGCACCGCGCTCGAAGGCGATATCGCGACGAAATTTAAAGACGGCAACACCGAATATGACACGCGCGTCGTGCTCGCGAAAGCCAATCGCTCGAATCCGACCGATGTCGAGAAAGTGACGCTGGTGAATTATCGCGGCGAGCGTGTTTTTCTCGGGCAGGTCGCGGAGGTTTATTACGGCAAAGGCCCGACGATGATCGGGCGCAAAGATCGCGAGCGGTTGATCACGGTTTTCTCGAATCTCGACGGCAATGTGCCGCTCGGCCAAATTTCCGCGGAAATTCAACAGCGCGCCGCGAGCCTCGAGCTGCCGCCCGGCGTGACGATCCAATATGCCGGCGACGTGCAAAACATGCAGGACATGTTCCGCGACATGATGATCGCCATTGCTTTCGCGGCTTTGTTTATCTATATGATCATGGTCGCGCTGTTTGAAAGTTACGCGCATCCGTTCACGATTATGTTCTCGATTCCGGTCGCGCTCGTCGGCGGCCTCGGGGCGCTCGCCCTCACCGGCCAAACGTTGAACATGTTTTCGATGATCGGCGTTTTGCTCGCGATGGGTTTGGTGACGAAGAATGCCATCCTGCTCGTTGACCGCGCCAACGAGCAGCGCGCGAAAGGCCTCTCCGTGCGCGATGCGTTGCTTGAAGCCGGTCCAACGCGTTTGCGCCCGATCATTATGACGACGCTCACGATGGTGCTCGGCATGGCGCCGCTCGCGCTGGCTCTCGGCGCCGGTTCGGAAATTCGCCAGAGCATGGCCATCGTCGTCATCGGCGCGTTGGTCAGCTCAACAGTTCTTACATTGATTCTGATACCGGTGGTTTATTCATACATGGAAGGCGCACGCGCGTTCTTTAGTCGGAAAAAAGTTGCCGCCACCAATGGCCGGTATGAAAAAGTTCCGGAGCTGGTGAGAGAAGCGGTGGCGTAAAGTTGTGTGGGAGAGCGGGCTGCGCCTGTAGGGTGAAAAGGGAGAAAGGGTGATCGCGCCTTTTCTCCCTTTTTGTTTTAGGGAGAAGCTTTTTGTTGACTATTTGCTTTGTATTTTGTAAAATTGATCAATGACTTTAGTTTGTTGGAATAGAAAAGTTAATAAACGACAATGGATGTTCTCATTCGGATTAAACGCCTCGTTATTTCCAGGCGCGTTGTGTTTACGGATAAGGCTGATATTGAGCGAGTTGCAGATGGCCTAACGCCGGAGATGGTTTTTGAAGCGATTTTAAATGCTCTGGCGGTTTATAAAAAATTGCGCTCTCGTGATCCCGTTTCAGGCCGACCAGAGAATCTCTATGTCATTAAAGGTTTGACCTATGACGGCACGGCCATTTATACCAAAGGCAAAATACGAAACCAAAATGGAACAGAGGTATTTTATGTCCTCATCTCCTCGAAACGTTCAGATTAAGCCTCGATTCAACTCATACAATGAAGAATCGAATTGGTGGGATGATTTGCCGGCAGTTCTACATTGTCCGGAATGCGGCAAAAAAGCCATGCGACGAGTCAATGGACCTTGTCAACTTCTTGATGGAATTCTTATTCCCGAGCTCGAACGCTTTCAGTGTTCCTCCTGCAAGGCCAATTTTTTTGATTACGCGGCAATGAAGATTATGGATAAATTTCGGGAAAGTTTAGTCCAAAACTCGGCGCGTCCGCGCCGCCGGACACGAGTGAAAAGAACGCTCGTCGATCAATAAAACTATTCGTGACAACGAATACTTTCGAGGTGAATTATGGCTGCAGCCGTTCGTGAACATATAGAAGCCCTCTCCAGTAGTGAGCTTCAGGAAATGCTTCGTCGCGACTATTTGCGGCGCTTGATTCGGTATCAGACCACCGATGACTTGATGCGGCAAAAATATGGCATACCCTATGAAGAGTTTGTCAGCCGCAATATCGTTGCCGAGAGAAACTTTCTGTGGGAAGTTGAATCCGACTCGCAGGATTGGGAAATGGCGCTTGATGGCATTCGCACGATGCAACGCAAACTCGGCGAGATCGAGCATATTTGAAATTTGTAAACGTCAACATCCGTTGCGGGTTTAGCGCTCAGAAATCCTCTTGCCTTTCCTCAATTTTTTATTATCTTCACTTCCTTTATTAAATTTCCATCCCCTTCATTCGCAAACAAGCCGAAGAGAGGCGCCGGCCTTTTAAGTTTATTGTTTGCAAATTTTAGAAACATTGGCTAAATTTAAATATCACCAATTCCAGCCGCCATTTTTGTTAATAGAAAGGAAAGCAATGCCCGAACGAATAATCCGCGTTGGCCACAGCCCGGATCCTGACGACGCGTTTATGTTTTACGGTTTAGCCAGCGGCAAAGTCAAAATCGACGGCGTGCGCATCGAGCATGTGATGGAAGATATTCAAACCTTGAACGAGCGCGCGCTGCGCGCAGAGTTGGAAGTCACGGCCATTTCGGCGCATGCCTTCGTGCACGTCGCCGATCAGTACTGGATAATGCGGACCGGCGCCAGCATGGGCGAGGGCTACGGGCCGGTCATCGTGGCGAAGAAAAATTATCGTCTCGAAGATCTGCGCGGGAAAGTTGTCGCGACGCCGGGCCGGTTGACGACCGCGAATCTGCTGTTCCAGATTTATACGGAAGGCGTCAAGAATATCGACGTGCCATTCGATCAAATTATCGACGCGGTGCAAGCTGAAAAAGTCGACGCCGGCTTGTTGATTCACGAAGGCCAAATTACCTATAAAGAAATGGGCTTGCACAAAGTCATCGATTTCGGCGAGGCGTGGCAAAATGATTCCGGCGGATTGCCGTTGCCGCTCGGCCTCGACGTCGTGCGCAAAGATTTGGGCGAGCCGTTGGCGCGCCGGCTTTCGAAGGGACTGCAAGACAGCATTCATTACGGCTATCAACATCAAGACGAGTCGATTGCTTACGCGCTCGAATTTGGCCGCGGCATCGATACGGCGCTCGGCACGCGTTTCGTCAAAATGTACGTCAATGAGGTCACCATCGACATGGGTGAACGCGGCCGGCAGGCCTTGCAGGTATTGTTTGATCGAGCTTTGCAGAAAAAGCTCATTCCTCATCGACCGGTGGTCGAGTTATATTAACCCAATTGAATTTTATTGCAAACGAAGATGGGATCGGCCTCATGAATGCGCTAAAAACGGCGGGATTTAAATATCCTTTCGGCGAAGAATCTTGCGAACACGAAACTAAAGTGCTCGGCGATCAATACCCAAAATATTTTTATAACCTGGGACGCTTCAACCACGACGTGATCAACCCGGACACCTATTTGATTGTCGGGCGGCGCGGCGCCGGCAAAACTTCGTTGGCGAAATATCTGGAATTTCAAACGGAAATTCCCAAGGCGCGGTGCGTCGACGTGGATGAGCCGGCCGTGTATGACGAAGCCCTGCGTGAAATGGCGGCGCACTCCGCCTACACCGGGGATCTGCTGACGTCCTATCTCGTCAAGGTGTGGAATTATATCATCTGGTCGTTGATTTTTGAGCAATATCGTTATTCCGACCCGGAAATCGAAGCCGCCTGTTTTTACACCGGCAAAAGCGAGGGTTACCCGCGTTTCATCGCCGATTTGCTCAAGCAATTGACCAGCCGTATTTTGCAGGACAAAGAAAATTCTCTGGTGAATAAATTAGAAGAACAAATTTCCTCGACAAAATTTCTTACCGCCCAAAATAAAGTGCTCCGGCAGACGCCGGTGCGCCCCGTCATCGTCGCCATTGACACGCTGGAGCGCTATGATAAAGACGACGAGCGTTTGATGGACATCACCGCGGCGTTGATTCAATGCGCGAGCCATTTTAATGTGGCCTACGCCGGCCGCGGCATCCATGTGAAAACTTTTGTGGCCGCGGAAATTTTTCCGCATATCAAAGAAGCCGCCATCTCCAACACCACGAAATTCATTCGCCACCCGGTTTATTTGCATTGGCGGCCGCGCGATCTTGTGCATCTCATCTGCTGGCGTTTTTTTCGCTATTTAGAGCAACGCGATAACCTGCCCGCCGCAGCCGCCACCGGCGTGAATTGGGAAGATTTTA
>Ga0247727_10004536_pt1 | contig 29335 bp, 29 predicted proteins | sample WisWelCaveWW1625_FD_202498 | JGI IMG/M metagenome (GOLD analysis project Ga0247727, IMG submission 202498) | Biofilm microbial communities from Wishing Well Cave, Virginia, United States - WW16-25 | ecosystem: Environmental > Aquatic > Deep subsurface > Groundwater > Cave microbial mat | place...
AAAATGAAAAAAGAAGAAAACGAATATATTAAATATTCTATTATTGTATTAATAGAATTTATTACAAGTACAATATATATATTTTTAAGAGCAGGTTCAGTTGCTATTTCTCCATTAATAGGAGGGTCAAACATATTAGTTATTGCATTTGTTACTGGATTTTCCATTTATGCAATCCATGCTACTTATCTAAAATACAAAACTGGATATGTAAATATACTCATTGCAATTGCTTATTTGTTTTATGATAAAAAAGAAAAATCAAATGAATGGATGATGATTCTAATCAAAATATTTTTTTTGTTTGCAGCGCAACTCGTTGGATCTATCATAGCAGCTCTACTTGTATGGGGAATTATTGGAGATAATGGAACTCATTTGGGAAAACCTACAATAGGATCTGGATTATTATTTTCTCAAGCATTAGGATATGAAATATTAGGTACATTTATATTAATAACAACGTCATTAATATCAAATGCAAAATATGCTGGAAATCCTACTTATGCTCTTATTACTGGTCTTCTGGACACGACAATTGTTTTAGTTGGAATTCCAATTTCTGGAGCATCGCTCAATTACGCACGACATTTTGGACCTACTCTTATATCAAATTCATGGGTAAAAACTGATTGGATTTATTATGTTGGACCAACAATAGGTGCTTTGGTGGCTTGGTTTTTTATTTGGTTATTTTTTGCAGTAGAAGATAAGTTATCCAATAATAAACATTCAAAATCTTAATTCCATTGACATTATTCTTGATTTTTATATTGAATCGGTCCAGTTGACCATTCTTTTACTTCAGTCTCCACCATTTCTTTTACTTCAGTCTCCATAAATTTTTTATTGAATTTCAAGATAGGTTTATTATTATCATTTTTTTCCGTTTCCATTAAAAATGAAGCAGTTTTTATTTCTTCTTTATCTTTTTCAGGAGAAAGAATCATCAAATCGGGAATGGAATCATCATCTTTCATATTTTCGTCTTCAAAGGCTTTTGGAACAGGATGTGTATATGGTTGATGATCATATATAGAAGGAGTTACTTTTTGAATTGGCTCTCCCAAAAAAGTTTTGAGCATAGCTGATTTTTCTCCTTTATATGGAATAGATGATTTCACAAAATGTGCTGGACGTTCTATGTTTTCCATTTTATTGTTTATTTATTTTGAAAATTATTTGTTTTTATTAATTCAAGAAAAAATGGATTGGAATTTAAAATTCGATTTCAACAGTAATCATGATATGCCTAGAAGGATAAGTTCTATTTTCTAAAAGATCTTTGGTTACTCCAACTGGTTTAGCTTGTCCAACCTTTTTAACATTTTTACAAAAAATGTGGTCGATGCGAAACATGGCATCAATTTCTTTCTTTTCGGGATCATGGTCAAATCCAAGAAATGTTCCAGAAAGTCCTTCAAGTGGATAAGCAAAATCTTCAAACCATTCAAGCATTTTTTCTCGTTGTTGGATTCCTTCTAAATCATCAAAAAAGTTAAAATTTCCACCAATAACAATAGGTTCTGGATCTCTATGTTTTTCATCGAATTCTTTAATGAGTCTATCGACTGATTGCCATTTTTTTTTCTCTTCCAAATCAAGATGAGTAGTAAAAACCCAGACATATTTTTCTGAAGAAACACATTTAAATTTGGCCCCAAAACAAATACGATCATTTTGCGGAGTTCCATGATAATGGAATTGATGAAAATCAACTGGATAATATTTAGATCGATTATATAAAATTGCAGCACAAAAAGCAACATTATATTCACAATAATATTGGTAAGCATGATCTAATTTGAGCTTATTTAAAAATTCTTTAACGCCAACTTTTGAGGTTTCAAGATTTCTTAATCCTTGAAGAGCAATAATATCTGCTCCACAGTTATTGATTAAGTCAACAACTTTTTGGAAACGATTATCCCATTGGTTGATCATAATTTTCTTCTCTTCGGCTTGAGCCACATTGAAAGTTGCAAATTTTAGAATATTGCGTTGAGAATTATTGTTACTCGTGATTGGATAAAATTTATTATCTTTAACAGTTTCTATTAGATTAATAAATTCTTGTCTTGTAGATTCTTCAGTTAGATTCGACATTGGGTTTTTTTCCCAAAAATAAAAAATTTTTATTTTCCAAAAATTTTTTGAATTTTCCACAAAAAATATTTTTTTTGTACCATAAATTAGGATTAAAAATTTTTTGCAAACAAAAAAATTTTTTTTCCTGGAAAAAAAATGGAAAAATATTTAATTAAGAAATTAAAGAAAGAATCAGAAAAAGAAGAGAAAAAAATTATTGATTTGGGATATAATTCTTATATTGAACAATATGAAGAAATTCCCAAGACAATTCAAGTTTCTGAAAAACTTTTCAAAGAATTATGGGATTTGCGTCCAAAAGAAAAAGGATCAGTGAATATGCGCGGTAAAACTTTTATTGTAAATAGAAGTTTTCAATCATATGGAAAACCCTATTATTTTTCAAATGAAGCACATGAAGCTTTACCTATTGAACATCCTTATCTTATTGAACTTCGTAAATGGGTTTGTGAACATTCTGGTTTCGATTATGATCAAATTCTCATTAATTGGTATCCGGATGGAACAGCAGGAATTGGACACCATTCTGATAGTGAAAAACAATTGCAAAAGGGATCTGCAATTTATAGTTTCAGTTTTGGAGAAACAAGAGAATTTGTTGTAAAAGCAAAAAAAGAAATGGATTTCAATAATCTTAAAATTTCCATGAAAAATAATAGTTTATTAATTATGGGAGGAGAAATGCAAAAGTATTTTACACATTCTGTTCCAAAATGCACTAAAACTCATATATCAAATGATTCATGTTCTCATTTTGGTCCTCGTATTAATATAACTTTTCGTCTTTTTCAAAGATAAATAAAATATGACTTTTATTATAATATATTTTCTTCTTCTTCTTCTTTTATGTATGGTTTACAAACATATGGAATATCATATCTCTCAAATATTTCTGTAATTTTTTCTGTATCATGATACCAAATAATCTCTCTTTTACATTTATCACAAATATAACATGCAAAGTGTTTTGTATTTTCTACTATATAAAACTTATGTTGTGGTAACTTTTGGTTTAGATATATTGACATTTTTTTTTTATTTTAAAAAAAAAATATTTATTAATTATGTTTGAATATAACTAAAAAAAAACAAAAGAATGAATATTGAATATTCTGATGTTAAAAATGCATTAGTAGACATGATCCAGAAATATAATATTCCTGGTAAAGAAATTTGGATTGTTGAATCTTTTGATTATGAATCTTTTCCTTATATAAATAATAGAATATTTAATGAGTCACCTGATTTAAATCGTCTATATAAACCAATATATCAACCAATTTATAAGCCACTTGATTTAAATCGTCTATATCAACCAATTTATAACTGATTTTCATATTAAATAAATTTTATTTTTGGATTATATGAAAAAATATGATATATTGTAAAAAAAGGGTTTATGATTTATTAATAAAAGAAAAAGAGAGAATTATTGCGATGCATAATATTCTGTATGGCCTTTTATTTTATATCTTTCTGGATATTTCGGAATAGGACATTGAAATATAATTTCTGGTTCTTTTGGAAAAGTCACAATTATATTAAGTGTTTTAATTTGAGTATTCATAAGTTGATGATCATAAGTAGAAGAAAAAAATCCTGTAAGATAGTTTTGAGCTATATCTGTTAAATCTTTTGATGTAATTTGCATAGATAATTCATGATAATTTAATGCAAAAATAATATCACGCCATAAACTTTTAAACCCAATATAAAAAGAATTTGTTTCTTCTTGAATAATAAAAAATTCCTGAGCGATATCATCAGAAGTATATGATTCTTCCCCTTTTGACCATGCAGTTTTAACTTTTACCATAAAATTTTTGACATGTTCTTTTTGCAGAATGTCTCTGTAAAAAGAATAGGCAATCATATTTATAAAGGGCGGTTCATATTCTGTAGTAAGTAACTCACAATCTTTATTGATTAAAGGTTTTTCTACTTCTTTTTTGTTTTCTTGTTTCTCTTTTTCCATGATGTTTTGTTTAAAAATTTTTTTTTATGATAATATTTATTTTTTTAAATAATTTTTTTTATTAAAGGAAAAAAAAATAAAAATGTCAATTCCAGATTCTTTTCTTTCTCGGTTCAAACAAACTATGGATACTGAAATAAAAGAATCGTCAGATGAACCTATTCATGATGAAAATACTGAAATAAATAAATTTGCATCTGTTCCAATGGTTTCTAGTCAAACCTTGGAATTTACACCTGATTTTAAAATAGATGATCTTTGTCCTTCATCCAATTTATCCAAGAACAATAATCCTGAAAAAGAAATAAATGTTTCTTTAGGAAATTTATTATTTGTACAATGGAAAAACCGGATTTTTCTCAATGCCGATGCAATTGACAGATCTATTTTAAAAATAATTAAGGCTGTTAAAACAGACAAAAAAATATTATTTATATCTAGTCTTGCAATATCAGCAGCTGTGCGAAGAAATGATACACCATCTATTCAAAAGGCATTGGGAATAACCAAAACCAAAGATTATGACATTGCAGTTATTATAATACATAATGAAACACATTGGAGCTGTCTTATCCAAGAAAAAACGGAAGATTATGATAAACTATACCATTATGATTCCATAAAAAAATTAAATGAAGAATTATGCAAGACCTTAGTGTGGTTTTTACGAGATCATGGTGTTATCAGTACTCGTTTTAAATTATTACAACCTTTATTCTTTTTTCAAAAAAGTTATTTTGAATGTGGTTATTATTGTATTCTTGCAATTTATATTGCTTTTATGAAAAATCGAGACGAAAGAAGATTAGTTTATTTAAATGAAGACACTCCTTTTATAACAGATCTTTTTGAAGAATTGTATTTATTTCTTGATCAATAAAATGTCAGTTCATCAATGTCTTCTAAAGTCATTTTTTCTTTCTCTTGATATTCTGCTAATTTTTCCATATTAACCCATGTTTCGTCACAATAAATACGAATAAAACCAAGATATTTAAAATTGATGGAACACAAAATAATTTGTTCTTTTTTGTGTATTTTTTTAAATTTCAAAAATTCTTCAATACATTTATTTTTGCGATAAAATTTTTTAAATTCTTTAATATCTTCAATTGTAGTCACCATATTTTTTTTAAAAAAAAATATTTTTTAAAAATTTTTTGTTTTCAAAAAAATTTTGAAAAAAGAAAAAAAAAAGAAAATGGATTTTATTAAAAAAATTAAAAATGAAAAAGAAGAAAAAGAAATTATTATACATCTTGGAAAAAATATTAATTATGTAGAAATTCAAAATATTTTAAATACCAAAAAAAATATATGTTGCCTAAATTTTGGTTCAATTGATGATACTGATTATGTAAAAGATTTGAAAAACAATGATGTAAAAAATAGTCATTTTTATAGTTTTTCAAAATTTATGAATGAAATTCCTCAAATATGTAAAATTAAAGTGAATATTACAAAAGATACTATATTGAATAAACCCTTTTTAATGCAAAAATTAATATACTTTCATTATCTCAAGTCTTTAACTTTTTATTCATTCAATTGTAAAAAAAACAATTATAGTTTTTATAGAAATCTTATTACATATATTTATTATGCTTTACAAAGAGATAATATTAAAAAATTGAAACTTGAAGAAATTATTTTTGATGAATTTTTTTCAAATAAATTATTTAAATGTATGGAAAAAACTAAATTTATTGAATCAATAAATTTTAAAAGCTGTATTCTTTATTTATCAAATAATCCTCCAAATATTCTTGTCCGTCATCCAAATCCAAAAATATTTATAGATTTATGTAATTCATTTTCTAATTTGTTACATTTAATAAATTTTGAATATCCAAACATAGAATTATCATATTTCTGTAATAATTCAATTAAAAATAAAAAATATGATAATATTATTCAAGGTTTTGAATTAATAAAACAAACTGTGAATAGAAATCGAAAACGAATTACTGATATTTTAGAAACAATACTTTTTGCAAGAAAATATATGGTGGAATCTATTGTTTATGAAAAATATTTACCTCTTGATTTATTTAAAATTATTATCTCATTGACTAAATTAAAAATTTATAAACAAGTTACTACATTAAAAATTACAAACAAGTTTAAATAAAAAAAATATTCTTTCTTTATTAAAATTATTCTTCTCTTTTATAACGATAATCATCATGATTTCCCATATGAGGAGGTTTCCGATCATAATAGAATGTTAAAAATTCATCAAAATACGGACAAAAATCTGCTTGTTCAGCAGAAACAGTGCACATTTCTGGCACAGAAATTTTGGAATAAATTTTTTTGAATGAATAATTTTGTCTTTCTTCTTCTTGAATATACTTGATTATATTTACTACAAAAGCTGGATTTTTTTTAATATTTTTAACTAATCTTGAAGCATCTCTTTCAGTTGTCATCTTTACAGCAGCCATTCCCATGGATGTAAAATCAGTGTATTTAAATATTTTCACTAATTCAACTGTTCCAACATTACGGCTTTCTATTTCATTTTTAACATGATAAAATAAAAAACTTTTTTTCAGATTTCTGAGTATAACCCAATTATTTTTAATGCGATTGTCGCAATTATTCACGGACTTTTTAATCTGTTTTTCTTTTGAGTTATTTTTCATTTCACTCAAAGGGATATTTTCTTCAAGATTGGTTTTCAATGCTGTTGCGTATGTTTTATTTTTATGGATAACAGTAAATTCATTTTGATTTTTGTTAGGAATATGATTATTTGAATTATCATCATCATCATCAGGAAATAATACTTTCTTTAATTCAAGTGATTTGTCATTGGAAGATTGCGCCATCACTTTTTTATTTTTTTTTTAAATTTTTTTTTGAAATAAAATTTTTTTTAATAAATTTCGGATGAAATAAAAAAAAATTATAAATGGAATCTGCAATCTTAAATCTTTTATATGAAGAAAAACAAATTTTGAGTAATGAATTGATTGATGCTCAACCAGATCCAGATTATAAAAATATTCAAGGTTTTTGGATTGCAAATAAAATTGGAAAAATATTAAGTATAGATTTGTCAAATAAAAAATCAACAATTATATTAGATTTAACAGGAAATTTGGAAAGTAAATATTTGCTTGGATTGGTTATTCATCCTGAATATGAAAAAAATAAAAGATTTTATGTAAAATATTCTGAGAAAAATGAACATGCTTGTAATATTGTAATAGCAGAATTTACAAAACGTGAAACATCCAATGAAACATTAAAAACTGAAAACAGATTAATTACAATTCCAAACACTTTCGATCAGATTATAGTATCAAGTATGATTTTTGATAGTAATAATAATTTGTATGTTGCTTTTCCTTCAAATTATGACTCTATTTTAAAAGAAACGGACTGTTTTCTTTTGGGAAATGACAAAAAAAGTCTTAATGGAACAATTATAAAAATAAATATAGAAGAATTAAAGAAAATTGGAATTATCAATGCAAATAAAAATGAAAATTTAGAAGCATGGCCTGATTTAAATGAAAAACCAATAATAGACATGGAAAAAAGAATAAAATATTTAATAGAAAAGAATATTGTTGTTTATGGATTAAAAAATCCATTTAAATTTACCATTGATTCTAACAAAAAACTTTATATTACTGATGTAATTTCAAATATATTTCAAAAAATATTTACTATTGATTTATCAAATGATAAAGAACAATATTTTAGTGGTTTTTCTATTGACAATGAAAAAATGCCAAATACTTTGATTTATGTAAGTACCAATTTACCTAAATTAAATATTCTTCCTATTGATAAATTTATAATTCAAAATACAAAAGATGATGTTTTAATAGGAGGATGTACCTATAAAAATAATTCTTATATATATGGATTGAGAAATGGAACAATAATGTTATTTAATAATGATTTAGATTATAATGAAAATGAATTGCCTGGAACTAAACTTGGAACATTTAATGATAAAACTATAAATAGTTTTTTTAAAGATTCTGAAGAAAATATTTATATGACATGTAATACACTTGATAGTTTCCAAATATATAAAATTGAATTAAACAACAAAGAGAATTCTAATTCATCTTTACAATCGAATAAATTGGATAATTCATTTGAATCATTCCATTTATCCGATGATGATGATGATGAAATTACAATATTAGAAAAAAATAATATGATTGATCTAACTAATGTTAATTATACGACTTCAGAAGAATTTCCAAAAATATTTGGAAAATTAAAATTCAACAATAATGAACATCGAAATTTTGTAAATGATGGAAAAATAGATTTAATTGAAAAATATGATGAAATTCTTTCATTAAATGAAATTGATAAACTATTTAAGTGTGTGGATGACTTAGAAATGAATAATAATTCTGATTTCAGACGAGATATTAATTATAAACCTTTATTTCCCAAATTACATAAATACATTTTGAATGCAGATGGTCAATTATATTGGAAATATACCAAGGATGCTTGGTTAATAAGTAAAGAAATAGCAAAAAGTAAAGCAATTGTTGCTTTTGGATTTAGTAGCAATGAAAATTCATTATTATCAAGTGATATTTCAAAACTGATAAAACCCAATGAAAAATTATATGGAATTTCTCCTTTTATTTATTCTGGAATACAGCTTGTTTTTCAAGCTGGTGGTGTTCCTATATACAAAAACAATAAAAAAGTTGGATCTCTTGGAATAAGCGGTGATTCAGTAACAATTGAAGATAAAATTTCTAAATTGGCTATTGAAAAAGCTGGATTTTACTTATTTCCCATTAGAAATTTATAATAAAAAAATTTGATTTTTTTCAAAATCTTTTCTTTTTAAAAAATGTCTTTAAAAAAATTAAATGATAAAGATTTTTTATTAAGAATTATAATAGGAATTAACTTTGTTTTAAATGTAATAATATATATTGCATTATTTTCTAATGGTTTATTTTCAAATAATTCACATATTATGATATTGAGTTGTGTTGGAATAATTGTTTCAGTAGTTTTATTTGTTATTTTTATTTTAATATGGATTGCTTTCAATAATAACTCATTTAGAACTTATGATTACCAAACTAAAAACTTAGAAGATTTTCAATATTTTATTATCAAAAATGATGAAAATGATGATCTACTTTCCCAATAAATAACATTTTCTACAATAAGATTCTTTATCATTTCTTGTTCTTAGCCATTTTATTATTTCAGGTTCAGTGGATGGATGAATAGTACAAATATAATCATTATTTTTTTGAGACCACATAAATACTTCGTTATTCTTTTTTATTAAGGCTATTAATCCTTCTGGTGTATTGATTTTTCCAATTACAATATGTGCTTCTGTTTTTGGTTTTTCTTTTTTGCCCTTTATCATATCTCTTACTTGATCTATGGTTATACGGTTTTTTGGTTCTTTTCCGTCAACTAATATCGCTTTAAGAATATTAGTAACAATTTCATTTTCTTCTATTTCAACCATTGAATAATTAAGAGATGCAATAGCCATTCTATATTTTTCGGCTCTATTCTCTTTTGGAATATCTTTCGATATTTCATAAGGATGTTTTTTGGTATACACTCTATAAATAGTAACAGCCATTGCCCAAACATCAACTGATTTCCAGTCTTTATTTCTTTTTTCTAATAATTCTGGTGCCATAGTAGATAATGTCCCTTTGATATCAGTCAATAAACATTTTCTTTCTTTTTCAAATGAATCAACATCACATAAAAATCCAAAATCAATAATAACTGTATTATTATAAATATCATAATCAGAAGGTATTTTGCCTTCTTTTCCTTTTTCATATCTTAACATTATATTTGAAGGTTTTATGTCTCTATGAACATAATTATGTTTATGGAAATTGTATATTATTTCTGTTATGGCAGAAGTAAATTGAAAATTTTGTAATGGTGTTAATGCTTCCAATTGTTCTTGATCATTATAAGACCTTCCTTTTATATATTCCATTACTATTATAAATTTTTCTTCTTTTTCCTCTTCTTCCTCTTCTTCATAAAAAAATGCTTCTTTTATTTCAGGAATTGCTCTCAACATGTATTTATCATTTTTAAATGTCTTTCGTACATTCTTAAGAGATTCTGCTTCTATTATTCCATTTTTTACATCTTTATGAATTATTTTCATTGCATATTCTTTATTTTCTCTTTTATCTTTTACTAAATAAACAGTTCCATAACCTCCTTTTCCAAGTATAATTCCACGTTCATAATCTGTTTCATAATCACGTTTATTTTGAGATATGTCTGATTTATTGTAAATATGTGTATAAGTGTTAAGATAATTTGTTTTAATAGGATATGTTGCACAATATTTTATTCCATGTGATTCAAAGGATATTTCAATTTTTTTGTTACTCATCAGACATTAATATAAAATTTGTTTATTTTATTTATTTAATAAAAAATATAAAAGAATCATAATTTAAAAAAACAAAAAAAAAATGATGAGAAAGCTTAAAAACATGCCTGAAACTTCCAAAATTTTTTGGACAGTTATTTTTATTTTCGAATTGATTGTTTTTATGTATTTTCAATGCAATGTCTTATTTTGTTTGGCTTTATTTGCACATTTTGATTTTGTATTTGATATAGCCAAGAAAACAAATAAACCACAACCTCAATACATGAATATATTTCAAGAATTTTTTGGAAAAGTCATTCTTTTAATAATTACAAAAATTATGCATATTTTCAAAGGAATACCAATACTTGGAATATTATTCATACTTACCATTAATGCAATGGAATTTTTATCTTCAAAGGTTGATCATATTATTAAAGAAATGGTAAAAGAAGACATACTTTCAGATGAAAAATCTGGATGGATGGGACTAATTCATTTATTTTTTGCAACATATTATATATTTTATTTTTTGTTAATATGGATTCCATATATTGTTGCAATCTTTTAATGGATTTTTTTTTTCAAAATAAAAAAAGTTTTAAATATATGATTTTTCTTTTTTGTATTTTTATAAAAAGAACTATGAGTCTTACATTTACCCGAATAAGTTTATCAAAAAATTTGGATCCATCTGAGAGATGGGGAATTGCAAAAATTACAAATAGCAATAAATATATATTAGCAGACAAAAATACTAAAAAATTGTATTGTGGTCATAAAGTTCCAAAAAATTTATTAATATCTTATTTATTATTAAAATATCCATCTCAAAAAAATTTATGTTTTATGTGTGAATCAAAAAATATAATGAAAATCGAAGCACCTACAGAACAAGAACTCAAAAGAATGAAAGTAGAACAAGAAAATTTAGAAAAAGTTTTTAGTGTTTTGCGTATTGTATATGGATTGAAAATATCAAAAGAAGATGAAGAAGATAGAATTGTTAGAAGTTTTACAATTGCTATGAAAGATCAAATTATGGAAATATCTAAAGAAAATATATTAAAACATGAAAAAGTAAAAGAAAAATTTGAAAAATTAAAAAAAGAAGCAAAGGGATTAAAAGATTTTTTAATTAATGATTTTAATAAGTTTTATTTTGAAATAAAAGAAATTATAACAAAAAAAAGTGAAACTGAAGAAAAAATTGAAAAATTAGAAATAAAGAAAAAAGAATTAATTAAAAAAAGAGAAGAATTAAATTTGGAAATTAATAATTTGGATGTGGAAATTAAAAAATTAAAAATTCCAACAGAAGAAAAAAAAATAATTGAACCAGTTCCTTCAAAAAAAGAAAAAGAAGAAGAAGAATTAAAAACAGTATATTCTGGATTAGAAGAAACAAAAGAATTAAAGACACTAATTGAAAACTATAAAGGAACAATTTTTAAAGCCTTTGGTACATTAAATGTTAATATTTTGGGAAATATATATGCAGTTACTGAATATTTGGAATATAAAGACATATCTGGCAGTCCTGATAATATTTCAAAATTACTTGAATGGTGTATTAATGCATCCAATTATGAAGAATTTACACAAAGAATAAATATATCTAAAGATATATATAAAAAAGCATATATTAAAGCAGAAGAAATAATAGAAGGAAAAAAACTCAAACCAAAGAAAAAAAGAGAACCTAAAACACAAATTATACTTATTCCAGAAAAACCTGAAGAGGCTATATTAACAGAAGAAGAAGAAGAAGAAGAATCAAAAGAACCTGAAGAGATTATATTACCTGAAGAAGCAGAAGAAGAAGAAGGAGAAGAAACACAAGAAGAAAAAGAAGAAGACTTTATTGATGATCTCATATCAGGACAATTTTTTGAAGAAGAAGAAGAAGTAGTAGGAGAAAAAGAAGAAGCAGCCCGACAAGAATATCTATTAAAAGAACAACGTATAATAGATAAAATTGAAGATTTTAAAAAGAGATTAAGTGAAGATTTTTATTATAGAATTACAGATGAAATACCACCCAATATTGCATATGATGAAGATATAAAAGAAATATCAATAATGGAATCAAAATATGAAGAAATTAATTTTAAATCTTTAGTAGATAAATTATCAGAAATATTAAATGAATCAATTCAAATTGAAGAAAACAAAATAGAAATAAATATAGATTCCAAAAAATATAAAATCAATGGAAACAAAATTAACTTTTTAGAACATTTGAAAGAAGAAAAAGAACCAGAAGAAGAAGAACAATTATATTATTCTCAAAAATTACAAATAATTTTGGAAGACATAATAGATAATAATAGAAAAGAGAATAGTATATCTGTAATAATTGGTCTTTTTAACCGTTTATTGAAGAATTTACCAATAACAAGAGTATTTATAATGAATACTTATATTTTTCCATTATACTTTTGGCCTATAAAAATAATGGGAGTACAATTTAATATAGCCCGATCAATGCTTTTATACAATACATATAAAGAATACAAAAAAAAAGCAGCAAGATTTTATAGTAATGTCATTGCAAAAATACTCAAAAAATATAATGCAAAATTATCGGCAGAAAATCAAAAAGAAATTATTGATAATTTAGATAATGAATTGGAACAAAAATTTATAACACATATAACTGATTATATTAAACACATTGTTGAACATTTACCTACGGAAGATAAAGAACTTTTTATAAAGGACCTTAAAAAAAGTTTCCAGGTTAAATTATATAATAATCATTTCCAAACATATTGGTTTTATATACCTGAAGAAGAGGAGGAAGAGGAAGAAGAAGAAGAAAAATAAAACATTGATTTTAAAAAATAATTGTTTATTGTTTTTGTTTATAAACCATTTTACTCATTAATTCATAATCTTCTTTTACGTCTTTGATTTCCAAATATAATTCAGTTTCTTTTTTATAAGGAAATGTTGGTTTTTCTGCTTTATGTTTTATAATGGACAAGATGTAGAAATATCCTCGACTAAAATAATTAGATATTACATTACTGCAAAATAATTTCTTTGTACAATGGTAAAAAAAGGGATGAAATAATGAAGGAGAAACTGTAAAAAGTTCTCCTTGTTCACTAAATATGAGACCACTGTTGATACGATAATAAAAATATATATGGATAAATATTTTATAATCGATCAAAGCAAGACTTTCTACAAAAAAAAATGGAGATTCTTTTTCATAATTTATAAATGCTATAAAATTTAATAGTTTTCTTTCTTCAATCATGGATTTTTCTTTAATATTTTTTAAATAATCATTATAATATGCTAATTGCAATATAAATTTTGGGTCAATTGATAATATATTGTTTTGAGTATCATTCAAATTAGTTGCTATCATGGTTTCTCTTCTTGGATCTATTAATTGTATATGTGATAATATTTTCATTTTGGAATCAGATGATTCTAATAATAAAAATTTATAATAATTGTAATGCATCCCTTCTGATACTAATTCAGGATCTATTAACAATGATGTTTTAACTGATTTACCATAATCTATTAAAGAAAATCTAAAAGTGTTTTCAGATATTTTTTTAAAAATTATATTTCTCAATTCCACATCTCCATGTATATATCCCAATTCTTGTAAGGCTTTCAATTGAAATGATATTGTATCTGCTAATTTTTTTGTATTATTAAATTCTCCAATCCATGTCATATTTTTTACATCAAAATAAAATTCTTCTAAATTTCCATGCCATTTTCTAGTTACCATTATACGAGCCACTAAAATTTTTTTTATGTCAAAATATTCATGCCAATATTCTTCTTTTTCGGATTTATAATTGTGATTTTGTATTTTGTTTATAAAAATAGTTTTTTCTTCAATGTTCAACCATACATTTGCAGAATATATAAATTCTACAGTTTCATAATCGGCCTTTTGAGTTTTTTTGTATTGAGTTTTTTCATACATACCTTTCATTAACATTATTTCAGTTAATGATTCTGTCCATAAAACCAAATATCTGTGAAAATGATGTTCATAATATTTTTTTATTATAGAATTTACTATTTCAAGTTTTTCTTTTTCACTTTTAGATCCATAATTAAAACCTTTAAGTTTTGAATTAAAAGAATCATTCAATGTATTTATAATTCGTTTGATTTTCAAGTTTGGGAATTTTTCAGATCTTTCAAAATAAGCATTAAATAATTCATTTTCTTGCATTAAATAATTAGTTTCCGGAGATTTCATTATTTCAACTATATCTTCATAATTATCCATTACCATCATTTTATATTTATAATTTTCATCTTTTTTGTCATATTCATTTAAATCAAAAATATAACTTTTAAGCCATTTAGGCACTTCTGATAAATCAGACAATTTAATATCAGTATTAAAGAATGTATCAAATAAATCCATAATTTTTTTTTTCCTTTTTAAAATATTAATATTTATTAAAAAATAATATAAAAACAAGAATTAATTTTCATATGCATTATCAATTGATATTTTATAAATAAAATAAAACTAGAATGTTTTTGGTTTTTATTATCTATTGTTTTTTATATTACAATATTGAGGGACGTCATATAAATGTACCAAATAAAGGAGTCAAAATATTTCCTGGACTCTATTCTGTAAATGTAATGGATTGGAAAGGAATTAGAAATTTAGAGACAATTGCAATTATTTCTTCTTTAAATGAACCGTCTAGTACATCCTCAATGAGTGTTTCTTTTTCTTGTTGTTCAGTTATAGCCCTTGGAGCCAAATGGAAAACAATAATAGATTTTCAATATGATCCAACAAATAGTCTTGGACTTTCCCATAATTTTATTAATAATACAATTACAGCTTCCTTCTCGGAATGGCAAAGTTTTGTTCCATGTGTTGAACTTTTTGGAAATCAAATTCAAAATTTATCTATTAATTCTAACACATTCACAGTTCCAAATGGAAAGAATGAAATTGTATTTGCAATAATGAATGATGAAAATGTTATTGCATCGACATATTTGAGTGGAATTTTTACTGGAAATGTTGCAAACCGAAAAATAATAGAAGCAGACATTGTTTTTAATGAACGATTTTTATATGGAGATGCAACTATTAATCCTAATTTCATGGATTTGCAATCTGTTTTAACACATGAATTAGGACATGTACTTGGATTATTCCATTCTCCCACGGATCCTCCAGGCCATCCACAATGTTCTGATGCTACAATGTATCCAAGTGCTGACTTCGGTGAAACAAATAAAAGAACAGTCGATGCACTTGATACTCCTTGTTTATATTTATTATATCCTGATCCATCTTGCACACCTTCTCCTCCCGAATCTAATTCTCAAAGCAATTCTTCTTCTCTTTCACTCATTTTCTCATTTTTCATGATCATTTTAATATCTTTTTCTATATAAAAATATATTTTCAATATAAAAATATTTATTTTTCGATGTTTCATGTAATTTTAATCATCATAGCGATAATGTTCATCAACTTCATCAAGTTTCAACATTGTGCCATCACTCAAACCAGAAGATGATTCTGCAGATATTGATCCTTGCCAATCCCTATTAGTGTATGTGTTCGCCATACTGTTTGCGCGCTCAATGGTTGTACAATAAGTAATACCGTGTTCACAGTACCCATTTTTTGCTTTCTCACCTATTGGATTCATAATCACTCCATAAACTTGAGGGTATTTTTTTCTCAGTTCATCCGCGTGTTTCTTTTTTAAGTTTTTTTCTTCTTCATATAATTCTATCTTCTTCTTTTCAATTTCTTCAAGTGTAGTAGAGTAAATTTTGGTTTTTTCGGAAATTTTTCGTTGCTTCAAGATTTCATTTTTTTGTTTGAGAGGTTTTAAAAGGGATTTTAATCTTTTGATTTCTTCTTCATTTTTAGAAATTTCATCATCTGATGATTCGGTTTTTTTAATGTTTTTGCCTTTGCCTTTAGTCATAAACGAATTAAATTTGTCAATAACACGACACTTGAATATTGTAAATATTTAAGTCTTCAAAAAAAAATTTTTTGAAAAAATAAAAATTTTTATTTTCGGGAAAATTTTTTTTTTCTATATTTGAAAAGAAGAAAATGATTGATATATTTTCTAAATAAATTTTTTATTTTTGAAAAATAATTTTTAATTCATTGTTGCAATAAATTTTGTGTTTTTCCCAGTCTAATATTTGACATTCTCTTGAGCAATATTTTATAACACCACATCCTCCACATAATTTATCTGGAAATAATTTTTGACATTTACATACTAATATTCCTATAGCCGATGTTTCTTTCATTTTTTCAAATTTTTCAAATAAAATTTTATAACGTTCATAATTTTTTTCATCTTTTAATATTGATGTTGATGCAAGAATTATTTTAATTGATACCAATGTTTGCGTGATATAAGTTCCTGTTTTGATCAAAATTTTAAAAGATTTTTCAGCAAATTCAAAAGCTTTTACATAATTTTTTTCACTTAAATTAATTATAGCAAATTTTTCAAATAGAATTGCTTGAGTGACATATGATAATTTTTCAATTTCCATTGGATTTTTTAAACATAATTTGCAAAAATCTTTAAATTTAAAAAGAATGTCTAAAATATCAATTGGATCAAAATTGAATTGTAACATGGAATTTGACAGATCTTCTAATTCTTGTATTTTCTTGATATTTTCAGATTTTAAATGATCGATAAGTTCAGTTGGTGTTAATATTTCAAGATTATAGAAAGATGCAGCAATTTCCAAAAAAACATCTTCAAATTTAATATTCATTAATTGTTTGATTCCATCGTCCAATAAAACAAGTGCCACATCTTTCATTCCGAATGTATAAAAAGAACATGTTATACATTTGTATAAAAATGAAATATGTGGATTAAATGATGAAAATGTTCTTATTTCATGTAATATTTCTTTTGATAACATCATAATATCTTCTAATCTATTTAAACTTCCTAATGTTTCAATAATATCTTTGTAAAAAAACATTTTGGTATAAGAAGAAATTGCAAATTCTTTTTTAATATTCATCATAAAACGATATTGATCTATTAAAATAGATAATGCTTGATCAAATTTTAAATTTTTTCTTAATTCAGTTTCAACATCTTCATAGTAACTATATATATCATCGGATCCAAATCTACAAATATATTCTTTTGCCTCTTCAATTTTGAATAACTCTTGTATAACTTTTTGATTTCTATTCATATCCTGAGATGAATAATTGTAAATATATATTTTTTCATTTTTTTTGTATGAAAATGTTGAGTCTGAATAATTTCTAAAACATAAAATTATTCTTTTCATTTCTTCTCCATATTCTTTTTTTGTCAGAGATTCTTTATCAAATATAAGTGGAACTAAAGAATTTTCTGGAATTTCATTTCTGTTTTCATTTTCTCGCGACATTTTTTTTAAAAAGAAATATTGAATTATTTTTAAAAAAATAAATTTTTTATTTTTCAAATTTTTTTTATAATTGAAAATTTAAAATCCAACCAGTATTTTATATAGTTTTTAATCATCATAATAACATCGCATCATCGATTTCATCAGAAGATGTTGATTTCGCATCATCGATTTTAGCAGAAGAGGTTGATCCTCTCCACCCATTATTAGTTTTTCTATCTTCTTTTCTATGTCGTCGAGTGTAGTATAGTAAATTTTGGTTTTTTCGGAATTTTTTCGTTGTTTCAAGATTTCATTTCTTTGTTTGAGAGGTTTTAAGAGGGATTTTAATCTTTTGATTTCTTCTTCATTTTTAAAAATTTCATCATCCGATGATTCGGTTTTTTTAATGTTTTTGCCTTTGTCTTTAGTCATAAAAGAATTAAATTTATCAATAACATAATACTTGAATATTGTAAATATTCAAATCTTCTTCAAAAAAATTTTTTGAAAAAATAAAAATTTTTTGAATAAATAAAAATTTTTAATTTTCGAAATTTTTTTTTTATTCTCTATAATTGAAAATTTAAAATCCAATCATAAAAAGTTTTGCTTGGTAAAACAAAATGGTTATCAACACAATGTAAAACATTGTTATGCCACATTACTTTATCGGCCTTACATGTGTATATTTCCGGTTTGAACATGGTTTCACAATACAAACATTTTTTAGGATTCACTCCATATGATTTTATCTTTATTCGACGAGATATTTTTCTGAATACCATGTCAGTAGCAAAACTCTTTTGAACTTGTTCCAATTTTAATACCCAACGTTTAAGAAGAGTATAAGTTCTTTCTGTAATTTTTTCTGGATCAATCATTTCCGGAAGTAATTCTTTTTGAGTATTTGTTGACCATCCTCCTTCTGAATTCCAAAATGAACCATTGTATGGTTCTTTAGACATTTCTCGTGTTTCAGTATATGGAAAATAAGATGGGTCATCAGGCAAGCTTTCAACTTCATTAATTAATGGAGGTAATGGTTCATCAACAGTTGAATAATTTTGTGCAAGAGTATTTAATCTGTCTTGTTTGAGATGATTTTCTAAATTTTTCATGTCTTCAAAATACTGTTCACGACTTTTGTTATATTGCAAAAAGAATAATAAAAATCGTAATTCTTCATCTGATCCATAGACTTGTTCATTTTTAAGATTTTCTAATATCTCTGTATTATTCATATTTGATAATGCAAAATTCATTCGAGCTTCATTGCATTTTCTTCTTTTATTAAGAATAAGAGAAAGTATATTTGGGTTGACATTTTCAGGTTTTGGAATTTCTTTTTTTGTTTTTAAATCACCAATGTAATTAATGATTGGATGTAAATCTTTATTTTGAGACATAGATTCATTGGGTTCATAAGTGCATTTACTTAAGATTAAATAAATAGTTAATTCATATATTTCAATTAATTGGAATGTATAATCATATAGTAAAGTTCTTATTTCATCTCCTATAATATTTTCTATGGGTTTTTCCATTAATTTGTCAAAGGATTCAAAAAATAATTCATGCATTTTCTTTTTCTTTTCATAAGAATAATCAATAAAGTCTTCATAAAAATGTGGAAGTTCTCTATTATTTTGGTTTTTTTCATATGTTTCTATTACTGGAAGAAATTTTTCATAATGAATTGTTTCAACAACATTATTTAAAAAAAGAGTCAATTCTTGCAAATTCACACCATAAGGTTCTTTTTCATTTTGTTCAGTGTTTGTTGGAACAGTAAATAGGTTTTTATAAAAAATTTCTACAGTTTTATTATCTTTATGTACACAAGCTGCTATAAAATATTCTGCAATAAGTGTAGTGAATGTTCCAGTTTGAAATCTTTCTTTAATCCATGATCTTATAAAATTTGTTTTTGTTCGTACCATAATATTGATTGGTAAATAATCTAATACAAGCATATATTCATATATAACATCGAAACTACTTTTGACTTTTAAACTCGTTTGAGAGAATATGAGAAGATTGAGTAAAGATACATTCACTGGTAAATCAATAATAGGTAATTGATAAAGAATTTCATAAAAAAAGAACATATTTTTGATATTCAAGTCTTGAATCACAGTTCGAGAAATTGGAAAAATTCCATTTAAAGAATCCATGAGTTCTTTTGGAATATCATTGTATTTTATTTGATATATTAAATTTGGAGAATCAATAGTCATTGGATCGATATTTTCATCCCTTTTTATAGGTCTAAATAATTTAACTCCTTTTTTTTCTAGTTTTTTTAAATCTTCTTCGTCGTGGATATTTGCCAGACGATTTTCATTTTCTAACATAAGTGTTTCATACATTGTTTGTCTTTCCTGATGAGCTTTTTGTGACATCAATTTCTTGAGTTTTTTTTTCTCTATTGGATCTACATCTATTTTCATATCTCCAAACATATAAGACAATTCTTCTACATTTTCAGGTGCCAATGGCATTGATTCAGGTTCTTTTCGAAGTTCATCATATATCTGACGTACTTTAGGAGTTACAACGGGATCATCATTATCGTAATAATCTTCCCATCGAAAAGTGTCTTTTTCTACTTCCATTTTTTGGTTTTCTTCCATGGTGTTTTTTTATTATTATTATTTTGGAAAGAAAAAATAAATAAAAAAATTATTATTATTATTTTTTCTTTCAAACAAAAAATTTTATCAAAACAATTAAGCATATCCTCAAAAAAATAAAATATGTCCGAAACTGCTTCAACTATTTCACTGACACCTGCAAATAATGCACCAAAAGTTGTTCAAAGTGCATCTACAACTCCTTCAAAAACTGTTTTGCAAGGGAAAACAATTCTTATGCGAAATTCAAAATCCATTAAAAAACGACATGGAAAGATGGCAAAACGAAGAATCCAAGATCTATTGAAAAAACCTCAAATTCGACGTATTGCTCATCGTGCTGGAGCAACCAGATTCGGTTCGGACTGCTATCCTGTTGTTCGTGGTGGCATAAGACAGATATTGCATCAAGGACTTTACAAAGGTGCTGTAATGACTGATTATGCAAAACGACAAAGAATACGTACAAAAGCTATGAGATATGGCTTGGCGCACTGCGGAAAGTCATTCCTTGGTCTTACAGACCAATAATGAAAGCATATACATTTATGCCAATCAATAATAAAAAAAATTATTTTTTACCATAAAAATTTTTTTATTATTTTAAAAAAAAATATTAAATTAAAATATGTCACCACGGAAAAAGCCAATTGCAATACAAGGATCATTACAAATTACTGAAGAGCTTGAGGAATTCAAAAAAAAATTGAAAGAGAATCAATTACCACAGAAAGAAGCAGCTAAATACATAACATGTTGGAAAGAAAAAAAGATGACAATGGATGATATAAACTTGCAGAAAAAATCTAAGTTTCCTGTTAGTACTGAGGATTACTTTTTAGTTCCTCATTGGTCATATAAAACAAACGAAACTATCAAAAAACGTCCAATTCCATCTGATCTTCTTCATTATTTTTTTGATATGACACGTGCAAAATCTTATTCTATCAAAGAATTTGCACCACCTCGTGATAAAAATGGAATTCCAGAATTTGACGTGCGTTTATGTTTAAAAGCAGCAATAGATCCAGCAAAAATACATAAAACTCGTGGTATAAAATCTATTGGAGAGCCAAAGAATGATGAAATATCACGATATTCTGGAAATATAAAACAATTATTAAGTGATAGTTTATACGAAATAAGAGCAAAACGTGCGTTTGGTTTACATAAATCTATTGAAACTGCTAAATTCGCCATTCGAATTTTTTATGATACTAAAGTTAATGGTCTACTTGCAATAGAAAGTGAAAAAATTAAAAAACATAAACATAAACATAGACATAAAAACAAACCACATAAAAACAGTAATGTAAAAACTGAAACTTTACAAGATAATAATAATGAAAAAACATCAATTTCGGATAATTATCATGATATAAATTTTATAGATTCATTACAAGATCCTGTTTCCATAAAAAATACAAAAACAGACAATCTAATAGAACAACCAATTTTAGTACAAGATCCTATTCCTGTAAAAACCACAAATAATCTGGTAGAACAACCGGTTTTATTACAAGAATTTGTTCCCATAAAAAACACCAAAACAGAAAACGATAATTTGATGGAACAACCGGTTTTAATACAAGAACCTGTTGTTTCCATAAAAAAAACAAAAATAGAAAAAGATAAACCAATAGAACATTCAATTTTATTACAAAATAATGTTTCTTCTTTACAGCTATCTCAGAAGAATGATCCCGTGACCGAATCTGATAAAAAATTATCCGAACAAGATGAAAAGAAGGATATTAATTATTATATAAAATTACTCCAAGATACTATATCTCAATGGAACATAAATTCACTAGCAGATGAGAAAGTATTAGTCTTTACAAAAAATTAAAAAAAAAATGAATTTTTTTTTGAAATAAAAATAAAGTTTTACTACTGCACGTGTGTGCGTATTATTTTTTTTTTTATTATGGATGCAGATCCATTTAAATTATTGGAAAAATGTATTTTAGAATGCAAAATGACTGGAATTAGTATTCCTGATGTCTTTGAAAGATATGCTGAAATAAATAATATAAAATTACCGGATACATCAACAGATCATTTTGATCATTCATGCATAGATTCTAATTGTAAAAAAAATGGAAATATTACTCAAATTGATAAAAATACATTTGTATGTAAAATAAGTGGATATACTCATGTATGTAATCCTAATAAAACATGCAAATATGTTGATATATTAGGAATAGAAAGAAATAAAATCTGTTATATGTCAGGTTTTGAAATAGGTATAAAATATAAACATTCATTTTATAATGAAAAATATGATGATTATGATATTGAAACTTATATAAATGATGATAATGAAGATTATGAACAAAATGATCCATCAAATTATCATGATCAGTTGGCTATGGATATAGAACAAAATGAAGAAAATGAAAATAACAATAACAACGATGAAAGTGCAAAATCCATTAAAAAGACTGAATTATATTATAATAACACGGAAAAACCAAGAAAAAGGAAAAAACGTATAAAGAATATTCCTGTTGGAAGAAAAAAAGGAGAAAATTCAATTGATAAAATAGAAAATACAGAAAAAAGAGGACAAAAGAAAACTATTAAATCAGCAGATGTTACATTCATTTATAAAATTCAAAATATAATAAATGACATATTGTATAATGAAACTGAAAGAGAAAGAATAAATTTAAAAAATGCAGAACAAATAGAAATAGATGCTGAGGATGAAGTATTCAAATATTATAAAATATGCAGAAAACAAAAGAGTTTGCCAAGCATATGGGAAGCATGGAATTATATTAAAATGTGTGAAGATAGAAAACAAAAAGTGTATATTGCACCAAAAGATGAAAAAAGAATAAGTTTTTATACAGAAATTTGTAAAGAACTTTGGTATATTGTTGATACTTATTTTCCATCAAACAAAAAGAAAAGAAATATAACATTAACTCAACACGTTTTAGCTACATTATATTTATTACAAACTCGTGTAGAAATAATTGATCACTATACACCTTATGATGAATATTTATTTACTATGTTGCCATCGGAAAATGATCTTAAAACATGGACAAATATGAAATATAATGAATCAGACATAACTCAAGGTACAAATATTATTAAACAATCAATTTTGAATATACCCTCAGATATAAAAAACGAAAAATTTAAACTAATATCTAATATTTATCTTAAATATTATGAAAATATTCAAATTGAAAATATTCCTCTTCATCCATATTTTATGGAAAATTAGAAATTTTTTTAAATATTTTGTTTTTTATAATGACCAATTTTAAAATAAAAAATTATGAACTCCCTATGGAAATCACATATTACTACTTCTTTAACAGAGAAAAAGTACTGTGACATTGTTGTATATTTGAGGGATTCTGAAACCAAAAAACTAATTGGAGAATATAATTTACACAGATTTTTTCTTTGTCAATCGGATTATTTTCAATATATTCTCAATGACACATGGGAAAATAATAATATTTTAGATATTGAAATTTCTAATTCTTCTTGGATCAATTATTTTTCAGCATTAAAATTTTTCACTATGTTTTATAATTGTGATAATGAATTAATGATAGAAAAAGAATCATTGGATAATTGTATATCCATTCATAAATTAGCTGATTTCTTTCTTTTCGATGATCTTCGTAAATTAGCAGCTAAGGAAATTATCAAAAAAATAGAAACCTTGGATGATCTGTATAAAATTTCTGAATATATAAAATATCACAACAATGATACAGATTTAGAAAAATGTGTCTATAGATGGAATTTATTTAATATGACTCAAAATAAGAATCATGATAACATTATTAAATTAAACAATACTGAAACTATTTTTATTCCATTTATTATACAACTGACAAAAGAGAAAGAAATTATTCCAAAACAAGAGAAATTTTTTATTTCTAATTATAATTGGTTTATATCGATTTCTCATGATTCAGATAATGTTTTTCCTTTGATTTCATTATGTGTTACGGGAGATGAATCATGCAAATTACTAACTAATATAAAAATTTTTATTGTAAATAAAATGGAATCATCATCCTTGCAGATTCAAAAAATTTTATATGTCAATCTTGCACGCTCAAATTTATTTCATTTAGAGAATATATTTTCAGAAAATTCATTCAAATGTAACGACAATACTTATATAGAAACAGAATTTTTTTTATTGCCCATTTTTATATTTATTAATGTAAATAATGTTATTCATCCATTGAATCTTTCTTGTCAACCAGATCAAAAAAATATGTCAAGTAATTTTCCATATTCTTCATCAACATTAGAATCGGGATTATAATTATCACATCCACATCCACATGAAAAATAAAAATAATTTTTTAATTTTAATTTGAGATCATTTAATATTCCATGTATGTTTTCGGATATTTCAGAATAGGATAGTTTTTCTTGTTTTAAAAGTATTTCTGGAATAGAATTATTAATGGTATAAATAATACATAAAAACATTAAATCCTTGTGATAATCAAATCTTATACAAAAGAATAAATTATTTTCATTTCTTCCAATATGCATTATTTTGAGACTTATGTCTTTTAATTCTTTTTCTATTTCATGGAATCTGTAAGTCTGTTTTTTCTGTATATTTTTCATTTTTGGCATAATGTATTTTTCAAATGCTTTGTAATTATTCATTTCTTCTAAATATTCAATTTGAATATTATTCATTATTACAGTTGGATTTATGGTTTTTTGATTCTTTGTTTTTTCGTTGTATATTGGATATGGACAAAAAATGTCTGCATGATAGTGATCGATAGGAACTTTTAATTTTATTATATCAAATTTTTCATCATATTCATTTCTTTTTTTCATGGTCTCAACAAGATCTGTATTTATAATTTCTATCATTTCTTTTTGTTCTTCATAAGGTAATAAAGTAAATGGTACAAAATCTTCACTTTTTTCTGGATCAACATATAATGATTTAAGAGTTGCTTTTTTTGATAATCTTTCTAATTCTGAACCTTTTATATCACCACAATGATCATGTGATAATACTGATTCCAACATTTGTTTATCATGGATGTTTTCTGATCTTTTGCGCGTTGAGTTCTTTTTTGTTTTTCTTGGAGTTGTTGTAGATTTTTTGTTTGAATTTTTTTCATCATTGGTAGGCACATTAAATGTATGTCCATATCTATAAGTTGGTTTAGAAAAGCTCATAATTTTTTTTAAAAAAACAATTATAATTATTTTTTAAAAGGTTTTTATTATTATTATTATTATTATTATTATTATGGATCTTGAAGTAATTTGTCATGGACCATGCAAAGATTTAGAAAATCCAGATTATGATGGATTTGATTTTAAACAATCTGAAATTGAAGAAAAATGTAAAACACTTCCTGGAAAAAAAATATTTAGAGATCATGATGAAGAAAATAATTATGAACAGGATGATAAACGGTCTGTTGGAACAGTTATTGATTCATTTATTGATCCTGAAACAAAAAGTATGAAAGCAAAAATAAGAATAGATGGAAAAACATTATTAGGAGCACAAACAATTCTTGATATTAAAGAGGGAAAATTTAAAGGAGTAAGTCTAGGAACAGAGAATTCGATTCAACTTTTTCCAGTTACACAAAGATTCAAAAATATAAAAGAATTATCTTTGACAAATAATCCACTTCTACCAGAAACTCTTATTACTCATATAGAACCTGATTCTGAGTTACTTAATAAATGTAGAGAAAAAAGTGAAAAATTTGTACAATTATTGTTTGATCTACAAAATTTAAAAAACCAATTATATATTTCAAACCCTCCAAAAGAACAAGTAAAAAAACCTCAGATAGAAAATATATTTGATATTTCAGACATGCCAACTGATTTACAAGGATCTGTGCCAGCAACACCACCACCACCTTCAACACCAGCTGCAGTTTCTGTTCCGGTCGAAAAAAATGAAATGCTTAATTCATCTCCCGATAAAAAGAAAAACGTCGAAGATAAAGCTGTTTCTGAAGATTTTTCACAAGATCCTGCATTTCAAGAATTTTTGAAATTCAAAGAAGAAAAAAAGCTTAAAGAAATAGAGGATCAGAAAAAAAAAGCAGAACAACTTAAACAGTTGACACCTAGTGCAAAAGAACAGATTGCGCATTTGATCAAAGAATTTGGAAATATCGATCCAAAATTCATAGAGCAACTTGATTGGTTGATTGAAAATAAACCTGAAGCTGCTCTTCCATTAGTCACTACTTATGCAAATGCAAATCAAGATCGTAAGAAAAAAATGGAAGAAGTAGAAATATTATACAATCAAGTTAGAAAATTAACATCAGATTTACATGGTGAGCAAGAAAAAAATAAAAAAGAGGAAACAAGAAAAGATTTTATACGAAATTTAGAACGTCAACAATCTAATACAGGATCTATTCCTGCTACACGCACAGATTCAAAACAATCCTCTACTTTTGCCGCTCGTTTCAATATCAATGACTTTGAAATATTTGAGTCCAAAATTGCACCTGCAGACCACAAAACAAATCTTCCAAGACCAACATTGCCACAAGGTGCTGGCCAAGATGTGGAAAGAAGATTTGGACATTTGGAATCTGATCACGGAAAAGAATTCTGGAAAGGTTTTACAACTTCGAACATGCCCACATTCGACTTGCTTCCAAAAACTATAGTAGAAGGCTATGATGAAAACTGTTATGAAACAGTCTTTGGAAAAACCAAATAATTTATCCCAAAAAAGAAATAAATAAATAAAAGATTGTGTTATTTGAATAAAATGAAATATAATTAAAAAATATGAGTGAGGATATATTGGCTCTTACAATAGGGATTTTTCCACATAGATTAAATGATCAAGCATTACACAAAATATATTATTTAAAGAAAATCTATAATGATGTATATAAAAATATGCAAAACAAAGATGCATTGAAAATATTTTTGTTTAAAGTTGAAGAAATACTTAATTATTTGATTACGAATGATGTTGAATTAACATTAAAACAAGAAATAATTGATCAATACATTGATTTAATTTATGATATTTCAATTAGAATTGTTAATATAGGAGGTTTAATTTGGTTTTCAAATAGCTGTTACATTGATACAATGTTGATGGCAATGTTTGCATATCCAAATAAATCTATATTAAAAAATATTTTATATACCAATCCTTATAGACTTCTTTTTCTTGATCCTCCCAAATGTATGATTGATAAAGAAAAAAAAACAAGTGTAGTTTGGGAAGATTTTTTAAAAGATGTGAAAAAAATCCAAGAAGATTTTCAAATATTAAAATGGAATCTCACATATTCAGAAGTAAAATTTAAATGTGTAAATCTTAGAAATACATTAATACATTGTAGTCCATATGATAATAGAAAACAAGACCAATTTATTGAATTTTGGAAATATATTTTTAATGATATTTTTAATATGCCTGGTGCCATTATTTATATTACTTTTAAATATTTCAATCCTAAAAGTTTTACATTAGAAAAATATCAAAGGGATTTATCTATATATGGAAATCGAAAAAATTTACTAAAATATGTTGAATATGAATGGTATCTCAACAATAAAGATAAAATAATAAATAATAATAATAGAGTGGATTTATATAAAGATCAAAACAAATATATCTATGTAGACTTTAATCAAACATATTATGGTCCAATCCTTTTATTATATATCCCTCTTAATATACAAAATACTTGGAAAATAACCAAATCTGATATGGATTATTTTTCAGGAAAGTTTGAAATAAAAAGAGATGTCACAAGAGAAACTATATGTCCATTCTATGCTGATTTTTTTGTACTTGACATAATAAGAAATCCAGCGAAACTTATAAATGTTATACCTTTATTACAAGTAGAATTATTCAATATTTCTTATAAAAAAAACATTGAATATATTCTTACATCAATTATTATGTATAAAAAAACGACTGAAAAATCAGGACATTTTACTTCTATATTTAAAGAAAATAACAAAAAATCACATTACAAATGGTATTTTTATGATGATCTTGAAAAAGGAAAAATTAAAGCTGGTTTTTTTGAAAAATTATTTAAAGAAAATGAAATTAACATCAAAGGTCATTATTATATTTATTCTATATCATCTCCATAAAAAAATTTTTATTTTTATTTTGTTAAAAAAAATTTTACACATTTTTAAATACATAAGTATGGCAGAAGATCATTTTTCAGTTCATAAATTTGAAAATGACAACTTAAAAGATTTTGGTAAAAAATTGGATGAACATCCATTATCAGAACCAAAAACCAATGAAACTGACACTTCATTCAACATAAGTATGCTTGGAAACAAACGCAAGAATCGAAATGCTTTTCTGTTTCTTTTATTATATTTTACAGTCACTATTGTTGTTTTTTCTGTTTTAATTAATCATCGTGCTTCTAATGTTTTTTTAATTTTTGGACTTGTTATGAGTATTGTTGGATTGAATATTACAGTGCTTAGATTTTTTTTATTTAAATCTCTGAATTTTAACGCTTCCACTTTGCAATTCTTAAGATCAATAGTTTTTCTGATTGAAATATATGTTGCAATAAGTGTTATGTTATTCTTATTTCAAAGTTCCAGTGCTGCAATTATGGTAGCCATATTATTTTTGTGTTTAGCTGCATTTATAATATATGAATGCCAAAGAAAATATGGCGCTGACACTATGGGTAGAATCACGTTTTTTAATAACGAGGATGAAATATAAATAAAAAAATTATTATTTTTTTTTTGTTGTAGAAAAAAAAATTATTCTTACAAAGAAAAAAAAAATACATAAAAAAAAAAAAACAATGTATTCCTATT
>Ga0247727_10004537_pt1 | contig 29333 bp, 23 predicted proteins | sample WisWelCaveWW1625_FD_202498 | JGI IMG/M metagenome (GOLD analysis project Ga0247727, IMG submission 202498) | Biofilm microbial communities from Wishing Well Cave, Virginia, United States - WW16-25 | ecosystem: Environmental > Aquatic > Deep subsurface > Groundwater > Cave microbial mat | place...
CCATTCCGAATTCCTGGCTCTCGAAGAACCGGTAGCACAGGTGCATCGAGCCGTCGGCGGCGACGCCCAGGTAATCCATGCCGCCCTCGCAGAACTGGGTCTTGCGCTCGCCGGACAGGAGCCGTCCCATCAGCAGCGGGAACCAGGTTTCCGCGACCCTTTCGCCCGCCAGCATGCGCCGCTCGTATTCGCGTGCCAGCCGGTCGTAGGCCGCGAGCACCGCCGGAAGGTCGGCGGGGCCGAACGCGAAAAACGGGTTGCTGCGGTTGTCGGTGGCGGGCGTGACGATGATCTTGGAGAAGCCAAGGTCTTCCAGATGCTGGACGATCTCGAGCAGGCGAAAGTCGCGGCGCGTGAACACCACGCTGCAGTGGGTCTTGTCCTTGAGCGGCGTGCCCTGCCGCGACCGCAGCAGGCTCTGGATTCCCGGCAGCGCGAGCTGATAGCTGCTGCCGCCCTTCAAGGGTCGCGCGGCATCCTGCGTCTGCGGCGGGCCGTCGAAGCTGACGCCGACCTGGAACTCATGCTCGTTGAGGAACGCGATCACTTCGTCCGTGAACCGGGTTCCGTTGGTCGTGACCTCGAAGGTGATGGGGTGGCCCTTAAGAGACGCCTGCTCGCGGCCGTACAACACGGTCTGCTTGAGCAGAGGAAAATCGAGCAGTGGCTCGCCGCCGAAGAAGTGCAGATGGATGGTCTCTTCGCTGGCCGCGTCCTTGAGGAGAAGATCGACGGAGCGGAACGCGGTGTCCTGGCTCATCCGCGACGCGGGATCGTAGGCCTGCTCCCGATCCGCGTAGTAGCAGTATCCACAGCGCAGATTGCAGCCCTTGGTCAGCTCCAGGGCGAACGCACGCAGGCGCACATCCGCGGTCCGCGTGACGTTGGTGTTGGTCATCGGGTGAACGGCGGGGCCGACCGGCCCCAGCCAACCTCCGTTAGGAGGTCGAGACCAGGTTTCAGGTCAACGCTTCCGCAGCTTCCTCGGAAAGCTTGACCGACTCGACGACCGGCGGCTCGTAGGGGAGGGGCATTTTGGGCTGGATCGCCCGTTCGTCCGGTCGGTTCTCTGCGGTGCTCGCCATGTTGCGCTGCTCCTGGTCGCGGATCCTGAGTGCGGGGGAATCCTATCGACGCGTCGCCGGGACCGCCGACTCGAAAACGCATCCCGGGCGATGACCTCGAGCCCGGGTCTGCGATGGCTATTTAATGCCTCGACATTTCCACTCGTCAAGGCGATGGAAACTTTTCCATGCTCGCAGCCCCCACCAGAGGGAACTCTGATCAGGCTCTCGTGGCCGGGCCCGGGCGGGGATGGAAGGTGTGAAACCGGTGCTGCCCGGCCCGACTTCAATGGTCGAGGGCAGCCCCCTAACTTCATTTTGCGTCCACAGTTGCGATCGCCTCGAGGATCGCCTCTACGGGCTCCTCGGGAGCATTTCCCCAGACCCTGGCCTTGGCGTGGTCGATCCGGGGGTCGTGTTCATCGACAGTTGCCAGCCGGAGGCAGATCTCTGGAAGGTCGGCGGGATTGGGGCACAGCATCGAGCAGTCTTCCGCGTAGCCGGCGGGGTCGACCGGCTTTGAGGCCGCGAGCACGATCGTGGGGCAGAGGGCGTGGACCGCCTCGAGCAGGGCGGAGGATCGGATTCCGAGGACGACATCGGCGGCGGCGAGTGCCGTGCTCAGGTCTCCTGGAGCCTCTGACATCCCCGTGAAGCTCTGCGGACTCCCGGGGTGGGGGCGTGCGACGAGCTGGAAACGGGAGTCGGCTTCGAGCGCCGAGAGGAATGGCCGGACAAGCCGTTCGAAATCCGGGTCGCTCTCGCCGAGCAGAAGCACCCGGATCCGAACGATCCCTTCCGCAGGGTGCCGGCGCTGCTCGCGAAGCTGTCCACTTTGGACGGCGTGCAGCAGCCTTCCCGTGACGAGCGTGTTGCCTTCGTGGTAGATCGGTGAAATTTTGAGCAGCCGCTGCTGAAACCACGGACTCCACACGCACAGGAGGTCTGCGGGCTCGATCGCGCGCTGCCCGACTCCTGCGCAGTGGTACTGCGGATTGTCGGATTGGAAGTCGCCGTGCTGGATGCCGATCGAAGGAATCCCCAGGCGCCGCGCAGCCTTGAGCCAGGGCTGGCCTGACCCGGATTCGTCGATGAGAATCAGCGCGCGCGGACGCAGACACCACAACGTCGCAGATGCGAGGCGTTGGCGCCAGAGCTCGCGCGGCCGAAAGGTGAGAAGGCCGAGGAGACGGGCGGCACCCAACAGGCTCGCATGACACAGGAACGGCTGCCGCCCGCGGCTGAGCTCCCGCAGCAAGGTGGCGTCGAGGGGTATCAAGCGAACCTCGAAGTAGCGTTCGCCGCTCCGCTCGAGCGCGGCGATCAAGGGGCCCATCTGAGTGTCGAGGAGATCGGTGCCGACGTCGGCCGCGTGAGTGAGGACCAGAAGAGCGCGCCGGCGACGGGCCCACAGCCACAGGAACGCGGCGCCGGTCACGGCGCACTGCATCGACGCGAACAGCAGTCGTCGTGCGGCGCAGGTCACGGCCGCTCGAGCACCGCGTATCCGCGAACCCGACCCTCGAAACGGTCGTAGGCACGCTGGTCGCGGAAGATCTCGACCACGTTGAGATCCGCTTCCTTCGCCTCGCGCTCGACCTCGTCCGGGTGGCGGAACACGTGGATGGCCTCGTTGACCAGGAAGCGGTCGCCGTCCTCGTGCTGTGGATTGATGGCTTCAAGGCGAGTCCTGGCGGTGGAGGGAAGAAGATCCGCGGCCTCGAGGTATCGCGACAGAAAGGTCAGCAGCACACGTCCGCCGGGTTTGAGGTGCCGGCGCGCGCACTGAAGGAGCGCGACGCGTCGAGAGCTCGGAAGGATCATGTTGTACAAACCCGAGAACACGACCACGGCGTCGAACGGATCGGAAGCGACCTCGAAAGAGTGCGCCTCTCCCTCCACCAGATCAGCTCGCACGCCGTGCTCACGAAGATGCTGCCGGGCGACCTCGAGCATCTGGGGATCTCGATCGAGCCCGCTCACCTCCAGACCTCGCTCCGCGAGCGCCCGGCACTCCCGGCCGGGCCCGCACCCGAGCACGAGCACACGGCCTCCCTTCGCCAGCGGATGTCGCGCGAGAACTGCCTCCTCCAGCAGAGTCAGCCCCGCCTCCAGATTCTCGTCGCAGGCCGTGAATCCCCGCACCGCCCGTCGCGCGTACAGTCTCCTTCGGCCCTCGTCCTTCTCGACCGTCGACATCAGCGCGGCGCGCAGCTCGTCGACGGGGGAGCGCAGGAGCGCGGCGCAACGTTCCAGCCGCAGAAGAACGCTGCTGATCACGCGGGCGCAGAAGTGCAGCGTCGAGCGAACGAGCGAAGGGCGGGAAGCCCGGCGGCCGAGCGGCCGGGCGATCAAGAACTGAAAAAGCCCGGTTCCGGCGCCGTAGATCGCCCCCGACAGGAGTCCCAATCGCTGTCGCGAGGAGGTATCGAGGAAGGAGCCCAGGCCGGTCTTCAGGAGGTCGAGGCTTCGCGCGGTGCGCACGGCGACCCCCAGATAGTCGAGCGCGGTGATCGTGTCGATGCGTGCGCACGAATCGCCGCGAGCCCGCCGGGTTTCTCCCTTGCTGTCGAGAAGTCGATGAGCGACCAGCGGATGCTCTCCTGTGCGGTACAGAACGACCTGGCCGCGGCGGAGCGACTCGAACGGCTGAGGCGCTGCCTCGACCCACTCGCCGTGGGCGATCTGCGGCCGCATGCTGCGCCCCCGAGCGCGAAAGCGCAGAAGCAGGCCGCGCGCGAGGATCGCCAGCGCCAGTTCGTGCACTTCACTCGCTGAAAGCTTCGAGTCACCGGAAATGACGCCTGCGTCCGGCCGGCCGATGGCTGAGGCGACCGGAGCGGAGGTGACACTGCCGCTGCTTCGATTGGATTCCGCCGTGGTCTCCTCGACTTCGGACCTGCCGCCCGACTTTCCTGGCGCCAGGCGGGCCGACTCTTCTCCGGGATCGAGATCGATCCCCAGGTGCGCCAGCTCTGCAATGAAGCGGTCAGCGTCGGCGGCCGCCTCGTTCTGGCTCGTCGCCCCCTTTCGCACGAGAAGCTGGCAAACCTCGGAGCGGGGTGCGCCTCGCATGAGGCACTCGAACACCAGCCGGCCGGAGCCGCTGAGGCGCATGAGGCTTAAGAGGTCGACTCCTCCGAAGATGACCGGGGCGACGAACTGCGCTGCGCCGATCTCGTGGAGGAAGAACTGCTGCGCTCGCGCCTCGGAAGGGGGCGCCGTTGAAGGCTCAGCGGAATCCTGGATGTCGAGCCGTTGCATCGATTGAAATCGTAGCGCCTTCGGAAAACGCTTTTCGATGGGCCTGCGGCGAGCCGATTTGAGGTCCACTCGTTGTCATTCCCGCGAAGGCCGGACCAGGTCCTTTGCGGCGGGCGGGCGCACAACCCCGGATTCCCGCTTTCGCGGGAATGACGGCCAGAGGACGGAGCCTGGGACACGGGAGGGTTCGTTTCGAGGCGTCTTCGCCAAATGGCAGATGCGAGGCGCATCGAAGGGCGAGCCCGGCCGCGGAGCGGCCGTAGGTGACGCGAAGCGGCACCTCAAGGAAAAAACCTTGCCCGCCTCATTCGTGAACACTCTGTCAAAATGGTGCAGCCGCCTGATTCAGTTGCAAACACGTTGGAGGCAACCTCTTGCGGCAGACCTTCCACAGTGTTCATGAATGATTCGGACTAGCAAGACGTGGATCTGTCCTTGAACGCCCATCCCCCCGAGCCAGATGCACGAGCGCCCGCCGTGGCGCCCAGCCCGATCGCGCTCTACTGCGGTTTCGTGCTGCTCTTTGCCTTGTACGGGATCCTCCTTCCCGGCGGAGTGCTGTGGGACGGCATCGGCTTTCTCGAGCGCTCGCGCGATCTCACCCAGATCGACCTGCCTCATCTCTTCTATCCGCTGCTCGTACGCCTGACCTCGGCGCTCCAGGGCATTCTGGATGCCCCGGTCGAGAAGCTCGCCAAGCTCTGGTCGGTGCTGGGCGCGGCGCTCGCCTTCATTCTGCTCTGGAGACGCGGCTCATCGCTCGGCGCATCGACGCCGCTCGCCCTGTGCGCGGCGTTGCTGGTCGCGACGTCGCCGCGGATCTGGTGGGAGTCGGTCCTGGTCGAGCCGTCGACGCTGACGCTCGCGGCGCTCCTTGTCGCAGCGGAGATCGGGCGCGCCCTCGGACCTCGGACACTTTTCGGCCGCGCGCTTGCGACGTCGCTGGTGTGCGTGCTGCCGATGGGATTCCATGTTCTCTCGGTCCTCGCGTGGCCGTGGCTGTTCTTGCAGACGAAGGCGCCGGAGAATGCTGGCGCGACACCGAGTTCCCGACTCCGACCCTTGATGCTGATCCTCCTTGTGGTCGCCAGCGCGGGCGCACTGTTCGGGTACAGCCACGCCTTCGGTCACGGACCGCCGCTCGGGGACCGGGTGAATCAGTTTGTCGAGACCTGCAAAGGCTTCCTGCCAGGCGCGAGTAGTGCGAAAGATCTCATGGACGGCGTTGCCGCTCATGCCATCACCGCGTGGCGCATCCTTGGCGAGGGCGAGCCGGGCCTCCTCACTGCCGCGGGTACGGCGCTGATTGTCGTCGGGATCGCGACGCCAGCGGCCCTCGCGCACGCCGTGCTGCTCGCCGGCCCGTATCTATTGATGTTTCTCATCTGCGGCAAGCCGGTCGTCGGTCTGTTGCTTCCCGTGTACATCGCGCTGCACGACTCGGTTGCCTCGGGTACCGCGTTCGCGGAGAGAAGCCGGTGGACGCGAAGGATCGCTGCGGCGGTTCTGCCTGTTCTGGTGCTTGCACAGTCGAGCGTGAGTCTCGGTCAGGCCGTGATGCACTGCATGTCCCCCGACCTGCGAAAGCAGCAGGCGCTGGCGATCGCGAATGCCGCGCCCGAGGGTTCGGTGCTCGCCGCCGGCGAGCTCGCGCTGCACCTTCGGTTCTACACCGATGCCGAGGTGATCGTCCTTCCGGAGGTGATGCTGTACGAGCGGGGGCGCAGCGGCCCCGACTTCAACGTGCGCGCGGCTCTCGATGCCGCCGTCCAAGGTCACCTGCGAAAAGGAATGAGAGTGTTCGCGACTCCGGATGGCGTCCAGCACCTTGCAAAGGAGTGGAACCTCCCGCCCGGAGAATGGCTGATCGGCAAGGAACCGGAGATCGTGATTTCGGAGTCACCGCCGCTCAAGCTTGTCGAGCTGACTCTGCCGCAGGCTTCGCAAACCTCGCGTTAGGACACGTGAAGAAACAAGTGCTTCGTTTGGCGCCGAGATTTGCGTCAGATTCGTTCTCGACGATTGAGCGAATCCGCAGGCGTATGAGTCGTACGTTGAGGAATTCGCGATTGAGGAGAGGACGAAGATGGCGTGACTGAGCTCGTTAGCCCTGGGTCACAGCAACGAGGCGGCGGAGCGGATGGCAGATGCGAGGCGCATTCGCGACAGTTCGCACTTGGGAGGCGACTGGTTCCTAGCGAGTCGAGGGCGGCTGATGAACGGTTGGGAAGGCGAAACGTGAGACGGTGCTAGACTGCGATGCAGTGGGCCGCACGGAGAAGCAGGCCAGCATGCCGCAGAACACCGCAGACGAGCTGCAGCCGGGGGAACGGTTCGCCAAGTACACCATTGAGCGCAAGCTCGGTCGCGGCGGCTTCGGCGCGGTCTATCTGGTCGAGAACGACCTGGGCATGCGCTTCGCCCTGAAAGTCTTGCACACCGCGGTCGCCGAGAACGAGCTGAACCGCAAGCGATTCCTGCGCGAGATGCACATCGCGATGGGGATCACGCACGAGAACTCGGTGCCCGTTCGTGACGCCGACCTCTGGAAGAACCGGCTCTACTACACGATGGACTACATCCAGGGCCGGCCCCTCAATGAGGTCCTCCAAGAGAAGCCCGATCGCCGTGTCCACCCCGTCCGCGCCTTCGAGTGGTGCGGCCAGGTGCTGCGCTACCTCGAGTTCCTGCACCAGCGTGGGTTCGTGCACCGTGACCTCAAGCCCGCCAACCTGATGCTGGAGGTGCAGGGCGGGGCCGAGCGCATTCGCGTGCTCGACCTTGGCATCGCCAAGGCGCTCACACCTGACGACGGAGCGACCGTGCTGACAGCGGGGCTCATCGTCGGGACGCCGGCTTACATGGCGCCCGAACATCTGTGCGGCGACGAGGTCGACCGCCGCGCCGATCTCTACGCGATCGGGGTCATCCTCTACGAGTGCTTGGCAGGTTGTCGCCCGTTCGAGGCGCCGACGCTCCTGCAACTCAGGCAGTTGGTGCTCGACGAGCCCCCGCCGGCGCTGCCCGAGCTCGTGCCGGGTTTCCCGCGAGCAGTTTGGGATGTCATCGCGCGTGCGCTCGCGAAGGACCGCGAAAAGCGCTTCCCCGACGCCGCCACGTTCAGGAGCGAGCTGGCCGCGGCCATGCGCGTTCTTCCGAGGGAGTGGGAGCGCGAGACATCGGTCACCATTGAAGCTCCGGGCAGAACTTCATCGCCTCGCGGCCGGCGAACCGTGCTCCTGACCTTGGGCGGCTTCCTGCTCGCAGGCATGGCGGTGGCCGGGTGGAAGCTGATTGGCGGCCTGACCGCTTCAAAGCCGCCGCGACTCGAGGTCGTCGAGCCACCGCACGGAAGGTTGCTGGCTGGACGCGAGGTGGAGCTCGGTCTCCGCATTGCGGGGAGCGGGCCCTTCTTCCTGCGACAGGCCGGCGCGACTCGCCCGCTCGAGGAGAGCGGCGATGGGATTCATCGCGGGCGTTTGATCGTGCCGGAGCACGACGGCGCGCACGTCATGGGCTTCGAGGTCGTGGATCAGAGCGGCGCGGTCAGCGCGGCCTCGCTCGAGGTCGTGGTCGATCGCTCGGCTCCGCGCGAGATCGACATCGAGCCCACGACGGGAACGCGCCTCGAGACTCAGGTCGCGCTCGTCACGGTCACGGCCGACGAGCCGCTCGGCGAAGGCACCCGGATCGGCGAGAGCTCCGAGACCGCGATCGAGGGCGAGCGTGCGAGCGCGCGCATCGAGGGCTCGGGGACCCTGGCGATTCCGATCGTGCTCTTCGATCGGCTCGGGAACCGCTTCGAGGACACGGACTACGAGCTCCAGTTCGCACTGTCGCCTCCGATCGTGACGGTGCTCTCGCCGCTGCCCGGTACGGTGCTCGCCGGCGAGAGCGTCTCGGTCCGCTTCCAGGTCGTCGGGCCGGGCGTCTACACCGCGCGCGTCGGAGATCTTGCGGTGGAACTCGACGAGAATGGCCGCGGTGAGGCGGTTCTGCCCCTGCCGAAAGAGGGTCCCCAGCAAATCGTCTTCTCGGTTGCCGAGCGCGATTCCCTGGCCCCGGTAGTCGTCGAGAAGATCGAAGTGACGGTCGACCGCACGCCCCCGGAGGCGACCCACGTGACCCTCGAGCCATCAGAGTACGTGATGCCCGACACCGAGATCAGCCTGAAGGTTACGGCAAACGAGGATCTGGGCGCGGGAACGGAGATCGAGGTAGAGCACAGCGGTGTCGGAGGCATTTCGGTCTTCGGCGGCAACGAGATCACTGCCAAGTTCAAGGCCGACCCCAGGATGCGCTCTGTGCACGTCATCCTCGTCGATCGCGCGGCCAACAGAAGCGAGTTCGACCACCCTCTCCAGATCGCGCGCGTCCCAATTGGCTTCAAGATCATCTCGGCCTCACGCCCCGATCCCCGAACGGGGTGGGTCACGCCGCTCCTCGAGCCGCGGACCGCGATCGAGCTGGTGTTCGTGCCCCCAACTCTTCCGGAGGGTTTCGACATGGGTGCGATCCCCGGAGACAACGACGCGCGCGCGGACGAGAAGCCCCGGCACCGAGTCGTGCTTTCCAGTCCCTACTACCTGGGTCGGACCGAGGTCACCTGGGAGCAGCTCTTCGCGGGCAAGAGTCTGGGGGCGTTCCGTGCTCCGGAGACCGTTCCCGACGAGGTCGCGGTTGAGCACTGGCTCCCGAAGATGGAAGGGGGGCGCGTTCCCGCGGACTTCCCATGCGTGTCGATCACCTGGGAGCAAGCCACGGAGTTCTGCCGTCACTTCGGCATGCAGCTGCCCACCGAGGCCCAGTGGGAGTGGGCCTGTCGCCAGGCGGCTCCTACCGGTCTCTACGCCTGGGACTATGACTTCCACGCCGGCCAGAGCTGGGGAAACGTCTCGGATCAGAGCGCCGCATTCGGGAAATCCGAGGACCCGCCGGCGCGGTTCAATGACGGCTTCTTCTACGCCGCTCCAGCCCGGGGTTTCCAAACCACGGAGCTCGGTCTGGTGCATCTGACCGGGAATGTCCTCGAGTGGTGTCGCGACAGCTACGACGAGGGCTGGTATGGACGATGTGCTGCGGCGGGGGTGCCCGCCGTGGACCCCGTCGTGGTCGAGTGGCGTGGGCAAGGCAATCCGGCTCACGCACTGCGCGGGGGTGCCTTCCGCCACGGCGCGGTGGACTGCCGCATGACTCGGCGCTTTTCTCTGGAAGAGCAGAGCGCAGCCGATTTCGTCGGCTTCCGCGTCTGTCTCGAAGTCGATCCGCGCTGAATGCCGAGTTTGGGCCGCCTCGAGCCCCATCAGCGGGCGCGGGCGATCTCGATCTTGTCTGCCCAGTCGCCGAAGAGCTGCGGAGTCATTTCGTGGCCGGCGTTCTTGGCCTCCAGGCGTACTTGCGGCCCGATGGCATCGAAGAGCTCTTGGACGGTGAGTCGTCCATCGTCGTCCTTGTCCGCAGGAAGCGCTCCGGATAGCGCGCGGATGACCTGGGTGGCGAACGGGCCAGTCTTGGAGCGGCGGTCGCCGTCCCACGCGGTCTCGTCGCCTTTCGTCGAGGTCAAGACAACGCGAGCCCTGGCCGAGAGCGAGCCCCACACGTTCTCGACTTCGCCTCGTACGGTCGGGCCACCGGCGTAGCAACAATCCAGCAGCAAGAGCTGACGGTGCGGCACGGCATGGTCGAGCATGTTGACCAAGAAACTCCGGTCGATGGCGGTTCCCCAGGGATTGCCGGCGACGGCGTCGAAGGGCATCAGGAAGCGCGCGCTCTGCTCGCCGCCCCCCTGCACGCGCGCGTGACCAGCGAAGTACAGAATGATCAGGTCGCCCTCGTTCGCTTCACGCGCCATCTGCATGAGCTTGTCGATGATCTGGGCGTGCGTCGCTTGGTCGTCCAGCAGCAGGTGGATCCGCAAAGAGGCGATGTTGCCGCCCTCGGGGCTCTTCAAGAACTCCGCCAGTGCTTCGGCGTCTCGGCGAGCGTTCTGGAGGCTCTGGAAATCCGAGCTCTGGTAGGTGGAGATGCCGACGATCAACGCGTGGCGTTGATCGGTGAAAGGGGGTACATCCGGTTGCTTGTCCGCGACTTGCGAGGGGGGGCCCTTTCCTTGCGTTCCTGGCCGTTCCGGATCGACTCCCGCCGAGACTTTGCGGTCCGCTTCGAGGAACTTGAACTCATAGCGCTTGACGGGTTCGGTCAGGCGCACGCGCTTTTCGCGATAGCCGGGGGCCATTGCGGAGATCTCGATCTGGCCGTTCGGAAGCGAAGCGATGACGAGCTCACCTTCTCCCACCAGCTGCCAGTCTTCCTCCGGCAGAGCATCCACGCGCGCCTCACGCATGCTGAAGACCGTACTCGGCACGTTCGATGCCAACTGCATGTTCTGCCTTTGCACCAATAGGCTGGAAGCGCAGGAAGTCGAGCCAAGGACCAGACAAGCCGCTAGCCCGCTGCGCAGTCGCCACCCGAGCATTCTTCTCTGATCCGGATTGCGCACCCGTGCCATGGCCACTCCCCGAAATGCCGGCCCCCCGACCCGGAAGCGACCGAGTCCGGGGGGCTCGAGTCCCGTCCTACTGGTTGGGCTTGAGCTTCATGGCCTTTCCGCGGAAGGTGACGTCCTTGGTCGTGAAGAAGAAGGGAACGCCGGACTCCTCGCGGTCCATGCTCTTCACCAGGACAATGTCGGCATCGGGAGTCTGCTCGAGCGCCTTGTAGTAAGCGCGGTCTTCCGCACTCACGCCGCTGAACAGGAATGGTTCCTTGAAATAGGTGAACTTGTCTTTGAAGAAGCTGATCCCGAACAGGCGGAGCTTCTCGCCATCGATGATCGCGACCAAGCCGCCCAGGAGACTCTTGATCGAAGAGCGTCCTTCGACAGAATCGAGCACGACCAAGTCATCTCGCGTGAGACTGGCCTCCATGTTCAGGCTGCCGATGCCGATGTGCGGGATCGTCTTCTGGGCAGACTGACATCCCGCAAGCAGGGCACTGAGAACCACTCCACCAAACAGAACCGCCAGGCGGTTGTTTACCACGAATCTCCTCCTAGGTCCGGGTCAGGGTTGCATCGGTCACTTCGATGAGCCGATCTGGGAGCGAAGAGTATATGGCCGCATCCGCGTTGTTGCGCCTCCTCGCTGAATCTCTCCGTTGATTCACGTCGCCATAGCGCCTAGCGGCAGCAGAGGCCCCGCCGATCGAGGAGGGGACGTTGCTGCCGCGTTCGAAATCGTTCTCGGTCCGGTGTATGTCCACGCTTCCAATGCACCCTACTGGATGAATCTGCACTCCCCGAAGTTCTGCTCCGCCAGCGCCTTCATGAAGCTCTGGTTGAGTTGCTTGCCGATGCCGATGGTGTGCAGCACGACCTTCTTGGTCTTGTTCCATTCCCTGACCTGGCGCAGGATCTCGTCGCAGTCGGTCGAGCGGCCCGCGGTTGGTCCGCCGTCGCTCAGGAACACGATGGTGTCGGCGCTCTGGTCGTAATACTTGTCCTTGACTCCGGGACGGACGACCTGGAAGGCGAGCTCGAGCGAGTCGTAGATGTTGGTCGCGCTGCACGCCTGCAGGCTGTCGAGCCACTCGAACGACTTCTCCTTGGTCTTGGGGTCGGCCTTCTGAATCTTCTCCTGCCAGCGGAACACGACGTCGTTGTAGGCGATGACGTTGAACAGCGCGTCGGACGGCAGGGAGGTGATGGCCGCCTTCAGCTCGCGCCGCGCCAGGTCGATGCGCGCCTGTCCCTCCGGAGGGAAGTAGTTCTCGTGATCTTCGAGCGCCGCCTGCATCGTCCCCGAGATGTCGATCACGAACACGACCCGCAGGGAATCGATCGCGACCCCCCAGTAGTTGGTCTTGGCGTCCGTTTTGGCGCGCACTGTATTGGTGAGGACGACGCGGGTCGGCTTGCAGGCCTCCTTGTTCTTCTCCCACCATGCGAGCCACGCCCTCCCGGTCTTTCCCAGCTTCTGGCCGGTCATTGCCTCGAGCCGGTCGCACACGTCGGTAAGGAGCCTGCCTTCCTCCAGCACGGAGCGCTGCACCAGGAGCTGAACCGCCTCGAGACCTCCGTGCCGACCGAGGGCATCGATCGCCACCGCGCGCGCCTCCCACTCCTTGGCGTTCAGAATGCTTGCGTAGCACTGCGGCGGGATGCGCGAAGGGTCGTGGTGCGACAGCGACTCCGCCGCCGCAATCCTGAGGTCGAGGTCCTTCTCGCTCAGGAGCTCGATCAGCCGCTCGGTGAACAGCGGCTGATCGAACTTGCCGTACAGGGCGATCAGGAACAGCGCCAATCGCCGCGGGCCTTTGGGTCGCAGCTTGCGCAGGCTCTGCAGGACGTCCGGGTTGGTGAACATCGTGAACAGCTCGAAATACTTCGCGACCGCCTGCTCTTCCAGTGTGATCAGGATGCCGAGGCCTTTCTGCATCTCCTGGAACTTCTCCGTGCCGCTGTAGTCGATCAGGCCGCCCTGCGCGGCGCGCATCCTCGGCTCGATGATCTTGCGCAGAGCCTCGTCGTTCTCTGCGCGCCGGACCTCGAGCGACTCCAGCTCCTTGAAGGAGCCCGTCAGCCCGTCGAGCAGGATCGCCATCGCCTCGAGGCTGTTGTGGTAGGCGACGTTCTTCATCGTCTCTACGCGCGCCTCGAAGGTCTTGCCGGGCGCAAGCTCCTCCCGGTAGCGCGCGGCGTCCTTGGGATCCATCGGGGTCTGCGCCGGGACCAGGTGCGAAAGGAGGAGAAAGGCGGACAGATGGGTGCAGACGATGGAGAGCAGGCGCAGCGGATGCATGGCACTCACGGGAGGCGGTAGGAAGACCTTCGATGTGCCGGGCGAGACGGCGGCAATCCCGCCGGCCTCGTTGTCGAAGACGCGGCGCGTCTCATGGGCCGGCGGGCGTTGAATCTTAGTCCGGACGCTCGCTCACCCCTCGCGCCCGCCGCTGATTTTGGGGTCCGCGCAAGAATAACTTCCCATCCTGGGCGCCCAGCTTCACACCATCTTCGCCCTCTCCTCAATCGCGAATTCCTCAGCGTATCAACCAATACACCGCTCGCTACGCTCGCTGCCCGGATTCGCTCAATCGTCGAGGACGAACCTGGTGCAAATCTGAGCACCGAGAACGGGAAGTTATTCTTGCGCGGACCCTTAGACTCCGTGGCGGCGGCGGGGGAGCGTCGAGTCGGGTGCGCGCGGCATCCGGACTCGAACGGGGCATCGAGGGAAGCATGAAGACCATCCAGGGACCGGCCATCTTTCTTGCCCAGTTCATGGGGGACAAGCCGCCGTTCAACTCCATCCAGGCAATCTCCGACTGGATGGCGTCGATCGGCTACGTCGGCCTGCAGATCCCGAGCTGGGACGGACGCGCGATCGACCTCGACAAGGCCGCCGACTCCAAAGGCTACTGCGACGACTACCAGGGCATGCTGCGGTCGAAGGGCCTCTCGATCACCGAGCTGTCGACTCACCTTCAGGGCCAGCTCGTCGCCGTGCACCCGGCCTACGACGAGCTGTTCGACGGCTTCGCTCATCCCTCGGTGCGCAAGAATCCCAAGGCACGCACCGAGTGGGCGGTCGACCAGGTCAAGAAGTGCCTGCGCGCTTCGAAGAACCTCGGTCTCAAGGCGATGGCGACGTTCAGCGGCGCGCTCGCCTGGCCGTACTTCTATCCCTGGCCGCAGCGGCCGGCGGGTCTCGTCGAGGAGGCGTTCAAGGAGCTTGCGCGCCGCTGGAAGCCGATCCTCGACTACTCCGACGAGATGGGCGTCGACTGTGCCTTCGAGGTCCATCCGGGCGAAGACCTGCACGACGGCGTGACCTTCGAGCGCTTCCTCAAGGAGACCGGCAATCATCGGCGCTGCCAGATCCTGTTCGACCCGAGCCACTTCGTGCTGCAGCAGCTCGACTACCTCGAGTACATCGACTTCTACCACTCGTTCATCAAGGCGTTCCACGTCAAGGACGCGGAGTTCCGCCCGAGCGGAAAGAGCGGCGTGTACGGCGGATTCCAGAGCTGGGTGGAACGACCCGGCCGGTTCCGCTCGCTCGGCGACGGCCAGGTGGACTTCCGCGCGATCTTCTCCAAGTTCGCGCAGTACGACTATCCGGGCTGGGCGGTCGTCGAATGGGAATGCTGCATCAAGTCCCCGGAGCAGGGCGCCAGGGAGGGCGCGCCGTTCGTGAAAGACTGCATCATCAAGGCGACCGAGAGGGCGTTCGACGACTTCGCGGCCTCCGGCGTCGACAAGGTGCTCAACCGCCGCGTGCTGGGGCTGGAGCGCTGACCATGGTCTCCGGCACTCAAGCAAGGAGCGGCAGGAAGCTTCGCATCGGCATGGTCGGCGGCGGGCCCGGGGCCTTCATCGGCGCGGTGCATCGCATTGCGCTGTCGATGGACGGAGACTTCGAGCTCGTCGCGGGGGCGTTCAGCTCGGACGCCGAGAACAGCCGCCAGACGGGACGCGAGCTCGGCCTCGACCCCGCGCGTGTGTACGCGAGCTACGCGGAGATGGCACAAAAGGAGGCGCAGCTTCCCAAGGGGCAGGGGATCGACGCCGTCTCAATCGTCACGCCCAATCACGTGCACCACGGGCCGGCGAAGCTGTTCCTGCAGAAGGGTTTTCACGTCATCTGCGACAAGCCGCTGACGATCAGCGTCGAGGAGGCGGAAGAGCTCGAATCGCTGGTGCGCTCGACGAGTCTCAAGTTCTGCGTGACGCACAACTACACCGGCAACGCGATGGTGCGCGAAGCGCGGACGCTGGTGCGCTCGGGCCAGATCGGCGACGTCCGCAAGGTGTACGTCGAGTACCTCCAGGGATGGCTGTCGGAACGCCTGGAGGCGACCGGCCAGAAGCAAGCGTCCTGGCGCACCGACCCCAGGCAGTCCGGGCCCTGCGGAGCGATGGGAGACATCGGCACGCACGCCGAGAATCTCGCCGAGCACGTCACCGGGCTCCGGATGACCTCGCTGTACGCGGTGCTGACGACGTTCGTGAAGGGACGGCCGCTCGACGACGACGGTATGGTGCTGTTCAAGCTCGACAACGGCGCCAACGGAGTGCTGGCGGCCTCGCAAGTCTGCGTCGGCCGCGAGAACGGCCTCAAGATCCGCATCTTCGGAACCAAGGGCGGTGTCGAGTGGGACCAGGAGTACTCCAATGATCTCAAGGTGCTCTGGAAGGATCGCGCGCCGGAGATTCGTCGGCCTGGCAACGGCTGGATCGGAAAGGAGGCCGCGAGTCTCACGCGCGTACCGGCCGGACATCCGGAGGGATACCTCGAGGCGTTCGCCAATCTTTATCGATCGTTCGCGCGCTCGATCCGCGGGGAGGCCGACATCGAGAACGCCTATCCGACAGTCGCCGATGGTCTGCGCGGGATGAAGTTCCTGCGCGCAGTCCTCAAGAGCCACCAGAGTCACTCGTGGGTCGAGCTCTCATAGCCCGGGCAAACGCTTCGCCTTGCCGTCGCGATCGCCGGCGGCCGCCAGGGACGGGTCGACAGCGACCGTGATCGACTCGAAGACCGTGCGCGGCGCCGAGCGGCGCCGATGGTTCCGTTCGATCTACGCGATCTACCTGATCCTGTGCGCTGCCGTCGCCTGGGATCTTGAGGAACGTCTGCGAGACGAGTACCGGTCCCGGCCGAGGGTGATCGAGGAATCCCCCCTCGAGCCCGGCGAAGTGCTGTGGAACAAGCACAAGGAGTACGTCCGCGACGAGGTCGTCGGACATCGTTGCCGGCGAAACTGGACGATTCGCTCTCAGATCGCTCCGCTCGGCTCGAAGCAGCGCGTCTCTTGCGTTCGCCACTACAACAACCAGGGATTCATCTCTGCCCTCGACTTCGAGGAGCCGCTTGGAACGCCGCGGCTTCTCCTGATCGGCGACAGCCACCTCACGGGCGTGGTCATGACGGAGCGGAATGCATCCTCTTTGCTGGAAGCAGGTCTTCGCAATCGCACTCCGGCGAAGGGCGCCCTCGTGGTCAACGCCTCCGCCGCCTTCTACAGCCTCTACCAGCTCGTCCTGCGCATGCGCGCGCTCAAGGAATTCGTTCGCCCGCAGTTCCTGATCGCGGTGGTGTTCATGGGGAATGATTTCGTCGAGCTGGAGGACATCGGAAGACCACACCTCGACGACGAGGGCAACGAATGTCCCGCGGATCCCGACCCTCCGAAGGAGACGACCAGCGAGCGTCGCAAGTGGCTCGGGCTCTCCGACGAGCTTCTTTTCTGGCAGGGGCTGAACCAGGCGGCCTACTTCTTTCTGCGACCGGATCGCATGGAGGCGATCGAGCGCAAGACCCGGATTTGCCTCGAGCTCCTCAAAGTGGAGGCGACGGCGGCCTCGGCGCGTTTGATGGTCGTGCAGCTCCCGTCCTACGATGTCGTGTTCCCCGACGGAGCACGCGCGTTGAGCGAGAATGCCGAAAGGCTCGTCGACGCGGGCCTTGCGCGGCACTGGCATCAGCGCTTCGGGGAGATGCTGCGCGAGGGGGAGGTCGAGTCGATCGACCTCTTGCCCGCGTTTGAGGAGTGCGGCGAGCCTTCGATCTACGCGTCCGACTACCACATCTTCGAGAAGGGACACTTCCTGGTCGCCCGGGCGCTGTTCGACCGGCTCGCACCGGCGATGAGGGACCGCTGACCGGACCTCGAAGAGCGCCGCGGTCAGAGTGCGATCCCGGCCTGTCCCCGGGACGTCCGCCTCGATGGCATGAAACAGCTCCCTGCGGATTCCGCTCGAGCAGATCACCAAGGAGCGCGAGGGTCGGTCGTCGTTGCGTTCGGGCAGGCGCCTGCTTGACCCTTGACGGCACTTCGGCCCAGCGCTAAGCCGTCCGCCGTCGAGGAGCGGACGGGGAGATTCGATCACCGGTCAGCGAGCGACGGTGGGTGTAGCCTCCGTTGCACCGGGTTCCTCTCAGGAAAGGAACGTTTCATGGCAGTCAAGCCGATTCCCGATGGCTATCACACCGTCACTCCTTACCTGATCTGCAGGGACGCCGCCAAGGCCATCGATTTCTACAAGAGGGCGTTCGGCGCCGAGGAGCGGATGCGCTTCAGTGAGCCGGGCGGCAAGGTCGGACATGCCGAGATCCAGATCGGCGACTCGACGATCATGCTGGCCGACGAGTATCCCGAGATGGGTTTCAAGAGCCCCACGTCGATCGGCGGAACGCCGGTCTCGATTCTTCTATACCTCGAGAACGTGGACGCGCGCTTCAAGCAGGCGATCGCTGCCGGCGCCAGGGAGATGAGACCCGTCAAAGATCAGTTCTATGGAGATCGCAGCGGGACTCTGGTGGATCCCTTCGGTCACGTCTGGACCCTCGCCACTCACATGGAGGATCTGACGATGGAACAGATGCACCAGCGCGCTCAGCCGGAATGCAAGCCCTGTTGAGAGGCGGGGAGCCGCGACGGCGACGGGGCGAATCCGACGCCCTGCCGATGGCGGCTTCGACCCTTCCTGTCAACGAAGAGTGCGTGGAAAAAGCGGAAGGCGGCGCTCGCACGTTTCGAGGACTTGCAGCTCGACCTTGTCGATGGATTGTGATGCGTCGATGGTCTCGAAGCAGCGCTGCGTGCGCGCGAGGTCGCGAAAGTTCCGGTCGACCTCGCGCAGGTAGTCGAGTCTTTCGAAGCTGCTGTAGGAGGGACGCGACGCGGAGATGCGCTGCAATGCAACCGTCGGGTCGATGCTGAGGAACAGTGCGAGGTCGGGCTCGGGCGCGACCTTGCGGCTGAGCGCAAGGATCTCTTCAACGTCGAGACCGAGGGCGCCCTGATAGGCCGCGGTCGAGAAGAACGTGCGGTCCTGGACGACCCAGTCGCCGCGCTCCTGCGCGGGCCGGACCACCTGCCGGACATGCTGGATCCGGTCTTCGTGAAACAGCTCGAACTCTTCGCGCGGCGTCGATGCACGCTTGGGGAGCGCCAGCAGCTCGCGCAGTCTCCTGCCCGCCTCCGAATCCCAGGGCTCGCGAGTGAGAAGGACCTCGATCCCGCGCGTCCGCAGAGTCTCGGCAAGAAACCTCGCGACGGTCGACTTCCCCGATCCGTCGATCCCCTCGAGCACGATCAGCATGGCGGGGATTCTCGGTCGGCGGCTCGGACGCGGCAAATCCAAAGTTCCACAAGAGCCGCCGGGCCGGACTCGAGTCGGGCTTCCCCGCCGAGCCATCGCACCTCGCATCTGCCTTTTGGCGAAGCCGCCTCGCTACGAACTCTCCCGTGACGCAGGCTCCTAGGCTCGGAATGCTTGAACGGCATTGTTCCGATGTTCATGGTGATGGCATGAGAGACAGCGCGCGCGTCCGCGGTGTTGCCGGCCTTGGCCTCCTGCTGTGCTGCCCGAGCGGGTGGCAGGACGAGCTGCCGGAGTGGGTCACGGTGGAGACGGCCGCTGCCGAGGTGCGCTGCGATTCGCGTCGCGGATTCTTCTCGCTGCTCGACGAGGGGACTGCCGACATTCGCGTGCTTGTCCGCGGACCAAGCCCGGTCCTCGAGCTCCAGTGCCTGGGCCATCTCATCCACCTAGGAGCCATACCTCAGGAAAAAGAGCGGTGGAGTCTTGTCGACGTTTTCAGGAGCCTGCCGCCGCAGGAGAAGGACTCGCTCGCTCTGGCAGGGGTCGAGGGACGGCCGGCGAAGCTGCGCCGCCAGTTGCGCGTCGAAGCCGGCCAGCGACTGCTGTTCCGGGTCGCCGATCCACAGAATGGCCGGGCCGCTGCCGGCTGGATCGACGTGATCAACCTCGAGCGCGAGGCCGGCATCAGACCGTCGCTCGTTGCGATCGTTCATTCCGCGGTGTCCTCCATCGCCGCGGCCGTGGACCGACTGCGTCCTCAAGACCTCCCGCGCGCGCGCGCGGTGGAGCGGCTGTTCCCGCGTTCCGTCTTCGGCGATGCCGCATGCGCCCGTTTCGACCCGATCTTCGGCATCTCGGCGACCCGGGGTCAGGGACTGCCGGAGGACGTCGGAGTCGTGCTCCGATCTTCAACGCAGCTCTTTGTCAGCCGCGGACTGGTCGGCGGGGTCGCGCCCTGGCTCCTCTCAAAGACGATCGCGCAGACTTCGTTCGCCGCGCGGACGCTCGATCTTGAGGAGGGCACGCGCTTCTACCTGTGCTGCCGGTGGATGGATTGCGAGCGCTGGCTCCTGGGCCACGTCGCGCAAGTGCTGGAGGATTCCGCGATCGACCTCAACTGGAGTGAGTTGCTCAAGGAGGACGTCGCCGGTTTTCGTCGGGTGGAGACGACCGTGGTACGCTCGGACGGTGAGCCGGTGCCGGGTGCATGGGTGTTCGCGATCCCGACCGGGGCTGCAGCGTCGAAGACCGCCGTTCGAATCACCTGCTCGAGGCAGGACGGGCGCGCCGCGCTTTATCTGCCGGACGAAGTCGAGTGCTTCGAGGCGCACGCGTTGGCTCTGGGAGAGACGGCCGGTGCAGGAACGCGGACCGGGAGGCGCGAGCAGTCAGCTTCGGCCTCGGAGTGGCCCATCGTCCTCGAGGAGCTGGGCAGCGCCTCGATCGTGCTCGAGGACGCGCGCCGGCCCAGGTCGGCGATGCTGCGCACCGGACGAGTGACGCTTCCGATCCTGCTCATGCCGGACGGCGAGCTCAAGGTGCCCGCGACGGGCGGCCACGCGGAGATCCTTCTCAGTCCTGAGTTCATTCGTCCCGAGAAGGTGTCACTGGAGACGGGTGCGCGGACCGAAGTCAGCGCCAAAGGGTCGCTCCTGGTGCATCGCGTCTGGCTGGTCGACGGAGAGAGCGGCGCGGTCGTGGAAGGCGACGTGAAGATCTCCCCCGAGGAAGGAGCGCGTGTCCGGCGGCGCGACGGACATCTGCTCGTGTGGCTCGGAGTGGAAGGTCAGCCACTGAATGCGTCGGTGGAGGTCGAAGGATTCCGTCCCGCGTCCGTGACTCTGGGTTCCGGCTCGCCCCCGGCGATCGATCTCTGTCTCGAACGCGCGGGTGGGCGATGACGGCGCTGCCGCTGCGCAACATCCTGGTCGGCACCGGCTGGCAGCTCCTCTCACGTCTGGTCGGCGCGAGCTGCACCCTCGGTTCCTTGATGCTCCTGCGGCGCGCCGTCGGTGAAGCGGGCTTCGGCGTCTACCAGTTCTTCGTCACCTTGCTGATGCTCGCGACCGCACTGGTCGACTTCGGCGGCGTCAGCACGGCGGTGCGCGAGATCGCCTCCGCACCCGAGAGGAAGTCACAGGTCCTGCGACACCTGTTCCTCACGCGGCTCCTCTTGTCGCTCGTCGCGATTTCGCTGCTCTCGAAGGAGCTTTTCGCTCCCGAGGATCCCTTGCGGAGATGGCTGCTCGTCCTGTGCGCGCTGCGGTTGCCGTTGTCGGCGCTGTCGGCGCCGCTCGCCCTGTTCCAGGCGGAGCTTCGCTTTCGCGTCATCGCCGCCTCGCAGATCATCGGCTTCATCGTGTTCTTCGCGGGCACTCTGCTCATCGAGCGAGCCGGAGGGCGCATGCCCGAGCCGTACCTGGTGGCGTGGGCGATCGGTCTCTCCTGCCAATCGATCGTGCTGTTCGCCGCGAGCCTCGAATCCGTCCGGTGGATCGGGCCCGTGTCGATTCGCGAATGCGGGCGGCTCCTGCGCGAAATGGCGCCGCTCGGGATCACCGCGTTCCTCGCCTTTGCCTATCTTCAGGTCGACACGGTGCTGATCCGTTATCTCAAGGGGGATCGGGTCACCGGCGCCTACAACGACGCGTTCAAGATCGTGTCGCTGGTCCTCGCGGTGCCGACCTATTACGGACAGGCGTTGCTTCCGCTGCTCTCAAAGGCGTGGCGATCCGGCCGGAGCTCTCTGCCCGAGTCGATCTCCCGCTCGATGTCTCTCCTGCTCGCGGTGATCCTGCCGGCGGCCCTGATGGCCCCCAGCGTCGCGCCACAGGTGCTGCGGCTCGTCTGGGGCGAATGCAGCGCCGACTCCGTGCGCAGCCTGTACTGGTGGGGCTTCGCCAGCATCGCCGTGTTCCTCACCTGCCCCCTTCTGCAGGCGCTCATCGCCTTCGAGCGCCAGCGCGACTACGCATGGATGGCAGCGTTCGCGCTGCTGTTCAAGATCATCGTCGGGATCGCGCTCATCGAGTTCTTCGGTGCGCCCGGCGCCGCGATTTCCTCGGCGCTCGCCGAATGGCTGGTGCTCGGCTGGGCGCTGGTGACGGTGAGGCGCGTTCTTGGCCGGCTCATCTTTCCTCGACTCACCGTTCCTCTCTGCCTCGCAGCCATCGGTGGAGCGCTGGCCCTCGCGCTGCGCCATCTTTCCCCTCTGCCCGCGACCCTCCTCGCCGCCCTTGTTCAGTGCGCCGTTGCCGCCGTTGCCGTGAAGTGGATGAGCACTCCGAGGAACGGGTGGCAGGACATCGAGCCTCCTTGAACGAGGGTTGCAGCGAGTCGTGGCGGAGTCGGCCGTGGGTTCGAGCTTCCGGGAATCAGCGGCGCAGTCGATCACGAACCACTCTGACGAACTCCGTCAAGTCTCCCAGACGCTGCTGGACCACGTCCTTGACCACGTTCAGGTCGACGTCGTCGTATCCATGCACGAGGATGTTGCGAAACCCGACCATCCTGCGCAGAGGATCGATGAGTGGGAGGGGAATCCACCCGGCACGAGCGAGGATCTCGAACAGCTCCAGATTCGTGCGCGGCTCTCCGAGACGATGGTCCGAGGCGATGTGCGATGCCACGTCCAATGCTGCCTGGATGGCCATCTGCAGCGTGTGCTCGAGGAAGCGTTGCTCGCGGACGTCGGTGTCGATTCGCTCTGGATGGCCGAGCGAAAGAATCTCCTGGACGCACGTCTCGATGAGCGCAAGCTTCTTGAAGAGCAACTCGGGGTCCGTCATGGTGACGTGCTGCCCGATCGTCGGTAGCGCTTGAGAATCGGCTCGAGGTCGAAATACTCGTTGCGCGCGCGCACCTCGAATTGGATGCGGCGAGAGGGGTTTGCGTCGACGATCAAGTCCCCGTCACGCAATACGCGCTTGATCAGATCGACGGGTGCCCGATTCAAGATGACGAGATCGACGCGACGGCCAAGCAGCCGCGCGAGATCGTCGGCCAATTCGATCCCGAGCCCCTCGATCGTTCGCGGCGGGTCCGATTCGAACAGCACCGCAAGGTCGATATCGCTGTCGGATCGTGCGGTTCCGCGAGAAACGCTGCCGAACAGATAGACCGCCGCAAGTCCCTGGCGCCTGTGCACCTCCCCGGCAAAGTAGGCGCGCAGCTCGTCGCTGATCTTGGCGCGGTCCATGGCGCCAGCCTATCACGCATTCCAACCAGGCTCCATGCTCCGTGCCTGGACTGGCCCCGGAGGGAGACCGCCGAAGGGGTCCGGAGGAGATGTCGGGTTTTCCGAATGTCCGTGCGCTCGGGTGGAACCCGGTCACTCGGAGAGATCACGACGTTGCGCGGCCATCATTGGCACCGATCGGCTCGCGGAACTCGAGTCCGGCACGTTGGAGCGCGGCAGAAAATCAATCGATGGGGGACTTCAAGGTTCCAATCTTCTTGAAAGGGCCCGAATCCACCTTCAGCTCGACACCGGAGTAATTGCCGGGCTTCTCCGAAGCCCAGCCGCCGCCGCCTCAGCCATAGTTGATCCTGCCCTCGTGCGGCGGCCCGGCGTCCTTTCCATGGAGCACGTAGAAGGCGGGAACGCGCACACCGCCGTGGTAGACGGTGAGGCCGGCGTGTTCCATCCCGGTGAGATTCATCTGCACGCCGAGCTGATCGCCGTGGCGCTTCGCTCCGACCTCGCAGTGGACCGCCTCCGGCACCTCGACGACGGTCTCGCGACCTTTCTCCACGACGACTTTCTGCAGCCTTTCGCCGGTAACGGAGAGCATCCACGCGCCCTGCTCATCGCGCCGCGCGATGCGGTAGCTCCTCAGCATGTACTTCCCCGGAGGAAGCGCCCGGCGCCTCGTCTGCTGCGCGGTGTCTTTGTCTGCATCCCGATGCCTGGTCGGGTCTTCCGAGGCGTTCGCGCCAACCTCTTCATTCCACACCAGGCGGAAATGCTCCCCTTCGTGGTTCATCAGGAGCAGCGAGCCGGTTTCGAAACTCGCGCGCACGAAACCACAGGAGGGATCCTGCGCCTCGCCGTCCAAGATCGCCTCGGGCAGCGGCAGAGGACTCTTCTTCAGCCACTCGATCAGAGCTTCACGAGCTCCGGCATCGGTGCTGCTTCAGGCGGTGCTCTTCACCTGGTTCAGCCAGGCCTGGTCGCTCAGGAAGCGCTGGTCCGGCGGCACGTGGCAGTTCGTGCAGCGCTTGCGGAACATCGCCTCCGCGGCGGCCGTGTCGTCCACGGAGGGAGGCGCCGGAGCGGTTGCCCCTGCGAGAGTGACGAACGCTGATACCGTGGTCCAGAATGGCATGGTCGACTCCTCGTCGATGGGTCAGAACGGCAGGATACTCCCTTGGAGTGCCTGACAGAAAGCTCGTCGCCGTAGCGGCTGCGGCGATGGGGATTTCTCGCGAGTAGACTCGGCGCCCTCGCTTCTCGAGGAGGGACCGCGATCGCGTTCAAGATCGGCATCGACTTTCGCTCGGCGCTGGCGCCCTCCTGCGGGATCCGCCGCTACACCGTGGAGCTGGTGCGGGCGCTCCTCGATCTCGAGAGCGACGATCACTACCACCTGTATGCCTCGACCCGCCTCGGCCGGCTGGGGCCGCGGATCGACGAGACCATCCGCCGCCACTCTCGCGCAGTGGTCAGCGAGCGGCTCTTTCCCGCGCGCCTGCTGAAGCTGCTCGCGGCGATTCCGGGCGTTGGCGTCGAGACTCTCCTCGGAGAGGTCGACGTTTTTCATCACACGGACCTTATGTATCTGCCGGTCAAGCGGTCGCCGCAGGTCGTCACAGTCCATGACCTCGCGTTCGAGGTCGACCGCGGCTTTCACGGGCGAGGGTTCGCGGAGTCCGCGCGCCGGCGGCTGAAAAGCGTGCTCTCGCGCGCAGCGGCCGTGGTCGTTCCCAGCCGCGCAACGCGCTCCGACCTGATCACGCGTTATGGCGTTCCCGCCGAACAGGTCGTGGTCATTCCCCACGGTGTCGACCATGTCGCGCGCCACGTCTCCAGTCGATCCGCGGCCGCCGAAAACGTCATTCCTGAGTCTCCGTTCGCGCTGTTCATCGGCACCGTCGAGCCTCGCAAGAACCTGGTCCGACTTCTGAAGGCATTCGCAATCGCCGCCGGGAAGGACGCGGAGCTGTCGCTGCTCATCGCCGGAAGAAGAGGCTGGGAGACCGGGCCGTTCCTGCGGGAGCTTCGACAACATCGTTGGCGCGCGCGCATCGGCTGGAGGGAAGACGCAGCGGACGAGGAGCTCGTGGCGTTGTGCTGCGCCTCCCGCTTCCTGGTGTATCCGTCGCTGTACGAGGGCTTCGGCCTGCCCGTCGGCGAGGCGATGTGGCTCGGAACGCCGGTGATCACCTCGAGTCGATCCTCATTGCCGGAGATCGCAGGCGACGCAGCCTTGCTGGTCGATCCCGAGGATGTCGAGGATCTCGCCGGCGCGATGCTCAAGCTGAACGGGGACGAGGGACTTCGCCGCCGGCTCTCGGAGCTCGGCCGCGCGCAGAGCTCGCAGTTCACCTGGCGCCGATCCGCCGAGATGACTGCCGCTGTCTATCGGCGAGTCGCGGCGCGGGAGCGTGTGAGCAATCCTCTGTCCTGATTCGGCGGGCGAATCCGCAAGAGACCGGATCTCCACCGCAGAGCACCGCCCGGATGGATGCCGCGGACTGGAGCGGGAAACCTTCCTCGGCGACGCCCGAAAATCCTGGGAAGGAGGGGTCCGAGGAGTGCATACAATGCGCCCGTCATGCGCATCGCCATCGATGTCAGCATCCAGGACACGCCGTTCCTGACGGGAGTAGAAAAGGCGCAGCGGTCGATCCTGCGCGAGATCGTACGCCTGGATCGCATGAACGACTATCTGCTGATCTCGCGCAAACCCGTCACTTTTCCATTCGCACTGCCCGAGAACTTCCGACCGATCAGCCTCGAGAAGTGCAATCCCTCCTACCTGTGGCGCGAACGTCTGCTGCCATCGATGCTGCGCAAGGAGGAAGTCGACATCTATCACTCGCCGGTGTCCGCAATCCCGGTGATGGGAAAGACCGCGAAGATCGCGACGCTGCACGAGCTGCCGTGGGTGGAGAAAGGACATTCCGTCGAGGCGACCCGGCGAATGTGGCTGTTTCTCAACATCCGCTATGCGCGCCGCATCATCGCAGTCTCCGAACGGACGCGGCAGAACATCATCAAGCTGTATCCCGACGCGGCCTCGAAGGTGGAAGTCATCCATCACGGCGTCGACGAGATCTTCCAGAGGAACGCCGTGGTGCCGGAACGCGCAGAGGTGCTGGGACGGTTCGGCATACCGGATCGGCCGTTCTTCATGTACGTCGGCGCGTTGCGGCGCAAGAAGAACCTCGAGATGCTGGTCCACGCGTTCGCGGAGCTGCCCAGAAAAGCCCGCGAGTCGGTCGAGCTCGTCTTCGCCGGCGTTCGAAACCCGCAGTCGAGCGACCTCGAGAAAGCGGTGCAGACGCGCGGTCTCAAGGGCAGAGTGCACTTTCCCGGCTATGTCACGGATGAAGATCTTCTCGGGCTCTATCACCATGCCGAGAGTCTCCTGTATCCGTCCTTGTTCGAAGGCTTCGGACTGCCGCCGCTGGAGGCGATGGCTTGCGGCTGCCCGGTCGTCGCCTCGAGCGGAGGCGCGATCCCGGAGGTCGTCGGCGACGCGGCCATCAAGGTCGACCCGCACGACCTGCGCGCCTGGCGCGACTCGATGGAGCGGTTGTTGACGGATCGTCCTCTGGTGACCGAGCTCAAGGAGCGCGGCTTCCAGCACGTGCAGAAATACACCTGGCGGAAGACGGCGTCGCGGGTGCTCGCCATCTATCAGGCGATCGTCGACGAGTCGAATGCACGGGAAAAGTCCGCTCCTTGATCGTTGTCGATGCTTCCGCGGTGCCGTCTCATCGAAGCGGCGTCCGCACCCGGTTGCGCGGTCTGTACGAGGCCTACGGACGCCTCGAGGGAGCGCCGCCGGTCGCGGTCCTGGTCCGCGAGAGCTCTCCGTTGTTCGAAGGAGCCGACCTGGGAAGGGTTCGGCTCCTTCGCGGTGCTTTCCCGGGTGGACCGTGGAGGCGAGTGGTGCGCGGCATGATCGGACATCGGTCGCCAGTTGCTGGAACCCGCGCCGGGCAGCCGCTGAGCAGCGAGGTCCGAGTGTGGCATTCCGAGACCTTGCCGGTTCTTGCGCCGCCGACAGCCAGGCGCGTCGTCACCCTCCATGATCTGCGCTGGCTTGAGCGTCGATCGATCACCGGCGCGAGCCTGCTCGGTCATTGCGCTCGCGGAGTGTTCAGCCGCCTCCTGATGCCGTCTCATCTCAAGGGACTGGACGCCGTCATCGCAGTCTCTTCATTCACGCGAAGGGAGCTCGAGGATCGTCTTGGAGTTGCGGCGCGTTGCATCCCCAACGCGGTCGTCCCGGCCGGTTCTCCGCGCCCCGACCCTGCCACGGTCGCCGAGATCCTGCAAAGACTGGGAGTCCGGTCGCCGTTCGTTCTGTACGTGGGTCAGCTCACCGCGCGAAAAGGCATCGATCTGCTGCTCGACGTGATCGAGCTTGGTCGACGTCGTGAAGCGCTCGCGCCACTGACGCTGGTGGTCGCGGGCGAAGGTGGCGAGTACGGCCGACTGCTGAAGAAAGCGAGGCGAGCGGGAATCCTCGAAAAGGTGAGGTTCGTTGGATCGGTCGGCGACGACGTCCGCGACGCCCTGCTTGTTTCCTGCGAGGCTCTGCTGTTCCCGAGCCGGTTCGAAGGATTCGGGTTTCCAGTGTTCGAGGCGCTGGCGGCGGGTCGGCCAGTGGTCGCATCCGCCTTGCCGTCGCTCGAGCCATTCGCGACGGAGGCGATCCTGCGCGCGGAGGGCAGCGCCGCGGCTTTCGCGGTGGCGCTCGAATCAGTCATTCACCGCGGCGAGGAGCTCCGTCGCGAGGCACTTGCTTCGATCGATCGCCATCGCCAACAAGACTGGAACCAGAGCGCCCGCGAGCTCGCCGATCTGTATGTCGCGCTTCTCTAGGAGTTTGCGTCACGGGAGGGTTCGTAGCGAGGCGGCTTCGCCAAAAGGCGGATGCGAGGCGCGCGACTGTCGGCCCCCGGACCCGCCTGCCGAGCGATCGCGCTATAACAACCCTCCTGGTTTCAGAGCTGGAGATCAGCCCCGCGGCGTGAGCTCGAGCTCAGTGACTCGAAGAAAGGGGAACTGCCCCATGTCGTCATCGCTGGCGACGAATCTGCGAGAAACCGTGAGGGCTCGATCGCAGTTCCAACTGGTCATCCCACTACTGGCTCTGATCTCGACGATCGCGATCGGACAGGTCACGACTCGCGTCAATCTCGACTCCGCGGGCGATGAAGCGAACGGCTACACGGCAGGGTGCTCCGTCTCCGCCGACGGTCGCTTCGTCGCCTTCCCGAGCGTCGCCGGCAACCTCGTGGCCAACGACACCAACGGCACGACGGATACCTTCGTGCACGATCGGAAAACCGGGGAAACGGTCCGGGTGAGCGTCGATTCCCAGGGCCACGAGGGAGACAGCTGGAGCGGATTGCCCTCGATCTCCGCGGACGGCCGGCTCGTGGCCTTCATCAGCGCGGCGACCAACCTCGTCCCCGATGCAGGGTGGGGAAACGGTCACACGCAGGTTTTCGTGCATGATCGAGCGACTCAGCGAACGTGGCAGTTGAGCGTCGCATCGTTCGAGCAGTCATTTGAGAAGGGAGGCAACGCCGACAGCCTCTATCCCTTTATCTCCGCGAACGGACAGGGCGTGGCCTTCATGAGCGCGGCCTCCAACCTGGTCCCGGGAGACACGAATGGAACCTTCGATGTGTTCTTCCATGACTTGAACACGGGTCTCACGCGGCGCGCGAGCGTCGACTCCAGCGGCGATCAGGGAAACTCGTCCAGCTCGGGGCCCTCGCTGTCCGCCGACGGCCGCTACGTGTGCTTCGACAGCCACGCGAGCAACCTCGTCCCGGGAGACACGAACGGCAGTACTGACGTGTTCGTTCACGACTGCGAGACCGGCACGACCCTCCGGGTCAACGTCGCTTCCGACGGCTCCCAGGCCAACGATGAAAGCTACAGAAGCTCGATCTCGGCCGATGGCCGCCTGGTCGCCTTTGGCAGTGATGCAACCAACCTGGTGTCGGACGACACCAACCCCTGGATGGACATCTTCGTGCACGATCTGCAGACGCAGGAGACCACCCGCGCCAGCTTGAACTCGAAGGGAAGGCAGGCCAACTCGTACAGCTTCGATCCTCAGCTGTCGGCGGACGGCCGCTTCGTCACGTTCGTCAGCGATGCCTCCAACCTCTCCGGAGGCGACACGAACGGATACAACGACATCTTCGTTCGCGACCGGCTGGAAGGGAAAACCCGGCGTGCGAGCGTCGATTCCGACGGAAACCAGGCGAACAACTGGAGCTGGCTCCCGGAGATCTCGGCGGACGGACGATTCAAGGCTTTCTCGAGCGTCGCGAGCAATCTGGCGGCGAACGACAACAATGGCGAGATGGACGTGTTCGTGCGCGGTCCTCAGCACACGCTCGAAGCCGAGCCGGCGGAAGTCACAGGCGGCGAGCAGCTCACGCTGACCACGTACAAGGGCGTACCCGACAACGGGGCATCGCTCTTTATCGTCGCCGTGAACGGGACCTCCACCTTTCAATTCGTCTCCTTGGGAGACTTCGCGGCGGACGGGCTGTACATCGTGTCGGGAATCGTTCCGGGGATCGGTCCCGTCGAGATCACCTTCCGTGGCTACGCCCTCGGTCGGAATGGGGAGATCAACCCGACGAATGACCTCCTGGTGGTGTTCAAGTAGAACCCAAGTGATCGCGCGCAAGCGAAC
>Ga0247727_10004538_pt1 | contig 29333 bp, 26 predicted proteins | sample WisWelCaveWW1625_FD_202498 | JGI IMG/M metagenome (GOLD analysis project Ga0247727, IMG submission 202498) | Biofilm microbial communities from Wishing Well Cave, Virginia, United States - WW16-25 | ecosystem: Environmental > Aquatic > Deep subsurface > Groundwater > Cave microbial mat | place...
AATACATTTTGCGAGGGGCTGGTTTGCCCCGAAGCAATCTGCCCCCCCACATTGGGAGATTGCTTCGCCAAAAACCGGCTCGCAATGACAGCAAGTTTGTTCAAGGTATTGTTGACCAATACATTTTGCGAGGGGCTGGTTTGCCCCGAAGCAATCTGCCCCCCCACATTGGGAGATTGCTTCGCCAAAAACCGGCTCGCAATGACAGCAAGTTTGTTCAAGGTATTGTTGACCAATACATTTTCTCCGTGATCTCTGGGTTCTCCGCGGTAAAAAAAGCCTTCAAGAAACACTCACCAAAGAGACGGCCCACCCTCAAGGAAACCAATGCCCTTCATCACCCCCGCCCGCGCCGACCATCTCATGCGCTGGGTCATGCTTGCCATCGCCCAGTTCGTCGTGCTCACCCTGCTCGCCATGCTCTTCTACGCGGGCGGCAACCAGCTGGACGCGGCCGCGCCCGGCTACTCCTTCACCCGCAATTTCTTCAGCAGCCTCGGCCTCACCGTCGCCTATGGCCAGCCCAATACCCTCTCGGCCAGCCTCTTCTTCATCGCCATGACCGGCGCCGGGCTGGGGCTGATCGCCTTTGCCCTCGGCTTCCCCGCCTGCGTCTCCAGCACGCCGCTCAGCAAATGGGCCGCCTGGCTGGGTTCGGCGGTCGCCATCCTCTCCGGCGCGTGCTTCATCGGCGTCGCCCTCACTCCCGCCAACCTCGACCGGCCGCGCCACCTCTTCTTCGTCTACTGGGCCTTCCAGCTCTTTCCCGCCGCCGTCCTCTTTTACGTCACCGCCATCCTGCTCGACAAAAACTACCCCAACCGCCACGCCCTCCTCTTCGCCGTTTTTGGCGCGGCGCTGGTCGGCTACGTCTGGCTGATCAACGCCGGGCCAAATATTGACACCCTCAAAGGGTTGATGATCCAGGCCGTCGGGCAAAAGATCATCGCCTATTTCTCCCTGATCACCGTTTTCCACCAGGCGCGCATTGCCCGGACAATGCTGCCACCCCAAAAGGAACCATGACCGACCCGATCCTCACCACCTGGCAGACGCACTGCCAACACACCCAAACCTTCACCGGGGGCCTCCCCCCCGAGGGGCTGGCCGCGACCCTGGGGACGGGCCGCACCGCCGGGGCCATGCTCGCCCACCTGCACAACAACCGCCTCGACTGGCTCCAGCCCGCTGCCCCCGACCTCGCCCAAAACCTCGCCAAAATCCCCAAAGAGCAGACGGGCGACCCCGCTTTGCTCCTCGCCTCCCTGACCGCCTCCGGCGCAGCCGTGGCAACCCTGCTCGCCCGCAGCCTCGAAACCGGCAAAGTCAAAGCCTTCAGCGGGACGCCCACCGCCTTCCTGGCCTACCTGATCGCCCACGAGTATTACCATTTCGGGGAGGTCGGCATCCTGCTGGGCGCGGCCGGGATCAAGTTGGGGAACACAGTGGCTTACGGGATATGGGAGTGGAAGTAAAGCCCGCCCGGGCCAGCGCGCCGAATGTCATTTATCTGCCAATCATCTTGATGGGATAACATCGCCCGGCAGAGGAAATATGATGATACGCACCAGGCTGGCCGGTTTTTATGATACCTATGCGGGAATTTTGCTCCCGATAATCTTTGGGCTGGGACTCCTTTTCGGGGGCTGGCTGGCTGATCGGGGGGGAGCCATCCCGGAGGCTGTACCGGTCTCGGGCGCGCAGCCCCAGGCGCCCACTGACCCTCAAGGGGAGGCCGTCCCCGCGGCCACCCCGACGCCCGCCCCCAGCCCCACGCCCACCCTCGCACCGATCAGCGGGCCAACGCCCATTTTCGCTGGCGCGGCCCCCCTGGAAGACGGGTGGTCCTGGCTGGCCCCGGAGCCGATCCTCTTCAGCCCCGTCATCCTGCCGAATGGCGTCGTCAACCTCGTGGGGGAAAGCGGCACGATCTACGTCCTCAACCCGGATGGCAGTCCGCGGGCCCTGCTCACCCTCCCCAATTATGAAACCTTTACCAGCGATTATGGCCTGTCGGTGGAGTTTGACGAGGATGGCCGCGCGCTGGCGATTGCGCGCCAAAAGGTGCTGGCCGTGGGGCCGGATAACACGCTGCTTTGGGAGTTTGCGTTTCATTACGATGGCGAGTCGGGCTTCTTCACGTACAAAAGCGGCGAGGTGCATTACCTGCTGGATGGCGCGCTCACGCTCTATGCGTACACGGCGGCGGATGGCCTGCTCTGGCATTTCCCGCTGGAAAACGGACTGCGGGATGAATATATCGAACCCGAACCGGGGGAGGCTGGCGGGCTGTACCTGACGGACCGGCTGGGCGTCTTATACGCCTTCAACGCGACCGGGCTGGCCTGGTCATTTGACCCTGGCGGTCTGCGCAGCGCCTCCGACCCGACCCTCGGCCCGGATGGCAATCTGTACTACGTCGTAACCGGCGGCACACGCGGTACCCTGCTCTCCGTTACCCCCGCTGGGCAGGAACGCTGGCGCACCAACCTGGAAACCATCCGGTATTACAACCAACCCGTTTTCACCGCGGACGGGCGGCATATCCGGGTGGGCGATAATTTTGTGGAGGCGGCCAGCGGGGCGTTTGTGCCGGTGGCGTTCCCCTTTGAGGTGCGCATGTTCATCACCGGCCGCGACGGCCACGACTACCTGCTCACCGGCAGCCACGTCATCCAGTGGCAGATCGGCCCGGAGGGGGTGGAGACCGCCCAGGATGTGGTCGTCAACCTGGAGGGCATGGAAAGTTTCCAAACCCCGCTGATCGATGTCTTCGAAACCGGGGTCATCCAGGTCCAAATCTTTGATCAGGATGGCATCCAATTTTCATGGATTGCGCCGGACGGCACTGTGCTGACTGTCCAGCCGCTTGCATATTCGCAGATCAGATTCGTCACCAACCCCGGCGCGGCGGAGTTGGTCTGGTGCGGGCAGGATTTGCAGGCCCGCACCGTCTCCTGTTTCAAAACGGGCCCCGAGTCCCGCAACCCGATCTGGGAGTTCACCCTGTCCGGGATTGAGGGCAGCGTGGATGGTTTCCAGTCGCCGGTGGTTTACCAGAATGGCTGGCTGTACCTGCTGGCTGGTTTCCGGGACCTGTACGTGATAGAGGTGGTGATCCCATGATGCGCTATTTCCTCCGCAGGATACTCCTCATCCCGCCCGCCCTCCTGCTGATCAATTTCCTCGGGTTCACCTACGCCCATTTTGCCCGCCCGCTCCGCGCCGCCCGCACCCCTTACCTGCCCTTCATCGAAGCGCCGGGGCCGCTCTTCCCCGCCTATTTCGAATATTTGCGTACCTTCTTCAACCCGGCGGCCCGCACGCTGGAGCAGGCCGGGATCATCAACGCCATCTGGCCGGCGGTGCAGGCCAGCCTGGGATTGATCGCCGTCGCCATCGTGCTGAGCGCGGTGATTGGGATTTTCCTGGGACTGAGCGCAGTCCAGAACGACCCTCCCGGGGTGGCCCGTTGGCTGACATTTGTCTCCACCTCCGGGCTGGCGATGCCCAGTTTTTTCATCGGCAGTTTGCTGATCGTGGCCTCCGTTTCCTACGTACTCTGGCGCGGCCCCGGCACCGAACTCCCCTTCCCCATGCAGGGCTTTGGCTGGGACCGGCATCTCGTCTTCCCCGCGCTGGCGCTGATGGCGCGGCCCACCATGCAGATTGCCCAGTTGACCGCCGGGATACTGTCTGGTGAACTGGGCAAGCAATACGTCCGCGCGGGGCGCAGCCTTGGGCAGACATGGCGCGCCATCCGTGTCAAGTACGCCATGCGCAACATCATCGCTCCCGTGATCCTGACGGTAACGAGTTCATTCCGCCTGCTGGTGGGTGAGTTGGTGGTGGTGGAATACTTGTTTTCGTGGACGGGGCTGGGGCGTTTGCTGGCGCAAACGCTGGTGCCGCCCCTGCAAACCAATTTTGACGAGACGCGGCTGTTCCTCGCCCCCGATGTCGTTGCCATCATCCTGACCATCTTTGGCGGGCTGTTCCTCATCGCCGATTTGATCGCCTCTATCTCCGTGCGCATCGCAGACCCGCGGTTGAGGGAGACGGGGCCATCATCCTGAGCGGAGGACGGCGGTGTTCCGCCCGCAGTCGAAGGACGTATTGCCTGACACCAATCTGATTTAGAGAACAGCCATGACATCAACAACCCTCCCCGCCCCCGACTCCGATACCCCGTTCCAGCCGCGCCGCCTGGCGAGAAACTGGCCCATGCTGATCGGCCTCCTCCTGATCAGCGCCGTCACAACCCTCGGCATCCGCGGGCCGTCCATGGCCCCGCGTGACCCCCTCGAAGAAAACCTGATCATTCACGATGTCGAACAGGACAAATGGTTTATCCCCCCCTTCACCGCCTTCGAAGTGGACGGCTTCCCGCTCGGCTCGGACGAATTCGGGCGCGACCTGTACAGCCGCCTCCTCCATGCCATCCGGCCTACCCTGGAAATGGTGCTGGTCGTGGCCTCCGTCCGGCTCGTGCTCGGGACGTTGATCGGTCTGTTTGCGGGCTGGTCCACCGGGCGGGCAGGCCGCCTCTTCGACTCGCTGATCTCCGGGGCGCTGGCCCTTCCCGGTCTGCTGGTCGCCCTCGGCGCCATCGCCATCGTCGGGGTGGAACTGGGGGTCAAGGCGTTCGTCATCGGCCTTTCGATCACCGGCTGGGCGGAGACGGCGCGCATCGTGCGCGAGCAAACGCGCACCATCCGCGGCGAAGTCTACGTGGAGGCGGCGCAAGCCCTCGGCTCCACTGACCCCGAAATCGTTTTCCGCCACGTCCTGCGCCAGATCCGTTCCATGCTCGTCATGCTCCTGGCCTTTGAGGTGGGGAGTACGCTCATGCTCACGGCCGGCCTCGGTTTCCTTGGCTACTACATTGGCGGCGATGTCTGGGTGGACGTGGCCGATTTTGTCGCCCGGCGCACCAGCGGCACCCCGGAACTGGGGCAAATGCTCGCCACCGCCTGGGTGCGCCTGACCGACCCCTGGGGCCTCGTTTCGGTAGGCACCGTCGTCTTTGTTTCCGTCCTCGGTTTCAACCTGATCGGCGAAGGGTTCCGGCTGCGGCTCAGCCCGGACATTCAACTGGGGCGCAACCGCTGGTTGACCGCGGCCAGCGCCAAACTGCGGTTAAACGTGGAACAGGCCTGGCACCCGGTTGGGCAGTTGTTGTTTGGCTCGCGGCTGGCCGTGATCCTGTGGATGTTTGCGCTGGGAATTGGCGTTGGGTGTGTGGGCGTCAATGGCTGGCAGGCGGGCTGGTTCCGCCTTTCGGAAGCGGAAGTCAACCTGCTTTTTGAGGATGACGCGGTGGAAATTGCGGGCCAGTCACCCACCCCGGCCACAGTGGACGCCTCCGGGAACGGGGCCTCCGGGGGGCCGGATTCCCAAACGGTTTCCGCGGCCCCTGGTGAGGCCGGTAGCCTCCCTCCTGCGGTGGCGTGGTCATTCCCGGCGGGCGCGCAAATCACCGGGAAGCCGGCGCTTTCCCCGGACGGGATCATTTACATCGCTTCAGCGAACTCGTTATTAACGGCGCTCAACCCGGATGGAAGCGTGCTCTGGCAATTGGAATTGGCGGCCAAACCTGTCGGGCCCCCCGCGCTGGGCGCGGACGGCACCATTTATGTGACGGACAAAAACGGCACGCTGAGCGCATTTTTGCCGGATGGCGCGCTGGCCTGGCAGTTTGTCCGGGAGGAGCCGCGGGCGGCTTCCAGCGGGCCGGTCGTGGCTTCTGACAACCGCATTTATTATGCGCTCAACGGGCAGGCGGGCGCGGTGCAGGCGGTGGGGGCGGATGGTACCGGGCTGTGGGTGGGCGCGGGGGATACGACCGCGGTGTTTGATACGCCCATCGTCAGCGCGGATCCGGCGTTGGTGTTCCTGCATGATGATGCATTTGATGCGGCCACAGGCGCGCTCCTGCCGCTGGATTTCCCGGCGGAAATTCATCGCTTCCTGGTGGGCGGGGATGGCAGGCTGTACGCCCGTGCCGCGCATACCGTGATGGAATGGCAGTACACGGAGGCGGGGACTGCCGAAGTCCTGGAGTCGTTTACCTGGGCGTACCAGTCCTTCATCGGTGAACAGTATTATCCGCATGAGGCAGGTGTGACGGTCAACGGCGTTTCGTGGGAGCTTTACACGACGGAATTGGGCGGGGCCACGCAGATGTTTTATGTGGATGTGGTGGATGGCGAGGGACAGTTGCGCGCGTCCAGCGGGGCCGACGACCTGTCGCTGGGGACTCTGGTGGCGCTGGATGACGAGACGCTGGAAACCGTGATTTGCGGCTTTGGGGATTACCTCTACCCAAACCTGGACAGCCCGCGCCCCGAATGCCAGGCGTTTATGCCCGGCGGGGCGAAACTGCTCTGGCATTTCAAGCTCGACAAATCGCGCATCCTGATCGGTGCGGCGTATGATGGGCGCATGCTCTACCTCACCACGGAGGAAGGGGACTTGTTTGCAGTGGATACCGCCCCCGAGCCGGAGGCTGCCTCCCCCGTGATGACGACGGGCAGCGGCTGGATCTTCAATGCGCCCGCCGGGATGAGCATTACCCCGTTGGTGCATCCGGATGGCAGGGTGTATCTCGTGACGGAGGCCAATGAGGTCTACACCCTCTCGCCCGCAGGCAGCGTGGAAAACATCATCACCCTGTCCGAAGTCCTTTATCCCGACGGGAGCCAGGTTTTTGGCGGTGATATTCGTTTTATTGACCTGCCGGTATTGAATGCGGATGGCAGCCTGGTGTTTGTCCAGGCGGGGCGGCTGGTGGCGCTGGAACCGGATGGGAGGCTGCGCTGGGAAATCCCGCTGGATGGAGAGCTGGCTGGGCCCCCGGTTTCCGGCCCGGATGAAGAGACTGATTACCTCCTGGATGGAGAGGGTTCCCTATACGCCTTCAACGCCGTGGATGGCCTGCTCTGGAAGCACACGCTGGAAGCCAACTTCCGCCCGGCATTTCCCTTCCCCGTTTTCGGGCAAAAGGGCGAAATCTACTACACCATCACCAGCGGGTACAGCGGTTCGGTGGAGGCGGTGGACGGGCAGGGCAACCAGCTTTGGCGTACCCGGCTCTCCACCTCCAGCTTTTACAACATGCTCCAAATTTCGCCCGATGGGGCGTGGATTGTGGTGGACGATAACCTGGTGGATGCTGCAACGGGCGCACTGGTGGAACCGCAAGAGATGGAATTCAACATAGACAGCTTTAGCATGGGGTACGATGGCAAGACGTACCTGATGAGCGGTACCACCGCCATGCAATGGGAAGTGCTGCCAGACGGGCAACTTAACATCCTCAGCCAGGTTTCATTTAATCCGCCTGCCAACGTTGGCCGCAGCCTGCCCAACCTCGAGGTGACTGCTGATGGCATCATCTGGATGCAATTCTTCCCGCCGGGGGGCCGCATGATCAATCTGTGGGTCAACCCGGTGGATGGCACCAGCCTCGGATTGGTGGAGGTGGTCTTTAGCGAGGAGATGATCCTCGATATGGACATTGCTGGCGGTACGCTAACCATCTGCGCACCGGACGCGGAGCTAAACCAGATTGAATGCCGCGGCTATGCCGTGGGGTCCAGCGAACCCGTATGGGATATCGTCATCGCCGGGATCGGGGAAGCCGACGGGCTGTTTTACCTGAATGGCGTGCTCTATATCCAGGTGGATGAAGACACCCTGCAAACGGTCATTGTTGAGATTCCGTAATCTCCAGCTTGCAACAATGCCCACCTCTCCCCGTAAATTCTTCTGAGCGAAACCAACCGCACAAGGAGAATCTCAAATGAACCACACCAATATGTATTACCGCCCCCGGCACCGCGTTATGCGCCGGGCCGCCCGCCGTCACGGAGTCCACTGGCTCCTGCTCCCCTTCTGGGCGCTGTGGAAACTGATCGCCGGGATTGTTGAGCTGACCGGGCGGCTGGTCGCCGTCGTACTCGGCTTCGTGCTGATGCTGGTCGGCGGCATCCTGACCGTCACCGTCATCGGCGCCATTGTCGGCATCCCCATGCTCATCATCGGCTTCCTGCTGGCGCTGAAAGGGATGTTCTAAACGTAGCATCGCCCCTTGCGGGCGTTTGACGGGGACAAGCCCCTATGCTACGCGGATCATATGGAGATAACGCAAATGCGCCCCACCTTCAAGGTGGGGCGCATTTTTTATCGGTTCTCCTGTGCCAGGATTGTCTCAATTTGTTCGAGCAGGGGCAGTATTTTGTGGGCAACCAAATCCCAGATGATGGAATCTTCAACCCCAAAATATCGGTGAACGATTATGTCCCGCATCCCTGCGGCTTTGCGCCACTCAACGGAGGGATATTTTTCCCTGATTTCCAATGGAATATTTTTGGCCGCTTCCCCGATAATCTCAATGTTGCGTACTACAGCATCGTATATCAGTGAATTTCGCTTTAGCGCGGTTTCCGTCATCCCCGCAGAATAGTCCAGGATTTTCTCGCAGCTATCCCGAATATCTTCCAGGAAATAACGATAATCACGCGACATAAATCGCTTCCGCCTCGACGGCTGGCCGGATGCGTGGGCGCAGGGATTGTGCGGTCCCCAAGTCCACGGGCATGCCCAGCAAATCCTCAAGAAAAAACTTCAAGTCCATAAACAAGTCAAAGGTGACTGGCACGGAGAAAGTTACCAGCACATCCGCATCACTGCCCGCCCGCGCCTCATCACGCGCCAAAGAACCAAACAACGCCAGCGATGCCACCCCCATCGCCCGCAATTTTGGCGTTTGTCCCCGGATTTTTTCTATCGCGACATCTCTTTTAAGCACAAAAAAATTTTACCTCAATTACTCCCGCTCCACCGTCACCCACATCTGCTCTCCATCCGTCGCAATCTCAATCCAGCCGTTGCGGTCGGTGCGCAGGAGCGGGTAGCCCGCCAGGGACTCGATCACCTCCGGGGAGGGCAGCCCCTCGCGGTTCCCGGCCGCCACACTCAGGAGCACGAGCTCCGGGTGGAGGGCGGCGATCCACTCTGGCGGGTTGAGCGGGGCAAATCCGCTCTCCGTTAACATCAGCACATTGACCGGAGGATAAGCCAAATCCAGCGCGTCAAAATCACCCCCGATGGGGAACAGCGCCCGGAAATTTTTCCACTCCACGAGCAACACCGCGCCCCGTTCCGTCACGCTGACGACCCTCAACAAGCCACCTGACCCCAAACCCAACTCTATCCCCGGAGCGGATTCCGTGACCGGGATGCCCGCCTCCGTCAAAAATTCCTGCAAGTCGCGCCCTCCCCGCGAAATATTTTGCGGGCCGGCCCAGAGCACGTTGGCGGGCGGGTAACGCTCCAATACAGTTGGCAGTCCCGCCAATTGGGCCTCCCCCGTGGCCGCCACCACCAGCCAATCGAGCGTGCGCTGCCCCGCCGGGATGCGCCGCCCCAACTGGTCCGAGAGTAGCGTCGCCGATGGCCCGCCGTCAATGAGTATCCAGCGCCCGTCGGGAGTGTGGATCAGGAGGGCGTCGCCCGTCCCAACGTCGAGCACGGTGAGATGCAGACGGCCATCGGGTGCGGCGAGCGCGGCGCGCCAGGCGGTGGACGCCAACACGATTACGACGATGAGCGCGGCAAAGCGCAAGACCGGGGAAACGCGCCAGCCTGTGGGCGGCGTACTCCCTGAGGGAGCGCGGCCCCCTGGGAAAGTAGTCCCAAATAAGATGAGATAGAGCAGGATCACGACCGGGAGGCTGACCGCCCCGAGGACGATGACCCCTCCGGGGATTTTGTCCAATAATTCCACCACCCGGACGGTATAGGCCACAAACGGGAAGGCGGCATAGCCAAGCAATTTACCCAAGGGGAGAAAGATGATCCCGGCGATAACGGCGAGGCCGCCCAGCACCATCACGGCGGGTTGGACGGGGAGGACGAGCGGGTTGGCGAAGAAGGAGGTGAGCGAGAGGCGCTGGAAGTGGTAGATGATGAGGGGGAGGGTGGTGATTTGGGCGGCGAGGGTGAGCAGGAGGGCGTCGGCGATAAGCGGGGTGAAGCGGCGGACGATGGAAATGGGCTGGTAGCGGCTGAACCAGCGGGCGAAGGCGGCGGTGAGCGGCTGGGAATAGAGGATGAGGCCAAGCGTGGCGGCGAAGGACAGCTGGAAACCCGCATCGCCGGGGATGAGCGGGTTGGCAAAGGCCATGAGGGCGGCGGTGAGGACGAGCACGTTGAGGGCGGCGGCGCGCCCGGTGCGGCGGCGGAAGAAGATGGCGAAGGTGCCCATGATCGCGGCCCGCACGACGGCGGCGTCCGCCCCGACGAGCAGGGTGTAGAAGGCGATGCCTGCCACGGCCAGCACCCCGCCCACGCGTTCCCCAAACACCCGGCCAAAGAGGGAGAGGAAGATGCCCGCGATGATCGTGATATTGAACCCGCTGATGGCGATGATGTGCGACGTGCCCGTATTGCGGAAGGCGTCCTGCAAATCGGGCGGGATGCCGGTCTCGATGCCAAGCAGGATGCCAGCGAGCAGGGAGGCTTCGGGGTCGGGGAAGATTTGGTGGGCCACCTCAAAGGCGCGGGTTTTGAGGGTGTAGATGGCGGCAAGGAGCGGGTGTCCCTGGCCGGGTTCAAGCAGGCTGGCGCTGGCGAACGGGGCGTAACTATAAATGCCCTGCCGGGCGAGGTAGGCGGCGTAGGAGAAATCTTCGTTTGCCGGAGGCGTCTGGATTTGACCCGTGATCGTGACGAGGTCGCCGTAGCGCCAGTCGCCGCCGGGATCGGCGCGCACAAGCAGGCGGCCATACACGGCGAGGTGGGTGATCCCGTTGCGCAGGCGGATTTGGCGGGTCTCGATCAGGAGGTTGGTGTAGGTATCGCGCTCATCGGGCGGCTCGATCAGGAGACCGGTAACGGTATAGCTCTCGCCGTTATCGTTGTAGCTGGCGATAAAGGCGGGGTCGCTGAGGATGGGCCGGCTGGCGTTGTAGCGCGCTGCGCCGAGGCCGAAGACGGCAAGGGCGAGGGCGGGAAAGGCGCGCAGGAAGGCGGGGGCGAAAGCGCGCGGGGAGAGGCCGAGTTTGTGAAGAGGAGAGGAGGAGAGGATGGGACGCGGGGACCCTTCGGCTGCGCTCAGGGCAGGCTGAGAGACAGAGGGACGCAGGGATGAACGATTACCGATCAGGAGGAGGCTTGCAGAAATCAGCAATCCCGTTCCTGCCACGGCAAACCAAGTGAGGGCGGGGATGGGCAGAAAGGGAGCGAGGATGATGCCGAGGAGGAATGCCACCGAGAGGTGGAAGAGGGGCATGGGGGGATTTTAGCATGGGGACGGATGCTATAATCTTTTCATCCATGAATCCAATCCCCAACTTAAAAGAAGTACGCTCTTTTGCCAATCACCTTCACCCGCTTGGCAAATACTGGCGGGGAGAGCTTTTCGGCTGGCAGGCCGAGTACACGCCCGAAAGCGCCAACAAGCCCGCCGACTCAAAAATGACTTTCACGCCTGCCGATTTCTGGATTGGCGAAAGCGGGATCTGGTTCTTTTCATTGATGTGGGAACATGGCAAAGGCCAGGAACCCGTTGAGTTTTTGGATGATAGAGGGATTGTGAAATAACTGCCGTCCCAAACATTTACGTTTTACGCAATACGCAATAACTCTCACTTCCCCCGCATATTCTCCACAAATACAAACTCATCCGCTACGGCGCGGCGGGCCTGCCCGGCCTGTTCAATCCGTAGCGACAACTGGCGCACCAGCAGGGCCACTGCAAACACAAACAATCGCCGCGGCGTGCGCGTCTCGCCCGAAAGCAAAATCTTGTTGGGCAGGCGCAGGAGGAAACACCACTCCCTGAGAGGATCATCCGAGAACGAAAGTTCCCCCATCTCCCGGATAAAGAACTCCCGGATCTGGTTCACCGACCATAGGTCATCCCGCTCCTCTTTGCTGATCAACCCGAGGATGTACCCCATGCGGATGCGCGCCCCAAACGTCCCCAGCGGGCGGTCGCTCCCCACCAGGGCGCGCACCTCGTCATAATCATCCACAAAAAAACTGCCGAGCAATTGCTCCAGGTGCGAGTCCAGGAAAGCCGCCCCGACAATCGCCACGGCGCGGTCACTCTTCCCGTGGATGTCATCGACGAAATTTTCGCGCCCCTGGAACTCCCTTGGATTTTTAGCCGGACTTTGTGCTGTCATCGTCATCCTTCCCGTATGCAATGGTTTCGGCGATTATACACGATGCTATTCCGCCTCCTCCCAGATACGCTCCCACTCCCTCAAAAACGCCCGCGCAATCTCCTCGCTGAAGATGATCACGACATTTTCATCGTTCGCTTCCTCGGCGCTCGCCGAAAAATTGTAAGACCCTGCAATCACGATCTCCCCATCGATGATGATCACCTTTGCGTGTAATTTGTCCGGGTTGCCGTCCAGTCGCACCGCCAGCCCATTTTCCAACATCCGATCAAACTCACTGCTGGCCCCATTGGAGTTGTACTGCGACTCGTCAAAAATGCCCGTCACCGTCATACCCGCCGCACTGTGCGCCAGCATGGCGTCGCCAATTGGGTCAGAGGTGAAAGAGAATGCCATGAAATGTATGGACTCCCGCGCCCCGTTGATCAACTCGATAATCCGGGCGGCCACCCCGTCATCGGGACTGAACCGGATTTCCAGAGGGGCGGCCTCCAATGAGAGGGATACCGGCCCCCCGGCGGGGGAGAACGCCCCAAACCGCCCGCCAACAAACATTTCCTCAAATTCCGCCAGATAGGCCGCAGCGGCTTCCCGGCTGGTGATGGCGATCAGGTTCTCGTCGTTCCGATAGGCACCCGTGAAGGTGTAATTCATCGAACCCATCCAGACTTGCTGGCGGTCAATGATCACGAACTTGTCGTGCATCAGCCCTTCGGGGCCGTCGGTGACGAGGGGGATGCCCGCTGCGACGAGGGCCTGCATTTCCGGGCTGTCGGCGTTGTCGGCTTCGGCGACGAGGCGGACGGCCAGCCCGCGGCGGTGCGCGCCGATCAGGGCGTCGCGCAGGCTCCAGAGTTCAAATTCATAGGCGGCCACGTCCACGCTGACGCGGGCGGCGTCAATGGCGGCGGCGAGATGGCTGTCGGGGCCGTCACCGGGTTCCAGACTGTGGTCAGTGAAGTAGAGAGTGATGGGGCCGCTGGAGGGGTCAGCGAAATCTGCGGGGAGGGTGGGCGCGGCGACCCCTGCCGGGAGCGCGGCCAGCCTCTCCGGGGTCATTGCGGCTCGGAGAAAGGTGGTTGTTTCCGCGAGGGTCAGGATAACGATGAGGAGGAGCGCCGACCGGAGGGTGCGGGTCATTTTGGGGGGAGTTCAGAACAAAGGGTGGTGAGGTTTTGATGGAGCGATTGGAACGCTGGGCGCTCGTGGGAACTCAAGGGAACTCACGCGGTTTCCTATGAGTTTCCACGAGTTCCTACGAGCACCTGATGCGTCATTAGTTTATTCCGATGCATCAAGTAATCCGGTCAAGGGTGCGATACCAACCGGCGACGAAGGGGAGGTAAAGCCGGTCGAGGCGGGCGATGGGGTTGCGGGGGTGTTTGATGTCCATGAAGAGGCTGGAGGTGCGCGTCCCGGCGAGTAGTTCGCCCGCTTCCCTGCCGAGGGAACTGGCGATGGACGCGCCGTGGCCGCCATATCCGTAGGCGTAGTGGATGCCGTTGAGCCGGCCGAGGTGGGGCATGAGGTCAAAGGTGATGCCGAGTTTGCCGGTCCAGGCGTGGGTGATGGGGATGCCCGCGAGTTGCGGGTAGACTTCGAGCATGCGCGCCTGGAGCATGCGGGCGGATTCGTGGAGGTCAAGGGTGGTGGTGAGTTTGTTGCGCCCGCCAAAGAGCATGCGGCCATCCGGGGTCAGGCGGAAGTAGTTGAGGAAGTGTTTGCTGTCGTAGAACATGCGCCCTTTGGGGCTGAGTTCGTGCTGGAGGTCGAGGGAGAGCGGCTCGGTGACGATGATGTAACTGCCGACCGGGAAGATGCCGTTGCGGGCGGGCGGGACGAGGGAGGTGGTGTAGCCGTTGGTGGCGAGGAGGATTTCGCGGGCGCGGGTCTCGCCGTGTGAGGTGTGCAGGCGGAAGCCAGTTGCTGTGCGCTCAATGCGGGTGACGGGGGCGTGTTCGACGAGTTTTGCGCCGCGGTTGCCCACCGCGCAGCCCAGCCCGAAAACGTACTTTGCGGGTTGGAAACTGCCGGAGAAGTCATCGGCGAGCGCGCCGAAAAAGGCGTCCGAGCCGATTTCCGTGCGGAGTTGGGTGGGCGGGATGATCTGGTCGCCGTGGTAGTTGAATTCCTTTTGCTTCCAGGCGGCGTAGGTTTGCATATGGTCAAAGTGGGCGGGTTTGTAGGCGAGGTAAGTATGCCCGCTGCGCCGCCAGTCGGCGTCGATGCGTTCCTCCGTGATCACCCGTTCAACGTGGTCAATGGAATCCAGCGACCATTGCCAGAACTGGCGGGCGCGTTCCATCCCGTAGCGTTTGGCAATCGTCCTCAGGGGGGCTTTCAGCCCGGTGGTGAGCATCCCCCCGTTGCGGCTGCTGGCCCCAAAACCAATGTGTTCGGCTTCGAGGATGGTGACCTCCACGCCGGATTTGCGCAATTGGAGGGCGGCGTTGAGGCCGGTATAGCCGCCGCCGATGATGGCGACATCGGTCTCGGCGGGCTGCTCGCTGACGGGCATGGTGGGCGGATAGGGTGCGTTTTCAGTCCAGAAATTGGTGAGGTTCATAGTTGGGTGGCGGGGTGGTTGCGGGTTATGGCAGGCTCGCCGCCATCCGTTGAAACGGACACGGACGGCTGGTCGGGCGAAGTCCGCTTTGCGGGCTTTCTGCCGTGGCCGGAGATCAGGGAAGGGTGGGAAGCACCATTTTGCTGGCCGCGGTCAGCAGGGTTTTTTGATGGATAACAATTGTGGTTATAATCTATTTCGCTGGAAGATAATCACTCGTGTTTTCACCTAACAGACGAAGTTGGCCCATTTTTTCGGAAGATTGGAGGGCATACCCTGCAGGAGTGAAATTTGTGATGAGTATCTCTTTGTTCAGCACACGTTCGTTGCCATTTTTTTCTTTTTTCATGCCAGAAAAAGCCTGCACAGGGATGAAATAGTTGTTCCCTTTTATGTAAAGCTCCCTCATTTCAGGGATGTCAAAGGAAGATAAAATCCACCTGCATTCGGCTTGATTTAACCGTTCGGCCAATCGTTTATGATCATCCCAGTTTTGCATATTATGAAAGTAGTTCACTTTGTTTTCCGGGTAAGGCGGATCAATATAAATAATCGTTTTGGGACGATCATACCGGTCTAAACAAGCTTGCCAATCCAAATTTTCGATGATGACTGTGCTGAGTCGTTTATGTACCGGCTCGATCCGTTCCCGAAGATGTTTTAGCGCGCCAAAGAGACGATTACCATGCCCACCGTCGCTAATGCTCGTTTGAAACCGTGGATATTTCAACTCGCCCCCCCAGCCTGCCATAATGATGTAATAAAAGCGGTGAGCACGCTCAATGTCCGAAAGTTGGGTAACATCCAGGCCTGCGAGGCGTTCAAACTCATTACGAGACACGAGGTCTAGCTCAAAGGAATGGATCAGTTCTTCCGGCCTGTGTTTGGCGACGCGAAAAAAATTTACCAATTCACCATCCAGGTCATTCAATACTTCCACATCACTCGGTTGCTTGCCGAACAACACCCATGCCGCGCCCGCAAAGAGTTCCACATAGCAAGTATGAGGCGGCAGCAATTCGATAATATGTTTTCGCAGGCGGGATTTTCCGCCGACCCATTTGATGGGGCTGTTGATCATGGTTGATGGCCCGTAAATTGTCTCTATTGGAGACAATAATATCATAACCGGTTCTTTTTCTTTGTCAAGTCTAACACGAAAAAAGTGGACGATATGGGAATGCAGATGGATAGATTTGGTGAAAAACTCCGCTTCCTCCGAAAAAAACACCAGCTAACTTTGCAAGAGTTGGCACAAGATTTAGGTTATATCGCGCATAGCCACATCAGCCAGATTGAAGCTGGGAAGAAAAAGCCTACGGTTGAGTTTGTATTGAGGGTTGCGAGAAAATTTGAGATCAGCACAGATCTTTTGCTAATGGACGAAATTGACATTGAATGATGATCGTGGTGACAACATGGAATTCCCCACCTCTTCACAAGTTGAAATAATTCGGTTGATCTTGTCCACCTATCAGGATGGAACGGGGCAGCTTGCCCTAAAACAAGGGAAGACTCTGCCTGGTTGGCGGGATTTTGAACGCGCCGTTGCCTTTTCCCTGAAAGGCATTGCCCAAGAGAACAAAGCGATTTTTGATGTGCTTGTTCCAAATTCAGAGGATAGTGCGTTTTTCGGGATTTCATGCAAAATGCGTCGAGAGTTAAAATACCCAAAACAAAACTTTGATGTTCCATTGGAGTTATCAAATTCATCCGGGAAATTCTGGGAGGTATTAACCGAGAGTGATGGTCTAACCCCTCAAACATACAAACAGCATCCTGAACATGTAGCCCAAGCTATTTTGTCAATCGTGCAAGGCTGGCATGAAAATACCCAATTGCAAATGGGTGTGGAAATTGATCTGGATGTAAGTTTCTTCCTTTCACTGTTGTGGAACGGAAATGGATACTACCAATTGTTTCAATTCCCGCTCGAAATGCCCGATTTCAAAAAATTACTATGGCATTTCCCGCCCGATAAAAATGGCATCCCTGGACGACATTTGAGAGGCGAAGACGATCAGGGCAAGCTATTTGAATGGTACGGAGAGTCGGGCGGACAACTCAAATATTACCCTCGCGCCGCCCAAGCCATTTGGAAATCAGACCCTTTTCAATTGGAAGCCCTGCCTGAAAGTACTCCAGACGGTGTTTCAGCCAAAGCCCAAACCTATTTTCCGAAACAATGGGCAGCCGCGCAAAAATCAGGTTAGCACGACCTTCGTCACATCAACCAACAACCCCATCCTTCTAGGAAATTCCCATGCCCGCCTCCCGCCAAACCCACCCCGTCAGCGTTGCCGGTCTGCACCGCGCACTCCCCCTATTTGAAGTCGCCTCTGGTGTGCGCATTGCCGTCCTCAACATCCTTGGCGACACGGAATTTGTCCAGGCCTGCGCCGCGGCGCTGGCCGCCAAACTTGCCCCCGCCGCCTATGATGTGATCGTCACCGCTGAGGCCAAGAGCATCCCGCTGGCCCATGCCCTCTCCGTGGAGACGGGCAAGCCCTACATCGTCCTGCGCAAATCGTACAAGCCGTATATGGGCGTGGCGCTCTCTTCGGAGACCGTTTCCATTACGACGGGCGCGCCGCAAATGTTGTATCTGGATGAGAAGGATAATGCCGTGATCAAGGGGATGCGCGTGGCCTTGCTGGATGACGTGATCAGCACGGGTTCCACGCAGAAGGGGATGCGCGCCGTGGTCGAAAAAGCCGGGGCCAGCGTGACCCTCGAGGCCGCGATCTTTACCGAGGGGGACGCGGCCCAGTGGGCGCATATCATCGCCCTCGGGCATCTGCCCGTTTTCCTCGATTAGCCGGGCGACGGGAATTCGCACCAGCCAGGTGCAACGCACTTTCGGGAGGATAATCCACCTGCCCCACAGGTTTTGAAGTGCGTTGCACCTTTTGTTCGATCTCACTACAATAGAGGCAGGGTGCGAGGCTTTCGTGCCCAGCAACAGCCTGACCGGCAAATCAAGGAGTGGTTGAAATGGCAGACGAAACGGATAAAACCAAAGCGACAAAGGGGGCGGCTGAAACCAGCACAGCCCCACAGGACGAACCGGCCCCCATACCCGCGGGCGCTTTCCTTACCATCCTGATCGCCCTCTACCTGATCGCCTTTACCGCCCTGATGGTAATTGCCATCGTCCAGTTCTGGCCCGGTCCCGGCCCCGGCACCAACGAAAGGCCGGACATCCTCTTTTCCCCGGTGAACTACCTCGGGTTTCAACTCAGCCTCGGGGCGGAAGTCCAGATGCTCCTGCTCGTCATCTTTACCGGCGCGCTTGGCAGCCTGGCGCATGCCCTGCGCTCACTGGCCTGGCATGTGGCGAAACGCGACTTCGAACGCGGTTGGATTCTTTATTACATCCTGCTCCCCTTCACCGGGGCGACCCTGGCGGGCATCTTCTATTTTGTGATCCGCGCCGGCTTCTTTTCCCCCGGCGCCACGATTGGGGATACGAGTCCTTTCGGGTTTGTTGCCCTCGGCGGGTTGGTGGGAATGTTCTCGGATCTAGCCTTCAATAAACTGCGAGAGGTTGCTGGTAATCTTCTGACCACTGCCAAGGACAAGGATTCCGCCGAAACCAAACCTGCCGAAAAGGGCAAGGATGACGTCGAAGAAGATAAATGACCAATTCGCCCCACCCGGGCAGTACGCTGACCGAGATCGATTGGAAGTTGCTGATTAGCCGCATTAAGGCCAAGCAATGCACGCCGTTTATCGGCGCGGGCGCGTCGGTACCCAACCTGCCGCTCGGCTCCCAGCTTGCCCGGAGTTGGGCCGAGGAATTCAAATATCCTCTGGAAGATTCCTACGACTTGGCCAAGGTGGCGCAATTCCTCGCGGTTGATGGAGACCCCGCTTTCCTCAAGCAACAGGTGGAGGAGAAACTCAAGAACAAACCCGCACCTGATTTCCGGGAACCCGACCAACCTCACCGGATGCTGGCCGACCTCGACCTCCCACTCTACCTGACCACCAACTACGACGACTACATGTACGACGCGCTGGCAAGCCGGGGCAAAATGCCGCAGCGGGAAATCTGCCACTGGAAAACGGGGATAAAGGAACTTGCCCCAACTGTCTTCGGCGGGGAATACACCCCCTCATCGGCTGAACCGCTCGTCTTCCACCTGCACGGTTTCATCGAGCAGGCCGAGACGCTCGTGCTCACGGAGGACGATTACCTCGAATTCCTCGTCACCTTCTCGCGGGAAGGGAACGGCAACGACCAGTTCCTCCCCGACATCGTCCGCACCAACCTGGCCACTACCTCGCTCCTTTTCGTCGGCTATAGCCTGGCCGACTGGAACTTCCGCGTCCTGTTGCGCAGCCTGCTCAAAGCCTTTGACAAGAGTCCAAAAACAAAAAGCATCGCAGTCCAGTTTGCGCCGCCCGCCGTGGACAAATCCGAAAACGGGGTCAAGCGCGCCATGGATTACCTGGACAAATATTTTTCCAGCATCTCCAACAAGGTCGAAGTGCATGTCTTCTGGGGCGATGCCCACGACTTTGCCCGCCAATTGCGGGCCAGGATGGGATAGACCGTGACCGACCAAGCCGCCCTGAACCCTTATGTTGGTCCCCGCCCCTTTACACAAGCGCCTATTGACCAGGGCCGTTTCTTTGGCCGCGAGCAGGAAGCCCAGCGGATCATCTCCCTGATCGTCAGCCACCGCCTGATCCTCGTCTATGCCCAATCCGGCGCGGGGAAAACCAGCCTCTTCAATGCCAGGATCATCCCCGCCCTCGAAACCGAGTTTGAATATGAAGTCCTCCCCGTGGCCCGGGTGCGCGGCGTGGAAGTCAAGGACCTCCACCCCCAGAACTATTACATCTTCAACGCCCTGCGGAGCGGGGATGGCGACCCCGGCGAACTGGCCGGGCTGACGCTTCCGGCTTGCCTCGCCGGCCTCCCGCACCGCCAGGATGCCGAGGGGGAACCGGCCTACCGCGCCCTGATCATTGACCAGCTCGAGGAAATCTTCGAGTATTACCCGGACGGCTGGCAGGCACAGCGCAAGGATTTCTTTGAGCAGGTGTGTGAGGCCATCCAAAAAGACCCCTACCTGCACGTCGTTTTTATTATCCGGGAAGATTATCTCGCCAAGTTGAAACCCTTTGAGGAATTGCTCCCGGAAAGGTTGGAAACCCGTTTCCGGCTGGAACTCCTCGGGGTGGGGCAGGCGCTGGAGGCCGTGCGCAATCCAGTTAAATTATTGGTTCGGAGCTACGGGGTGGGAGCGGCGGAAGAACTCGTCAAGAAACTGACGTTGGTCATCACCCAGGATGAAGCGGGCAACCGCACTACGGTCAGAGGGGACCATGTGGAACCCGTCCAACTCCAGGTAGTCTGCCAGACCCTTTGGGAGGATCAGGAAACCAAGGGCAGCCAGGAGATTTCGCGAGCCGAGATCGACAACTTCAAGGTGGACGACGCCCTTTCGCGGTTCTACGACAATTCAATCGCCGCCGCCCGCAGCCGGTTCCGCGTCAATGAGCGTGCGCTGCGCAAGTTGTTTGGCGAGGAGCTGATCACGCGCTTGGGGACGCGCAGCACCGTGGTCAAGGAACGCGCCGCGACCGGGGGTATCCGCAACGATATTGTGGAATTCCTGGACAAGGACAAGCACCTGATCCGGACCATCTCGACGCGGGGCGCCGACTGGGTGGAACTGACCCATGACAGCCTCGTCCAGCCGATCCTGGATGCGAACCGGCGCTGGCAGGCGCGGCGGCAAAACCGGCTCTTCCTGCTGGCGAGTGTGGCGGCCCTGCTCATCTTTTTGGTGGCCTTGATTTACCAGGCTGGCGTGGCGGCGGGCCAGGTGGCCCTGGCCGGTCTTGAACAGGCGGCAACGGGGACGGCCCAGGCCACTGCCGTATTTGAGATTGCCAACCAGACCGCCGTGGCCGCCAACTCCACGCAAAACGCCGATGTGTTTTCGACCGCCACGGCTGAAATTGCCGCCGCCGAGGCCGCGAATGCCACGGCCACCGTGGTTTTTGAGGTCGCCGCCACCGCCGAGGTGTTCGTGCAGCAAACGGCGCAGGTGGTGGCAAATGCCACCGCAGCCGAGATCGCCATCCAGCAGACCGCACAGGCCGTGGCGGAGGAGCAGGCAAGGCTGGCCACCTCGCGCCAATTGGCGGCGCAGGCGACCACCTTGTTGGACCAGCAACGGGACCTGTCGCTCTTGCTCGGCGCGCAAAGCAATCTCACTAGCGACACGGTTGAAAGCCGCCAGAGTCTGCTGGCCGCCCTGCTCCATGAGCGCAGGCTTCCTGGGGAAGTGGAAGATCTGGTCAGCCTGGCTTTCAGCCCGGATGGCAGACTCCTGGCAACCGGCACGGATGGCGCGGTCAACAAGGACGGTACGCGGCTGATCATCCTTTGGGACGTGAACACGGGGACAAAGCTGGCCACGTTGGAAGGACACCGCGCCAGCGTGACCGGCCTCGCTTTCAGCCCGGATGGACGGACGCTGGTTTCCGTCAGCCTGGATGGTTTCATCATTATTTGGGACGTTGAAACCCGCACAGAACGCACACGCATCATCCGCGATTCAGAAGAACCTTTAACCTGGGACGTTACCTTTCACCCTGATGGCAGCCGTTTTGCCACCGCCCACCAGAGCGGGCGGGGCGTTATCATCTGGAATGCAGAGACCGGCGAACTGGAAAAGGAAATTTATCGCGGAGGTTTCCCCGTATTTGCCGTAGACTGGTCACCTGATGGCGAATCCCTGGCCGCAGTGGGCGACGAGGGGGTGGTGCACGTCTGGAACGTCGAAAGCGGTAGAGAAATACTTACCCTGCGCGGGCATACAGGGCCGATCAAAACCGTGGTCTGGTCGCCTGATGGAAAACTGCTGGCATCAGCGGGCGATGATGGGTTCGATGATGACATTGATGATGGCATCATCTTCCTCTGGGACGTTGCATCCGGAAGGGCTTTGCCTGTCAGCAAAGGGATGACCCATGTTGAACCCATCCAAAGCCTCGCCTTCAGCACGGATGGCCAAACGCTGGCATCCGGGAGCGAGGATCACACCATTCGGTTTTGGAATGTCGAGACGGGCGAGCCGAGTATGAACCCACTGGCCGTCCACGAGCATTGGGTCATGGGCGTGGCATTCAGCCCGGATGGGCAGACCTTTGCCTCGGTCAGCCTGGATGGCACGGTCTACCTGAACAACATCACGGCGCGCTTAAGCCTGGCGCGTTTCCTCAACGAAGGCGGGGAAACCTACAGTGTGGACTTCAGCCCGGATGGTCGTTACCTGGCGGTGGCAACATTCGATCCCACCGTGCATTTTTGGCGCGTGGCTACCGGGGAACGTGTCAGCGTGTCCCTCAGCTCGGAGGGCGCTGCGCACGATCCAGACTCATCTATCCGCAGCCTCGACTTTGATAAACTTGGCAATTTGGTGACAGGCAGCGATGACGGCGACATCATCTCCTGGAAACTGGCGGGGACGGGGAACGAAATTAGCATGCAGGGTTTCCGCGAGGGCAACCAGGGCGGCTCGGTGCTCAGTGTGGCATGGGCTCCCGACGGTCACCTGATCGCCTCCGGCAGTACACGACTGGACAACTCGTTGTACCTGTGGATGTCCGGCACCGGGTTGCCAGGCATGGAGCCGAAAGGCATCTCAGAGGTCTCGGATGTGGCCTTCAGCCCGGATGGTAGCCTGTTGGCCTCAGCTGGCGGCCTCCTCGATATTAAAACTGGCGGAATCTACTTTTCGAACCCTGCCAGCCTTGCAGGGGTGGGTGGCCTCTACGGGCATACCGATTTTGTGGAGAGCATTGCCTTCAGCCCGGATGGGGCGCGCCTCGCTTCAGGGAGCAGTGACGACACGGTACGCATTTGGGATTTGGCAGAGGGAAAGATCCTCTACGTCCTTGCCGGTCACGCGGGCGCAGTGAGCAGCGTAGCCTACAGCCCGGATGGCCGCCTGCTGGTCTCCGCCAGCCTGGAGGGCCACGACATTCGCATCTGGGACGCCAACACCGGCGCGCTCCTCAACGTGCTGACCTTCCACACCGATTGGGTGCGCACCATCGCCTTTAGTGCCGATGGCAAAACGCTGGCCTCCGGCAGCGACGACGGCACAATCATCCTGTGGAACTTTGATGTGGCTGCCTGGGTGAACCTGGCCTGCCAGATTGCCGGGCGCAACTTGACCCTCCAGGAATGGAACCAGTACCTGCCCGGCCTCCCCTACCAACGCACTTGCGCAGCTTTCCCCCCGGACCTGGCGGCCATTGCGACGCCTACGCCAACCCCGACACCGACTCCCTAACCCCCCTCCGGCTCCCCCCACCACTCCAGCATTTTCTCCAGCGCCCATGCCGCCGTCTGATCGGCATGGCACTCGTTGCACGCGTTCGGTGAGTTCGCCAGCCCGTAGGTGATCGAGTCTGCCGGGTTGGGGATATAGCTAAAATTGTGCGTGCGCGTCATATTCCACACCCCGCTCGCCAGGTTCTGAATCCGGTGCGGGGCATGGCAGTCAAAGCAAAACGCGCCCGACGTCCCTGCCTCATGGAAGCTGTGTTCCGCCTCCTGCCCGCGCAGCGCCGCATGGCACGTCATGCAATAGTCGTTGCTGGCCGCCGAAGGTTCGAGCAGGCCCGCCGCCATTGGCTCCTTGTTGCTGTGCGGGTCGTGGCAGTCGTAACAGCGCATATTCGTCAGCGTGTAGTGGTCGGACTCGATAAATGACCGGAAGAGCATCCCGATCCCCTTGGGTGTGCCATCGTTATAGACTTCCACCGTGGCATCCGTCCGGCCCGGCGTGAGCGGCACCGCCTGGAAATACTGCGAGATGTCATTCGTCCTCCCCTCCCGGCTGTAGCCCGGCTCGTAGGTGCGGTAGATGTCCTGCATACTCATCATGATGTCCGCCCCGTGGCAGCGGGCGCATACGCTCAAGTCCTCGCCGCGGCTCAACTTGGGTGCGTTTGCCACGTAGGCCACCGGCTCGCCGCGCAGCTTGCTGTTGAGGAACGCCGCAATCCGGTTGACGTAATTGTGCGCAAAATAATTGGCGTGCTGGCTCCCCGGCCCGTGGCAGGCCTCGCAGGCGATCCCTAAATCCGTCCACTCGGCATCGGCATAAGTATGGTTGTCATTCTTGTCGTTGATCACGAGATGTGTGGTGTGGCAGCGCGCACAGAACAAATTCCACGCCGAGTTGAGTACCGTCATCTGTACCCACAGATCATCCAGCGTGGGTAGGCTGTTCTCCTGTACATTCCAGTACGGGAAAAACTCCTGCCGTTCCACCGACCACTGGATCGGCAGCCGCCGCAGCACCCCGCCGGTTTCCAGTGTCAGATATTCCTGCCGGTATTGGTAGCCCACCACAAAATACACGGTAAACGGGATGTATTGCCGCGTTCCCGGTTTGCGGATCGCCATCACGTAGCGCCCCTCCTGCGTATACATGATCGCCGCCGGGATTTCGCTGTCCTCCGGGTACACCCAGGCCTCCGGGGGCGGCGTGTAACTCCCGTCCACAAAATTCCCCACCATCGCTTCCGGCGAAACTTCCCGCACCATTTTGGCGTGCGGTGACTCCTGCCAGCGGTCAAAGATGATCGTATGGCACTCGCCACAGGTCTCACTCCCGACGTATTCGGCGTCGTAAAGGGACTCGTAGGATTCGAAACGGGTGAACGCGGCGAGCAGGACCCCAAGGATGAGCGCGCCCCCCAGGAGATACCGCGCCCCCCGGGGAACCCCGCGGGCTTTCCGGGGTCGCTGACCCTTTTTGTTCTTCTGTGTCCCTTTTGTTCGTCGGCTCATTTATTTCCTGCGTGCGTCGCCTTCTGGCGGGTGCCGTCCGATTGCCAGGTCGGCATGGCGGATGTCCAAAATTCGGGGACGGTTAAATTCAAGTAAACCGGTCGTTGCCCTGCCCGAAGCTGTTATGGGAATAATCCGGGTTCCGTCCGTTGACCACGCAAAATGCTTATTCCATTCATCTGTACGCGGGTTAAATAACGCGGCCATCCGCCCCGTTTGCGGGTCTTTCGCTTCAGTGGCGTCCGATTTTTTGCGGTTACAGTGAAAACAGGCCAGTGCGAGATTTCCCGGCTCAATATTCCCCCCGGAAGATGCCGGGATTACGTGATCAACCGTAAAGCGGACGTACTGCCACTGTTCGGCAGTCTGGCAATATTCACACAGGAAGTTTGCCCGTTCGCGAACTTGCTGACGAATCTGATGCGGGATTTTCTCGCGGGACAATTACGCAGTCTTCTCGATCAGCAGGTTTCGGACAAGACGGTTCAGATAACTCAGGTAATCATCCATTTCCGCATAGCGCTCCAGTTCTTCATGTTCAGCGGTGTCCAGCCCTGCATCCCTTTGTTTGTCAACTAAATCCTGAATATGTTGTTGGACAGTTTGGGAAGCGCGGAATAATGGCACGCCGTTTAGCAGGTCCAGGCTCACTGCGCCTTCCTTTGGCATGGTGTGCGGCAGGCTTTCCAGACGCGGGATTGGATGAATGTGCATATCAGTCATGGAACTCACCTCGCCGCAATTATACACAACTCGAAACAGTTATAATCCGCCCCGATTATGGCCCATCTGACCGGAACCGAACGCTCCACTTACGTCCAAAAAATGTTTACGCGCATTGCCCCGCGCTACGACCTGATGAACCGGCTGATGACCTTTGGACAGGATATGCGCTGGCGGCGGACGGTGATTGCGCAGGCGGCCATCCCCGCGGGGGGACGCGTGCTTGACCTGGGGGCGGGGACGGGCGACATTGCGCTCGCCATCCGCGCTGCCCGCCCGGATGCGCACCCGCTGGCCGCCGACTTTACCTTCGAGATGATGCGCGTCGGCCAGGCCCGCCCTGGGGGGGAAGCGCTCCCCTGGAATTCCGCTGACGCCCTCAATTTACCGTACCCGGATGCGGCGTTTGATGCCGTGGTCTCCGGGTTCCTGATGCGCAACGTGAGCGACCTGCCGCGGGCGTTGCGTGAACAGCGCCGCGTCCTGAAACCCGGCGGACGCATCGTCATCCTCGATACCACCCGCCCCCGTAAAAACCTGCTGACCCCGTTGATCAAGCTCCACATGAATTTCATCATCCCCTTCCTGGGCAGGCTGATTACCGGCGAGACAGAAGCGTACGCCTACCTCCCGGAGACCTCGCAGAACTTCCTCGATGCCGAAACGCTGGCCGCGCGGTTGCAGGAAGCCGGGTTTGGTGAGGTGGGTTTTGTGCGGGTCAATTTTGGGACGGTGGGGATTCATTGGGGAAAACGCTGAGAACGCTGAAAAGAGTGAATGCGCTGATATTTGTGCTGGTCAAGGATAGCTTGAACATGTCTTTGCGAGGGGCGGTCCCTTCGGCAAGCTCAGGACAAGTTTTGCCCCGAAGCAATCTGCTACACCCGTTAGGGGATTGCGTCGCCAAAAACCGGCTCGCAATGACAGTAAGTTTGTTCAAGGTGTTGTTCACCAGCACCGAATGCGCTGATATTTGATTTGTTCTCCGTGCTTTCCGTGAACTCCGTGGATCGTTTGTTGCAAAAACCCGAGGTCGTCGTGCGATTTAGAGTTTGTCATTCTGAGCACATTCGCTTTGCTCAGTGTAAACTCCGTGAAGAATCCCTGAGGTGCGGTGTCATTATCACCTGTCCAGGCAACCCCGTCGGATCACATCAGCAACTCTTCGCCCTGCTCAGGGTGGGAAGTTATAGCGTTGGATAAAGCCGCCACCCTCGGTGTCCCATCGCTGGTCTGGCGGGCGGGGCAGGAACGCCGGTTTGGGATGATCCTCGCTGCCGCCGGGGAACGCATCCGCGGCACGGTCTTTGATAACGGCTGTGGCGTGGGGCAGTACGTGGCGCATTTGCAGCCGCTGGCCGGGCGCGTGATCGGGCTGGAGTTTGACCACGAACAAGCTGTGCAGGCGCGGGTGCGTGGGGAACAGATTCTCCGCGGGGCCGGGGAGCGCCTCCCTTTCCCGAAAAACTCGTTTGATGTGATCCTCAGCCACGAGGTGATCGAGCACGTACGGGATGACCGCCTCGCCATCGCCGAGATGGTGCGCACGCTCAGGCCCGGCGGGCGGTTGCTGCTCTTCTGCCCGAACCGCGGCTATCCCTTTGAGACACATGGCATTTATTGGCGGAGCCGGTATCGCTTCGGGAACAAGCCGCTCGTCAACTGGCTGCCGCGCCCCCTGCGGGACCGGTTTGCCCCACATGTGCGGGTCTACACTCGGCGGGATTTGGAAAAGCTGTTTGCGGGGCTGCCCGTCCGGTTTGTGGAGCGGACGATCATTTTTGGGGCGTATGACAACCTGATTAACCGCTTCGGCTTGGCGGGCCGGGTATTAAGGGGGGTGCTTCAGGCCTTTGAAAAAACCCCCTTGCGGGGGTTCGGGTTAAGCCATTTTTGGGTGGTGGAGAAAATGTAGTGCGTTACGAGTCCTGCAATTTCGCCGTCACCACGATCCGCTGGGTGTCCACGCGGTAGGGATAGCAGGAGATCAGCGTGGCGGTGGCGTCACGGGTGGGCGAGAGGACCTCAACCTGCGTGGGGGCGACGACTTCCGTTTTTGTGATGACGTAAGTGTATGAGCGCTGGTTGGTGTAGATGATAAAAATATCGCCGGGTTTGAGCTGATCCAGGTTGCGGAAGATTTCCCCGAAAATGTCATTATGGGCGGAAAGGACGACATTCCCGTTTTCACCGGGGTTGGCGCTCCCGAGGAATTGCCCCACCCCTTTCTTCAACTGATCCCAGCCGTCGCCCTGCACGATGGGCGCGTCCACGCCGATGGCCGGGATTTGAATCTGGATGGCGTGTTCGGGGGCCGGGGTGGGGAGCGGGATTTCGGCGAGCGATTGGACGAGCGGGCGCAGGTGTTCGGGGATTTCGGCGTCATTGGGGCGCGCCCCACCGGGGGAATCCGGGGAGGTATGCCCCGAAGGGAGGACGGCGGCGATGATGAGCGGGGTGGGCGTCAGGGTGGGTTGCTCGAGGGCGCTGGCAAACTCGGCATTGAGGTCGCGCAGCAGACCCATCCCGTTGAATAATACAAAGCCGAGGATGAGTACCCCCGCCACTTCCACAAATAGGAGCAGGCCATCGAGCAGTTTACGGGCGCGCCCCTTCGGGGTATAGCGCGTTTCCGTCGGGGCCTCCTCCACCGCGCCGGTGCGCAAATCCTGAAAGCCGGGCGCGCGCTCATCGGGGACGAGCGTGACAATGCGCCCGGTCTCGCGGTAGCGCACGAGCCGCCCGGTGCGGGCGGAACGGCGCTTTTCGATCAGCAGGCGGCGCAGTTCTTCGACGGATAAATCTTCGGGGTTGCGTTTGCGGGGCATGGGAGGGGATTATAGCGTAGGGCGTCAGCTAACGACCTTTTATGGAGCTTGAACGATTCCGTGAGGTTCCACGATAGCGAGCAATAAAGTGTATTCAATTTCGTCCTGTGTAAACACAACATATCTGACTGGATAGCCGATTAGCGAAAAAATCTCCTCCGCTACTTTACCATCGACGTAAAAAACTTTCTCGGAATCTGTTTGTAATGATGGCAAGTGGACGGGCCACGGAAGGGATGGCATCGCAGGATCATCAAGATACTCCGACCTGCCATTCTGGACCCATACCAAAATCCTGTCTGGTTTGTAAATCGTCATCCCCTCTGGATGGTAATTGTCCAGAAAATCGAGGATGTTTATGATTGCAGGGATGGCAAATTCCCTTTGTTCTTTGTGCAAACAGATATTGGTTTCACTTTCCAGTGCCACAAATACGCAGGAATACAAGCCATCATAGATTCGACTATATTGATCCCCAAAATCATAGAGCTTGTCGGTCGGATCGTGCTGCTGGTTGGTCTCAATATCAAAAAACCCCAAGCCTTTTATGGCTGCCAGAAAATTTTCGATTTCATCTTCGCTCAGATATTTTTGATAATACGTCAGGCCAGGGAGAATGAGTTGTCCATCAGTGTAAAGGACGAACGAAGAAAATGTGGTGTCAATGTATCCATCAAAGATCCAGTGATCTCCTAGTCCATAATAATCCACCTCCACCTGTTTTGTCGGGTACGGAATGTACCAAAGGGTCGATGTTAGTGTGGGTCCACTACCCACAGTCTGCCATATATTCCTAATCCTTCGATCTCTCTTTGATCTTTCTTTTGTGCTATCACTTCCTCCCATGTTTTGTAATCAACTTTTGAAGATTTGCTCTTACCAATCAGAATACAATAAGCGATTGAATCTTTCCATTTCAGGTTATCAGTCAATCCGTTTTTACATAGAGAATTATATGTGAAGAGTGCAATGAGCAATAACAGAATGGTTATTGAAATAAACAAGTAAACTATTTTTTTTGAAGAAAAGACAAATGGTTCAAATCTCATGCTATCAGTTTAATAAAACTAGTAGACTGTAAATCATGCTTTGATGGGTAGGTTTTCTTTAACATTCTCTTCGAAATGGATGACTGGATAGAGTTTCTTCAGTTTGATACGGGCATCGGCAGTGGTGAAACGCCAATCAACAGT
>Ga0247727_10004539_pt1 | contig 29332 bp, 33 predicted proteins | sample WisWelCaveWW1625_FD_202498 | JGI IMG/M metagenome (GOLD analysis project Ga0247727, IMG submission 202498) | Biofilm microbial communities from Wishing Well Cave, Virginia, United States - WW16-25 | ecosystem: Environmental > Aquatic > Deep subsurface > Groundwater > Cave microbial mat | place...
CGAGCCAGCCGCCTCGCTGCGGGGGGATCCGGATCACGGCGGCGATCCTAGTGGGGGCATCGGCGAGCAGTGAAGCGTCGCCGCGACCGCGGCCGCATGCGGCCGCGCTTCAGGGATTTTCGCGCGGGCGGAGACTCCGCGCGAGCGGATCTCCGGTCTGCGCACAGCAACAGCCCCGCGCTTCAGGACTTCGCTGCGACCGCGGCCGCATGCGGCCGCGCTTCAGGGATGTTCCCGCGCAACCAGAGACTCCGCGCTAGCGGATCTCTGGTCTGCGCACAGCAACAGCCCCGCGCTTCAGGACGTCGCTGCGGCCGCGGCCGCACCTGCGGCCGCGCTTCAGGGATTTTCGCGCGGCCGGAGACTCCGCGCGGGCGGATCTCCGGCCTGCGCACATCAACAGCCTTGCTACACTCTTGCCCGCGCGGCGGCGTAGCTCAGTTGGTTAGAGCAGCGGAATCATAATCCGCGTGTCGCAGGTTCGAGTCCTGCCGCCGCTACTCGAACACCCCTTTTTCGTCCCACACAAGAACAGAGAACGAACAATGGCAACCGGAGTCCGAGTCGCGATCACGCTCGCCTGCACCGAGTGCAAGCGGCGCAACTACCAGTCTCAGAAGTCGAAGCGGAACTCCCCCGATCGGGTCGAGTTCAAGAAGTACTGCCGCTGGTGCGGTCGGCACACGCCGCACCGGGAGACCAGGTAGTTGGCGCGGGAGACTCGACGCCAGAGGCGAGCGGCACGTGACGCCGGCGGCGACGGAGCGTCGACCTCGCGGCGTGGCCGCGCGGCGCAGGCCCGGCCTTCCCAGCAGCCCGTCAAGCAGCAGACCGGCCGGAAGGCGGAGCATCCGCGCGGGCAGTTCATCCGCGAGTCGGCAGCTGAGCTCAGGAAGGTCGACTGGCCGAGTCGGCGCCAGACGTTCCAAGGCGTGGTCGTCGTCATCATCGCCTGCACGATCGTAGGCTTCTACCTGTGGGGCCTCGATCAAATCATCCGCCCCCTTGTCGACCGCGTCCTGCTTTAGGAGCCTTTCCGCATGTTTCAGTGGTTTGTGATCAACACGTACTCCGGGCACGAGAACAAGGTGAAGACCAATCTCGAGCACCGCATCGTCTCGATGAACCAGCAGCCCGCGTTTCGCCGCGTTGTCGTTCCGACCGAGCAGGTGATCGAGACCAAGGACGGCCAGAAGGTCCAGACGGAGAAGCGCGTGCTCCCCGGCTACGTGCTCGTGAACATGAGCATGTCCGACGAGGCGTGGACGGTGGTCAAGGGCACTCCGGGCGTGACCGGGTTCGTTGGCGCGGGAGCGAAGCCCGTGCCGCTCTCCCAGCCCGAGGTCGACCGGATCCTCCACCACGGCGTGCCCGCGGGCGGTCAGGCCCAGAAGGCGCAGGTCGAGTTCTCGCTCGGTGAGTCGGTGAAGGTAACGTCAGGCCCGCTCTCGGACTTCGACGGCGAGATCGTCGACGTCAATCCGGACCAGCAGAAGCTGAAGGTGCTCGTGGACATCTTCGAGCGCCAGGTGCCGGTGGAGCTCAGCTTCGACCAGGTGAAGAAGATCGACTGATGGCCAAGAAGGTTCTCACACTCATCAAGCTCCAGATCCCGGGCGGCCAGGCCAACCCGGCGCCTCCCGTAGGCCCTGCGCTCGGCCAGCACGGGGTCAACATCATGGAGTTCTGCAAGGCCTACAACGCGCAGACCTCGCACGAGAACGGCCGCATCATCCCGGTCGAGATCACGGTCTTCGAGGATCGCTCGTTCACCTTCATCACGAAGACCCCGCCGGCAGCCGTCCTCATCAAGGAGGCGCTCGGGCTCGAATCCGGCTCGGGTGAGCCGAACCGCACCAAGGTCGGCCGGCTCACGCAGGCCCAGCTCCGTTCGATCGCCGAGGCGAAGATGCCCGACCTGAATGCGCGCGACGTCGACGAGGGGATGAGGGTGATCGCCGGTACAGCCCGCTCGATGGGCGTGGAGACGGACGCGTGAGCGGCCGGCTCCACGGCCGGGGAAGGGGCATGGGAAACCGGGAGGTTTCCCATGCCGCCGGCTGCGCGACGAGCGCAGTCGGCGAGAAGGGGGCACGCGGGGGAAACAGGGTTTCCCCCGTGATCGCGCGGCATTGCCGCGCGATGGGCGTGGAGACGGACGCGTGAGCGCGCACGGCAAGCGCTATCGCGCGGCCCGCGAGGCAATCGATCGCGAGGAGGCGTACACGCCGCTCGCGGCCGTCCGGCTCCTCAAGGAGCTCGAGGGCGCCAAGTTCGACGAGACCGTAGAGGTGCACTTCCGGCTCGGCCTCAACGTGCGCCATGCGGATCAGCAGCTCCGCGGCACGATCATGCTCCCGCACGGGATCGGCAAGGACGTCCGCGTTGCGGTGTTTGCAGAGGGCGACAAGGCCCGGGAGGCCGAGGACGCCGGCGCCGACGTCGTCGGCTCCGCCGATCTCGCGACGAAGATCGAGGAAGGCTTCCTCGACTTCGACGTCGCGATCGCGACACCCGATCAGATGGGCGTCGTCGGGAAGCTCGGTCGCGTGCTCGGCCCGCGTGGATTGATGCCGAACCCGAAGACCGGCACCGTGACGATGGACGTGAGCAAGGCCGTCTCCGACGCCAAGGCCGGCAAGCTCGAGTACCGAACCGACCGAGGCGGCAACGTGCATCTCCCGATCGGGAAACGCAGCTTCGAGGAGCGTGCGCTGCTCGAGAACTATGCCACTCTCGTCGAGGAGATCGTGCGCGCCAAGCCCTCGGCCGCGAAGGGCCGATACATCAAGCAGATCACGTTGACGACGACGATGGGTCCGGGCATCCACGTCGATTCGACCATCACTCGCGACATCGCCGAAGAGCTGGAGGCAGCTACAGTCTCCGTCTAGCAAACGTCGAATCCCGCCGAAGACAGCCGGCAGGCGCCTTGTGGCTCTGAGCCACAAGGTCCCGTAGGTCCGGCCGAGGCAGGTTCTGTCCGTGCGCTCAGCGCTCGATCGAACCCGCCTCGCGCGGGTTTCGTCGTTCGAGGAGGACATGGCGTGTTGAAAACGGACAAGGAACAGATCGTCGCGGAGCTCGCTGCGGACCTCAGTGCCGCGGAGACCCTGATCGTCGCCGACTACCGCGGTTTGAAGAACAAGCAGCTCGAGGCGCTGCGGGACCAGTTGCTCGAGCACGGCGCCCGGTTCCGCATCGTCAAGAACACACTCACTCGCCGTGCTGCGAAGCAAGCCGGGGCCGAGGCGCTCCTCGTCATGCTCGAAGGCCCGACGGCGATCGCGTTCATCGAGGCTACGGGCGATCCGGCGGCGGTCGCCAAGGCACTTGCGACAACCGCCAAGGCAACGAACGTGCTGACGCTTCGCGGAGGGATCCTCGAAGGCAAGGTGCTCTCAGGCGACGAGGTCGACCAGCTCGCGACGCTTCCGCCGTTCGACGTGCTGCGCGCTCAGCTCGTCGGCGCGATCGTCGCGCCGCTCACGCAGCTCCTGGTGCTCGTCTCCGCACCACTTCGCGATCTGCACGGGCTGATCGACGCTCGCATCAAACAGCTCGAGGAGCAGGAACAGCTCGTCGAGCCCGCGGCCGCCGTGGCCGGCGAGGAGCCCGCCACTGAGGACGCGACACCTGACACCGGCGAGACAGCCGACGTCGAGCAAGCGGCCGAGGCGGAGCACGCAGCCGAAGTGCACGAGGCCGACGGGACGTCTGGTGAGGCTGCAACAGACACACCTTCAGAAACAGACACACCGTCAGATTCGGCCTCAGCAGAATCTGACGACCAGGAAGGCTCGGCTGATCCCGCGTCGGCTGAATCGGCCGCTCACGAGTTGGCAGAAACTGAGAAGGAAGAGGAGGAGTAGATGGCCACTGATGTAGCGAAGGTTCTCGACACGCTCGGCAAGATGACCGTGCTCGAGCTCGTCGAGCTCAAGAGCGCGATCGAGGAGGAGTGGGGCGTCACTGCCGCCGTTCCGGTCGCCGTCGCGGCGGCCCCGGCCGCCGGCGGGGACGGTGCCGCAGCCGAGGAGGAGAAGGACTCCTTCGACGTTGTGCTGACCGCGACTGGCGACAAGAAGATCCAGGTGATCAAGGTCGTCCGCGCGGTGACCGGCCTCGGGCTCAAGGAAGCGAAGGATCTCGTCGACAGCGCTCCCGGTCCCGTCAAGGAGGCAGCCGCCAAGGAAGAGGCCGAGTCGATCAAGGCGCAGCTGGAAGAGGCTGGGGCGAGCGTCGAGCTGAAGTAAACCCGGGGTCAGGTCTCGATTGTTGCACTGAAGCCCCGTGCAACAATCGAGACCTGACCACAGCTTGTTGCACGTCAGCTTGACGCCGTCCGCTATCCTTCTGGGACGCAATCCACCCGCTCCGAAGGCGGTTGCGGTGGGTTGTGCTCGTGCGCTATTCTTCAAAGTTCCGCCGAGGCCCCGCCCGTCCGACCCTGCCCGTCCACGTCTGCACGCATCCAAGGGAGGCAATACCACTTGAGCAGCGTTGCTGTCGCGCCGCGTGCGCGTAAGAGCTTTTCGCGCCTGAAGCATGTCCTCGACCTCCCCAACCTCATCGACATCCAGAAGGTGTCCTTCAGCTGGTTCATCCAGGACGGCCTTCGCGAGACCATCGACGACATCTCGCCGATCGAGGACTACACGGGAACGCTCGCCGTCGACTTCGGCGAGTACGAGTTCGGGGAGCCGCAGTTCACCATCCAGGAGTGCCGTGAGAAGGATCTGACCTACCAGGTCCCGCTCTCGATCACGGTCCGGTTCGTCAACAAGGAGACCGGCGAGATCCGCGAGCAGCGCGTCTTCATGGGCGACTTCCCGATGATGACGCCCTGGGGCACGTTCATCATCAACGGGACCGAGCGCGTGATCGTGACGCAGCTCGTCCGCAGCCCGGGCGCCTACTTGATGGAGCCGAAGGACGCCACGAAGCAGGTCTTCATGGCGAACCTGATGCCGTCTCGCGGCTCGTGGCTCGAGGTGGAGATCGACAAGAAGGGCCTCGTATTCGCGCGCATCGACCGCAAGCGCAAACTGCCGATCACGACGCTCCTGCGCGCGCTTCCGGCGGAGGACCCGACGACCGGCTTCCAACTCGACACGAGCTCGAACGAGAAGATCCTCGAGCTTTTCGGCGGCTCGACCTACATCGCGAACACGCTCGAGAAGGACACGACGACGCGAGAGGAAGAAGCGCTCATCGAGGTGTTCAAGAAGCAGCGTCCCGGCGAGCCTCCGACGCTCGACAACGCTCGGAACCTCCTGCGGTCGCTCTTCTTCGATCCGAAGCGCTACGACCTCACCAAGGTCGGCCGCTACAAGCTGAACCAGCGCCTCGGCGTGCAGGTGCCGGAGGGCACGCGCGTCTTGACCACCGAGGACATCCTCGCGCTCGTGCGCAGGCTCGTCGATCTCCCGACGAAGCTTGGCCTACCCGACGACTCGAAGGACTTCGCTGCGGACGCCGCCCAGCTGTCGCGCGATCCGATTCGCGGCGAGCTCGACGAGTACGAGGACTTCGGCAATCGGCGCCTGCGCACGACCGGCGAGCTGATTCAGGAGGCGTTCCGGGTCGGCCTCTACCGGATGGAGCGTGTCGTCCGCGAGCGGATGACCACCGAGGACGTCGACACGATCACGCCGCAGACGATCATCAACATCCGCCCGGTGGTCGCGGCGCTGAAGGAGTTCTTCGGCTCCTCGCAGCTCTCGCAGTTCATGGACCAGACGAACTCGCTTGCGGGCCTGACGCATCGTCGCCGCCTTTCGGCGCTGGGCGCAGGCGGGCTCACACGCGAGCGCGCGCCGATCGAGGTACGCGACGTCCATCCGACGCACTACGGACGCATGTGCCCGATCGAGACGCCGGAGGGCCCGAACATCGGTCTCATCGGCTCTCTCGCGTCGTTCGCGACCGTGTCGCAGTTCGGCTTCATCCAGACCCCGTATCGGGTCGTCAAGGGCGCCAAGGTGACGGACGAGATCATCTACCTCGACGCCGCCGAAGAGCGGCAGTTCACGATCGCCCAGGCGTCCGAGCCGGTCGATTCGAAGACGGGCAAGTTCCTCAACGACCAGGTTCTCTGCCGCTCGCGCGAGGGCGAGGCCGTCATGGTCGTGCCGAAGGACGTCGAGTACATGGACGTCTCGCCGGCGCAGATCGTCTCGGTTGCGACCGCGCTCATCCCGTTCCTCGAGCACAACGATGCAAACCGCGCGCTCATGGGCGCAAACATGCAGCGCCAGGCGGTGCCGCTCATGATCCCGCAGGCGCCGCTGGTCGGCACCGGGCTCGAGTTCCGCGCTGCCGTGGATACGGGCGACGTCGTTCTCGCCCGCAACGACGGAGCTGTCGTCGACGTGGACGCAGAGCGGATCGTCGTCGAGGGTCGCGGCACGCGTGACGAGTACCCGCTCACGAAGTTCATGCGCTCGAACCAGGGCACGCTCATCCACCAGAAGCCGGTGGTAACGCTCGGCGACAAGGTCAAAAAGGGCGAGGTGCTCGCCGACGGAAGCTCGACCGACGGCGGTGAGCTCGCGCTCGGAGCGAACCTGCTTGTGGCGTTCATGCCGTGGGAGGGATTCAACTTCGAGGACGCGATCGTCATCTCGGAGCGTCTCGTGAAGGACGATGTGCTCAGCTCGATCCACATCCACGAGTACGAGATCGACGCCCGCTCGACCAAGCTCGGCGACGAGGAGATCACCCGCGACATCCCGAACCGCTCGGAGGAGTCGCTCGCGAATCTCGACGAGCGCGGGGTCGTTCGCATCGGCGCGGACGTCGACGCGGGCCATCTGCTCGTCGGGAAGGTCACGCCCAAGGGTGAGACCGAGCTGACCGCCGAGGAGAAGCTGATCCGCGCGATCTTCAAGGAGAAGGCGCGTGAGGTGCGCGACACCTCGCTCAAGGTCCCGAACGGCGAGGGCGGCAAGGTGATCGGCGTGAAGACGTTCTCCCGCGACGCGGGTGACGACCTCCCGCCGGGTGTGAACGAGCTCGTGCGTGTCTTCGTCGCCAAGAAGCGCAAGATCGCCGAGGGCGACAAGCTCGCCGGCCGCCACGGCAACAAGGGCGTCATCTCGAAGATCGTTCCCGACGAGGACATGCCGTTCCTCGAGGACGGTCGCGCGGTTGACGTCGTGCTCAACCCGCTCGGAGTCCCGAGCCGGATGAATATCGGTCAGATTCTCGAGACCCATCTCGGGTGGGCGGCCGCGCACGGCGTTTTCCCTGAGGGTGGCCCCGTGAGCTCGCGCGCACCCATCAACGCGCCCGATCCGCGCTGCGTCGCCACCGCCGTATTCGACGGAGCGACCGAGGGAGACGTCGACGATGCCCTCGTCGAACTCGCTCGAATCGCCGGCCCGAACGCGATCAACATGACCGTCGACGCTTCCGCAACACGCGGCAACCGCTGCTCCGGCAAGGTCGAGCTCTACGACGGGAAGAGCGGGGAGCCGTTCGCGCAGGAGGTGACGGTCGGCTTCATGTACATCCTGAAGCTCCTCCACCTCGTCGACGACAAGATCCACGCGCGCTCGACCGGCCCGTACTCGCTCGTCACGCAGCAGCCGCTGGGCGGAAAGGCGCAGTTCGGCGGCCAGCGTTTCGGCGAGATGGAGGTGTGGGCTCTCGAGGCGTACGGATCGGCCTACACGCTCCAGGAGATGCTCACGATCAAGTCCGACGACACGATCGGGCGGGTGAAGGCATACGAGGCGATCGTCAAGGGCGAGAACATCGCCGAGCCGTCGATTCCGGAGTCCTTCAAGGTGCTGCTCAAGGAGATGCAGTCCCTCTCTCTCGACGTCCAGGTGCTCTCCGACGAGGGCCGGGAGGTCGAGGTTCGCGAGGAGGACGACGAGCTCCTGCGGGCTGCCGAGGAGCTCGGCATCGACCTGTCGCCCGGCTCGCTGCGCGCGGCCGTGCGTCAGCCGACCGCCGAGGAGCTCGAAGAGGGCGAGGAGCACGCGGACGGTGGCGGCGAGCTGGTGCTCGCGGCCGACGAGGAGCTTCCGAGCGTCGAGGGCGGGGAGGCTCCCCTCGAAGCCGAGCTCGCGGACGTCGAGATCGAAGAGTGATCGACATTTGCTGCGCAAATGTCTAGGAAGAACCAACAACGAACAGAGAGGTTCGAGACGCTAGATGGAATCCAGTAGACGCGGTCCCGACATCAATGACTTCGACTCGATCCGGATCGGGCTGGCATCGAGCAAGCTAATCCGCGATTGGTCCTCCGGTGAGGTGACGAAGCCGGAGACGATCAACTACCGAACGCTCAAGCCCGAGCGTGACGGTCTCTTCTGCGAGCGCATCTTCGGTCCGACGAAGGACTGGGAGTGCTATTGCGGCAAGTACAAGCGCGTCCGCTACAAGGGCATCATCTGCGAGCGTTGCGGCGTCGAGGTCACCCGGCAGAAAGTGCGTCGCGAGCGGATGGGTCACATCGATCTCGCTGCCCCGGTCTCGCACATCTGGTTCTTCAAGGGCGTACCCAGCCGGATCGGCTACCTGCTCGACATCGCTCCCCGCGAGCTCGAGAAAGTTCTCTACTTCGCCGCCTCGATCGTCACGGCCGTCGATCGTGAGAAGCGCCAGGCCGACCTCGCCGACCTGGAGGACAAGGTCGCGGGCGAGAGCGAGCGCATCTACCTCGACCGTGACGAGGCGCTCTCCGGGCTCGACGACCGGTTCTCGCGACGCCGTGACTTCTTCGCCGCAGGCAAGGAGCGCAACTTCGACGAGGACGACGACTTCTGGGTCCGCGGGCTCAACAACTGGGCAGAGGAAGCGGTGCTCCCGTCGCTCGAGGACATTCGTACGCTGGGGAGCGGTGTGTTCGTCGAGCTCGCCAAGAAGATCACGAACGAGGACCCGCGGAAGGTTCGCGAGCTCGTTCGGCAGACGGCGACTCGCGACGACCGTCGTCTCGCTCCTCGCGAGGTCGAGTCGGTGGCGGCGGCGGCTGTCCAGATCGAGGCTGCGCTGGCCCCACTGCGGGCGGAGCTCGACAAGGCCACGGGTTCGAAGAAGGGCGCGATCACGAAGCATCTCAAGCGGCTTCAGGAGGGCCTACTCACCGGGGCCGAGCTGACCGAGGACGATGCGGCGCTCGTCGCCGAGGTGGATCGCAAGAATCTCGACCGGGCCCGCGAGGTCGGCTCTGGACTCCTCGCTGCCGTGCTGGCAGCCGTCGACCCCGACGCGGACGCGGCGGCTGTGCGCGAGCTCGCGTACGACCTCTGTCTGGTCGAGGGGACGCGCAAGGAGGACCTCGACGCGGTCGGGCAGTGGGCTCTGAAGGTCCGCGAGATGGTCGCGGACATCGATCTCCGGCGCGAGGACACGCGTGAGGCTGCGGTTGACGCCGTTCGGAGGCTCGAGCAGACGTGGCTTCTCTTCAAGGAGCTCGAGCCGAAGATGATCGTCGGCGACGAGCAGATCTTCCGTGAGCTCAAGGATCGTTTTGGCTCGCCCTACGGGTTCGGCGTGTACTTCCGCGGTGGCATGGGCGCCGAGGCGGTGCGGGACCTGCTCCGCGACCTCGATCTCGACGAGGAGTCGCTCTCGTTGCGCGACATCATCAAGACGTCCAAGGGCCAGAAGCAGCAGCGCGGGATCAAGCGGCTCAAGGTCGTCGAGGCCTTCATCAAGTCGGGCAACAAGCCCGAATGGATGATTCTCGAGGCGGTACCGGTCATTCCGCCGGAGCTGCGCCCGATGGTTCAGCTCGACGGCGGACGCTTCGCCACGAGCGATCTCAACGATCTCTATCGCCGCGTCATCAACAGGAACAACCGCCTGAAGCGGCTGTTGGACCTGGGCGCGCCCGAGATCATCGTCAACAACGAGAAGCGGATGCTGCAGGAGGCCGTCGACGCGCTGTTCGACAACGGCCGCCGTGGCCGCGCCGTGACCGGACCGGGCAACCGCCCGCTCAAGTCGCTCTCGGACATGCTGAAGGGCAAGCAAGGCCGCTTCCGCCAGAACCTGCTCGGGAAGCGCGTCGACTACTCCGGGCGCTCGGTGATCGTCGCCGGCCCGAACCTCAAGCTTCACCAGTGCGGACTGCCGAAGCTCATGGCCCTCGAGCTCTTCAAGCCGTTCATCATGAGCAGGCTCGTCGAGCGCAAGGCGGTACAGAACATCAAGGCCGCCAAGAAGATGGTCGAGTCGATGATCCCGGAGGTCTGGGACGTTCTCGAGGAGGTCATCGCCGAGCACCCGGTGCTCTTGAACCGTGCGCCGACGCTGCATCGCCTCGGTATCCAGGCGTTCGAGCCGGTGCTCGTGGAGGGCAAGGCGATCCAGGTCCATCCGATGGTCTGTCAGGCGTTCAACGCCGACTTCGACGGGGACCAGATGGCCGTGCACCTGCCGCTCTCGGCCGAGGCCCAGGCGGAAGCTCGCGTGCTGATGCTCTCGTCCAACAACATCCTCTCGCCTGCCAGCGGCCGACCGCTCGCGACCCCGAACCAGGACATGGTGCTCGGCGCCTACTTCCTGACCTACTGTGCGCACGATCTGGTCAACACCGCGGCGGCAGACATGGCCAAGACGCTCCGCAAGAACGGACTTCCGCGCTTCCGCACCGAGGAGGACGTGGAGTTCGCCGTCGACGCGGGCTCCGTCGCCTACCAGGATCCGATCGAGTACGAGTGGAGCGGTGAGCGCTTGATGACGACGCCGGGGCGCGTCATCTTCAACGCGGAGGTCGAGCGGGCGCTCGACGAGGCGACCGGTGGCAACTTCGAGGATCACCCTTTCCTGAACAAGACGCTCACGAAGCGGGAGCTCGACACCTTCATCGGTGAGCTCGTCGAGCTCTACGGGCCGAACACCATCGCGTCCGCCCTCGACGCGATCAAGTCGCTGACCTTCCGCTTCGCCACCCGCGCCGGCATCACCATCTCGAAGAACGACATCGTGATCCCGCCCGACAAGGAGGAGATCCTCGCCCGTTACGAGGAGGAGGTCACGAAGGTCGGACGCGAGTACGACCGCGGCCTCATGACCGAGGAGGAGCGCGACGAGCGCATCGTCGCCATCTGGACGCAGGCGACTGACGAAGTTGCCGACCGGATGATGGCGAACCTCGACGAGACGAACCCCATCTACATGATGGCCAACTCGGGTGCGCGTGGGTCCTTCAACCAGATCCGCCAGCTGGCCGGCATGCGCGGCCTCATGGCCGATCCGAAGGGCGAGATCATCGCACGCCCGATCAAGGCCAACTTCATGGAAGGCCTAACCGTCCTCGAGTACTTCATCTCCACGCACGGTGCGCGAAAGGGCCTTGCCGACACCGCTCTCCGAACCGCCGACTCGGGGTATCTCACCAGGCGTCTGGTCGACGTCTCACAGGACGTCATCGTTCGTGAGGAGAACTGCGGGACCGAAGATCACATCAATCTCCAGCTGATCCTCGACGGCTCACCGAACAAGAGCGTCGCCGGGCGCGTCGCCGTCTTCGACATCGCCAAGCCGATCAAGGACGGCAAGCCCGGAAAGACCGTTATCGTCGAGAAGGGCGCCGAGATCACCATGAGCGCTCTGCGTCGGCTCGTCGAGGAGTTCGGCGAGTACGCCGAGACGGCGACGGTTCCGGTTCGTTCGGTGCTCAAGTGCCGGAGCGAGTACGGGCTCTGCCGACTCTGCTACGGGACGTTTCTGGCGACGGGTGGCATGACCGAGATCGGCGACGCTGTGGGGATCATCGCGGCTCAGTCGATCGGTGAGCCCGGAACGCAGTTGACCATGCGGACGTTCCACACGGGCGGTGTCGCCGGCGCGGACATCACGCACGGCCTTCCTCGCGTCGTCGAGATCTTCGAGGCTCGCAACCCCAAGGGCGCAGGGACGATGGCCGAGGTCGCCGGCAAGATCGACGTCGAGGAGGCCGATCGCACCATCAAGGTGACGGTCACCCCGACCGCCCTCGACGCGAGCGGCGAGTTCCCGAATCCGAAGGAGTACAGCTTCCCGCGCCGGACGCGGTTCAGCGTCGTCGATGGACAGATGGTCGAGGCCGGAGATCCCCTTAGCGAAGGATCGCTCAACCCGGCTGACCTGTTGCTGCTCAAGGGTGCGACGCGGACTGAGCTGTACCTCGTCGGCGAGGTGCAGAAGGTCTACAAGTCCCAGGGCGTCGAGATCCACGACAAGCACATCGAGCTCATCGTCCGCCAGATGCTGAAGAAGGTTCGCGTCGAGAGCGCCGGTGACACGAACCTCCTGCCCGGGCAGCTCGTCGACCGCGTCGTCCTCGAGCGCGAGAACGTCAGGGTCAAGAAGGAAAAGAAAGAGCAGGCGACCTTCGAGCCGATCATTCTCGGCATCACGAAGGCGTCGCTCGCGACGGAGTCCTTCCTCTCGGCAGCCTCCTTCCAGGAGACAACGAAGGTGCTCACCGATGCAGCGATCGAAGGCAAGATCGACCGCCTGAACGGGCTCAAGGAGAACGTGATCATCGGCAAGCTGATCCCCGCCGCGACCGGCTTGAAGCAGTACCGGCAGATCACGATCGAGCCGACCGAGCCGCTCCCGGTGACTTTTGCCCGCCCCGAAGCCGAGGCTGAGCTGCTCGCCGCTCTCGAGGAGATCGGGGAGGGGGACGGCTTCGATCTTGAAGCGCTCGACCTGCCGTTCGACGGCGGGCCCGAGCTCGACATCGACGGCGAGGCGGCTGAGCTCGAGCCGCCGGCGGAGGAGGCTGAATAGTGCGCAAGACTGGGATCCGCTCGCGCGGGTCCCGGTCGCGCCTAGACCCCTAAAGGCGTCCGCTTCGCGGCCGCGTGCTGGCGTTGGCATCACTGAGAGCTGACCCCTTCCTAACGTCTTTCTGCTACCTCTGATGCCCATGTGCAGGGTTTTCGTCGCGGCCGCGGCAGCCTTTCTCGCATTTCTCGCCTGGCCGGCGACCGGTTCGGCCGCCCTGTCGTGCGGTCTCCCGGAGGCGCAGCCCGTCTGGCTCGACTTCGCGGATTCCTCCGTGTCGTTCTGGCGAGAGCGCTTTGCACGCCCGGGTGTCGTTGTTGCGACCGGCGGGCCCGCGCTCGCCGCTGAGGCTCGAGCGGCGGGGGCGACGACGGTGCACTGGGACATGTACCTGCGCAAACGGGTCGGAACGCCGTCGGTTCCTGCCGACTCCGCCGTCATCGAGCAGCGAGCCGACTCGCTCTTCGACTACGCGGTCTCGGTGACAGGCTGCCAGCAGCCGCTCATCGCGCTCAACGAGTTCGAGGGGGCGTCGCTGCCCACGCCTTTGACCCCGACTACAGAGCGCTACCGTGCGAACGTTCTCCGGTTCGTCAGCAGGCTCGCGGCTCGGGGCGGTCGCCCCGCCCTGCTCGTCTCGAGCGAGCCGTTCACGGGCGGTGATGCGGCTGCGTGGTGGAAGTCGATCGCGGCTGTATCCGACCTTGTTCTCGAGAACTACGCGAACGCCAACCTCATCTGGCGCGACGGAGCTGTCGACGGCTCACGGCGTCTTCGCGTCCGCTACCGGCAATCCGCCGCGCGACTCCTTGCGCTCGGGATCCCACCGTCGCGGATCGGGATCATGATCGGCTTCCAAACGGGGCCCGGAACCGGCGGACGGGAGGGACTCGCGCCCCGCTCGCGCTGGTTCAGCGTCGCAAAGTGGCAGGCGCTCGCAGTGCGCGAGGTCGCACGCGAGCTGAGGCTCGCGCATCTCTGGTCCTGGGGCTGGGCCCAGCGCGACGAGCGCTCCAACGACCCGGACAAGACCTACGCAGCCTGCGTCTGGCTCTGGTCGCGCGATCCTGGCCTCTGTGACGCGCCGGGCATCCTCGGACGCGAGCTCGACGTGGATCTCCGCGCCGGGCAACTCTTTCTGCCCCCGGGAACGCGCTGCACGTACGGTCCGAGCGCACTCACCGCGTCGAGCGTCGCCGCGCTTGCGAAGGTGACCCGTGACCGGGAGCTTGCGCTCACGGCACTGGTCGTGCGGGCGATCGAGCGTGAACGTGCGCGAGTGTCTCAGTCGGACGCCCTCGCCGTAGAAGGCCGGATCGTCGGCGCTCGGTTCGGCGGAAGTACGGCTGGGTACCGATCGGCGCTCGCCGAGACCGGTGCGAGCCTCGCTGTGGCGCGCGGCATCATCGGTGATGAGCTCAGGGTTCGCGAGCTGCTCGACCGATTCTCGGTATCGAGCCCGTCGGCAGGAGACATCGCACGCTTTCGAGCCACATACGCGCCGGTTCTCGCGCGCCGGCTTGTCGTCTCACCTGCCCCGAGCTGGCTTCCCACAGGAGCCGGAGTGGCTCTCGCGACGTCCGCTCCGGAGTCGGTATTCCGAATCGCGAGGGGCCAGCGGGTGACGGTTCGGACGGCCGAGGGTGTCTTCACCGTCAGGGCGGTCGACGACGCAATCGCGCTGGGCGCGTATCCATACGAGGTCGCACGACCGGCCATCGTCGAGGCGCTGCGGAGCGAGCGACGCGCTGATGCGTACGCAGCGTGGACCATCCGCATGCAGAAGGCTGCGGAGAGCCGCCTCGTCTGCGAGCGAGACCGCGTGCCAGAGCTCGGTGTGGTCACGCTGTCGACCTACACGCCGTTTCTTTCGCTGCACGAGGCCGAGGCTGCACGCTGGATCAGCTCGCGTCGGCCCTGAGCGCCGCGGTTACGGCCAGTCTGCCTCGAGGCGATCCTTGCCCGCGCGCTTCGCGCGGTTGACCGCGGCAGAGACGCGCGCGTCGAGTGACTCGACCGTCTCGTTGGGGCGCCACTCGACGAGTCCCGCGGAGAACGTGAGCCGCCCGACGTTCGAGAAGCCGGACGTCGCGACCTCGTCGCGCAGACGAACGTAAAACAGCCGTGCCTCGTCGCCCGTGGTCTCCGGAAGGAGGATCCCGAACTCCTCACCTCCGCGACGGCAGACAGTGTCCGTCGCACGTGCGGCCCGCTCGAGGAGATCGGCGAACTCCTGCAGCACGAGGTCGCCGCCGGGGTAGTCGAAGCGGGAGTTGATCTCCGCGAAGTTGTCGAGGTCGAGGAGAAGGAGGGAGAGCGGACGCGCGGTGCGCCGTGCGCGTGCGAGCTCACGCTCGAGCTCTTCGTCGTAACCGCGGCGATTGCGGACTCCCGTGAGCCCGTCGGTCACGGCTCGAAGCTCGGCTTCGGCGAAGCGGCGCGCGTTCGCGATGCCAGGGGCGACATCGTCGGCGAGCGCTTGCAGGGCACGGGCGTGTTCGGGCCGGAACGCCGCGGCTCCGCGCGCGTACGCGGCGAGCGAGCCTGTCTCGACGCCTTCCTCCACGATCGGGACGACGAGCCCCGATCGATACGCGACGTCATCCCCCTCGAGCGCGGGCGGGTACATCCAGTTCAGCGTGAGCGCTCGGAACGGTCTCGCGTCGGGCGGGCCGAGACTCGCTTCGAGCAGCGCGGCGCCGTCACCGGTTCCGAACGACGCAATCGCAGGCATCGATCCTGGCCCGCTGACCCGGACGGTCGCAGCCTGCGCTCCCGTGCGCGTCGCAGCCTCCTCTGCCAGTCGTTCGAGGAGCTGGCCGAGGTCGAGGATCAGCCCGAGGTCGCCGAGACCTCGCCCGCGTGCGTCATCCGAGCGCTCTACGGCTCGCTGCAGGTTCTGCGAGATCGCCTCCATGTGCTGGTCGAGCTGACCGACGACGGTCTCGAATCGACGCTGCGACCGCGCGCCGCTGAAGCGGGCAAGAATGACCGCCACGACGAGCACTGCCGCGGCCGCGGCCGCGGCGACTTCCGCAGTCACCATCTCAATCCAACCACTCCCCTGGCGCTCACTGTATTCGGGGAGACGGCCGTTGGCTACGGTTGACCTCGGACCTCAGATCCGTTGGGGTGGACGTACGCCCGAAACTGGCTTGTCTGCTACCATCTCGCGGCCCGGATGGCGGGTATTTCGTGCCCGCCGTCCTTTCTGTCCGAGGAAAGCATTCGACCTGTAGTAGGAGCAGCGCGTGCCCACAGTCAACCAGCTCGTTCGTAAGGGGCGGAAGACCCCGAAGGCGAAGACGAAGACCCCGGCCCTCCGGGGAGCGCCGCAGAAGCGCGGCGTCTGCACGCGCGTCTATACGACCACACCGAAGAAGCCGAACTCGGCGCTGCGCAAGGTCGCGCGCGTTCGTCTGACGAACGGGATGGAGGTCGGCGCGTACATTCCCGGCGAGGGTCACAACCTGCAGGAGCACTCGGTCGTGCTCGTTCGCGGTGGTCGCGTGAAGGATCTCCCGGGCTTCCGCTACAAGGTCATCCGCGGCGGACTCGACTCTGCCGGCGTTTCGGAGCGCCGCCAGGCTCGCTCGAAGTACGGGGCGAAGAAGGCGTAGAGATGACACGCCGCGCCGAGATTCAGCCGCGTCAGCTCGAGCCCGATGCCGTTCACGGCTCGGTGCTCGTCGCTCAGCTCGTCAACCGGCTGATGCTCGACGGCAAGAAGTCCGTCTCGGAGCAGATCGTGTACGACGCTCTCGCGATCGCCTCGGAGAAGACCGGCAAGCCGCAGCTCGAGGTGCTCGAGCAGGCGGTCAAGAGCGTGACGCCGGTGCTCGAGGTGCGCTCGCGCCGCGTAGGCGGTGCGAACTACCAGGTTCCGGTCGAGGTCCCTCAGCGCCGCGCGCGCACACTTGCGCTCCGCTGGCTCGTGCAGAACGCCCGCGATCGGCGCGAGAAGGGCATGCCGGAGAAGCTCGCCGGCGAGCTCATGGATGCGGTGAACCAGCAGGGTGGCGCATTCAAGAAGAAGGACGACATCTACCGGATGGCGCAGGCCAACAAGGCCTTCGCGCACTACCGCTGGTAAGAGTGGTTACTCCGGCAACAACTGGCACCCTCTGTCCGGCTGCAAACTTTCGCATGCCGGCGTCCTCAGTCGCGCCCATGGAAAAAGGTGTTGGGGTCAGACTTAAGTCTGACCCCAACTCAGTCTCCCAGCGCTCCCTGCGTCCTTGGCCTGCTCGGTTTTCGCCGGGCACAGGGCACCGCCGTCACCGGAGCAACCACCCATGAGCGCCGTAGCCACACCGGTCGGGCTGGACCGCGTCCGGAACATCGGGATCATGGCCCACATCGACGCGGGCAAGACGACGACGACCGAGCGGATCCTGTACTACACCGGCCGCACCCACAAGATGGGCGAGGTGCACGAGGGCGCCGCGACCATGGACTGGATGGCGCAGGAGCAGGAGCGCGGCATCACCATCACGTCGGCGGCGACGACCGCGGAGTGGCGCGATCATCGGATCAACATTATCGATACGCCCGGGCACGTGGATTTTACCGTCGAGGTCGAGCGAAGCCTTCGGGTGCTCGACGGCGCCGTGGCTGTCTTCGACTCGGTCGCGGGTGTTCAGCCACAGTCCGAGACCGTCTGGCGCCAGGCGGACCGCTACGGCGTGCCGCGCATCGCGTTCATCAACAAGATGGACCGGACGGGCGCTGACTTCGCTGCGGCGATTCAATCCATGCGGGACCGCCTCGGCGCGAAGCCGGTGCCGATCCATCTTCCGATCGGCAACGAGGAGGCGTTCGCCGGAATCGTCGACCTTGTCGACATGAAGGCGATCACCTACACGAACGCGCTCGGAACGGACCTCGTCGTCGACGACATTCCGGCGGACCTCATCCCCGCGGCCGAGGCGGGCCACCACGCGCTCATCGACGGAATCGCCGAGTTCGACGACGAGCTCATGGAGACGTACCTCGAAGACGAGAGCTCCGCATCGCCAGAGATGATCCGGCGCGCGCTGCGCAGGGGCACACTCGCTGGGACGATCACCCCGGTGCTCGCCGGCTCGGCGTTCAAGAACAAGGGCGTGCAGGCGCTCCTCGACGCCATCGTCGACTACCTGCCGAGCCCGCTGGATGTGCCGCCGGTCCAGGGTCTCGATCCGAAGAACGACGAGGAGGCGACTCGGCCCGCCGACCTCGACGCGCCGTTCGCGGCGCTCGCCTTCAAGGTGATGACAGACCCGTTCGTCGGCAAGCTGACGTACTTCCGCGTCTACTCGGGACAGGTCAGGGCGGGCGAACGCGTCCTCAACACGACGAACGGTAAGACCGAGCGGATCGGGCGGATCCTGCAGATGCACGCCAACCACCGCGAGGAGCGCGAGGAGATCGGCGCCGGCGAGATCGCCGCGGCCGTCGGCCTCAAGTTCACGACGACGGGCGACACGATCGCCGTCGACTCCGCTCCGATCGTGCTCGAGTCGATGTCGTTCCCCGACCCGGTGATCTCGGTCGCCATCGAGCCGAAGACCAAGGCCGACCAGGACAAGCTCAGTCAGGCTCTGCAGCGGCTCGCCGAGGAGGACCCGACCTTCCGCGTCTCGAGCGACGACGAGACCGGGCAGACGCTCATCGCCGGGATGGGCGAGCTGCACCTCGAGATCATCGTCGACCGCCTGCTGCGGGAGTTCCGTGTCGAAGGGAACGTCGGACGTCCGCAGGTCGCCTACCGCGAGACCATCACGAAGCCGGCCGAGAAGATCCAGGGCCGTTTCGTGCGTCAGACCGGCGGCTCGGGTCAGTACGGCGACGTCCTCATCAACCTCTACCCGAATCCGGGCGAGGGCTACGAGTTCGTCGACCGCATCGTCGGCGGGAAGATTCCCAAGGAGTACATCCCGGCGGTCGACAAGGGGATCGAAGAGGCGATGACCTCGGGCGTCCTCGCCGGGTACCCCGTCGTCGACGTCAAGATCGAGCTCGTCGACGGCTCGTACCACGAGGTCGACTCCAGTGAGCGAGCCTTCAAGATCGCCGGCTCGATTGCCTTCAAGGAGGGTATGAAACGCGCGAGGCCCAAGCTGCTCGAGCCGGTGATGGCGGTCGAGGTCGTCACACCTGACGAGTACCTCGGCGACGTCATTGGTAACCTGAGTGGCCGTCGTGGCCGGGTCGAGCAGCTCGAGCCGGTCGGTGGGTCGCAGTCGATCCGCGCGAGCGTTCCGCTCGCGGAGATGTTCGGCTACGCGACCGACCTGCGGTCGATGAGCCAGGGCCGTGCGACGTTCACGATGCAGTTCAGCCGCTACGAGGAAGTACCGACCACGATCGCCGAGGCGCTCGTGGCCGGCGACAAGACAGCGTAAATCGAGACCAGACGAGCTCGGAGGGATAGGAGCAGATGGCCAAGCAGAAGTTCGAGCGCACCAAGCCGCACGTCAACGTCGGCACGATCGGTCACATCGACCACGGCAAGACGACGCTCACAGCCGCGATCACGAAGGTCCTCGCCGAATCCGGCACGAATACCGAGGTGACGTCCTTCGACGCGATCGACAAGGCGCCGGAAGAGCGCCAGCGCGGTATCACGATCAACACGGCGCATGTCGAGTACGAGACCGAGAACCGGCACTACGCCCACGTCGACTGCCCGGGCCACGCCGACTACATCAAGAACATGATCACGGGCGCCGCCCAGATGGACGGCGCGATTCTCGTCGTATCCGCTGCCGACGGCCCCATGCCGCAAACGCGCGAGCACATCCTGCTCGCCCGGCAGGTGGAGGTCCCGTCGATCGTCGTCGCGCTGAACAAGGCCGACATGGTCGACGATCCCGAGCTGCTCGAGCTCGTGGAGATGGAAGTCCGTGAGCTTCTCTCGAAGTACGAGTTCCCGGGCGACGACATCCCCGTCGTGCAGGTCTCGGCGCTGAAGGCGCTCGAGGGCGACGCCGAGTGGACTCCCAAGATCCTCGAGCTGATGGCGGCCGTCGACTCGTATATCCCCGAGCCGGTCCGGGATGTCGACAAGCCGTTCCTGATGCCGATCGAGGACGTGTTCACGATCACCGGTCGCGGCACGGTCGTCACCGGCCGCATCGAGCAGGGGCAGATGAAGGTCGGCGAGGAGGTCGAGATCGTCGGCATCCATCCGGAGACGGCGAAGACGGTTGTCACCGGCCTCGAGATGTTCCTGAAGACGCTCGACTACGCCCAGGCGGGCGACAATGCAGGCGCGCTTCTCCGCGGCGTCAAGCGCGAGGAGGTCGAGCGCGGTCAGGTGCTCGCGAAGCCCGGCTCGATCACGCCGCACACGCACTTCAAGGCCGAGGTGTACGTCCTCTCGAAGGACGAAGGCGGGCGCCACACGCCGTTCTTCAACGGCTATCGGCCGCAGTTCTACTTCCGCACGACGGACGTGACGGGCTCCATCGCGTTGCCGGACGGCCAGGAGATGGTCATTCCGGGTGACAACACGAACATGGAGATCAACCTCATCCAGCCGATCGCCATGGACCAGGGCCTCCGCTTCGCGATTCGCGAGGGCGGAAAAACGGTGGGCGCCGGCGTCGTCACGGAGATCATCGCGTAGGGGCGAGGCGACTCGCCCCCTCGCATTCATAGACCCATGGCGCAGCAGAAGATCCGCATCCGACTGAAGGGCTACGACCACCAGCAGGTGGATCGTTCGGCATCCCAGATCGTGGAGACCGCCCAGCGCACCGGTGCGACCATCACCGGACCGGTTCCGCTGCCGACCGAGAAGAACGTCTACTGCGTGATTCGCAGCCCGTTCAAGGACAAGGACTCGCGCGAGCACTTCGAAGTGCGCACGCACAAGCGCCTGATCGACATCCACAGCCCCACCCCGAAGACGGTCGACTCGCTCATGCGGCTCGACCTCCCGGCGGGCGTCGATATCGAGATCAAGCTGTGATGCCACAAATCGCTTCGCAATTTGTGGTTAGGAGTGCCGTGCGGATCGCCGCAGGGTTCCTAACCAATTCTCCGTCAGGAGAATTGGCGTGAAGGGCATCCTCGGAAAGAAGCTCGGTATGAGCGCGGTGTTCGACCCCGACTCCGGGTTGATGACCGCGGTCACCGTGATCGAGGCGGGCCCCTGCCCGGTCGTGCAGGTCAAGACTTTCGACACCGACGGCTACGACGCGGTGCAGCTCGCGTTCGAGGCGGTCGCGGAGCGCAAGCTCTCGAAGGCCGAGGTCGGGCATCTGAAGAAAGCCGGGTTCGGCCCGCATCGCCACATCGTCGAGCTGCGGGGCGAGAGCGGACTCGCGGTCGGAGAGACCGTCACGGTCGAGTCGTTCGAGCCCGGGGACGAGATCAAGGTTTCGGGCATCTCGATCGGCAAGGGGTATCAGGGCACCATCAAGCGGCACGGATTCACCCGCGGGCCTGTCTCGCACGGCTCGCACAACGTTCGCAAGCCGGGCTCGATCGGTGCGTCTGCGTATCCGTCGCGCGTCTTCAAAGGGATGAAGATGTCCGGCCGCATGGGCGGTACCCGTGTTACGCAGCCGGGGCTCGTCGTACACGAGGTGGATCCGGAGCGCAACCTCCTCCTCGTCAGAGGCTCGATCCCTGGCGCGGCAAGCGGTCTCGTGGAGATCCGGAGCGCGTGATGGCTTCATCTCCCATCGCACCCGTGCTCGGCGGCGCGAAGCAGCAGGAGGTCTCGCTCGAGGCGTCCGTGTTCGCGGTCGAGGTCAAGCCGCACCTGCTCCACGAGACGGTGCGCGCCGAGCTGAATGCAGCCCGTGCCGGCACACGCGGCGCGAAGAGCCGCGGGCTCGTCGCCGGCGGCCGGTCCAAGCCGTGGCGGCAGAAGGGCACCGGACGTGCTCGGGCAGGCACCACCCGCGCACCTCACTGGACGGGTGGCGGCGTCGCGTTCCCGCCGGGGATGCGCAGCTTCGAGGTCAAGGTCAACCGCAAGGCGCGGCGCGCGGCGCTGCGCGGCGCTCTGAGCGATCACGCCACCAAGGGCACGGTCGCGATCCTCGACGGCTCGGGCTTCGTTGAGCCGTCCACGCGGAAAGCCGCGGAGGTGCTCGCGGGCTGGGGCGATCGCCCGACGCTCGTCGTCGTCACCGAGGACGAAGAAGTTCTCGTCAAGTCGTTTCGCAACCTCGAGAAGATCCTCGTGACCGCTCCGAGCGAGCTCGAGGTGGCCGCGCTTCTGTGGGCTCGCTCGCTCGTCGTCAGCGAAGCTGCGCTGCCGCTGGTGCTCGCGCGCGCCGGGGCGGCCGCGGAGGAGTCGTCGTGAGCTTGCATCCGAACCAGGTCCTTCTCGCACCGGTGGTATCGGAGAAGAGCTACTCGCTCATCACCGACCGCAAGTACACGTTCAAGGTGCACGAGGACGCGCACAAGACCCAGATCCGGCAGGCGGTCGAGGAGCTCTTCGAGGTCAAGGTGCAGGCCGTGAATATCGTGAAGGTTCAGTCGAAGCCCAAGCGACGCGGTGTCAGCCAGGGTCGTCGGCCGGGCTGGAAGAAGGCGATCGTCCAGCTGCGCGAAGGGCACGAGATCGAGATCTTCGAGGGGGCAGCAGTCTGATGGCGCTGAAGAAGTACAAGCCGACGAGTCCCGGGCGCCGTTTCATGGCGGTCTCCGGGTTCGAGGACATCACGAAGTCCGAGCCGGAGAAGTCTCTCCTCGAGCCGCTGACCAAGAAGGGTGGTCGCAACAACCGGGGTCGCATAACGACACGCCATCAAGGAGGCGGTCACAAGCGTCGCTTCCGCACCATCGACTTCAAGCGCACGAAGGACGGCGTTCCCGCGAAGGTGGCCGCGATCGAGTACGACCCGAACCGGTCGGCCCGGATCGCGCTCCTCCACTACGCGGACGGTGCCAAGGCCTACATTCTCGCTCCGGCCCGGCTTCGTGTCGGCGCGGTGGTCGAGTCGGGCCCGGAGGCCGACATCAAGCCCGGAAATGCGCTTCCGCTCGCGAACATCCCGACCGGCACGCTCGTCCACTCGGTCGAGCTCAGGCCCGGCCAGGGCGGCCGCATGGCGCGCTCGGCAGGCTCGTCGGTGCAGCTCGTCGCCAAGGACGGCGACCACGGAGTGCTGCGGCTTCCCTCGGGTGAGCTTCGCCGCGTGCCTCTCACGTGCCGCGCCACTGTCGGGCAGGTGGGGAACACGGATCATGCGAATCAATCGAGCGGCAAGGCGGGTCGCAGCCGCTGGCTCGGGAAACGCCCGACGGTGCGCGGATCGGCGATGAACCCCGTCGACCATCCACACGGCGGCGGCGAGGGCAAGTCGAAGGGCGGTCGCCATCCGGTCACGCCGTGGGGTGTGCCCACGCTCGGTAAGCGCACGCGCCGCAAGCACAAGGAGTCCGACAAGCTGATCGTCCGCGGCCGCCGCCGTGGCAAAGAGAGGAAGCGGTAGGTGCTCTTCGAGGCAATGTCATGCGTGCCTCTGCCGGCTTCAAAGCGGCGCCATGCGGCGTCCTCGATCGCGCCCGTATTTGCCAATACGAGCGCTCCCTGCGTCCTCGCCTGGCTTGCTTTTCGCTCGGCGGGGCCGCGTCAACATCACGTCAAGGAGCACTTTTGAGCAGGTCTTCCAAGAAGGGACCCTTTATCCAGGACCGGCTGTTGAGCCGGATCGAGGCCATGAACGCCACCGGGGAGAAGCGGATGATCCGCACCTGGTCGCGCGCCTCGACGATCTTCCCCGAGATGGTCGGGCACACGATCGCGGTCCACGACGGGCGCAAGCACGTTCCGGTCTTCGTGACAGAGCAGATGGTCGGGCACAAGCTCGGCGAGTTTGCACCTACTCGGACGTTCCGCGGTCACTCGGGCGATCGCCAGACGCAGGTCAAGAGGAAGTGATGGCAGCCTCGACAGACGACACCATGAAGGTGCGCGCGCAGGCGAAGTGGGTGCGCACGTCGGCACGGAAGGCGCGACTCGTGCTCGACCACATCCGCGGGCGCAGCGTTCCCGAGGCGCGCACGATCCTCGCCTTCACACCGCGTGCAGCGGCCACCGACATCGAGAAGGTGCTTCGTTCGGCTGTCGCGAACGCGGAGGCGAATCACGGCCTCGACGGCGATGACCTCGTCGTCGAAGCGGCTTACGCGGACGAAGGGCCGACGCTGAAGCGCTGGAAGCCACGCGCGCGCGGAAGGGTCAACCGAATTCGCAAGCGCACCTGCCACGTCACGCTCGTGCTCTCCGAGAAGCCCGAGCTTGCTACGCCGAGGCGTCGCCGAAGCGCAGCGACAGCCGAGAAGGCCGGGCCTGACGCCGCCGCAGGCGAGTCGAAGCTCAAGGCGACGACCCGACGACGCAAGAAGGAGGCGGTTGCCTGATGGGCCAGAAAGTGCATCCCGGCGGGTTCCGCGTCGGCGTCATCCACGATTGGAAGTCGAACTGGTGGACCGGAAAGGCGGAGTTCTCGGAGTACCTGCTCGAGGACGTCCGCATCCGCAAGCACATTCTCGGCAAGCTCTCGCACGCGGGGCTCTCCGACATTCTCATCCGCAAGGACAAGCAGCGGATCACGATCGACATCTACACCGCCCGCCCCGGGATCGTCATCGGGAAGTCGGGCGTCGAGGTCGATGCGCTCCGGCGTGAGCTTCACGCGATCACGAAGAAGAACGTCCACATCAACATCAACGAGATCAAGCGGCCTGAGCTCGACGCGAAGCTCGTTGCGCAGTCGATCGCCGAGCAGCTCGAGAACCGCGTCAGCTTCCGCCGCGCCATGAAGCGCTCGCTTGCCTCCGCGATGCGCTCCGGTGCTCAGGGCATCAAGATCACCGCTGCGGGGCGGCTGGGCGGCGGCGAGATGAGTCGGCGCGAGATGTACTCAGAGGGGCGTGTGCCGTTGCACACGATCCGCGCGGACATCGACTACGGCCAGGCTGAGGCGAAGACGACGTTCGGCAAGATCGGCGTCAAGGTCTGGGTCAACAAGGGCGAGATCATGCCCGAGGGCTACGAGGCTCCGGGTGCACGTGACGCGCGCCTCGGTGACCAGGATCAGGCACGGCGCAGGCGAGGAGCGTCCTCGGAGGGCCTCGGCGCGTCCCGAGAGGGTCGCGGTCGCGCGGTCGATCGGGAGGGCCTCGGCCTCGCCCCGCGTCGCAAGCGCGGTGCGCGCCCAGCCGGCGGCCGGCCGGGTCAGCGCCCACGGAGAGATCTGAGCGCAGGGGCTCCTGCTTCCGAGGCCGAGACGCCTGTCGTCGAGCCGGAGTCCCAGGCTCAGGTCACGCAAGAGGTGACTCCGGAGATTCAGGCCGAGGTCGCTCCAGAGGCGACTCCGGAGACGGAGGCAGATAGCTGATGCTGATGCCGCGCAAGACGAAGTTCCGGCGGCACCATCGCGGTCGCCGTGCGGGGACCTCGAAGGGTCAGACCACGGTCCAGTTCGGCGACTTCGGGCTCAAGGCGCTCGAAACAGGGTGGGTCACGAACCGCCAGATCGAGGCTGCCCGAATCGCGGCGACGAGGAAGATCCGCAGGACCGGCAAGGTCTGGATCAATCTCTTCCCGGACAAGCCAGTCACCAAGAAGCCTGCCGAGACCCGCATGGGCTCCGGCAAGGGCTCTCCCGAGGGATGGGTTGCTGTCGTCAAGCCGGGACGCGTGATGTTCGAGCTCGCCGGGGTGCCGGAGCCGCTCGCCAAGGAAGCGCTTCGGCTGGCCGGACAGAAGCTTCCACTCAGGACGAAGTTCGTGAGGCGGGAGGCTGATCTCTTTGAGAGCTAGACCGATCGTGGGTGGAACCTGCGGTTCCCCCCACGTGCCCCCCTCCCTTGCCGGCGCGCCTTCTCGGCCTCGCTTGGGCTCCCGCCGGGCGAAGCCCGGCTCCGCCCGCGGTAGCGGCTCGATCCGTGCGACGGAGGAAGTGTCATGAGAGCACGAGAGTTGCGCGCTTTGACCGACGACGAGCTCCTCCGCAAGATGGCCGAGACACGCCAGGAGCTCTTCAACCTCCACTTCCAGACCGCTACGGGCGTGCTCGAGAACAGCGCGCGCCTGCGGCATGCCAAGCGGGAGATCGCCCGCATCTTGACCGTCCAGAACGAGCGTGAACGAGGAAAGACACATGCCTGACGAAAGCGAGAACGTGAACGAGACCGAAGAGACTCAGGACGACGAGGAGACCGAGAGAACCGAGTCGGACGCGGTCGAGCCGGCGGCGGAAGTCGCCGAGGTCGTCGACGAGCCCGAAGCGGAGCCCGAGGCCGAGCCGATCGCTGCGGAGACCGATCCGGCCGTCGAAGCGCCGGAGGAGCCGGCCGTTGCGGCCGAAGGCGAGCCCGAGCCGGCCGTCGAGACTGGGACCGAGGCCGAGCCGATCGCTGCGGAAGTCGAGCCGGCCGTCGAAGCACCGGAGGAGCCGGCGATCGAGCCCGCCGCCGAGGAGGAGGTTGTCGCGACCGCCGAGGCGGTCGCTGAGCCGGCACCCGAGGAGGCAGCTCCCGTCCGCAAGAAGAAGAAGCGCCGCCCGCGCTCGCTTCGTCCCCAGCGGACGAAGACGAAGCGCGAGAAGCCAGCAGAGCGAAAGCCGATCACGCGGTTGCCGAAGCCAGAGCATCCGCGCGGCCGCCGGCAGGAGCGTCAGGGCCGGGTCGTATCCGCGAGCTCCGACAAGACGATCGTCGTCCGTGTCGACGTCGCGAAGGTGCACCCGATGTACAAGAAAGTCATCAAGCGGAGCACGAGATTCCACGCGCACGACGAGGAGAACCAAGCCCAGGTGGGCGACATCGTGCGCATCGTCGAGACAAGGCCCCTTTCGCGGATGAAGCGCTGGCGGCTCCAGGAGATCGTGGAGGCCGCCAAGTGATCCAGCAGGAGTCGCGTCTTCGGGTGGCGGACAACACAGGGGCCCGCGAGATCCTGTGTATCCGCGTGCTCGGCGGCTCGCACCGGCGCTACGCGCGGGTCGGTGACGTGATCATTGCTACCGTGAAGACGGCCACGCCCCAGGGCGCGGTCAAGAAAGGCGAGGTCGTACGGGCGGTTGTCGTTCGGACGAAGAAGCCCTACAGCCGGGACGACGGCACGCTCATCGGGTTCGACGAGAACGCCGCGGTCCTCATCGACACGCAATCCAACCCGCGCGGGACGCGCATCTTCGGGCCTGTTGCGCGCGAGCTTCGCGAGAAGAACTTCATGAAGATCGTCAGCCTTGCTCCGGAGGTTCTCTAGATGGCCACGAAGGTGAAGAAGGGCGACCTGGTGCAGATGATCACCGGCAAGGACCGCGGGAAGCGCGGCCGCGTGCTCGAAGCGCGCCCTTCCGAGCGCCGGGTCATCGTTGAGAACCTCAACGTCGCCAAGCGGCACACGCGCCCCCGCCCGATTCGGGATTCCTCACGAATGGGCGGCGCGCAAGTCGTGCCTGGCGGCATCCTCGACAAAGCGGCAGCCGTGCCGGTGTCGAACGTCATGGTCGTCTGTCCCGTCTGCGGCAACCCGACGCGAGTCGGCATGACCGAGAAGGAGATCAAGGGAGAGATCGTCCGCGTCCGCGTCTGCAAGCGCGAGGGCTGTGGTCAGGAGATCGACAAGTAATGACGTCTGCACCGACAGCAGAGACCTATGCGCCGCGGCTCAAAGAGCGGTACGAGAGCGAGATCCGACCGCGGCTCCACGAAGAGCTCGGCGTCTCCTCCGTCATGCAGGTTCCGCGCGTGACGAAGGTCACGCTGAATATGGGCGTGGGCGAGGCCAAGACGGACGCGAAGGCACTCGATGCCGCCATCGACGAGCTCACCGTGATCTCCGGCCAGCGGGCGCAGGTACGGCGCGCGACCAAGTCCATCGCGAGCTTCAAGCTGCGCGAGGGGATGGCCGTCGGCGCGCGCGTCACGTTGCGCGGCGCGCGCATGTACGAGTTCCTCGACCGGCTCGCCTCGATCGCCCTACCCCGCATTCGAGACTTCCGGGGCCTCGACCCGGGGTCGTTCGACGGCCGCGGAAACTACTCGATCGGGATCCGCGAACAGATCATCTTCCCCGAAGTCGACTACGACAGCGTGCCGGCGATCCGCGGGCTCGACATTGCGATCACGACGTCGGCGACGTCGGACGAGCACGGTCGCGCTCTTCTGGGCGCGATGGGCTTGCCGTTCGCCGCCTCGAGAAGGGAACAGTGAAGTAAGTGGCCAAGAAGTCTCTCGTCGTCAAGCAACAGCGCGTGTCCAAGCACAAGGTTCGGGCCTATACGCGCTGCAACCGTTGCGGCCGTCCGCGCGCGGTCTATCGCAAGTTCGGCGTGTGCCGAATCTGCCTCCGCGAGCTCGCGCATCAAGGCGCGGTCCCCGGGATGACGAAGTCGAGCTGGTAGGGAGGAAGACGTGCTCACGGATCCCATCGCTGACATGCTGACCCGCATCCGCAACGCGAATCGTGCTTTGCACGACTCCGCGTCGATGCCGACCTCCCAGATCAAGGAGGAGATCGCCCGCATCCTCAAGGACGAGGGCTACATCAAGGACTTTCGCATCGTCGATGCAACCGACGACAAGGGCGAGTCCCTCCCGTACCGCACACTCGTCGTCGAGCTGAAGTTCGCGCGAGATCGTCGCCGCGTCATCACCGACCTCAAGAGGGTCTCCAAGCCGGGGCGGCGCGTATACGCCGGAAAGGATCGGCTTCCGCGCGTGCTGGGAGGGCTCGGCACCGCGATCATGTCCACCTCGACCGGAGTGATCACCAACCGCCAGGCCGCCGAGCGCGGCGTCGGCGGCGAGGTCATCGCCTTCGTCTGGTAGCGATGTCGCGAATCGGTCGCAGACCTATCGAAGTTCCCGCCGGCGTGAAGGTGGCGGTCTCGCCTGGCCAGGTCCAGGTCACGGGCCCGCTCGGCGAGTTGAGCCAGGTCGTCCCTGCTCGGATGCAGATCGAGCAGACGGAGACCGAGATCCTCGTGACGCGACCGACCGAGCGCGGAGAGGACCGGGCGCTCCACGGGCTCACTCGGACGCTGATCGCGAACATGGTCGAGGGCGTCACGAACGGCTACGAGAAGCACCTCGAGATTCAGGGCGTCGGCTATCGGGCGCAGCTCAAGGGATCCGACCTCGAGCTCGCCGTCGGCTACTCGCATCCGGTTCTCATCAAGCCGCGAGGTGGCATCTCGTTCGACGTACCCACCCCGACCCAGGTCGTCGTCAAGGGGATCGACAAGCAGATGGTCGGGCAGACGGCCGCCGAGGTTCGCAAGGTGCGACCTCCCGAGCCGTACAAGGGCAAGGGAATCCGCTATCGCAACGAGCTCGTTCGCAGGAAGGTCGGAAAGCGCGCATGAGCAACGTTCGCCTTCGGCTCACGTTCGCGGGGGAAACCATGTTTCCCCCGCGAGCCCCCTTCTTCTCGAGATCGTGGGGAACCTCCCGGTTCCCCACGCCCCTCTACGCTCATGCGCGAAAGGCGTGCGCATGAGCACGCTCACGAAGCGAGAGGCGCGCATGCGCCGGCACCGTCGCGTTCGCGGGAAGGTCTCCGGGACGGCGGAGCGGCCGCGTCTCGTCGTCTTCCGCTCGAACCGTGGGATCTTCGCGCAGCTCGTCG
>Ga0247727_10004540_pt1 | contig 29321 bp, 31 predicted proteins | sample WisWelCaveWW1625_FD_202498 | JGI IMG/M metagenome (GOLD analysis project Ga0247727, IMG submission 202498) | Biofilm microbial communities from Wishing Well Cave, Virginia, United States - WW16-25 | ecosystem: Environmental > Aquatic > Deep subsurface > Groundwater > Cave microbial mat | place...
CAAAAAAATTCAAGATGAAATCAGGGGTTGTTTTAAAAATCAAAAAAGGAGTACCTGCAGGATTTGGGATGGGAAGTAGTGCTGCTTCTGCAGCTGCAGCAGCTGTTGCTTTTGATGCTTTATTTGATCTTAATCTGGAACCAAATAGACTTGTGGAGTTTGCAGGAATAGGAGAAAAGGCAAGTGCTGGTTCTATTCATTATGATAATGTGGCAGCATCAACTCTTGGTGGTTTTGTTATAGTGAGAACAGACCCACTTGATATTATAAGAATAGAACCACCAAAAGATCTTGTACTTTGTCTTGCTGTTCCCAAGTTATCTGTTCCAGCAAGAAAGACCCAAGTATCAAGGAGTGTTTTGCCAAAGCAGATCAAACTTTCAGATGCTGTACAAAATCTTTCAAATGCAGCTGCTATTGTTGCTGGATTTATGAAAAAAGATACATCCTTGATTGGAAGTTCTATCAAAGACATAATAGTTGAACCTGCTAGGCAACACTTGATCCCTGGTTTTAGTCAAGTAAAAGAAAATGCAATTGGTGCAGGTGCTTTAGGAGTTACGATAAGCGGTGCCGGTCCATCGGTTATCGCATTTGCATCAAGATCATCTAATACAAAAAAGATCTGCAGTGCTATGGTAAGGGGATTTGCATCAACAAAAACAAAATGTTATACAATAATTTGCAGACCAAGTAAGGGTGCTACTATAGTATAATTATTTTTTCTCTACAAAGGCACGCATTCTTTCTTCTCTATCTTTGCTAGAAAAACAAAGAGACCATGAATAGATTTCAAGTTTCAAACCTGTGTCAAGATTTGCATCCATTCCTTTGTTTACAAGCATTTTTGAGATACCAACTGCAAAGCTACTGTTTTTTGATATGTTTTTTGCATATGCTTTTGATTCAGTAATTAGATTTTCTAATGGAATTATTTTGTTTATTAGTCCCATATCAAGAGATTCTTGCGCTCCAATCTTGCGTCCTGTAAAGATCAAATCCTTTGCTCTAGCAGGCCCTATAATTCGCAAAAGTCTTTGTGTGCCACCCCATCCAGGACATATCCCTATTGTAACTTCGGGTTGACCAAGCTGTGCGTTTGGGGAGGCAAATCTAATATCACATGCAAGCCCAAGTTCACAACCTCCGCCAAGTGCATATCCATTTATTGCCGCAATTACGGGTTTTTCAATTTTCTCGATTTTGTTTAATACCTCATGTCCTCTTAATGCATATTTTTCTGCTTCAGCAGATCCTATCTTGCTCATGTATTCAATGTCAGCACCTGCTGAAAATGCCTTTTGACCAGCGCCAGTAATTATAATTACTTTGGATTGATCTTTTTCCAGATCATCCAATACTGAAATAAACTCATCCATGACCTGAAGATTCATTGAATTGAGTTTTTCTGGTCTGTTTATAGTGATTAGGGCTGTTTGATCTTCTTTTTCCACTCTAAGATACCGTGATGACATGACTGAAACTATTTTTTGTAGAAATTAAACTTTATTTGCTTGTCATCAATATCAGAGTAGACACACATAATTTCTTGCAATTTGATAGACAATTGAATTGGTTGAGGATATTACTAAACACTTTGCTATAGGAATGCTGGTTCTTGCAATAATCGCTGTTATGTTGTTTACTTTACCAAGCTATGCAGGATTAGATCTAACAATTGGAATGATATTGACTATGTTGATTTTGTTTGGAATGTATGTAATTTTAATTACTGAAGTTGTTCATAGAACAACACTGGCACTGTTTGGTGCATTGCTTATTCTTATTGTTCTTCTTTATACTGGATTAACTACTCCATACGATAGTGTTAGTTTTGTAATAGGTGCCATTGATTTCAACACAATAGGACTACTTTTGGGCATGATGATAATAGTTGGAATACTTGGTGAAACAGGTGTCTTTCAATACATAGGAATACGTGCAGCAAAAGCTGCTAAGGGAGATATTTGGAAATTAATGATATTATTTTCAATCATTACTGCTGTTGCATCTGCTTTCTTGGATAATGTTACCACTGTACTTCTTATTATTCCTGTTACAATTTCAGTTGCAAAAATTTTGAACATAAATCCAATTGCTCTTATTCTAGCTGAAGTCTTTGCATCAAATGTTGGTGGCACTGCTACTCTAATAGGAGATCCACCAAACATCATGATCGGCTCCGCTGCAGGTATTTCATTTGTAGATTTTGCATACCGTATGACTCCAGAAGTTGTAATAACATTTGTAATTTCATTAGTACTACTCAAATTCATGTTTAGAAGGGATCTCAGACAAAAGCCAGAACATATTGAAAGACTAGAAGAAATTGATGAAACAAAAGAGATCAAAGATAGAGTGTTACTCAAGAAGACCATGGTAGTTCTTTTTGCAGTAATAGCTTTGTTTATATTTCATGGAATTTTAAATCTAGAAGTTTCTATTATCGCGTTGGCTGGAGCTGCGGTTCTTTTGTTAATTACAAAAATTCAACCAGAAAAAGTATTTCACCATGTAGAGTGGACTACACTAATTTTCTTTGCAGGATTATTTGTCATTGTTGCAGGGGTAGAAATGTCTGGAGCCCTTGAAATACTCGCACAAGAAGCGATCAAAATAACTGGTGGAAATCTTGCATCCACTATGTTTTTGATAGTCTGGATGTCAGCCATTGTTTCTGCATTTGTAGATAATATTCCATACACAGCAACTATGATACCCATAATTGAGAACATATCTGTGGATCCAAGTTTTGCAAGTTCGATATCTAATTTTGAGCACAATCCCTTATGGTATGCCCTTGCCATTGGTGCAGATTTTGGAGGAAACGGTACGTTAGTTGGTTCAAGTGCGGGACTCATTGCAGTAGCCCTTTCTGAAAAATTCGGATACCCAATATCATTTCGAACATTCCTTATGAGGGGATTCCCTTACATGATTGCAACTACACTGATTGCATCAATGATACTTTATCTAAGAATTCTTTTTCTTTGGTAAACAATTGAAACTTATACCGCACATTTTACAGAGGAATTTGCTTGACAGATTTTGGATTACTTTTTGCTGCTTTTGCAGCTATAAGTTGGGGAACTTTTTTTGTTCCAGTAAGAAAAGTTGGTATTAAAAATATTTGGCAGTTACAAGGTGCTACTTCAATAGGTGTATTGCTTTTTGCTATTCCTGTAGGATATTTTTGGGGATTTGAGATTCAGCTAGGCGGTCTTGTGTCTGGTGTCATATGGACAATAGCAAATATACTTGCTCTTTATTCTGTAAGATTAATCGGTCTTGCAAGAACATCTCCGCTCCTTGCAGGGTCTAGCATTATTTCATCATTTGTATGGGGAACTGCATTTTTTAATGAAACTTTTGATTCGTTAATTTTTGCATTAACCGCAATAGGATTACTATTGATTGGATTGCAACTTGTAGTAAATGGAGAAAAAGGCCCCTACATACAAAAAAGAGGTTATTTTGTAGCTGTTGCGGCTGGTTTGATAGGAGGTACTTACATTATTCCTATGCAAGCAACACAAACTCTTCAGTCTGGGTTTTTTTCGTCGAGTCTTTCGATTTTTGTAATTGGTATGTCTATGTTTTTACTTGCAAGAAAATTCATTAAAAAAGAAACAATTGCAGGAATAATTTCTGGAAGTCTTTTTAATCTTGGAAACTTTTCCGTATTAATTGCTGTAGGTCTTATAGGTATAACATTAGCATTCCCAATATCCCAAACTGCTACTCTTTTTGCTGTATCATGGGGGATGTTTTACTTTAAAGAAGTAATTGGGAGGCAGAGAATTGTGCGTGTCTCTGTAGGAGCTCTAGTAATATTGTGTGGTGCTGCTCTTCTTGCTATTGCTTAATCAAGCAATTTATTTAGCTTAAAAGAAAACAACTGAATTGAAAAAAGCAGTACTGATTTTCAGCGGTGGTTTGGATTCTGTATGTACAGCTTCCTATCTACAATCAAAATATGAACTCTATGGAATTACTTTTTCATATGGTCAGAAAGCAAATCAAGAAATCAGTGTGGCAAAACATTTTGCAAAGATTTTGAATTTGAAAGATCATAAAATTGTTAATATACAATTCATGAAGGAACTTTATACAAAGACAAATGCTCTTACTAACTCAAAAATAGAGATTCCAGAAAAATTCGATTACACTATAGTTGTACCTATACGAAATGCAGTTTTTCTTTCAATTGCCTCTGCGTGGGCGTTTGCAATAGGTGCCACATTAGTTGTTTATGGAGCACATAAAGATGATAAACAGTATCCGGATTGTAGGCCTGAATTTTCTAGTAAACTAGAGAAAGCTTTCAATTCTGGTGAGATTGATGGAATACGATTAGGTCTAAGGAAAAAGATTATGGTTTGGAGTCCTTATAGAGTTGGATTGTCAAAAAGCGATCTGTTAAAAATCGGATACAAAAAACTGGGAGATAGTATCTTTAACACATGGAGTTGTTATTCAAACAAAAAGATTCATTGTGGAAGATGCGAATCTTGTAATAATAGAAAGTCTGCTTTTTCTAAAGCACGAATAAACGATAAAACTGTCTATAAAGTCTAGTTAGATGTTTTTAAAGATCGGTTTTTTGAGAATAAGTGCTCGTATCGGTAGGTAATAAACAAGGAAAACCCCGCCAGCTATTCCCCAGAATATCCAATTCGTCATTTGTTCTGTAAATCCTATTTCTGTAAAATAATTAACGGAATTAATAGCAATGCCTACAGAAACCCCAACAACGATAAAGAATTCTATAGCATACCATAAGAATCCAGGAAATGAATCTTTTGGTACATGTAAGTTGTTATGTACACCCATATTTGTCATGGTTTAGAAGTCATTATTTAATTTTCTCAAAGATCAGATTATTCTTGTCTCAGAACTGTCATTATGAATAAGGGCAATTATGTCTGTTCTGGCTTCCTTTTTTTCATAAATTCCTCTGTATGTAATTGAAGTTACCTTTGCATCGTTTCTAACTCCACGCATTCTCATACACAGATGTTCCCCTTCTGCTATTACTATTACTCCTTTTACTCCCTCTGAGTATAATTCATCAGCAATGTTTTTTGTTATTCTTTCTTGGATTTGCAGTCTTGATGTATATTTTTCTACAAGCCGTACTAATTTTGAAATACCAAAAACTTTACCATTTGGGGAATATGCAATCGCAATTTTGCCAAAGAAAGGCAGTATGTGATGTTCACACATGGAATAGAATTGTATATCCTTTGCTATTACAACATCAGAATCTTCAGAAAACTTGATGGATAATTCAGACTCTGCATCGTAGCCCTTGAAGATCTCTTCATACATATCTGCAATCCTATCTGGCGTATCAATAAGACCCTCTCGATAAGGATCCTCGCCTATTTCTGCAATCAATTCTCTCACTAATCGCTTTACTCTATCTTTGTCCATCACGGTGCACCTATGAATTTGTGAAGTTGTGGAACTATACGTACTTCGTTATAATAAGGATAAACAGAATCATAGAAGTTGAAAAGCTCTTTCAAACTTGGTTCTGCAATACCATAGCTTGGCTGTATTATAAATCCTGCAATTTGTGATTCTGAGATAATATTAAAAACCCTCTCAATTAGCTGTTTGAATGGCTCAAGTTCGGTTTTTGAGCTTATAACAATTTTGATGTAAGTAGTTTTATTAGAATTTATGGCATAGGTAAGACATTGTAATTCATTTTCTAAAAGCTTAGAATAATGTTGAAGATCTACAAACTCTGAATCCGGTGTCTTGAATTCAATCTTAATGTAATCAAAATATGGAAGTATTTCTGCAAATTTTTGTGAATCATAACAAGAGGATTCAATATAGGTCGGGATATTTTTTGTTTTTACAAATTTTGCCATTTCCGATACTGCTTTTGATTGTACAAGTGGATCACCTCCTGTAAAATTCACTTTGTAAGTATTTTTTTCTAGATTTTTTTCTATGAGTTTACAAGCTTCTTCAAGAGTGTACTCATTTCCAGAATCCATAGGGAGAGAGTCTTTTGTGTCACAGTAGAAACATTTGAAGGGACAACCTGCCAGTCTTACAAAAAGCGTCTTTGTTCCATACAATATTCCTTCTCCTTCTACAGAAGTAAATATTTCAAATAATCTTACATTCAAGCAAATGATCTTTGGTTTTTCAATATTTATTCAATTGGATTAATAATGATCTAATTAGGTTGTAATTTCCTCTGTTTTTTTAGCAAAAAGTCCTGAAATGAATATTACAACGCCAAGAATTCCGATGAGACTTCCTACAAATTCTATTGTTTCTTTGATATCGATTTGTGTGGGGGCAAGTAAAACCGCAAGTATTGCGCCAACTACAATCATTGGGATTCCTATACCTACAGAAATTTGTTTAGAAGCCATGTGTAGTGTAGCCATGAAAAACGTATATGAAGTTTATGCAATTTTTTGTTAGACTCAAAATTATTTTTGTTAAAATTTATACGTATTAAGATGCTAGTTTTTGTACCATACGTATAATTTTATCAATCTCGTCCAATGTACTCACAGCCTTTTCTGGAGATATATCGAGTTGAAGTTTGGCGTTTCCAAGAAGTGAAAATGCACGTGTAATCCACTTTGTAGCAATCTCATTTTCAGTTATAGTTTCAGAGAGATTGTTTAGTTGTTCCTCTACGGTTTGAATTTTTGCTTTTATTCTTTCTATTTTGGAATTAGTATTTCCTACTGCTTTATTTGTACTATCTGTTGTTTCTTCAGAATCTGATGTTACGTTTGTCGCTTCAGTTTGCACTTTAATATTGTTAAGAATTTCGTTTATAGAGTTTATTTTTTGTAATGCACCTCTCAGATTGTTATCTAAAACAAGCTGTTTTAACTCCACAATCATATCATTTACGGTTTTTATCTTGGTTCTTGAATCATCATCTTGTAAGTTTTTATTTAAACTGTCAAGTTTTGACTCAAATTGTTTGATAATAACATTTATTCTGTTAACTGTTGACAGGTCAAGTTTTCCCCTAATTGTATTGATTCCTTTTGTTTCTAATACTATCTGACTAGTATCCGAGATTTTTTGAAGCTTTTCTTTGGCAATTTGCAGATTATCTATAATGTCTTGTGATAAACCAAGATCCTTTGCTTGAGAGATTAGTTTATCAAGACTTTCAATTTGTTTTGTTGCAAAGACCTTGGCCCTATCTGAGGTTCTTTGTTTTGCTACTTCAGAAATGGAATTATAGGCGTTAAGGATAAACTGTTTTGCAACTCCAAGTGTTTTATTCACTTCATCTACGTTTCCTGCATCCAAATTTTGTTTTGCAATTTGTATTAGGTTATCAAATTCTATGAAATCAATTTCGATGTTGTTCTTAGCTGCGACTGCTTTGAGTTTGTTTGCACTGTTTTCTATCCTAATAATTATAGTTTTTAATCTAGATGTATCATCTTGAGATAATGGTTCTTCAGCAATTTCTGGTACAGAAGATGATATCTTGTCGCTTGTATCCTTAAACAATTTCATTGCAGAAAGAAAATGTTGTTTTGCTGTAGTAACATCTCCCTCTAAAACCGATTTTGCAAGTGCATCCGTCTCTGCAGAGCCTTGTTCATAGAGTTTACTTATTTCGTCAGGTACTGTTTCAAGTTGTGATAATCTGATCTTTATGTTGTCTCTTGCCTGGTTTGCTATTCTAAGTAGTGAATCTAGTTGTATGTCAGCATAAGCCTGCATAGGAATAGTAAGTATCATACTTCCAACTAATGCAAATAAAATAAATGCTAAAGGTTTCATTCTTGATTTTCCTCCAACGTTTTCCGTAATTTTATAAGGTTTTGTTGATCTATTTTTTCAATTTCTATAATCCCTTCCCTTTCAAGACGTTTTACTGCACGCCATGTAGTAGTACGTGGAAGAAGGAATTTTTTTCGTAATTCGCTTTCGTAAACTTGGCCACCATTTTCAGAGATATATGTTACCATATCCTTGTCTTCTTGACGTAATTCTGGTTTGAGTCTAAAGATTGTTTCTTTGTCTGGAGTTACAATTTTTTCGTTTTTTGGTAAGAGTTCTACGGTCTTTTTAATTGCAGATTTTGCTCTTTTGATAAAAAGTGAAATTGTTATTATTGCTCCTGCGACTGTACCAATTGTAGCTGCAGTTGCTACAATAGTACCACCTATAGAAGATAGAGGATCATTATCTGGTTTTGTTCCATTGTTTGAAAGTGCTATCTCTTGTTCATGAACAGCCGTGTTCTTTGCTTCATTAGCCAAGATCTCTGCACTTGAGAATTTACTTTCATTAAACGCAGAAATTGCTTCTTCAAGTTTTGCAGAAGCAAGTGGTGTTTTAATTTCTTCTGCATTAATTTTATTAATTAAATCCCGTGCTTTTTCTATGGCAAGAGTTGCAGTCTGTGCTGTTCCTAAAACGCCAAATACATAGTTAATTTCCGCAGTTCCACTAGGAAGTGAAACAAGTGATTGTTCGTCTACAACTTGCATGTTAAGTGGGAATGCGTTCATACCTACAATTACAGTGTTTTTTGGTAAGAGTATAGAATAGTCAGATGGTGCATCAATAGAAAATGACCAGATCTTTCCATTTTTTGTAACTAGATCTGCCGTATCATAATCGATTTTGACTTGAGTAGCTCCTAATGTTTCAATTATTACATTTTTTCCATCAATTTGGCTGGAAAGTAAAAGATCGTTTTCGTCCTGTGCTACAAGGTTATCAATGTTAGTTCCAAAAAGCTTCATTGAAAAATCAGGTTGTAAAGGATCTACTTCCGTAGCGTAAAAGACGTGTGTAGTACCATCTGTATAAATTGTAAAATCTAGAACCTTTGATACTCCAAAGGTATGTTGTGGTAGAGACGCTAATGTTACTAGAACAAAACATACTGCTATCAAGGGTGCTCTTACCATTAATGTCACGATATTAGTGAACCTTACAAAAAGCATTCCTTCTTGTGAGGCATGCTCTCGCTGCGCTAACTCTATTCTTTGTTCCATTTTTTAATACCTTAGGTTCATTGCCTGGACGAGACTCTGGAATTTTTGAAATTCTTGGAAGAATTTGATTCCCTTCTCGGTTATCACAAAGAGGCGGTTTCTATTATCCTTCATTGAATCCACTAAACCTGCATCTATTAGCTTTTGGCACTTGTCAAGCACCGCATAATGCGACAGGTTTGCTCTTCTAGATATGGCAGACACAATTACACCCTGCGTACCACCGTCCATGGTAACACCCAAAATATCGGCTATTATGCCCATTTCTGATCTGTATTGTTGTTTTGACATGCCATCTTATGGAATGGATGTATTATCAGGGACGCCTTGAAACATCACAGCGGAACGCCAAGCGGAACGGCTGTTTTAGCGTATGAAATGGGTAAAATGTTACAAATTACGTAGCGGGGGAGAAGAGATTTGGATATTGAATTTGTGCTAGGATGCAAGTAAAAAATCTAAAATGCCAGATTCCATGATTCATACATCTAACTGTCTTTTTTAAAAGATGGAGGCCTACAATAGCCTCCTATTACGGAATTAAAACCCGACGCGCCAAACGACTCTGACTTTGTTAGGTAGCCAGCCCACCTGCAAAGAGATTATCGAAGTTAATGAGATGTTGGATCGTCTAGATTAAACAAAAGTATGTATGATTAGTGTACTAACATAAGCTACCGCAGCGCTGGCTGGTATAGTTATAATCCAAGCCCAGACGATTCTCTTCCCAATTCCCCATCTTACCGCAGAAATACGCTTTACTGCTCCTGCCCCCATAATAGCTCCAGAAATTGCATGGGTGGTACTTGCAGGGATTCCAAAATAAGCAAGAAGAGCAAGGATGGATGCACCACCTGTTTCTGCTGCAAAACCCTGATATGGTTTTAATTGCGTTATTTTTACTGCCATTGTTTTTACGATTCGCCAGCCACCAAAAAATGTACCAAGACTAATTGCAAGTGCTGCAATTAGAATAACATAGAATGGTACTTCAAAGCTAGTAATCACGCCTTCTGTTAGTAAAATTAATGCAATTATTCCCATAGTCTTTTGACCATCATTTGCTCCATGAGTTAGTGAGAAGTAGGTTGACGAAATAAGCTGTAATCTACCAAAGACAGAATTTACTTTACTTGGTCTTTTTCTAGCAAATAAAGTGATGATCAGTGTTGCTAGTAGAAATGCAGTGACAAGACCAACTACTGGCGATACCATAATACCAATGGCAGTTTTCTCCAATCCGCCGAGAATCACTGCGTGCATACCAGCCCCAGCTATACCTGCACCCAATACACCTCCTACCAAGGCATGGCTACTTGAAGATGGTAGACCCAATAACCATGTAATTATATCCCAGATGATTGCGCCAACAAGTGCGCCAATAATAATGTAAATTGTAACAAAATCGGGATTTATGATTCCTTTTCCTATAGTAGTTGCTACAGCAACTCCAAAAACAAATGGTCCTACAAAGTTTGCAATAGCAGCAAGGGAAACTGCTTGAAGCGGTCTAAGAACTCTAGTACCTACAACAGTTGCAATAGAATTTGCTGCATCATGAAAACCATTTACAAAGTCAAAAAATAGCGCTAATAGAATTGCTCCAATTGCAAGTTCGTACATATCAAAAACTAAGTATATTTTAGTACAATATCTTCTATCGAATCTGCCACATCTTGACATCTGTCAGATGTAGTTTCGAGCGCGTCATAGATCTCTTTCATTTTGATTATTGTGACTATATCTTTTGTATCAAATAATTCACCTACCGCTTTACGATGAATTTCATCAACTTTGTGCTCTGATTCACTGACTTTTCTGCAGTGATCAATTATAGATTTGTCTGCCTTTACATTGTTTAATCTAGTAATCATAAAATTAATTTCTTTTGTTGCTACTGTAAGTTCTTTAGCCATATCAAGCATGTAGAGTGGAGATGTTGTTATTCTAAAATTAATAATTCTGCCAGATATTCCTTCTATGTAATCTATGATATCATCTGTCTTTGATGCAATTCTCGAGATGTCTTCTCTATCTAATGGGGTGATGAAAGTTTTGTTTAACTCTTCAAAAACAGAATGTGTTAGGTTGTCTGCTTCTCTTTCTAATTTTCTGATCTTTGCATGATTTTCCTCTAATTTGTCAAAGTTTGCGAATAAATCTGCGAGTAGATTTGCTACTTCTTCTGCTTTGCAAGCAAGATCATTTAAGATTCCAAGAATTTCTTTTTCATTGGATTTTAACCATGACATCCACTGAGGCATAGTTTGTGTCAAATTTACATAGTTAAATCTCTGTTCTATATACGACATGGGAACTATATAGTTCACTCAAATATCTGAAAATCATCAAATCTAAAACAAAACTACAATACAAAGTCAATCTTGTAATATGCAAGAAAAAATGTCTACCCTAACCAAAGGTCAAAGAACTATAGTTGCTGGTTCGTTCCTTGGATGGTCGCTAGATGGGTATGACATTGTATTGATGTTACTTGTAATATCATCTGTAAGCCCGATCTTTTTTCCATCAGAAGATCCTATCATTAGCTTACTTGGAACCTATGCCAGTTATAGCATCACGCTTATCATGAGACCATTCGGAGCAGCAATTTTTGGAATCTATGGTGACAAATTCGGAAGAAAAAAATCTATGATTATTACGATTTTGGGATTTTCGATTGCTACCTTTGCAACGGGACTTTTACCAACCTATGCTATGGTCGGTGGACTGGCGCCAATCCTTTTGATCTTAACAAGAATGGCTCAAGGAATTTTTGCAGGCGGAGAATGGGGTAGTGGTGCTGTAATAACAATGGAGAGCGTGCCAAAGCAAAAGCGAGGACTTTTGTCTGGTTTCCTACAAAGTGGTTTTTCTTTTGGGTTTGTATTAGCATCAATTGGATTCCAGATTATAACTGTGAGTTTTGCCGGAGAAGCATTTATCGAGTTTGGTTGGAGAGTATTATTCTTTACAGGTATTATTCCTGGCTTTGTAGCTCTTTTTATCAGATTAAGAATGGATGAATCCGCTCTTTGGCTTGAGAAACAACAAACTCGCAAGCTGGAAAAGACACCGCTTCGAAAAATTGTTTTTGGCAAGCAGCACAGAAAAGCATTTTTTCTTTGCGTTTTTGTGATGACTGGTCTTGTCTATATGTATCATGGTTCAGTAGGATTTTTACCCACTTTTCTACAGCAGTTTGGGGATATAGAAAGAACAGATCTCGCACCGATAATGATTTTTGCAACACTTTCTTCATGGCTTGGAATGATCTTTACTGGTTGGCTTAGTCAGAAAGTAGGACGAAAAAAATCTATGATCTTCTTTGCAATAGCATCAATTGTTTTGGTAATTCCAATTGCTTATGGAATTCTTGGAGAAGATATATCGCATATGATCTTTTTTGTAGTGATTTACGTCTTTGTCGTTTCTACAGCTTCTGGACCTATACCTGCCTTTTTTTCAGAAAGGTTCCCAACTGAGGTTAGGAACACTGCTGCAGGTTTTGCTTACAATGGTGGTCTAATAGTTGGTTCATGGTCTCCTCTAATTGCATTAAGCTTGATCTCTTTGGTACAAAGTGAGTTTATTCCATTAGCATTAGGCGCGAATATAATTATTGGTGCAGTAATTTTGCTCATAGGCATCCTTCTTAATCCAGAAACAAAAGATCGTGATCTTTCATAGAACTTTCAGGTCAAGAACAAGGTATATTTATCGAATCAAAAATTGGCATCTCATATCTTGAAAAATAGGAATCATAAAATTGATTTAATTCCCATCGTTGAAGACATTTTGTCAATCGATCCTGGAATGAGATTTGCTGCAATTATAGATCTGAAAGGAGGTATTTCAGAAGCAATAATGAAAGAGGGTAAGACATCATTAAAATCTCAAAAGGAAGAAGAGCATTTTTGTAAACAAGTTGCATTAAGACGGAAGATACGAAATGAGTTTAATAAAAGTCTAGGAAAAGTGGATTATGTTCATATTGAGCGTGAGAGGGTTACCCAGATTGTTGTGTATCCTAAACGAAAAACAGTTTATGTTACAATGGAACCAAATATTGATACGATAAAAAAGCTAAAAATTGTAAAACTCATTAAAGAAAAAACTGCACAGTTATAAAATTAAGAAAAAGTAAGGGAAAAATTAGTTTTTGGATTTTACGGACTGTTTTATTCAGTAGTAGATTCTGCCGGTTGTGGAGAACCTTCTCCAATTACTTCAGCTGTAGCAAATCGTCCACCAACTTGGGTGACTTTTACTTTTGTATTCTGTCCTACTTGCCCGCCTTTGACAAATATCACAAAACCATCTACTCTTGCGATACCGTCTCCTTTTCTACTAATTTCCGTTATAGATACATCGTATTCTTTTCCGGTTTCTACTGGTTTTGGCCTGTCATCAAATCGTCTATCGCCGCCAAATCGTCTACCGCCGCCAAATCGTCTACCGCCGTAGCCTCTATTGCCGCCATATCCTCGGTTATCAGAGCCTTCGCCAAAACCCCCTTCATTATAGCTCATCGTTGCACCTCCTTTCTGCTCTTACCATAAACCTTTACCCTATAAAATCTGATCAGCAGATTAATTTAACAATCTGGGAAATTTAGTTATAATTTAATAGAAAAATTAACAATTTTAGTTTAAAATAATGTCAACTCTATATCTATTATCTTTTTATATATTGCAAATTACACTATTTTATACAATATGTTCGAAAAGTTCAAAAAAAACCTAGAAAAGTTTAGAGAACTTTCGTCTGAGGGGAGTCAAGATGATGCTGGTGATGTCATGACAGAAAAGTTCGTTCCTGTTGAATCATCACCTAACATTGAACAAATAAAAATACCTGAACGTGTTGAACAAGTCAGTATGAGTCAGCCAAGTGATGACATAGGTATAAAATCGCTTATGGATAAACGTGCCAAACTTGAAGAGGCAATAGATTACGTTGGACTTATGATAAAAAATCTAAAAGATAAACGCACCAAACTTGAAAAAAACATTGAGGATGAATCAGTAGATATTAAAAACCTGAAGGAAAAGTTGAACAAAGTAACTCAATACATTGATGAGGAAAAACAGGGGATTAAGAACCTGGCTCAGAAGAGATCCGATGTAGAAAAAGAAGCTGATAATGTGGCCGCAATAATTAACAATCTACGTGAAAAACTCACATCAATTGATCACATAGTAGATGAAGAAGGCAATAAAATAAAGAACTTTAAAGAATCAAAATCAAAGATGGAAAGTACATTTAGTTAAAAAGTGAAACCTTCCTTTAGAATTGCATTAAGATTTTCTTTTATTTCATTTTCATCAGATATAGAATTCAAATCACGTATTAAAACTTCAGTTGCTAGACATTGATTTTTTGTAAATTGATAGTAGCATTCTAAACTTTCTTGATATGTCTTTGATTTATGGAAAGTTACCCAAAAATTTTCAGATGCATGTTGGACATACAATAAAAACTTGTGTATTGCATCTTTTACTTTTGGAGAAGAATTATCTTTAGTTAGACCTATCAGTATCTGTTCTAGCTTACTTTCCAAGTTTGATTCGTAAATCATTTGATAAAGGTCGATTTCTCTTGTTATGTATTTCTTGTACACTACATTCATAAAAATGTTCATTCAATAAATTACAAAAAAAGCTACATTATCATATAGTTTCTTTATATTATCTAAAAAATTTTATATTTCAATAATTTTCTTTGAGTAAAACTTAAATAATTTTATCACGTATATTTTGTCCCTATCAAAGGAACATCCTCCCAAGATAGGAGTCATGCAGACAAAAGCACGCGGGCTGGACATAGTCTTTCCGCGGAAGATGAAGCCGCTATGGGATGAAAAACTCCCAAGAATTGTTGACAAAGGTCAACATGGGCTTTTGGATCCACCGGATCCCATCAAAAGCTTTGGCGTGTTATTACGACACGCTCTGCATGATGATATTTTTCCCTTTCAAAAATACAATTTTTATCGAATTAAAATCAACAAAACTGTAGAAATTATTCAAATGTATCATACAATAATACGACAACGTGTGATTATCCAAAGCAATGTCATTATCTCCTGGGAGAAAGTGGATCTGGTATCTCTTTCCGTCCCAGATAACTGCAGAAGGCTTACGTACAGTTATTCCACTATATGTGATATTTCTTGGTGGAGATATAAGTGAAGTTTCGCTAATAGTTGCACTTCATTATGGTGCGGCTGCTTTTGGTTCTTTATTTTGGGGTAAGGTAATAGACAGATTTCATGTAAGACGAGCAGTTCTTCTTGTTTCGCTTTTTTTTATAATACTTTGCTGTATTTGGTTATATTTTACAAGAAATCTTACCATGCTTTTTGTTATTTCACCAATAATTGGATTCTTCCTAGTGGGAAAGAATCCGGTAACACATTTACTGATAATGGAATCAGCTCCTAAAAATCAATGGAGTTGGTTATTTGCAAGAACTTCAATAATTGCAACTTTTGGAATGTTAGGCGCTATGATAATTGGTACAATATGGAGTGTGTATTATGATTTAAGCCCCTATTTTTTGATCTGTGCAATATCATCTGGTATTGCCATAGCGTTTACTACAACCATTAAAGGATCACGTTTTCATCTTGAACGAAGTAGTATTGCTCATTCAATACATGGATTAAGCTATAGTTTTACCCATTTTCATCTCATATTTCCCAGAATTCTTGAATTGTATGATTATAAGCATATAATTTCGATATTCAAAGGAAAAGTCTCACATGAAATAGGATTCTTATTTTTAGCAAACTTTCTTTTCTATTTTGGGAGTAATATCTATTTTACCGCATATACACCATTTCTAAAATATTTCAACTTTTCAGATTCAACTGTCTTTTTAATTTATGCCATACAAACATCTGTAATGATCGCAATTTTTTTTGTTGCACCTAAATTGATATCTAAATTAGGAGAAGAGCGGGCCATATTGATTGCATATGCGCCAAGAATAATTGCTGTTCTCATTGCAGGGCTGGTCATTCCTTTCATGTTAGGAATTGGGATTTTTGTAGTGTCAGTTATTTCAGTATGTTTAATGGTAATAGCATTTTCCGTTTTTAGTATAGCAAGTTCTGTTATTTTTTTTAAAAGTATTCCGCAGGGTTTTGAAGGAAAATATCTTGGAGTGAACAGTTCGATCACAGGAATTGGTGTATTTGCTGGAGCTATAGTAACAGGGCAACTTACGAATTTGTTTGGATATACAATTCTATTTTTGATTGCTGCAATTATTTTAGTGATGTCGTTTATTTTATTCAGAATCTATCTACGTTATAGACTATCACACAATACAGTCTAGATGTAGCGTGCTGAGGTTGATTGACCGGCAGGCATAGAAGGTAACTTGTCGTTTACTGCTGCTTCTGCTACTGCCGCTGCTTCTTGAAGAATCTTTTCTGATTCCTCACTTGTTGTTTCTGAATCTATTCCAAAGTCTCCATTGTGGAATGTGTCTGTCATAAGGCCGTTTAACATCTCTGTCATACCGCTTAGTTCTTGGTCTGCCTCTGGCATGAATCTGACAAGTGATGATCTTAAACTCTTCATCAGACCTATGGTTGGCATTATAGTCACTACAGTGTCTCCAAGATCATGGAATGTTGTTAATCTAAGTTCGATTTGTTCCAGAGCCATTCTTGCATTGCCTAAGAGCTTGGTAACTTTACGAACTTCAGCAAGTTCTTTTGATAAAACTCTACTAGCGGTAGTATCGTGTTGTTGTGTTGCAGTAACAATTCTTTTGAAAAGTTTTTCATCTTTTTGTTTTAGCTTTGTAATCATACCATCTAATTTAGAAATCTGAGTCTGTAGTCTTTTTGTTGCTGTCTCTAATCTGGGTTTTAATGGACCTTTTGGATGTAATGCATCATTGAATCGTTCACCAATGCTAGGTGTCTGTGGCTGGGTCCAACTTTTAGTGAAACCTGTCATGGTAAGCACTTAAAAAATTGGTTATTAATTCAAGGTGTGAAATGAGGTTCACTGCACGCTAAATTAAGCTAACAAACTACCAATTCAGAGTGTAGAATTATCAAATCAAACGAGGATTACTAATTTTAGTAAAATTATCGATAACCTAACTTGGATATATCCTTCCAATCAATCCTCAGACCAGAGATTAGTGCACCAGTTGTATACTATTTCTCTGCGGATGGATTTTCTTTATGTGAACTTCCAGTGCAGTAGTTGACTGCTGATGTTCACAGCAAAGTGGACATTTTTCCATTTTATTTAATGCATGTGAATTAAAAAAATCGTATTTAAGTTTTTGCTTTAGGTATCTTGAAGAAAAATTTGGGTCAAAATTATTTTCTAAATTATCTGAAAGTTTTTAGTAAAACATATCAAACAAATTTAGATTCTCTCATTGTAATCAGAAATCAATTTTTAGAAAAATGTTTACTCAAAAATAATAAAACAGATTTAGGAAACAATTGGCATTCAAATTAAAGTATGTGATTAATGGAATTTTATGATAATCAAATAATTAAAATAATTCTAATAAAAAACTTAATTATTTAGAAAATTTTTATTATAAATATGATTTTATTAAAAATATAGAATAAACGGTAATAGTTAAATCTTTTTATTGTCCTACGATCGAAACTTTTATTAGATATAAGATGACTCGCGAAACTTTTGGTTCAGGTGGTGGCCGTTGTCCACGCTGTGGAAAAGGCCCAATGGTAACTGACAGTACCACAGGAGAGATGTTTTGTGGAAACTGCGGTTTTGTCCTCACTGAAAGAGTAGAGGAATCAGGTCCTGAATGGAGATCATTTTCTAAAGAAGAACATGAGGATCGAAGTAGAACTGGAACTCCTACCTCACTTGCAATGCACGATATGGGACTTGCAACTATAATTGGTCCGGCAGATAAAGATGCGTCTGGAAAACCGCTGTCTGCTTCTATGAAAAGTACTATTGAACGTCTTAGAACTTGGGATAGTAGAAGCCAAGTTCACGAACCAGTAGACAGAAACTTTAGACAAGCATTTAGTGAGCTTGATAGGTTAAAAGATAAACTTGCTCTTTCTGACGCAGTTATAGAAAAAACAGCATACATTTACAGAAAAGCCTTAGACAAAGGTCTTGTAAGAGGAAGGTCAATTCCTGGACTCGTTGCAGCTGCATTATATGCTGCATGTAGAGATACTGAAACACCAAGAACTTTGACTGATGTTGCAAATGGGATCAATATCAAAAGAAAAGATGTTGCCAGATGCTACAGATTACTTCTAAGAGAACTTGATCTTAAGATGCCTGTTGTGGATCCAATAAAATGTGTAGCAAGAATAGCAAGTAAGGCTGGATTAAGTGAAAAAACAAAAAGAAAAGCACTACTGATTCTAAAAGATGCTGCTGAAATTGAAATTTCTGCAGGAAAGGATCCTATGGGACTTGCAGCAGCTGCGTTGTATCTTTCTTGTGTGATGAATGGGGAAAATAAGACACAAAAGGATGTTGCACAGGCAGCAGGAGTAACCGAAGTTACTATCAGAAATAGATACAAGGGATTGAAGGAATCCCTAAAACTATAATTTTTTTAAAAATAGCATAATTTTTAATTACATGAAAAAAATAATATACGTTGCAGCTATAGTTGTTGTTGCAATAGCAGTAGGATTATCATTAGAGCCTAATTCCAAAAAAACTGTTATCTATCACGTAACAATAGCAGATCCTAAACTTTACACTAATCAAATTTTTACTGACACTTTTATGATTCAAAATGGGACATATCAATTTAGTTTTGTACCAAATGGTGATAGTCCTGAGACTCTTTCTATTGCTCTAAAAGGGGCAACTTTTTCTTTTGCAGAAGATTTTCAGCTAAATGGGACATTACACGATACAGGAATTTCGGTTTATTATACATGGGACTATCTTGGTAAAAAAGAGATTCAAGTACCAGAGGAACAACAACTACAAATTGTGATAAATCCTCATGGAAATTTACTTGGCAGTGTATCCGTTGATTTAATTAAAACATAATTGGCGTGGCCCCCCGTCAGAAGGGCAGAGATTACCTCTTTGAATCGGCTCCAAGGCCGGACTTCACATTTAGTTCTGCGGGACCACGCAATTCAAGCAGTAGATTTTGCATCCTTCTGCATGTTTTACTATATGACTTTCAAGTATTTATCACTTCATGTTGATTTTTTCACAGTTCAGTCAATTTTGAACAAAAATTTTCAAGTAAAAATCAATATTTAAAAAATGCTAAACTTGTGCCTATTAATTATTTGTAAAGATATTAGATTTTTGAAAGTTTTATCACTTATTAATACATAAAATATTGGATAGTCAAATGACTCTAGATAAAGGGGACAAGTTAGATAGAATCTCACTTTTTGCAAAACATGCTTTCAAGTACTATTTGGTTGGCGCAAGTGGTGTTTTAGTTAATTTGGGGATTCTTTTTGCTTTGACTGAATTTGTTGGATTATGGTATCTCCTTTCTTCCACCATAGCAATCTATGTTTCAATCACATCTAATTTCTTGCTTAACAAAACTTGGACATTTAGGGATACTGCTATAAAACAACGTGATTTTCTTATGTATGGAAAATTTATTGGCGTAAGTCTAGTTGGTATGGGAATACAACTGGGATTTAATTACATGTTTGTAGAAAAACTTTCAGTGTATTATCTTCTAGCTGCATTGATATCTATTATGATTGCATCGTCAGTGAACTTTGTACTAAATCGTCGCTTGACGTTTGGAATTAAGCTCTAAAATTAAAAATAAAAAAGGAAATCTGATTTTATGAAACTTTCTGGGAAGGTCGCAATAGTTACAGGTGGTAGCCGCGGCATTGGAAAAGCTACTGCAAAAATGTTTGTGCATGAAGGAGCGCATGTCACTATCACAGCAAAAGATCCAGATAGATTAGAAAAAGCAGCAAATGATATTGGGAATGTGTATTCCATACCAGGAGATATCAGAAACGAAAACGATGTTCAAAATGTTGTAAAAAAAACTGTAGATAAATTTGGAAGAATTGACATTTTGGTAAATAATGCAGGAGTTTTTCCTCAAGTTAAACCGTTACATCAAATTTCAGATAAAGAATGGAATGAAGTAATTGATGTGAATTTAACAGGACCGTTTCGTTTTACTAGAGCAGTAATACCATTTATGGAAAAAAATGGTGGTGCTATAATAAATGTCTCCTCTAATGCTGGACTCAAAGCGTTTGAAAATTTTGAAGCAGATGCATATACCGCGTCAAAAGGAGCACTAGTACTGCTAACAAAAGCATGGGCCGTTGAATATGCAAAATATAAAATTCGTGTAAATTGTGTGTGCCCTGGAATGGTTGAGACAGATATGACAAAACCGTATTTGGATTCAGAATCAGCTAGAAAAATGGCTGTAGCAGAGCATCCTATTGGCAGAATAGGAACTGTAGATGACGTAGCAAAGGCAATTCTATATTTTGCGTCAGATGATTCCTCATGGACTACTGGTGCAATTTTGGCATTGGATGGCGGAGCCTCTGCTAAATAAGCCTCAGACCAATCAAATTAATACATCAGTACTACACTTCCCCTTGTGAATCCAAAGAAAAAGAAGCAATTAGAAATAATTGTGATGCTTTCTCTGATCTGGTTTGTCATTACCCTACCATTGCCATTTATCATAACAAATCCCAACATAGCACAAGGTCCGCTATTCATAATTTTGCAGATTACTGCTATGATTTCCATCCCCTTTGTCATACTAGCTGTTGCATGGACTCTCAAACCTGAGCTTACTACATAAGTCAAGTAAGAAATTCTTCTGCACCAAGTCCTTCTGGTGTGATTTTTATCCAGCGGTTTCTTCCTATTTGTTCAATTTCAACAAACTTCCAATCTCGTAAGAGAGGCTGGATTATGTTTTTATCAAGACTTGCAAATCTTGCCTGTTGGAAGTTCTCTTCTCTTGCATTTACTATTAAGAGTCCATTTTTATAAGCAATCTCTGCCATCTCTTTTTTAGTTATCCTACCACCACGTTCTTTTATTATTTTTAATGCTTGAATAAGTACAGATTTTGGAGTATGAATTTCGTATGCTGGAAGCTGGACCAGTGTTTTTAGTCCAGAAGAAAGTTGAGCACCTTTTACAGTAGCATAATTTTCGGGTTCTGCATAGTAAGGTGTCAGTTTGTTTTTTCCCTTAAACATCATACATGCCATCATGCATGCAATTGCTTGAATTTTTGAACCAGAAGAGACATTTACAAATATGTCGTTTTGTTTTTCTTTTTGAACTATTTCTTTAACAGATTTTAAGATCTTAAAAGGATCAAACCTATCTGAATAAACTATTTGAACCTCGATCTTTTCTTTTTTTAGTTCAGTCTTGATCTTTTCCATATAACCACGAGCTTTATCTTTTGATGGATCGTCATGCATCAAAAGCCAGATCTTATCTGCCTTCATCTTTTTAGCTGAGAGCACTATCCTGTCTATCTCAAAGCCTACAGGAGCAATGTGGACACGCAAGTTTGTCAGACTAGTCATCATGGTATGTATAGTTTGCATACTAATCTCATCATATATAATAATTCTGCAGTCTTAGACTATAACATGAAAGCGATTTGTAAGCTAGAAAAGGAAACAGAGATTCATGTATTTCCTGTAGTTAAATCAGTCTTTGAAGTGAAAGAATAATTTCTAAAATTCTATTGTGTGACTTTGTAAATGGCTTTTGATGATTGCACAAGCGGTATTGGATTATCAAGAGATCTCCAGACAAAAGTTTCTATAGTATATGTACCAGATTCAGTTGGAGACCAAGATTGCGATACACTAAGTTTTTGATCTATTGTAATAGATCCCTTAAACCATGAAAGTGTCATAACAGCGCCAGTAGAATCCTTTACTTGAACAAGATAAACAAAGGGTTGATCATAATCTTGTTTGTTTTTAATTTCTGCAACTACTTGTAGTTGCTGTCCTAACATTGGCTTTTGTATTTTCGTCCCTAAGCTGTCTGTCAAAATTACATTTTCAAGTGTGACTCTGTCAGCTGATGGTGTATTTGATGAAAGCACAGATTCTGTTACTATATCCAGGTCGTCATTGATGTTGTATGGTGAAGGCATTGTGTGATCTATATATTTTGCATATAGTCTGTCATCTAAAATTGCATGCAGTCTGTTTCCACTAGACTTATCATATGATGTAAAGGAGATATTTGCTACAAAAATACCAGAATTTTCACTTGTCTCTGTTGCATCGACAGTTATTCCAGCTACGTCAGAATCTGATGACATTTCAACCTGAACGGTATCGCTTGTTTCTGGATTTAGATTCATGTCAGGATCAACAATCTGTATATTTGCAGTCTCATGTAGAAGATACGATGGTTTGTCAAGACTGATTTTACCTTCATTCCAACCTATCTGTGCACTTTGTGTGAGAACCACGCCATCTGCAAACTCAAATGATATGGTAATTCCATCATCTCTGTCTGCTTCTAGAAAACCACTTGTTGGACCTGTACCAATAGTTCTTGGTCGGGTGTCTATTTTACCATCTCCATTGGAATCATGTAAAAATCCAGTTAGTATTATTTCACCAGTGAAGACTCCACTGTTTTTTGAGGTTTCTGTTAACTTATATGGTTCAAGATGATGTTCACCTGTTGATATTTTAATAAGATGACCCTCTTGGTCTCCAATTGAGTCTATTCCATTTTTATCTTCATTCCAGCTTGGTGCGTTTATTGTGATTCCAACTTTGTCTGTCCAGCTATAAACTTGTTTATCAGTAGTAATAGGAGCATATGGTTTGTAATAATCAGGAATTGGTTCTGCACTTGCTGAAGTAAATAAAAATGCAAAAAGTAAGAGTGATGTTTGATATTTGTTCATGACTCGCTCATCCAGGATTTTTCCTCAAGTAAAGTAATTAATTTTATCATATCGTCAATCTTGGTTGTAACAGCAGTGACTGATCTAAACTCTTCATACATCATCTTTTCTTCTTCTGCTGAAAGGATCTCTTTTTCTGCAACATCAAAAAAATGTTCTTCTTTTGTAATGTGATCGTTTAGGTATATGGCATATGTTCTAAGAAATCTTGCCACTGGCTCTCTTGCATCCTGACCCTGCTTCCATCTTTGTAGATGAGTAGCTACACTTCTTGCTATTCTGCGGCCAAACTCGTGCTCTATCATGAAGGCTCTAATTTCCTTTTTGAGAGAGTCATAGCTTGCAACGCATGGAAAGTATGCATCTTCTTCTTTGGAATAATGTATTGCGTCTAAAAATTCTGCCATAATTACTGTGATCTGCTCAATGTCTGAAAAGGGGATGTCTTTTCCTTCATAGAGTTCCTTGTAACACTTGATGATGATATTTTCTAGTCGCCTGATTTGGATGTGATCCTGTCTAAGAGAGTTTGTTGCGCTCATTTCACTGTGAAAAGAGTTACTTTCTTGGGATTATATTGAACTATTCCAAAGTGCGGTTTTGGTGCGCCAACTCCGTAATATCCACTTGGCCCACCAAGACCAAGCCTTATTAGATAATTGTTTGATTTGTCAATCTCAATTTCTTTTTTTTCTAGTGAAAAATCTGAAACTTTTTCATGTGTTATTTTAAGCTTGGAAAAAATATCATGAATTTGTTCATTTTGTACTAAAACGGCTTCCTCGTGTTGATGACCACATAAAATTACAAAGTTGCCAAGATGATTTTTTCCTTCATCAAATGCAGAAGATGCTTTGTAGTGATATCCCGAGTAGCTAAAGAACTCAAACTCTTCTTCAGAGAGTCTCTGCCATGTTCTTTGGTATAACCATTTTTCTTCATCATATGCATTTTTGGGAGTGATTTTCTGAGGATCAAGTGGTCCGCCATGAACGCAAACAATTTTGTTTTTTGTATCAATGAATTGTTGTTGACCAAAAGTGTTGTCTTTGTTTTGTTCAAAAAATGAAAGATCATCATCTTTTAATTCCTGATGAGCTGCCCAACTTTCGATTGAGCTTCCACTTACACGTCGTTTGTACAAAAATGCCTCATCGTGGTTTCCCATGACAGAAATGATTGGATAATTTTTCTGTAAAAATTCTAGTCTTGCAAGAACCTGTTTTGGAGAATTGCCTCGCTCAAGCAAGTCTCCAAGATTTATTATTCTATCAAAGCTGCCATATTTTTTGATAAAATCGTCACTTGATGCAACTTTTAAAATGGTTTCCAAAGCATCGATATCTGCGTGTATGTCTGAAAAAACTATGTCCAATGTGTTTGTATGTGTATAGCTTAATTTCTAACTTTGTTGCGTTTGTTTTTGGTAAATGAGTTTAATTTTACTATAACAATAGCTGGGGCTACAAAATACATGCCTGCATTAAGCATGATTATTCCAATTCCATATGTAATCATTTCAGCTTCAGAATCAATATCGAGATAGTTTAGAATTGAAAGCGTCGAAATTAATGGTGTTATTGCTGTCTTTACTATTTCCTTGAAGATGGGATTTTGTCTTTCCCAATCTGCTACAGTGGGACTAAAGGAATAGTAGACTGAATTAAACGCAGTCATAAATGTAGAACCTGAATTTGTCTTTAGAAGTGTATTGTCACGCAGTTCTCTGAGGAGCTGAACCTGTGGTGCCATCTCAGAACCAAATGCTGCTGTAGCTATAAGACATCCGTTTTTTGGAGGTGTGGTAGTTTCTATTTCTTCGATTGGTTTGGTAGTGTCCTCTTCTTTTGGTTCTTCTATGGGTATAGGGACTTCGGGTTCAATTTCTTTTGGTTCTTCTTTTATTTCCTCTGGAGCAGGTGGCTCTGCATTCTCTTGATGTGGTAGCTTTCCTAAGACAGCTTTAGCTTGACGTATTTCTTCATCGCTGTATCCTAATCCTTTTAGTTCATCTTCAAAGGTTTGCTCGCTAATTACACCTTCCTTGTAAAGTTCCATCAGAGTTTGATCAAGACGAAGACCTTCAGGCTCTGTAGGAGGTGTACCTTCAGTTACTGTAAATTTTAGTGTCTTGATAAAATATGGCTCGTCAGGTTTTGTTTTAGTTGCCCATGCAAATTTTATTTCATATTCACCTGTTGGTTGGCTCTTTGTATTACAGACATCTGAATAGCTTTGTTGTACTTTAGAATTTACTATAATATCACAGACGCTGTGTGGTAATCCACTTAGATAGACTGGTTTTGGGTTTGTCAAGCTAAAAAGTGCAAATGTGATAGTCTTGTCTGCAAAGTTTTTTTTCTGTGCATCCTCGTATGTGTAAATTGGAAAACACATCTCTTTTCCACACTGGCTTGGCACATTAGTTCCAACAGCAGCCGCTGCAAATGGTAGGTATATGTAAAAGTCTGGATATGGATATGGTTCGTTTGAAATATCTGGAAAGTTTGAAACTGTAATTGTTATTTTGGTTCCAGGTGGTCCAGAAGTTGGTGTCATTTTAATTTCAGGTTCTCTTAGATGACTTCCATCATATGCTGCCCAAGCTGGACTAAATGGTATGAGTAAAAGTAATAGTGTAAAAGCTAGTAGCTTTTTCAAATCTGGCATGATCTCAGATGTATAACTATTAAAAATTGCGACGTATTGTTACTAAACTATGCAGAACTAGGCAGAAATTACTGCAATCATACATACAAAATGCTACCTCATTTGCACCTCTATGATACTTCAAAATAGTATGTAATTTTCGGAGCTATATACTTTTCATTTTTGTGATTCGGTTACCACTACAAATACTATGGTAATAGATGGAGACGTATCAGATAGTTAAACCATTTAAAGAATACCGATTTGAATCTGTATCTGAATATCATGATGCTCTAAAGCTTCATTATCAAGTATATTCTATAAGACGCAATATAGTATGAGATATGTTACCAAAGATGGGAAACCATCATATGAAAAATTAATCGATGTTGATGATAAAAACAGAACTAGCAAAATAAACTATTCGACTAGAAATATAACTGTTTTAGTACCATTATTTTTTTTATTAACATTTCTTCTTGTGATGCCACCACAAGCATACTCTGTAGAACCGGCAATATCATTTCGAGGTGGAATTAATGATCCGGAAGTTTATGATCCTCTAAGTCGCCCTGTAATAATTACTGTCAATGATGCCACTGTTAATGATGCCACTGTTAATGCACCGTATCAGAAAGACATAGTATTGGTACAAGTTAGGTCAAGTTCTGATTCACAAGGTATCTCACTTGCCCTCCGTGAAACTGGAGATAACACTGGTGTATTTAAAAACACAGATCTCATTTTCATGGATGGCAATAACCTGTTTTCTTTAGATGATACGATAACTGTAAATCTTGAAGGTTCGGCCGAAATTTTGGAATGTCCTGCAATCATATGGTCAACACCCACGGATGAAGATGGAATATTTTTCTTCCTTTCTGAAACCAGCAGAGATTCTGGTATTTTTGAAGGTGAATTTACATTCACCTCTGACCATTCTGATGGTACATCTCTCGAAGCGAAGCTCGGTGATATCATCTCAGTGTTTTCCCATGTGATTTTAGACAGCCATCCATAGGATTGATAGTTCCAAATCCAGATCCTACAATAGGTGCCATAAAAGCGCCAATTGGGGACATTGTGACTGCGACTTACGGAAGTGAAACTGCTACAGCAGAGGTACAAAGCATATTCGGTGGTGGTGGCAGTGGAGGTGGTCTTGTAATTAACAGAGTAGTGCTTGATGTACTAGCTGGTGGCTCTTCTGGAGGCGACTTTGCTCCACCACAACTTGTCATACCAAAACTGAATCTGCAAAACCTTCCACTAGTTGGTGACCTTCTAAATTTCATTCAAAATGCAAATCCATTTACTGTAATAACACCACTTGATGATCCATCAATTGACTATCCACTATCCATTAATGTCAATGGGTATTTGCTTACACAATATACAAACACAATTCAAACATACATAGGAAAAACGGGTGAGCCAGTATCATTTAAGATGACACTGTTTGACGCAACAGGGGTAGAACACATTGGATTGTACACAAACCTGAGAGGAGAGAAAAGAGAGATTCAAGACGGTGACACTTTTGTCATATACAACGAAGGCAAACCACTAGAGATAACCGACCCAAATGGTCTATTTTCTAATGTAAATTTCACAGAATCAGAGTATAACGGAAAATACATTGTTAATTTTGATATGACATTTGCAAAACCAATGGATACATCAGATGTTATCATACGAACGTGGGATGAGCTAAGAAACTCTGGTGACATCAAAGTGTTAGATGCAATAAAAATAGAAGGTGAACCAATTGTAAACCCAGATACAAACAATCTAATCATTCCAGACTCGGCAGAGATTGTCATACCATACTACAAACTTCCTTTCTATGAAATTCCTGAAGCTGACTCTGAAGGCAATTTGGTTTATTACAATTCGTTTGGTGGATTAGAAGAAAAACAAGTCCATCCACATGAAGAACCAGTTACATATCCAGATTATTTAGGGAAAGCAGAGAGGCATGATAATGGATTTTTTTATAACATCATCGATGAAGAAACTAGAGCACAAACAAAAGCACAAACGATGATTATGGATTCATTTACTTTGTCTGATGACACCAAAAAAGATGGAAAGTTTTACTATCCAAGTAACATTGGAAAGTTAGACCGTCAAAATACAGAAATGCTCCAATTTGTAATGCTAAAAGAATTTGAAAGAGCAATAGCGATTTCTAATCCATACAAAACCAACCACATAAACGATTGAAAGCCTATTTCTGTGCATAAAGTACATACAATATACATACAACACTACAAACTATGTACATACTATTCACATACTCCTAAAATCAAGCTGAAAACTTAAGAATGAGCCACTCCTCGATGACATTTGTTGAGTAATTTTACAATAATAGGTGGAAAAGCTTCAGAAGACCTTGCAAAAAAGATAGCAAACAAGCTAAAAGGAGAATACCTCAAATCTGAGCTAAGGATCTTCCCAGATGGAGAAAGCAAGATCACAGTTTCTGGCAAGCCAAAAAATGGCAAAATTGTAGTAGTTCAGTCTACCTATCCGCCAGTTGATTCTAACCTAATACAGGCACTCTCACTTGTTGCAAAGGCAAAAAAATACTCCTCTCAAGTTTATGCTGTAATACCGTATCTTGGATACGCAAGACAAGACAAGGAATTTCTTCCAGGTGAAGTGGTTACAATGTCTGTTGTTGCAAATATGCTAAAAGCTGCTGGTGCCTCCAGAGTAATTGCAGTAGACATTCACAGTAAAATGGCTATAAATCATTTTAAAATGCCAGCGATAAATGTTACAGCTATACCTCAGCTTGTAAGCTATTTCAAAAAAATGAAATTAAGGAATCCTCTCGTTGTTTCACCGGATCTTGGCGGCATTGCAAGAGCACGACAGTTTGCAAAACTTTTTGGAACTGGATTTATTGCTCTAAAAAAACAACGTGATAGAAAAACAGGTCGGGTTGAAATAAAATCAAAAGAGCAAAAACAGGTTGTAGGACGTGACTTGATTTTGATTGATGACATGATAAGTACTGGAGGAAGCATAGTAAAGGCTGCGCAGTTTCTAAAAAAGCAAAAGTGCAGAAATATCTATGCAGCTTGCACACATACTCTTCTGATTGGTAACGCAGAAAAAAGAATCAGAAAGGCAGGGGTATCAAGAATAGTAAGCACAAACACAATTCCAGGTAAGACTTCGATTGTTGATGTCTCGCCTGCTATAGTTAAGGCAATTGTCTAATGCAGAGCTTTTTTGTTGTATCAGGCGAAAACGTAGAATTAGCTAAAGATGAGATTATTTCCATATCAAAAAGCTATGACAAGAACACGTCACATGAGACAGATTCCAAGCTTGTCATAACAAATTCTAAAGTTCCATGGGATAAGGTAGCTCAGCGAGCTACCTTTGTAAGAACTGCAGGAAAAATAGTAGACACGTTCTCTGATCTGTTCTCAGAGCTTGACTTGGCACTATTACACAAATCAGACACATTTGCATGCAGGACAGTCAATTTATCATCAAAAAGAATAGATCTTTCCAGCATAGAAAAGACGGTCGGTGCTACAATCAAACAAGCTTCTGGAGCTAGAGTTTCTCTATCAAATCCAGCACTAACAGTTTATCTTATTTTTACTGATAACCAGAACTATCTTGGTTATTCTACCAAAATTCCAGCACAAAAAAGACCAAAGAAGATAATCAAATCTCCTTTTGAGCTAAACTGGAAGCTTGGTAGAGCAATGGTAAATC
>Ga0247727_10004541_pt1 | contig 29315 bp, 25 predicted proteins | sample WisWelCaveWW1625_FD_202498 | JGI IMG/M metagenome (GOLD analysis project Ga0247727, IMG submission 202498) | Biofilm microbial communities from Wishing Well Cave, Virginia, United States - WW16-25 | ecosystem: Environmental > Aquatic > Deep subsurface > Groundwater > Cave microbial mat | place...
CGCTCGCGCTCGATGCGATGCCGGCGCCCGCCGGAAAATTATTATTCGATTCGACGCGCGCTTTGGCTTCCAGCTTCGCGCGCGCGCGAAGCCGGTCGAGATGCGCGACGACGCGCGTTGCCGCCGGGCTTGCCGCTTCCAATTCGCCGCCGTTGATGACCACGCGATCGTGTTCGAGCTTGGCATCGAAGGCGACGGAGGTCGTCGTCGTCGCCGCGGCGAGATTCATCGAGAGCGAATCGTTGAGCGGCACGCGCAGGTGGTGATCGCGATTGCCCCAATATTTGATGAACGCGATGTTGGCGCAACTGACTGCCGTTGCTTTTTGTTTTGGCATAACCGGAAATTTTTTCCTCTCCCGCCGGACTATAGCACGAGAAAGGGATGCGCGCAAACGGGGACTGCGGAAGACTTTCAAAAACCGCTGGCATTCATGAGAATGCCAGTCCTTGTCAATCCAATCAAGCGTACAATTCGCGCGCAGATGTGGAGGGATTGGTAGAGCGGTTAGAAAAGATTTTTGGACGCGGATGAACGCGGTAAGTGCGGATTTTTTGTTCTGATCCGACTTTTCCGCGTGTATCCGCGTCCTAAATTTAGGAGTGAACCATGCCCGAAATGCAAAACAAGATCGCGCTCGTGACCGGCGCATCGAGCGGCATCGGCAAGGCAAGCGCGCTGAAATTCGCGGCGGAGGGTGCGCGCGTCGCGTCGATTTCCGCGCCGCCAATCACGATGCGATCCGTTTCCAGTTTTGCATCGAACGCAACGGTCGTCGTCGTCGCGTGATCGAGATTCATCGAGAGCGAATCGTTGAGCGGCACCTGCAGATGGTGATCGTGATTGCCCCAGTATTTGATGAACGCGATGTTCGAATGGCTGATGGCGGTGGCTTTTTTCTGTGTCATCGGATTCGCGTGCAGTTTATGGAGAAAAGAGTACCAGTGATTGGCACGATGCACGATAGTGAAAATTCTTTTCCCAATCGAACCTTGACCTTTGGCGCGAACGCGGTTATTATCGCGCTGTATCGTCAATCAATCCCAAGCGGGGGGCGTCATGGAAGACGAAATTAATCTGCGCAATTACATTGATGTGTTGGTGCGGCGGTGGAAGTGGATTGTCGGCGTGACGCTGGTGGCGACGTTGCTGGCAGGCGTCGTCAGTTTCGCGACACCGCCCACGTATGAAGCGACGGCGGCGGTATTTGTTCTTTCACTCGTGCAGCCCAGCGCTTCCAAGGTGCTGATTTCTCCCCAGACTCAGTTGGCGTTTTTGCAGAGCAATGATGTTGCGCAACGTGTCGTGCAAACATTGGGGGACAAATTATCCGCGGAAGAGAAGAAAGAATTATTGCGCACAGGCAGTGGAAGCCCTGGGATTGTGCGCACAAATGCGGATACAAATGATAAATCTCTGTTTCGCGTCACCGCGCAAGCCGGTCAGGCACAGAATGCAGCAGACATCGCTAACGCCTGGGCGGATGCGGGCGCCGAAGCGATCAACCAAGCCGAGAATCAGGGGCTGAGCCAATCGGTCCCGTTATTGCGGCAGGATGTGGGCAGAACCGGCAAGGACCTGCAAGCCGCAGAAGAAAATATAAGGCGGATATATCAGGACCTTCAAATTGATTTATTGACTCAGCAGTTGGCGAGAGTCCAAAACATTCTCAACAGCCAGTTTGCCGAGCGTGAGAACGTGAAATCGGCGTTGGCGCAAGCGCAGACGTTGAGACAGCAAGTGCAGCAAGGGCTGATTTCACTTTCCCCTGAGATGCTTTTGAATCTTCAAACCACGGCAACTGCTTCGGGCAATCCGCTCCTCATTCAGCCGTCTCAGTTTGTGAATTTGACCAAGCCGCAGCAGTTGGATCAATTGGATGCAATCATCGCCGCGCTGAATGGCAGACAGCAAGCCCTCTCGTCGTCCATCGACTCGATGTCGGTGCAAGTGAGCACATTGCAGCAACAGCTCAACGAGAAACAGACCGCGCTGATCGAGCCGACGCGGGCACGCGATGCCGCGCGCGCCAACTATGATTCGGCGACAGCCCAACTGCGCGAGGCGCAAGCGCGATTGGGGACGCAGCAAAACCCTGCCCGCGTGATTGCCCGCGCCGTGGCGGCGGATTCGCCGGTCGCGCCGAAAAAATCGCAGAATATCGCGATTGCCGGAGTTGTAGGATTGCTGGTCAGCGTTCTGGGAGTTTTTGTCGTCGAGTATTTTATTAGACCGCGCACGCCGCCTATAACTTGACAGAGAGGAAGAAATCCGGTAATAATCTTGCTCGTGCTTTGGACGTGTGGGGGATTACATGACCAGCAAAATCTTTCTTAGACAGGTGAACTTTGGCGCAGAGAAATGAACAAGACATTCACGACCGGAGGACATTAGCTCTTGATGAGCGCAAGGGAATCGAACCGAATGAATCATACGAAGACGAGATTGACCTTCACCAGTACTTGGATACGTTACGACGCCGATGGAAATGGATCGTTGGTCTTGCGATTGTTGCCGCTCTGGTTGCGGGCATCGCAAGTCTCTTGATACCGCCCACATTCGAAGCCGCCGCCGTAGCCATCACGTCAAACACTTTCACGAATTCTGGACCTTCAACCACGACGGGGCTTTCGCCCCAAGCGCAACTCACGCTGATGACCAGCCCAGAGGTCGCCGCCCGAGTCATCCAAGCGCGGCGCGATGAATTGCCGACAGCCCAGCGCGATCCGTTTGCACTCTTGCGTCAAGTTCAGGTCAAGCCGGACTCGGCTGACAAGTCCCTGTTTCGGGTGACGGCTCAGGCGGATCAGCCCCAATTGGCTGCCGATATCGTGAATGCGTGGGTGGATGCCGGCGTAGCTATTCTCAATCAACAAGCAAACGATGCAACGGGTCAATCGATCGCGCCGCTTGAACAAGCCAAAGGGAAAGCGCAGAGCGACTTTCAACTTGCCGAGGAGAACCTGAAAAAACAGGAACGTGGAAGCCAAATAGATCAATTGACCGAGGAGATTGCACGGACGCAGAAAGCGTTGACGACCGTGGTGACTCAAACTGAAACAATCCGGATTTCCCGCGCCCAATCGCAAACGTTGAAGCAGCAGGTTCAGCAAGGGCAGGTGGTTCTCACGGCGGAGATGCTTTTGAATTTACAGACGGCAGCCAGTTCTTCTGATGCTACGTTCTTGATTCAGCCGAGCCAGGGGACGACTCTGACTCAGAAGGAGCAACTGGATCGATTGGGTGCATTGGACGCCGCGCTCCTGGCAAAGCAAACCGCGCTCGATCAATCTATTGATCGCTTGACGCAACAGGTTGGTGATTTGCAAAGGCGGCTCAACGACAAGGAGACATTGCTGATCGAGCCGCGCCGCGCGCGGGATACGGCGCGGGCGAACTACGATGCTGCATCAGCCCAATTGCGGGATGCTCAAGCGCGCTTGGCGCAAAGCCAGAACCCGGCGCGGGTGGTGAGTCGTGCGGTTGCGCCGGATTCACCCACCCAGCCCAAGCCGCTGCAGAACGTCGCGATCGCGGCGGTGGTGGGGTTAATGCTTGGGGTGTTTGGCTCATTTGCGGCTGAGTATTTTGCGCATTCGGGCAAGTCCCGTGCAGGATGAGGCTTGATGTCTGACAATTGGCTTGACCCCAAGGAGTTCTGGCGCGCCAAGCGTGTGCTCTTCACTGGCGGCGCGGGCTTTCTCGGCACGTGCGTCGTGCAAAAGCTGCGCGAACGCGGCGCGGTGGAAATCATCGTCCCGCGCAGCAGCCAATACGACCTGCGCGACATCAATGCCATTCGTCGGTTGTTCTATGACGCTGTTTCTAATTCGCCATCAGCTATCCGCCATTTGCCAGTGGTCGTCATTCACCTCGCCGCGCGCGTGGGCGGCATCGGCGCGAACCGCGAGCACCCCGCCGAGTTCTTCTACGACAATTTGATGATGAGCGTTCCGCTGCTACACGAGAGCTATGTTGTCGGCGTTGAAAAATTTGTTGCGCTAGGCACGATTTGCTGTTACCCCAAGTTCACACCCGTGCCCTTCCGCGAAGAGAACCTATGGGATGGTTATCCCGAAGAGACGAACGCGCCGTACGGACTTGCAAAGAAGATGCTGCTAGTGCAATCCCAGGCGTATCGTCAGCAGTACGGCTTTAACAGCATCTTCCTAATGCCAGTCAATCTGTACGGACCCGGGGACAATTTTGATCCTGAAAGCAGCCATGTCATTCCCGCGTTGATCAAAAAGTGCATAGATGCGAAAATAGCGGGGGATGATCGCATCGTCGTGTGGGGCGATGGCAGTCCGACGCGCGAGTTTTTGTATGTGGAAGATGCCGCAGAAGGCATCTTGCTCGCAGCGGAGCGCTACAACGAGAGCGAGCCGGTGAACCTGGGAAGCGCGTTCGAGATTAGCATCAAAGAGTTGGTAGTGTTGATTGCGCGCCTGACTGGTTTTGAGGGCAAGATTGTATGGGACACAAGCAAGCCGAACGGACAGCCACGACGCAAACTGGATACGAGCCGCGCCAAAGAGTGGTTCGGCTTTGAATCGCGCGTGCGGTTTAAAGATGGACTGCGGCGGACGATCGAATGGTATAGGGACGGCGCGAAGTGAAAGGCAAGATTCTGGTTACTGGTGCCGCCGGGTTTATCGGCTGGAAAGTGTGCGAGTTTTTGCTACGCGACGGGTATGCGGTCACAGGCGTTGACAACCTGAACGATGCCTACGACGTACGCTTGAAACAATGGCGGCTGAGCCAACTTGAAGGCAAGCCAGAATTCACCTTTCATCGGCTGGACATTTGCAATCGGACTGCGTTGCATGAACTCTTTAACTCGTCACTCGTCACTCGTCACCCGTCACTCGCCGCAGTCATCAACCTGGCGGCTCGCGCCGGCGTGCGGCAATCCGTCGAGAATCCCTGGGTGTATTTTGAGACCAACGTTACTGGAACGCTCAACCTGTTGGAACTGTGCCGCGAGCATGGCGTAAAAAAGTTCGTGCTGGCATCTACCTCCAGTCTGTATGGTTCGCACAACCCGATGCCTTACCGCGAAGATGCCGACACGAACCGTCCGTTGTCGCCGTATGCCGCATCCAAGAAAGCCGCCGAGACGCTCTGCTACACCTACCACTATCTGCATGGCTTGGATGTGACGGTGTTCCGCTATTTCACTGTGTATGGACCCGCCGGGCGTCCGGACATGAGTCTCTTCCGCTTTGTGCAGTGGCTCAGTGAAGGATGTCCCGTAACGGTGTACGGTGACGGAAGCCAGTCCCGCGATTTCACGTATGTGGACGACATCGCGCGCGGTACGATTGCCGGGTTGAAGCCACTAGGGTATGAGGTGATTAACCTGGGCTCGGATGCGCCACTGGTATTGATGGATGCAATCCGCTTGATTGAGGAGCTGGTGCAGAGGAATGCAATCCTGGTCTTCAAGCCGCGACATGCTGCCGATATGCTTGCCACTTGGGCGGACATCAATAACGCCGGGCGACTTTTGGAATGGCGACCGCAATTCATCTTTCGGGACGGTGTGGCTGAATTGGTAGCATGGTATAGAAATAACCGCGAGTGGGCACAGAATATTCAAACACATTGACAAGCAGGATGCCGGACAGGTTCGATGGCTAAAGTGTTTCAACTAAGTAATATTTCTCCACGTGCCCGACGCGTAGGACGGGAATTTTTTTGGGTAGGCTTGGGTCAGACTGCGGCAGTCTTGGGTGCAATTGTCGGGATACGTTTGCTTACGCACGCGCTGTCTCCGGCTACCTATGGCGAGCTGGCGCTGGGCTTGACAATGGCGACTCTAGTCCAGCAGGTTATCCTAGGACCGCTCGCTGGTTCTTCTTTACGGTTTTTTGCCCCAGCCCAGGAAGCGAACCAAATACGCTCGTACATTTGGGGGGTCCAACGACTTTTACTACAAGCAACTATTATTCTTCTGGGGCTTGCTACGCTATTGATTGTGGGATTGTGGTTATCTGGAGAGAGGCAATGGCTCGGATTCACCTTGGCAGCGCTTGTCTTTGCACTCTTCTCTGGGTATAGCTCGGCACTAGACGGAATGCAAAATGCCGCGCGCCAGCGAGCGATAGTGGCTTGGCACGATGGGCTGGCGGTGTGGTTGCGCTTCTTGATCGCCGTAGCGCTAGTCAGTGCGGTGGGGGCATTCAGCCAAGTTGCAGTGGTTGGGTACGCATTAGCTTCAGCATTGGTACTTGGCTCACAATTCTGGTTTTTTCGTCGCCGTATCTTTGCCCTGAGTTCCTCAGAGCCGCCGGCAGCATTGGTTCAAGCCCAACACTGGGCAAAACAAATGCGATCGTATGCTTGGCCGTTTGCAACCTGGGGCTTGTTCACTTGGGCGCAGCTGGCTTCCGATCGCTGGGCGCTGCAAACCTTCGCCACAACGAGAGACGTTGGACTGTACGCTGTATTATACCAAATGGGGTACTATCCCATCAGTATGATTTCTGCCTTGATCTCTCAGCTTGTAGCACCAATTTTTTTTAGTCGAGCCGGTGACGGCTCCGATCCGGCAAGATTGTTGCGGGTTCAACATGCAAATATGCGGCTGACGCTGGTGACAATTGGTTTGTCTGCAATAGCTTCGCTCATCACCTTATTCTCACATGATGCGATCTTTGCTGGTTTTACTGCTCCTGAATACCATTCCGTGTCTTGGTTATTACCTCTTGTTGTGCTGTCAAGTGGATTATTTGCCGCCGGTCAGTTGGCTCTTCTTTCGCTTCTAGCTCGAAATGAAACGCATCGGTTGATTCGATTCAAGATAACGATTGCCTTGCTTGGTGCCTTGCTGAACTTCATTGGCGCGCGCCTGTTTGGATTGCAAGGAGTTGTCTGGGCCGGATTACTAACCTCGTGTGCGTATCTCGGATGGACCCTGTTGCTGGTCGTTGTCGCGTTGCGCCCTGTTGATTCGCAGTTTGGTAGCAGGACAACTTGAGAAAAGTCATTTTCCGAGTGACAAGTGTTAAGTAACATACCTTTGATGAGCAGGCGGTGGCTGATTTGGATGTACCGCTGGATCGAACAAATTTGCGATCCACTTAGACTCCAGCGAGGTTGTAGAGCGTATCTGTGGTTCTTTGCGGACTGGCGTAAATATGCTTCCTTACCTTATGCTGAAAGTATACATTTTCTTGATACATGGCCGCAGCTTCACGATCGCACAACGCATACATCCATCGATACCCATTACTTTTACGTAAATGGTTGGGCAATGCGACGAATCGTTGCTCATCAACCTAGTTACCACGTTGATGTCGGGTCGCAAAACCTGTTCGTAAATCTTCTAGGTGCAGTATTGCCAGTCCTTTTTGTAGACTACCGCCCTTTGGATACTAACATAACGGGTCTGAACAGTGTGGGAGGAAACATCCTTAACTTGCCTTTCGCAGAAAATTCCGTGCGTTCGATTTCTTGCCTACATGTTGCTGAGCATATCGGGTTGGGGCGTTATGGCGATTCATTAGACCCAAGGGGAACGTGGAAAGCGGCTCGCGAACTGAGTCGTATTCTTGCTCCCGGAGGTAATCTCTATTTTGCCGTACCCATTGGACGAGAAAGACTGTGTTTCAATGGTGCCCGTATCCACTATGCCGAAACCATACTTGATTATTTCGCCGGCTTAGATCTAGTTGAGTACTCGGGTGTCAGTGACGATGGTCGATTTGTCGAAAGAGCAAGTCTATCCAAATTCAATGTCTGTGACTATGCCTGCGGAATGTTTTGGTTCAAGAAGCCCGAATTGAGGTAAGATTGGAAAGTTGGTACACTCAAGTAGCAAACTTCAACCAGCACAACCGAAGTCAATGGGTTGCGGCACAAGCAACTCTTATCCCGGCCGGCTCGAAGGTACTAGATGTAGGCGCCGGATGCGCCCCGTATCGCAGTTTGTTCTCGCACTGTGAATATCGTGCACATGACTTTGGACAAGAACCTAGCACGATTGGCAAGTACGCCGCGCTTGACTATCAATCGGACATTACGGCGATTCCTGTGCCTAATGAGTCATTTGACGTGATCCTGTGCACAGAGGTACTAGAACATGTGCCGGAACCTATTCGAGCGATACATGAACTTGCGCGCATCCTAAAGAGAGAGGGGCGATTGCTTGTGAGTGCCCCCCTAGGGTCTTTTCTGCATCAAGAGCCATATCATTTTTATGGCGGCTTTACGCCACACTGGTACAGAAAATATTTATCGGAGGCGGGCTTGCAGATTGAGAGTCTGGAGGCTAACCGAGGCTTCTTCAGTTGGTTTGGGCAAGAAGCCATGCGCTTTAGCGCTCTGATTGATCCTCGCCGAACGGGTTACAAAGGGAAGCGGGTTTGGATGGGATTGACTGCACTTTGGCTCATCACTCTACCCTCTTTGCGCGGGTTATTCCCAATGCTCGGTGCTGTACTGGATAGTTTTGGATTGGAACAGATGGCCACTGTAGGCTATCATATTCTGGCAGTCAAGCGTTAGGATAGTTCGGCTGAGTTGCTATGCAGGAAGTTTGGCGTAGACCGAAGAGATTATCTAATTTTTGAGATGGACTGTGGTCATTCGGCGGATTTGTTCAAATCTTCCATGATTATTGTGGCGGATTGTCACCAAGTTCCGCCGATCAATGAAGGTCACTTATGTTCTCCCGTATCAAACCGTACATCGAACGCCACACTACGCTAACCTCGGTCTATCGCTCCATACGTGACGCCTGGACTTTTCAGCAACAACGACCACAGGTTACTCCTCTTGGTTTCAAGTTGATTGGGAGGAGTGACATGCAAACCGGGATATTCGAACCGGAGACGACAGCGATCATCCAGAAGCAATTGATGCAGGCGGATGTTTTTGTGGATGTGGGCGCCAATATCGGGTATTATACGTGTCTAGCTAAATCGCTCGGCAAGCACGCCGTTGCTATTGAGCCGTTGGATGACAACCTCCGATACCTTTATGCTAACTTGGCGGAGAATGGCTTTGATGATGTAGAAGTATGGCCGGTAGGAGTCAGCGATAAGATTGGATTCAGCACATTATATGGTGGAAGTACGGGAGCGTCGCTTGTCAGAGGGTGGGCTGGTGCATCACCTTTTTACAAACGAGCAATTTCGCTTTCGACGCTTGATTGCTTACTGGGCAAGCGTTTTGAAGAAAAGCGTTTGGTAATCAAAATCGACATTGAAGGAGCCGAGTACCTTGCATTGCAGGGCGCCAAGTCAATCCTGACAATGTCTCCTCGTCCAATTTGGATTGTCGAAATTGGGCTGACAGCGCATCACCCCAGTGGTCGCAATCCCCACTTTGGATCAACGTTCTCGCTATTCTGGCAGCATGCCTACCGATCACGGGCGATAGAATTGGGGAATCAGGATGTACAAGCAGCTGATGTAACAGAATGGGTGAGGATTGGCACCTGTCCACCGGGCGCAAGCAATTACATTTTTGAATCAACCTCGATTTGAGATGTGGTGCCAGACATCTGGTGCATAACGACCTGAACGGTTACTATTGAACAGAAGTATGGGACAAATGCTAGGGAACACAACTGAGTGAACTTGTAATTCCCGCCACGAAAGTTGAGTCACTGTTCTGCTTTGAGAACCCTTGCAACTTGAATAGTCCTTGAGAGATTAGTTTTGGGGATACGAAAGATGCGTGGATTAGTAATTCTTGTCTTGCTGTGCCTCGGCACACTCCTAGTCGTACTCTTTGAACTGGGTATATTCCTGCCCGCTTCTTGGAACATAACTTTGATGCTGGTTCTTACTCTCGGTGGGATATGGAAGATAAGAGTATCGTCGCTGTCGTTAGCCACACGCTGGTTCATAGTCTTGTATTCCGTCGTTTTCATTGCCACGTTGGGCTATCTTTTCGATCCAAATTACAGTTGGTGGCCTGGGGGTGAACTATCCTTGGCTTATCAAACCAATCCCGACATCATCGCGCTGATGACAATGATTGGACTAATTGGCCTCGTTGGCTTGATGGTGGGGATGATTCTGGCTGCTCAAAAGACGCCAAAACAGATTAGATATGGCATGAGCCCCAATCAACCAAGAACTCTGCCCCTTGCCATTTTTGTGCTTATTTTAGCGACTGCACTTTTTTTTGTTTGGCTGATCACTCCAACCGATTCGGCGACCTACCAACTAGGAACTCCGGGGTTTACAATTGCCACAAACATCCTAGGCTTTTACTCGGCGGGCGTTGTTGGAATCAGTTTTATCATTCTGGCTTTCTTGGATGCTCAACGAGAATCAAAGCGTCGCGCAAGACGCCTTAAACTACGACTGCTCGCACTTGGTGTTGTTAGTGTACTGTTTCTTCAATTATCCACCGGGCATCGCTCGGATTCGTTTGGCATGTTGCTTTCGCTGACCGCATTGTACCTGACCGACCCGCACGCGACTTCCAATGTGAGAGTATGGTTTCTAAAGTTCCGCAAAACCAGACTCGTTGCCCTTATCCTGATTCCGGTCGTTGTTTTCTATGCCGCATTTGGTGTTTTGCGAGCTTCCGGGGAGCGCAGGTTAGACCCAACCGTCGTGCTTGATGGCTTTCGCTATGGCACATGGAGTGCCGTGCTTTTGACAAACCTGTCACTCGCAGGGCAATACTATGAAGGGAGTATGGTCACGGATTGGGGAGCGACTTATGTGGATTACTTTCTTTCGCTGCCACCTGGGTTTTTAACAAAGGCACTTGGGATTGAGCGAGCTATTGAGCCGACACACGGACCTGCATGGTGGTTTCCGGGTATCAGCGCTGGTGGAATTGACATTGCCCTCGTGCCCTTCAAAAATTTTCACACCCCCGGAGTTTTACTAGTCCTTCTCTTGGTTGGTTACTTGATTGCCCGTATCGAACGAGCTGGAGCGCAGCCACGCGTTCTCAATCGAATCGTGTATGCCTTCCTATTCAATGTTTCCATCCCGTGGTTTTGGTACGGCGATATGAATTTTATCCGTGGAATGATGATTGCGGCTGTACTTTGGGTTTCTTATTCGATGGCACTCAGCGCGTTTGGTCGGCATGCTTCTGAAAGAAATCCAATCCAGTTGCAGAGAATTGGTGCACCAAGTCTCGACCTATGATGTGTCGCTGGGTCAGAGGCTTTGAATAGGCGAGAAAACCCGTGATCATTGTTCGTCTAACCGGTGGTCTCGGCAACCAGATGTTCCAGTATGCCGCCGCCCGCCGCCTTGCTCATGTCAACGCCTCGCCGTTGGAACTTGACCTTTCCCATTTCGGGCGTAACCCCGCGCGCACGTATGCGTTAGCGCCTTTCAACCTTCAAGCAAGCATTGCTTCACTAGATGAGGTAGCATGGTTCAATGGACGCGAGAAAATCCGTCGTCTGAAATACTTGGTTTACTCGTTTCATCCCCGACTGCATTGGCAGTGGGTGATGCAACGCTCGCTGTATTTCGATCCGACTATCTTGAACTTGAAGGGCAACGTGTATTTGGATGGTGCTTGGCAAAGCGAAAAATACTTTGCCGATCTCGCGCCGATTCTGCGCCAAGAGTTGGTTGTTCGCTCAGAGCCAGACGAAGTCAATCGCGCCCTATCCGAGCAGATTCACAGTGTGGAATCGGTCAGTCTCCACATCCGGCGGGGGGATTATGCGACCAACCCGACCACGCGGCGTGTGCATGGGCTGTGTTCGCTCGATTACTATCGCTCTGCTGTTCGTTGGATGGGGGAGCGAGTTTCGCAGCCGCAATTCTTCGTTTTCTCGGACGATCCAGAGTGGGCACGGGAGAATCTGCAACTCGATTATCCAACCACATTTGTTTCCCATAACGGCGCGGACAAGCACTATGAAGATTTGCGTTTGATGAGTCAATGCCGACACCACATTATTGCCAATAGTAGTTTTAGCTGGTGGGGTGCCTGGCTAAGTGCGTACCCCCAAAAAATCGTCATCGCGCCGCGCCAATGGTTTCAAGAGTTTGAGTACGATATAGGTGATATTATTCCAGCCGCTTGGCATTTGTTGTAACATGTTGAAGAAAAACCCGTGATGCCCGAACGAATTCTATTTTCCATTTGCGTTCCCAGTTACAACCGCCCCGAGTCATTGGCGCGGTTGCTCGATTCGATTGACGCGCGTCCCGATGAAATTGAGATCGTCATTGCCGAAGATGCTGCACCCCTGCGCGCCCAAGTGAGAGAGCAGGTGGCGGCGTTTCGTCGCCGGTCGCCGTACCAAGTGAACTATTATGAGAATGAACGCAACATCGGCTACGATGCTAATTTGCGCGGTTTGATTCCTCAAGCACGGGGCGAGTTTGTGCTATTTATGGGAGATGATGATTGGTTCATCCCAGCCAGATTGGACCCATACCTTGACTTTTTGAAAGCAAATTGTGATGTCGGGTACGTGCTTCGCAGTTACGCCGCACAGCATCCCGATGGCACACTCGAAGAGTTCAAGTATCTACCCGCAACGCGCCGATTTGCGCCGAGGGTGGAAACCTGTGTCTGGCTGTTCAAGCGAACTGTTTCGCTGAGTGGCATCACATTCAAACGCGCGCGTGCGTTGGCGTATGCTACTGACCGATTCGACGGCACGCTGTTGTACCAACTCTATTTGGTCGCGGAAATCTCTTTGCATGATCCGACGATCTATTGCGGCATACCCGTGGCGATTGCCGCGCAATCCTTTCGTGATGACAAGCCACAGTTTGGTGCGGCGTCAGCGGAGCGAGGTGTATTCCAACCAGGCAAGGTTACGGCGCAAAACTCGGTAAACTTTACCAAGGGCTTTTTTGTCATCAGCAAGTTCATTGATGAGAAATACGGTTTGGATACGACGACACTCATTCGGCGTGATCTCTCCAAATATGCCTATCCGTTCCTTTCGATTCAACGCAAACGTGGCCGTCGCGAATTTCTAACGTATGCGATTCAATTGGCGCGCGAGACGCGCTTGAACCAAACCTGGCATTACTATTTTTATAGCGCGGTATTGTGGCTGTTTGGCGAAAATTTATGCGATAAAGGGATCGTGTGGGCGAAGCGGTTGATTGGACACACCCCGCGCCTGTAAAGGACATGAAAATTCTTGTTGCCGGCGACTGGCACTCGCAGGTACACGAAGAGCCAGCCGCCCGGGCGTTACAGACTTTGGGACATGCGGTTATGCGCTTTGCATGGCATCCGTATTTCGCGGCGCCACAGTCAAGGTTCGGCGACTTGCAACGCATTAGTCGTAAATTTCAAAATAAATACATGGTGGGTCCGCTGTTCAACCGCCTTAATCACGATTTGATGAAAGCGGTGGCGCGTGAGCGTCCCGATCTACTATTTGTGTACCGCGGCACGCACATCACTAATTCAACCCTGCGCGCCGCCCGGCGATTGTTATCCAGCACTTTAATTGTTGGCTACAATAATGACGACCCGTTCTCGCCACACTATCCCCGATGGATGTGGCGGCATTTTATTTCGGCATTGCCTGAATATGATTTGATATTGGCTTATCGCCACCGCAATTTGGATGATTTCCGGAACGCGGGTGCGCGTGATGTCCGCTTACTGCGTTCATGGTTTGTGCCAGAGCTGAATCATCCTGTTGCTCTCTCGCCAGAGGACCGAGCGCAATTTGAATGTGATGTGGTATTCGTGGGGCACAATGAACCCGATGGGCGGTTGGAATTGCTAGAAGAAATAGCCCAACGGGGATTTCGTCTGCGACTCTTCGGACCGTACAAAGGATTCGGAAAGCAAGGGTGGCATCCCTTTATTGATAAATCTCCACGCTTGCGCTATTTGGCTCCGGTGCATTTGGTCTGGGGAGAGGATTACAACAAAGCCCTCTGCGGAGCCAAAGTGGCTCTGTGCTTTCTGTCCAAGATGAATCGCGATAGTTACACGCGGCGGTGCTTTGAAATCCCGGCGACGAAGACAATGATGCTTTCCGAGTACACCGATGATCTGGCATCACTCTTTCGCGAGGGGGTAGAAGCCGATTTCTTCCGCTCCCCGGATGAGCTAATTGCAAAGTTGCGACTGTACATCAATGATGATACGCTGCGGCAGACGGTTGCGGAAGCTGGGTACCGGCGTGTATATGCTGATGGACATGATGTCGTTTCGCGAATGCGGCAAATGCTGAATTGGGTACAGGAAATCAAATAGGAAACCTATGCCGAAGAACACCCCCTTCCTTTCCGAATCTTTTGCAATGCGCGCATTGAAACGTCTGGGCATGGAAAGCATGGCGTGGTCTCTGCGTCGCCTGCACTGCCCCGTGCAGCCAAGCGCATTGGTTTTGGAAGTCGGTGCAGGTGGAAATCCTTACCCACGTGCGAATGTGCTGCTGGATGCATATGAGAGTACTGTGGAAAGAATCGAGTCAGAGCTAGTAAAAGACCGCCCCATTGTACTTGGGTACGCTGAATGTATGCCTTTCAAGAGCAAGGCATTTGATTTTATTATTGCCTCGCATGTTCTTGAGCACAGTTTTGATCCAGAGAACTTTTTGAAGGAGCTGATGCGTGTTGGAAAGGCGGGATACATTGAGACTCCCGATGGTTTCTTTGAAAGAATTAATCCATTTACATACCACCGTCTCGAAGTAACTGATATTGGTGGAAAGTTGCGAATATTCAAGAAATCTTCCTGGCGCCATGATGGCGGAATTGTAGGTGAGTATGAGAGGAAAATGAAAGATGCCACATTCCTTCGTTTCTTGTCGAAGCATCCTGAGCCGTTTTATACACGTTTTTATTGGCAAACTCAAATCCCCTACTGGATTGTCAATCCGGATGTTGACGTGACTTGGCCTCTACCCGAGGAAGCGTTCAGAAAAAATAATAGCGACTCTAAGAGAGGTCAACGGTCTTTGTTGCGCTGGATGATTCTTCTTGGTTTACGACGAGTGCTTTCACAGACGCGTCGCAATCGCTCAATTAATGTGTACGAAAAGCTAAGATGTCCAAGTTGTACATCAGAAACAGGATTGGTGCGATATCAGAATGAACTGCGCTGTAATATTTGCTCGGCTCGATATCCTATACGGGATGGTATACCGGTGATGTATCCCTCTACTGTCCAAAGGTAGGATTGGTCGAAATGCGTCGTGCAATCGTAGACACTACAACGCGTCTGCTGGGCTGGCTAAAACGTGGTCAACGGGTGCGTTTGAGTGACGAGGGTAAACCAATTAAGGTCAACCTGGGCGCCGGCTTGGCGGTTGCACCGGGCTGGGTGAACGTAGATGGCTCACTGAACGCGTTAGTCGCATCTTGGCCGAAATTATTTCATCGCATCATCTACCGCCTGACTGGCGCGAGCGCGTATTACACTTTTGAACAATATCACGGTATACTTTGCCAGAATAGATTTGCCCATCACGATCTGGCGTATGGTGTACCGTTTGCGGACAACAGTGTAGACTGCGTGTTTACGTCTCATTTTTTGGAGCATTTGCCCAAACAGATTGGCGCTCACTTGTTGGGCAATATATACCGCGCTTTAAAACCCGGGGGGCGGGTTCGAATAGCTGTGCCCGATTTGGCGTTTGCGATTTCTCTCTACCGCCGTGATGAGAAACTGAGAATGCTGGATAACTATTTTTTTGTTGACCACGACGGTAGTTATTTCGCTCGGCATAAATATATGTACGATTATGAATTGTTAAAAGTAGTGTTATCGCAGATTGGTTTTGTGGACATTGAGCGCTGTGCTTATCGTGAAGGAAAAATTCCTGATATTGGTCTGTTGGACAACCGCCCTGAAGATTCGCTCTTTGTGGAGGCAGTCAAGCCTCTGAGTGGAAGCTCGGAGAAACCATAATGTGCGGCATTGTTGGTATTGGTTTTCAATCTCCTGTTTGTAACAAAAATCTGCTGAAGGTGCAGTGCGACACCATGCGCCATCGCGGTCCGGATGATGCAGGCGAATGGTGGTCGCCGGACGGTCGCGTCGGCCTCGCGCAACGGCGGTTGGCAATCATTGATCTCTCGCCCGGTGGTCATCAGCCCATGCTGGATGCTTCCAGACAACTCTGCATCACGTTCAACGGAGAAATTTACAACTACCAAGAACTCCGCCGTGAACTGGAAGCGCGGGGACACCGTTTCCACACTGCCAGCGATACGGAGGTGCTACTCGAAGCGTATCGCGCTTGGGGCACCGACTGCATCAAGCATCTCAATGGAATGTTTGCCATGGCAATATACGACATCTCAAAAGGGCGATTATTCATTGCGCGCGACCGCGCGGGCGAAAAGCCATTGTTCTATTCGCATACCAATGGTTGCTTGGTATTCGCCTCTGAACTCAAGGCGCTGATGGCAGATCCGACATTTCCGCGCGTGTTGGATCGCGAGTCGCTCGAGTATTATCTCGCTTACGGCTATGTTCCGGGAGATAATTGCATCCTAAAGGGTGTGCATAAACTTCCCCCTGCCCATGCCTTAACCTATGACTTGAACGCGGATCAAGTGCGTATCTGGCGTTACTGGCAATTACCCGATCCGCCAACCAGCCAAACACTCTCGGAGCCGGAACTGCTGGAGGAATTGGACCGCCTGTTGCTGGATTCTGTGCGCTTGCGTATGATTGCCGATGTGCCAGTCGGAATCTTGCTCAGCGGCGGCATTGATTCTAGTTTGATTACCGCGATGGCAGCACGCGTGTCGTCCAAGCCAGTCAAAACGTTTACGATCTCGTTCCCGGGACATGGTGCGTATGACGAAGCGCCTTATGCGCGATTGGTCGCCCAACACTTTGGAACAGAGCATGTCGAAATGGCGGCAGAGCCGGCGACGGTCGAACTGTTGCCGCACTTGGCGCGGCAGTACGACGAGCCGATGGCGGATTCTTCGATGATCCCCACGTACTTGGTCTCGCGCTTGATTCGCCAACATGCAACGGTCGCGCTAGGTGGCGATGGCGGCGATGAGTTGTTCGGTGGGTATCCGCATTACAGTTGGGTGCAGTGGCAGGAACGAGTCCGCGGTTTCATCCCACGCCCACTGCGGCGAGCAGTCGGAGCAGGTGCGGCGCAGTGGCTCCCTCCCGGATTGAAGGGGCGCAACTATCTGATTGGTTTCACCGCCGACTTGGCTCAGAGTCTTGCCCACGTCAACGTTTATTTTGACGCCGCGACGCGTCGTCGTTTGCTTGCGCCAATGAGGTTGAATGGACATTCCGTGGAGACTTATAAAGAGGATTTGTGTAGCCCTACCTACAGCCCGTTGCAACAGGCAGCCCGACTTGATTTTCAAACCACGATGGTGGATGCCTATTTGGTCAAAGTGGATCGAGCCAGCATGTTGACCTCGCTAGAGGTGCGTGTGCCTTGGCTTGATCACCGGTTGGTCGAACTGGCTTTTGGGCGAGTGCCAGACTCGCTCAAGGCAACGGAACGCGAGCGCAAAATTCTCCCCCGGCGGTTGGCGGAGCGATTACTGCCACGTGAACTAGACCTCAAGCGCAAACAGGGTTTTTCAATGCCGCTGGATGCGTGGTTCAAAGGCGAGTGGGGCAAGTACGTCGAAGATGTGTTGCGCCAAGCCGATCCAAATCTGTTTGACCAGTCGGTCATTCAAAGACTGATTGCCGATCAGCGGCGCGGCTATGCTAATACGGCTCGGCTGTTTGCGCTGACGCTCTTTGAATTGTGGCGGCGCGAATACAAAGTGACAACGGTGGGTTGAATCAAAATATGAAACTTGATTTGCTGGACTGGCTGTGCTGTCCGCATTGCGCGAACGATTTGAAATTGGAGTGCGCCGTCGAGGCGCATAGTGAGATTGAGAGCGGGCAGTTAATCTGTACGGCTTGTGCGAAAGAATTTCCCATCGTCCGCTGTGTGCCGCGCTTTGTCTCGCCGGAAAATTACGCCAGCAACTTCGGATTGCAATGGAATCAATTCCGGCAGACGCAGTTGGATAGTTACTCCGGGACGACGATTTCGCGCGATCGCTTTGTCAAGCAAACTGGTTGGAACGCAGAGTGCTTTCGAGATACTACCGTGCTCGATGCGGGCTGTGGCGCAGGACGCTTCGCGGAAATCGCGCTGTCGTTGGGCGCGCGTGTCATCGCGATAGATTACTCCGACGCCGTGGATGCGTGTTGGCAAAACCTCGGCGCGCATCCGCATCTGAATGTGATCCAAGCGGATTTGTACCATCTGCCGTTCAAGCCCAATCGCTTTGACCATGTCTATAGTCTGGGAGTGCTTCAGCACACGCCGAATGTCAGGGATGCATTTACGGCTCTGCCGAAGCAATTGCGTCCTGGGGGTTGGCTGGTTGTCGATCTTTACGTGCGTAATTGGCGTGCGTTTTTTCATCCAAGGTATTGGTTGCGTCCATTCACCACACGGCTTGCTCCTGAGAAGCTATTCGGTCTGGTCGCGCGCAGCGCGTCCGCCTTGTTGAATTTCAGCCGAACCATAGGACGGATACCGCTCGCGGGACGGTTTCTAAAGCGCTTTATTCCAGTCGCAAATTATGAAGGAGTCTATCCCCTATCTGAAAAACAGTTACTTGAGTGGGCAATTTTGGATACGTTCGATTGGCTGGCTCCGCGCTACGACCAACCGCAAACCCCAACTACCTTGGACGATTGGATGCAGCAAGCTGGGTTAGAGCACATTCAAGTTCTTATGGCGCATCATCTCACCGGTCGCGGGCGCAAACCGGCGCAGCAGATCTTGGCGTAACATGCGGATTGGAATAGATGCCTCCAATCTCCGTGCCGGCGGTGGCGTAACCCATCTAGTTCAAGTGCTCAGAGCAGCGCGCCCAGAGGAACTGGGTATCGAAAAATTGGTGGTTTGGACGGGGGAGAATACGTTTGCGCGACTACCGAACATTCCTTGGATAGAGCGAGTTCACGTACCACTTCTCGACCGGGCATTGCCTTTTCGTCTCTACTGGCAAACAGTTCAATTGCCAAAGTTGGCGCGACGGTCTTGCGATGTTTTGTTTGTTCCAGGGGGATTATACCAGGGTAACTTTCGCCCCGTTGTGACAATGTGTCGCAATATGTTGCCGTTTGCGGAAGATGAACGGCGTCGTTATGGCTTATCCGGGATGCGGTTGAAGTTGCGCTGGCTCAAGAAGAGTCAGACAAAGAGCTTTCGCAACGCCGATGGAGTGATCTTCCTCAATAAACATGTCCAATCTGTCGTCACGGAGCAGACCGGGACGTTGAGGGGCAAACAAACGATCATTCCTCACGGCGTGGATGAGCGTTTCCGGCTAACTCCGCGGCTCCAGAAACCCATCAGAGATTTTTCATCCGCATCTCCATTTCGAATTCTTTACGTGTCGATTGTGGACGTGTACAAGCACCAGTGGCATGTCGCAGACGCTGTGGCAAGACTGAGGAAAGAGAGATTGCCAATAGAATTGGAGTTGATTGGCGGCGCTTATCCGCCGGCGCTCAAACGTCTGCGCGCAGTGATCGAGCGCATAGACCCGGGTGAACAGTTCATCCACTATCGGGGATTTGTACCCTATGCTGATTTGCCACGTCATTACCATCGCACTGATGCCTTTGTGTTTGCGTCGAGTTGCGAGAATATGCCGAACATTCTGCTCGAAGCGATGGCGGCGGGACTCCCAATCGCCTGCGCGAATCGCGGACCCATGCCGGAGATTCTGGGAAATGCCGGGACCTATTTTGACCCTGAAGATCCAGAATCGATCGCGGTTGCTCTGCGGAAGTTGATTCTAGATTCCGCACTGCGGCAAGTATTCGCAGAGAACGCGTATCAGAGCGCGCTGTCTTTTTCTTGGCAGCGGTGTGCCAGAGAGACTTTGGCTTTTATCGCCGATGTAGCAGAAAGTGTGCAAAAGCAGAATGTCCAACTTCAGTGAACTTCGCCGCGTGGTTCAGGCGATACTCAGGCAGAACGCGCCGGCGGCTGTTGACTTCATCGGGTGGAATCAATCAGCGGAAACAGGAAAAAGGAAAAACTGATCACCGATGCGTATCTTATTGCTGAACACCTCATTTCCCCCGGAACTGCGCTCCGCGGCGGACATCTGCTACGAATTAGGACAGGAACTGGTCCGGCGCGGACATTCGGTTACCGTAGTCACTGGGTTTCCCCGTGTCCGCTTGAGCGACGAGTCATTGTTTGAGCGCTATCGGGGATTTCGATTCTCTTGTGAGGAAAACTGGAATGGAATCAAGGTCGTGCGAGTGCGGGCGTTTCCCTATCCAGAACAGAGTCTCCTGGCGCGCGGCATTGACGCATTTCTGACCCCTCTGGCTTTCTTTTTGGGGTGCCAGCGTGTAGGGAAACAGGATCTTTCGTGGGTTTACTCCCCGCCGCTGACTCTGGGACTGGCGGCGCTGGATCTCAAGTGGCAGCGCGGAGTGGCGTGCGTATTCAACGCGCAAGACATCTACCCGCAGACGCTGATTGACCTGGGTTTGATGAAGAACCGGTTGCTCATCAAGGTTTTCGAGTGGATCGAGCGACTTGTCTACCGTCACGTCGACCAAATTGTGGTCCATTCGAATGGCAATCGGGAGTATCTCGTCACGCGGAAACTAGTCCCAGCCGAGAAAATCGCAGTCATCCCAAACTGGGTGAGCGCCGATGCTGCCGAGTCGGCAGAGGACGGTATTTCCTTCCGGCGAGAACATGGTCTTGAAGACAAATTTGTGGTATCCTATGCCGGGGTGATGGGGTATGCCCAGGATTTGAGCGCGATAATTGATGCCGCCTATGAACTCAAGCCCTATGCCGATATTGTATTTCTTCTTGTCGGCGAAGGCGTGCGAGAGAAAGCATGGAAATCCCGGGTGGAACAACTCGAACTGCCGAACGTCAAGTTCCTGCCGCTGCAACCCCAGCCAACCTACCTTGCCTTGCTGAACGCGTCTGCCGTTGGGTTAGTGCCGCTAACTGATCAACTGCGTACTCCAGCGGTGCCGGGCAAACTATCGCGCATCATGGGAACCGGACGCCCGGTGATCGCAATTGTGAATTCCGCCGGCGACGCAACCGAAATTATCAAAGAGGCAAACTGCGGCTACATCATTTCTCCCGGAAACTCGCAGCGCTTGGCGGAGGCAGTTCTGGAACTGTATCGCGATCCTGCGTTGGTGAAACGCTTGGGCGAGAACGGTCGGCGTTATGCCGAACAGCATTTTTCGTTGTCCGCTGGAGTGACGGCATACGAGAACTTGTTCCGAAAAATCGTGCCCTCTCAAACCATGGAGTGTTGTTGATGAGAGCGCTTGTGACCGGCGGGACAGGATTCATCGGATCGAACGTCGTCAAATTCCTGGTTGACGAAGGGCATGAGGTCGTCGTGCTGGACAATTTGTTGTCCGGGTATCTCAAGAATCTGGAACCCTTCCCAATGGTCAAGTTCATTCAAGGCGACGTGCGAAATGAGAAAACGGTTGCGCGCGCGGTCGAAGGCGTCCAAGTCATTTTCCATCTCGCCGCTTCTGTCGGAAATGCGCGCTCGGTTGCAAATCCTATCGAGGATTCCGAAATCAACGTTCTTGGCACTCTGCGGATTCTGGAAGCGGCGCGCGCTTTGGGCGTGCGCAAAGTGGTTTTTTCTTCGTCCGCCGGCATTTTCGGTGAACTGAAGACACTGCCGATTCGGGAAGACCATCCGGTGGAGCCGATTTCGCCATATGGCGCCAGCAAACTGTGTGCGGAAAAGCTGTGTCTCGCTTATGCCAAACTGTACCCGTTGGAGTGTGTCTGCTTGCGCTATTTCAACGTCTACGGCGTTAACCAACGCTACGACGCCTATGGGAATGTGATTCCTATCTTCGCGTATCGGTTGCTTCAGCGAATGCCGCTCGTCATATTTGGCGATGGCGAGCAGACGCGCGATTTCGTCTCCGTGCGCGATGTCGCGCAGGCGAACTATAACGCGGCGATGGCATCGGGCGTGTCCGGCGCGTTCAATATCGCCAGCGGCTCGCGCATCACCATCAATCGTTTGGCGATGTTGATGAGCGAAGCGAGCGGGTTGCCGGCGAAGGTCGAATATGCCCCGCCGCGCGTCGGTGACGTGCGCGACAGTCTGGCGGATATTTCGGCGGCGCACTCGGCTTTTGGATACCAGCCGGTTGTGGGATTACAGGAAGGACTTGCAGAATATATGCAGTGGGCAAAGAAAGAAATGGTGTAAATATGCGGGTTCTGATTCTGGGTGCTTCGGGAATGCTGGGGCACAAACTCTGCCAGACCTTTATGAGTCGGTTCGAAACCTATGCAACGGTTCGTAGAGAGCCGACTTGGTACGCCAAATATCAGATCTTTAATCCGCAACGACTGGTTGGGGGCGTTTCGGCAGAAGATTTCGACAGTGTGGTTCGCGCGCTCGCTATCGTGCGCCCAGAAGTTGTCGTCAATTGTATCGGTATTGTGAAGCAGGCATCGGCGGCTAGTGATCCGATCGCGAGTATCACAATCAACGCGCTGTTTCCGCATCGGGTGGCTGAATTGTGCCGGGCAATCGGCGCGCGTTTTATCAATATCAGCACCGATTGTGTGTTCTCGGGCAGGAAGGGGATGTACACAGAGGAGGACCCCTCTGATGCGGAGGACCTCTACGGGCGCACGAAGTTTTTGGGAGAGGTAAGTCAACCGCATTGTCTCACCGTACGAACTTCAATGATTGGTCGCGAACTTGAGACGAGTATGGGCTTGTTGGAATGGTTCTTGAGCCAAACCGGCAAGAAGGTGTTTGGGTATTCCCGTGCGATCTTCTCCGGTTTCACAACCCAAGCACTGGCAGAAATCTTGGCGAATATCGTTTCTCATCATCCGGCGCTATCTGGTATGTGGCATGTATCGAGCCAGCCAATCAGCAAGTACGAGTTGTTGATGCTGATCAAGGAGATTTTAGGCGTCAATGTAGAGATAGAACAGCACGACGCCTATGTATGTGACCGGAGTTTGGACTCGGCGCGCTTTCGCGCGGTGACCGGCTTTACTCCCGCCACGTGGAGAGAAATGATTTTGCAATTGCGCGATGATTCGATTCCCTATGAAATAGCGAGGGGCAAATGACTCTAACAGAAAAGCGGGTTCTGGTGACCGGCGGGACTGGTTCTTTGGGCAAGGTCCTGGTGCGCCGGCTATTGAGCGGAGAACTGGGCAAACCCACGAAGATTATCGTCTTCTCTCGTGATGAAGCCAAGCAACATGCCATGCGCATGCAGTATCGCAACCGTGCCGCGGCGACGGACGAGGTCATTTATCACAACTTTGAAGAGTTGCTCGAGTTTCGGATTGGCGATGTCCGGGATTGGCACAGCGTCAGCGCCGTACTCCGTGATGCAGACGTGGTGTTCAATGCGGCGGCGCTCAAGCAAGTTCCCACCTGCGAATACTTTCCCTTCGAGGCGGTTCAGACCAACATCCTGGGACCGGAGAATATTGTGCGCGTCATCCGCGAATTGCGACTGCCTGTCGAGACGGTGATCGGCGTATCCACGGACAAGGCGTGCAAGCCAGTCAACGTGATGGGAATGACCAAGGCGATTCAAGAGCGCGTTTTCATCCAGGGCAACCTGAGTTGCCCGAACACGCGCTTTATCTGTGTTCGTTACGGGAATGTTCTAGCGTCGCGCGGCTCGGTCATTCCGCTCTTTCACGACCAGATTCGGCACGGGGGGCCGGTTACAATCACCACCCCGGAGATGACCCGGTTCCTGTTGAGTTTGGACACTGCCGTTGACACCGTCTTCGCCGCGTTTCGGGAGGCACGCCGCGGTGAGACGTATATCCCGCGCGTGCCGTCGGCGCGAGTTACGGATATCGCCGCTGTGCTGATGGGTAATCGGAACATCAAGACAACTGTCATTGGTATTCGACCTGGTGAAAAAGTGCATGAGTTACTGGTTTCCGAGGAGGAGTGTCACCGCACCATCGAGCGCGGCGGCTATTACGTCATTCTGCCTATCTTGCCGGAATTGCGGGGAGATGGGGAAATCGCCAGTCGGCTGAAGGAGGAGTACTCTTCCGCTCATAATGTGATGGACGTCCGCGCTCTCGCCGCGCTTATCCAGAAAAACCGGCTGTTGATAGAGGATGCGCCGGACTGGCAGGAATAAGCATGGCGATTAAAGTCATGACCGTACTCGGTACACGTCCGGAGATCATTCGGCTCAGCCGCGTGATCGAAAAGTTGGACCGGCTCTGCGATCACAAACTAGTCCACACCGGGCAGAACTATGAGGACACTCTCAGTTCGATCTTCTTTCGCGAATTGCGCGTGCGCCAACCGGACTATTACCTGGGAGTGCGCGGCGACACATTCGGGCAACAGGCGGCGCAGATTCTTGCCAAAGCAGACGAGGTGCTGCGCGCTGAACATCCCGATGCGGTGCTTGTCCTCGGCGATACCAATAGCGGATTGTCCAGCATCGTGGCGAAGCGAATGGGTATCCCAGTCTTCCATATGGAGGCAGGCAACCGATGCTATGATGACCGTGTGCCCGAAGAGGTGAATCGCCGTATTATTGATCATTGCAGTACCATTCTAATGCCCTACACTAGGCGCAGCAAAGAGAACCTCGTCCGTGAATGGATTCCCTCAAACCGTGTTTACGTAACCGGCAATCCGATCTATGAGGTTATGCAGTACTATGACGAGGAGATACATGCTTCGCCGGTTCTTGCGCAGTTGGATGTTGAACCGGGTAGATACTTTTTGATCACATTGCACCGGGCGGAAAACGTAGATGTCGAAACGAGACTCGCCCAGTTTGCGCGTGCCTTCGATTTGCTGCAGAAAAAATACGATTGCCCGATCGTTTGCAGTCTTCATCCGCATACCAGAAGCAAGATGCAGGAGTACGGCATCGGTGTCAGTAACCCACGCGTCCAGTTCCTCGCCCCACTGGGCTTTTTCGATTTCGTTGCATTGGAACGTTCTGCCTGGTGTGTCTTGAGCGACAGCGGAACAGTTCAAGAAGAATGCTGTATTCTCCGCACGCCGAGCGTAACCCTTCGCGATGTCACCGAACGCCCGGAGACAATTGAGAGCGGCAGTAATATGCTATCTGGCGCTGATCCCGACTTGATCTTGCGCTGCGTTGAAACGGTGCTGTCGCAGAGGAATCAATGGCAGCCACCGGAAGAATATCTCGAACCGGATGTCTCGAGCAAGGTTGTGAAGATTGTGCTGGGTTACTCACCAGTGCTTTGAATAGAAAGACCCGGCTAACTCATGCTCCCTCCCCTTCGCCTCTCCGAACGCAAGACCCTTTTAGTGATCATTGATCTCGTTCTCGTGAACGCGACAACGGTCATCGCGCTCTGGATTCACGCCACGCGCAACAATATCCGCTTCAACCGTGCCTTTGTGTTGGACAATGTCGAATGGTTTCTTTTGCTCTCTTCACTATGGCTTTTCTCCGCGTTTCTAAACGGCTTGTATGATCCCAACAAGATCGCTGACTTGGCCGTGGTTGCTCCAGCGCTTCTTCGTACGATCGCTTTGATCGTCGTTGCCTACCTGGTAATTTACTTTTTCTTCGCTACTCCAGGTTCATTGCCCCGTGGAATCGTTGGCTATCAGGGCATTTCTAGTTTCCTCCTCATTGGCGTGTGGCGTACACTCTCCGTCATGTTACTCCAGCATCCCGACTTTGCGCGCAAAGTGATCATCGTCGGCGCAGGGTGGGCGGGGCAGACCATCGCCCAGGTCATCCACCAACATGCTGGCTCGGCGTATCAGATCGTCGGTTTCATTGACGACGATCCTGCTACGCAGGTTAGCATAATAGCCATAGATCATTCGATCAGATTCCCCGTACTGGGGACTCGAAAGGAAATACGGCAACTGGTCCAAAGCCACCAAGTGTCCGAGGTGGTCTTGGCGATCACGCATGATCTGCCCGGTGAGATGGTGCAGGCGCTGTTAGATTGTCAGTCCCTGGGCGTTCAGGTAACGCTCATGCCCATCCTCTACGAGCAGATCACGGGAAGGGTGCCGATTCAGCACATCGGGGATAACTGGAACGTTGCCTTGCCGCTTGACCATGCGGGAACAGGTGGGCTATACCTCCTTCTCAAGCGTGCGCTGGACATTCTGGGCGCGCTCATCGGCTTGGCTCTGTACGCGCCGCTCTTCCCGTTCCTTACGCTGGCGATCTACGTGGATTCGCCGGGACCAATTTTCTATCGTCAAGAACGCGTGGGGAAAGGCGGCAAAATCTTTCGTTTGATCAAACTCCGAACGATGGTACTGGATGCAGAGAAGCAAGGCACCGCATTTACCACGGACGGCGATCCACGGATGACGCGGGTGGGAAGATTTCTGCGCAAGACGCGCCTCGACGAGTTTCCCCAGTTGATCAACATACTCCTTGGGGACATGAGTGCCGTCGGTCCGAGAGCGTTGAGTGTGCAAGACTTGCAAAGGTTGGAAAATCAGATACCTTTCCACCGTATGCGACATGCAATTCGACCGGGGATGGCAGGATGGGCACAGGTGAATTATGGGCACCCAACGTCGGTGGAAGAGGCGCGGATCCGGCTCGAATACGATCTGTATTACATCAAGCACCAGTCGCTGTGGCTCGACTTGCTCACCCTGCTGCGGATGATGGGGCGTATGTTGACGCTGAGGGGGCGTTAGTCGCGTGGTCATATGGTCGAACGGCGGCGTGGTCCTAAATTCGCAATTCGCAATTCGTAATTCGCAATTCGCCACTCGCCACTCGCATTTCGCACAAGGAGTCGTCCGAATGTCCTTTGATTTTTGGAAGAGAATGCCTCCAAGTTGGGTCCTCTTCCTTTTTTTCTTTTCCATCTACGCGTTCACGATGTCGGGAACGATCCAATACGGCGACGAGATCGAAAAGTATCGCGTCGCGCAGAGTCTGGTCGAACGGCAGGAATTTTCATTCCGCCCGACCGCGATGCGGAATCAGATCGGCATTGGCGGCAGGACGTATTCAATCTACGAATTGGGGCAGACAGTCGTAGAAGCGCCGCTGTACGCGCTCGGGCTGTTGATCCATTCTCTCTTTCCAACCCCAGATGTAAACTGGATGACGATGCTTTTTGTGGGATTCCTGAACCCACTGCTCACCGCGCTGACCTGTGTCGTCTTGTTCAGGACTTGTGCGAGCTTGGGTTTTCAGCAACGTACCGCGCTCATTCTCGCCGTCGTGTTTGGATTGGGGACCATCGCCTTGCCCTATTCCAGGAGCTTCACGCGGGAACCACTCTTGGGGCTTTTCATCCTGCTGACCTTCTATGCTGTCCATGCTTTTTCTAAGAGCAACAACCCGCGCTGGCTGATTGTCGCAGGCGCGTCGGCCGGGTATCTGGTGTTCTCTAAATTCATCCAAGCGGCTGTCGTCCCATTTTTTGTCCTCTACATCTTGACCGCGATTTTCCTGGCGCAAAAACGTAGAGGAGCAGACACGCGGAGTATCGTCCTCGCAATCGCCAAAGGGTTGGCTCTCTTCAGTCTTCCGGTTCTACTCTTCATGGGGTTGCAGAGCATTTACGCTCTGACACGCTTCGGCACCCTTTACGGCGGAATCGCTGGGACAAGAGGTAATCCTTTCATCGCGATTTTCTCGCTCCTCTCAATTAGTCGTCCCGATCAAGTTGCGGGGCAGATATTCCTTTCGCCGGAGAAAAGCATATTTCTATATTCTCCCCCAGCCCTTTTGTTTCTAGTCGGCTGGTTCCGGTGGTTGCGCCTCAAGCCAATGGAAGCCGGGCTCTGCGCGGTGCTAGTCCTGATTGCCATTGTTACAGTGTTACTCCGTTCTGACGGCGATGGTGGGAGTTGGTGGGGACTCCGTTACTTGGTGCAGATCACTCCCTTGTTAATCATACCGATTGGTGCTTTGCTGGAATTGCCAAGCCGGACCGCCAGAGGATTTTGGACGGGGATGCTGGTCTTGCTTTCGGGCATCGGACTCTTCGTTAGCGCAATTGGCGCGTTGACCAGTGACCGCGACTATTTGGACATTATGGGAGGGATAGGTACGCACCTGAATGGTCAAATAGACTTTTTACGTCACGGTGCGCTCGACTCGCTGGTTCTCAGTCTCTCGCCGGCCGGCTTTCCTCTTCAGATCAACTCTTACGGCGTCGTGCTACTAACAGTGATTGTTGTGTTGGGTGCGTGGATCGTTGCACAATTGCGTTCGAGCGATGCTCCGCCGCCCACATCGCCCGGGCATGGGGTCGCGCTGCTCGTCCTCGTGTTGGCAATCGAATTTGCCGCTTTGATCACCTGGATCGTCGCGCCGTACTCCCAAGTGCTCGCTGCCAAGGGCGATACGAAATTCGTCTCGGGAAATCTTTTTCTTGCCGATAGCAGAAAATGCGAGGCGACCGCGATGTACCTGATGGCGATTGAGCGCGGAACCCAGTATCAGCGCGACGCGCTCGCGCGGCTGGACGAACTGTTGCCGCTCGCGCGCGGTACGCCGGTCTCTGCCGATGAGTTGATGGCAAACGTTGAAACGGAGCGCGGCGCTCTCGTCAGCATTGACGAGCGCGCGAGTACTGAAAGTATTTTCAATATTTCCGGCGATGGCGCGCTGAGATTCAGCGCGGCGTTGGGTCAGGACGCGTCTGCCTCAGCCACGACGGACCCGATGCCCGCGCTCCCCAACACGACGTATGAAATATCCGGCTGGATGAAGACAGAGAACGTCTATGGCAGCAATTATGGCGTCGTGGAGTTTCGTGAGGACAATGGGCGCTGGGGCATGACGCGTGGAACTGATTTATTCGCGCTGGATGAGACTAACGGCTGGCGACCGTTTCGCAAAACCATTACCACGCTTCCAACCACACAGAGAATTTTCCTCGCGGCGGGGCTGTGGAAAACGTACGGCACGGTTTGGGTAGACAAACTGCAGATCGCGCAGATCTCTCCTGATAATCCTCCCTCGGCAGTCCCGCAGACGTGCCCTTAGCAATACAGAAACGCGACCCAAATGCTCGGGTCGCGTTTCTGTTTCGGCTGTCCGTGTCGGTTACTCCACCGGCGTTTTGGGAATCCGATATTTGCACGCCGCCGCGCCCAGATTCATACATTCGGTTTCGTGCACGCTGAATTGCTTTTCGGTCAGCCACTTCATCGCTTCGGTCAGCGCGCCGACGGTAACGTGACAACACGGCGCGGCATGGGTAGGGCGGTACATGCAAATGCAATGATCCACGATGAACCAAAAATTCTCGTCGTCCTCGTCCATCCGCGTCGGCTGATTGATGGACTTGTTCGCCGCCCCGACCATTTGATCCAAAAGCAGTTTCATTTTCGCGGTTTGCGGCAGGGGCATCGCTTTGA
>Ga0247727_10004542_pt1 | contig 29315 bp, 34 predicted proteins | sample WisWelCaveWW1625_FD_202498 | JGI IMG/M metagenome (GOLD analysis project Ga0247727, IMG submission 202498) | Biofilm microbial communities from Wishing Well Cave, Virginia, United States - WW16-25 | ecosystem: Environmental > Aquatic > Deep subsurface > Groundwater > Cave microbial mat | place...
ACAACTACCTGCGAATGCTGTGGGGCAAGAAAATCCTCGAATGGAGCTGCTCGCCACGGGAAGCGCTGGAGATCATGATCGAACTCAACAACAAATATGCGCTGGATGGCCGCAATCCCAATTCGTATTCCGGGATTTTCTGGGTGCTCGGTCGCTACGATCGCCCGTGGGGACCGGAGCGCCCGATTTTCGGAACGGTACGCTACATGAGTTCTGAAAACACCGCGCGTAAAGTCAAGGTGAAAAACTATATGACTCGATACAAATATGAGCCGCCAAGCCTATAAGTTGTCGTTTCGGGTGAGCGTAGCGAGCCGAGAAACCTGATGGAGGGTGACGTTATTTTTTGCAACATCAAATCCGGTACACGATTCGATGCCTGAACTAACGTACCGCACTCGCATCGCTGCCGCCGCCGAAGACGTTTTCGCCTGGCACGCTCGGCCCGGTGCGTTCGAACGATTGACGCCGCCATGGGAAAGAGCTGAAGTAGTGGAACGAACTAGCGGCATCCAAAATGGCGATCGCGTGGTGGTGAAAACCGGCGTTGGACCTTTCATTGTTCGTTGGGTTGCCGAGCACTTTGATTACATCGAAGGCCGGCAATTTCGAGATCGCCAGATTCACGGCCCGTTTTCAAAATGGGTTCACACCCACCGCTTCGAGCCAACTGGTCCCGACGCCAGTTTTCTCGAAGATTGCATCGAGTTTGCTTTGCCGTTTGGCGCGATTGGTAATTTTTTGGGAAAGAACTTTACTCTCAGAAAACTAAATCGTATGTTTGCCTATCGTCATCGAACCACCGCTCACGATCTCGCCACTCACAATTTCTATAAAGGAGGAAGGGCCATGAACATTTTGGTAACCGGCGCCAACGGGCTGATTGGTTCAGCGCTCGTGCCATTTTTGACCACCGGCGGGCATGACGTTCGGCGTCTTGTTCGAGGGCGCGCGAGTTTGAATAATAATGAGTATTTCTGGGATCCGTATTCCGGCAACATCGACAAGGCCTGTCTCGAAGGCGTCGACGTACTGGTGCATCTCAGCGGCGAGAACATCGCCGGCCGCTGGACCGCCGAAAAGAAAAAGAAGCTGCGCGATAGCCGCGTCATTAGCACCAGGCTATTGAGCCAAACTCTGGCAGGGATGCCGAAGCCACCGAAAGTATTCGTATGCGCTTCGGCGATGGGATACTACGGCCATCGCGGCGACGAAATTTTGCAGGAGGAGAGCGCGCCCGGAAAAGGATTTCTTGCCGACACCGTGCAGGAGTGGGAGAGGCAGGTTGAGCCGGCAATCAAGAAAGGCATTCGCGTGGTGAACCTGCGCACAAGCATAGTTCTCAGCGCCAAAAGCGGCGCGCTAAAAGAGATGCTGCTGCCGTTCAAAATGGGCATTGGCGGCGTGTTTGGCAGCGGCGAACAGTACTGGAGTTGGATTGGGATTGACGATGTCGTCGGGGTAATTTATCACAGCATCCAAACTGGATCGCTTTCCGGGCCGGTGAACGTGGCCTCGCCAAATCCGGTGACGAACCGTGAATTCACAAAGACACTGGGCCGAGTGTTGAGCCGCCCGACGATTTTTTCTGTGCCCGCAGCCGCTGCCCGGCTGGTGCTCGGCGAGATGGCTGAGGAACTGTTGCTTTCCAGCATTCGTGTGGAACCGAAAAATTTGATCGGCACGGGCTATTCTTTTCGTTTTCCGGAATTGGATGGAGCGCTCCGGCACGTGCTGGGCAAATGATTAGACCGATACCATCGCTTCAAGCGATGGTATCGGTAGCACCAAGCATTGGAACAAGATGACAGATTACTATTCCCCATTGATTGAAGGAAATTTCTATCATGTTTTTAACCGAGGAAACAATCGGGAAAATTTATTTTATTCTCTCAGAAACTATACTTATTTCTTGAGAAAATTTGACGAACATCTTTCTGAGTTTCTGGACACGTATGCCTATTGCCTTTTGCCAAATCACTTTCACTTTCTTGTTCGAGTGAAGGAGTGGCGTACCAATTCCATCGCTCAAAGCGATGGAATCGTTGAGGTGTCCGCTCAGATCAGCGAACAGTTCCGCCGCTTCTTCATTGGTTATTCTCAAGCGATTAACAAACAAGAACGACGTAGCGGCAGTTTATTTCAAAAAGAGTTCAAACGGATACATGTTGACTCAGAAAAACATCTAATGTGTCTTGTTTATTACATTCACGCGAATCCCAAAAATCACAGGATAGTAAAGGACTTTCGCGAATACCGCCATAGTTCTTACCGGAAAATCCTAATTGAAACGCCCAGTAAGCTTCTAAAGAAGGAGGTGCTGGGATGGTTTGGTTCCAAGGAGGAATTTATAAGTTTTCACGACGCTATTCAGGATTTGAAAGACATTGAACGATTCATGATTGAGGATTGAATTTATTTGACAAATCTATCGGTTCAAAAGCATGGAGACAATTGTGTTCACATTCCTCAAAATTCTCTTTCTCGCGATTCTGGCAGCAATGCTTTATGTTACCATCACCGCCAGCCTTGACCGCGGCGTATTCGAGGCCGGCGCTGCGCTGTGGCCGGATCCGTGGTTTCGTGCCACGCTGGCGGATGCCTATTTCGGATTCATCACATTCTTTGTGTGGGTCGCCTATAAGGAACGCGGTCTGCTCAGAAAGCTGATTTGGTTTGTATTAATCATGACATTGGGGAACATTGCGATGTCGGTTTATGTCCTAATCCAACTTTTTCGTTTACCTCAAATGCCCCGCTGTGTCACCTGTTGTTGAGAAAAACTCATGAGTTATAAATCGTTCTGGCAAGACCGCCTGTTGACTCCACTGCTGGCGATTTTGAAGCAGGGAATTTCCCCCGACAAAATCGCGCTGAGCATCGCGTTTGGGCTCACGCTCGGTGTCTTCCCGGTACTCGGATCCACGACGTTGCTATGTGCATTCGCCGCCTACGCATTTCGACTTAACCAGCCAGCCATTCAATTGATGACGTTTGTCGTCTATCCTTTGCAGATTATTTTGCTGATCCCGTTTTATCAAGCGGGCGCCTTTCTTTTTAGCGCGCCCATGGCGCCGCTAACGGCTACAAAAGTGATGGGAATGCTCAATGAAGATCTGTGGAGCGCGGTCAAATTTTTATGGAACATCACCTTGCGCGCAATGGTAGCGTGGTGTTTGATTGGGCCGCCAGTAATCTTGCTAGTGTATCACGTTTTGCGGCCCGTCATTCGACGATTGCCGTTCCGCTTTCCGGCCGCAGGTGAAGACGAAATGGGATAAGTTGAAAAATGTTGGAAGAGTTACTGCCGATGGTCCTCGTGGCATGGGTCGCCGCCGCGTTGGTGATGCTGGCGCTGTGGGTAATCCACTTTCGCATTAAAAATGCTGCCATCGTCGATGTCGGTTGGGCCGGCAATTTCACGCTGATTGCGATCACCTGTTTTTTGCTGACGGATGGCTACATCGTTCGCAAACTGCTCATGTTGGGAATGGCGTCGCTGTGGAGCCGTCAAAGTCCTTTTTGAAGCGCTCGGTCTGAATGATGATCATGCACGCAGGGCATTGAGCAGTGCTTCGGCGCTCTCAAATTTTTGTCCACGGCCCTTCTCAATATCCTGCTGAGCCTCACGTTCGCCTTTTTGCCACTCCTCCATCCACCACCAGCGCTGGTCGGAATCAATGAGTCCGACTTTGGCAGCTACTACTGCCTCGGCGTCGGTAAGCCCCTTCGAAGTTTTTAGGTCTCGGTTAATGGCCTCGATTTTGGCTTTGGCGGACTTGAGGAACTGCTGCTCGTGGGCGGTGAGTTTAGGTGCTGTGGCTCTTGCAGCGACCCGTTTGGGAATCATGACACCGCGGCCATTCTCAATATCAAACTCGACCTCGTCACCAACCTCGAGCTTGAGAGCTTCGAATACTTCTCTGGTATAGTAATTTGATGCTTCGGTCCTACTTTCGTGATGGGCATGTAGGGCTCCTTTGAAAATCGGTATTTTATTCTCTTACAAGCTCACGATAAAATAATACAGCATTTTTGGTAATAATGTCAAGAGTTAACAGCCCTTCTCATTTTTCGTGGAAAAGACAATTATCGCGCTTTCGCAACTACCCCGTTATGCGCTTTGATGTACCCACAGCGCAAAATCTCAAAGCCGTTTTGGTAGGCGAACAACCCGAGTTGGCGAGCGTCCATGAGCTCGCGGTAACCGTAGTTCATCAGTTCGCCCATCACCAAATAGAACATTTTGGAGCGCAGCTGCCGGCGCGGCGTGGTCATGATGGCGTAGCCGCCGGGTTTGAGAAAGCGGCGGTGGAAATCGAACACCAGCGGTTTGTAATCTTCCGGGAAATGCTCGATGAGACCGACGCTGAGCACGATGTCAAACTCCGGGCCGTACTTTAAATCGCGGATGTCGCACACCTCGAAATCGATGGCGAAATCTTCTTTGTGATAAACCCGCCAGTGGCCAGTGGCGGGGTCTTTGCCGAGAAACGGATAGGCCTCGGGAAAATGGCCGTAGCGATCGGTGCGGCAGAAGTCATCGTAGTCCACAAGCACGGCATGCCCGCCGGGATACATCGCCAGCAGTTGCATCGCCTCGTAGCCCTCCGCCGCGCCCAAAAAGAGAATCTTTGGTTTACGAACTTCAAGCCCGTCAAAGAGAGTACGCTTGCCGCGCGGATCCCACACGGCATCTTCGACGCGATGAACATAATTCCAGATGCGCAGCCGCAGGAGTTCTTTGAGGGTGTCACCTGCCGCCGGCAGATTCAGATGGCCGACGTGCTCAAAAAATTCCCGCCGCGTCTCACCCTTTTTGTTATCGTCTGACATGAACATCGCGTGGAAATTGCGATTGAAATGCTCCCACTGAATCGGCGCCGGCATCTCCTCGCCGCGTTCTTTCTCCCACGATTTCCGCCGCTTCGAATAATTCTCCACGAGATACGGTTTGCCCAATTCATTCCACGTCAGCCGCGGCCAGTCGGTAGTGGTTTCGTCCACAAACAGATCGGGCGGCCCGGTGCGCAGGTCGGCGCGAAAGGTGGGTAGGATAGTGGTGGTTTCAAGCGCGAAGGATTCTAAGTCCGTATCGTGTGCTGAAGTGGTTAAGTTTTCCATGTTTGTTACCTCGTATTTTCTAGCACCTTGCGAAGGTTTGGAACTTTCGCAAAGGTAGATTGGCACTCACCTCATCAAGATCATCTTTTTAGTTTCCGAGCCGGCGCCGCTGGTGAACTTGTAAACCGTTTGGCCTCCAGTGGCAATACACTTATAAAGTTACCGACTAAAAGCGTCGGCTTCAGCGCGCCGGTAGGAATGCGCCAGGACTGAATAGAAAAAGTACGTAAAAGCCCTTTAGAAAAGCAAGCTAACAAAAATGCAATAATGAGCAGAACCTCATTTTTCCGCGCTGGCTTCGCTCGGACCACATAAGTCTTCGCCATAAAATCATGCAGCGCCGGCTTTTTTTTATTGAACAGAATTAACAAGTGGCCGAGACCTAAAACGAGGAAGTCAAAAGCGTAAACTGCTGCTCGCAAAAAGCTTTTGGCAAGCGGAACCGGCTTGAAAGAATCATCAACAACCATCAACTTGAAAATTTTTTTGCCGGGCGATTGTCTGCCATCAGCATTGAACCACCCGAAGTACAAAATCGTGACTGCTATTGAAGAAAAAAATAATCCAAAGAAGATGAACATCAGAAAAGACGCGGCGGTTATAAAAGCATGTGAAACCAGGGTGAAGAGAATTATAATTAAAGCAACCACGAGCGAAATGATAAAGCCATCGATGACGACGCTCCCAACGCGCACCCAAAATCCGGCAAATTGCCGCACATCTTTTTCTTCCTTCATCGCCACCCCCCCCAGTTTTTTATTAATTTGAAATCGCGTACAGCGCTTTATACGTTCGCATGTAAATCGTGCCGTTGGCAATCGCCAGCGAAGCGGCGGTCTGTTCGTTCATCAAATTCTGCGCGAGAATCTCAAAGTGGCGGCCGGCTTTCACGACCGTCACCGTGCCGTCCATGGCGATGACGTAAACTTTGTCATCGGCGTAAACCGGCGAGGCGCGATGGCGCTTGCCATAGCCGCGTTCCTGGTAAATCTGCTCGCCCGTTTTAGCATCGACACAAATGATCTGGCCGTTCTCGCGGCAGAGATAGACGAGGCCATCGTGGATGAGCGGCGAGGGCACATCGGGCGTGATGTTATCGACCTGCCAGCGCAGATGAGTTTTGTTTTTGGTGATGTTTCCGCTCGCGCCATACGGATTGATCCCCAACACCGGTCCGCCTTTGGCCGATGGCGCCACAATCAATCCCGGTGCCGCGACCGGTGTGGCCACGAAGCGATACAGAGGATTGTACATCACCGAACTTTGCAATCCGCCGCTGCGCCAGATTTCGCTGCCATCTTTGAGGCTGTGGCCGGTGATGTAATCGGCGCCGTGGATGATTAGAAATTCCTGACCGTTGCTGCGATACATGATCGGCGAAGCATAGGAGTGCAGGCTTTCGGAGTACGCGTCGGTTTTGCGCTGGTGGTACCAAATTTCTTCGCCGGTATTTTTGTTCAGCGCCACCACGGATTGGGTGTTGGTGTGCAGCAACAGAAGATAAAGTCGATCGCCATCCAGCAGCGGCGAAGTGGAGATGCCCCAATAGATGTTGAATTTTTTGTAGCGCGTCTGCACGTCGAACTTCCACACTTCGTTGCCTGCGAAATCGAAGCAAGCAAGTTCGCCAGTGCCAAAGAACGCCCATACGTGCTGGCCATCGGTAACCGGCGACGGCGCCGCGGCGTTGCTCTCCCCCTGGCGAATATCGGAATTGCCGGTACCAACGACTTTCTTCCAAAGCAGTTTGCCATCGCTGCTGGCGCAAATCAGCACGAGATTATCGCCATCGGCGGACGTCAGAAAAATGCGGTCGCCCCACACCACTGGTGTCGACGGCGCGGGACCGGGCAGATCGAGCCGCCATTTGACATTTTCGGTGGGACTCCATTTCGCCGGCAAACCAGTCTCGGCGCTGACGCCATTATTTTGCGGACCGCGCCACTGCGGCCAGTCTTCGGCAAAGCTTTCTGCAATCGGATTCGCCCAGTAGAAAACAGCTGAAATAAGAAGCGCTGCTCTAAAACCACGGTGCATGACCATTCTCCCTTTATCTTTTTTGTTCTCTGCTTTGTTCTCTGCCGCCGCCCCTACCTCCCCGATGCCGATGAGAAGACGTTCTCTGGCTGCTGACATAGTCCGCATGTTGCTTGACTTTGCGATATTCGGCGACGCTCAAGTTGAACCACGCGAAGTAAGAGCCGTATGTGAGCAAGGCAAGCCCGACGGCGCCCACAATCCACAGAAGGGACTTGTTCTCAACCGCCGGCGACTGAATGGCCATAAACAAATTGAAGCCCACGAAAATGAGCGCCGAATTGAGCGCCCAGCCTCTCGAAATTCGCATCCGGCTTCTGCTGTATTCGAGCAGGTCTCCCAAGCGTTCCGAACCCGTATAAACCAGTCTTCGCGAGCGATAGTAGTCATTGATATTTTGGAACCATTTGTTGCGCAGCGTATTGCTCCACAATTTTTCAAACCAGGAGTCGGCGACCCGATCTACGACAATGCCAAAAACATAAATCAAAGACAGGGTGGGAATCAAAAAAGTGAATGAAAAAAGTTTTTCGAAAGACGGCGCCCAGCCGACGCCCAAAAAGCTGAGGGCGAACAGGGCAACCCATACGCTCGCGCCGAGACCGATGACGATTAATTCAACAAACAGGTTAGTGGTATTCATATTTGTTCCTTACATTTAGTTAGAAAGCAGTCCCGCATTTCATGCGGATTTTCCCGCGTAAAACGCGGGCTACCAAAACAGCGTTTATCTTAACAAATTCGAGTCCTCCTAAAATTTTTTCAACAGTGAAATTTGGCCGGCATGATAGAGGTCGTGTTGAACGAGGCCGTGAACCGTGATGTATTTGGGGATGTCCTGGCCCGGGGATTTCGTTTCAAGCTGGGTGTCGCTCATTTTCGAGAGGGTATGAACCAGGGAGTCGTGCGCTTGCTGCAGCTCTGCCATGGTTTGCTGCCAGGCCGCAGCGCTGAGGCCTTGAACCGGCGGCCAATCTTGCTCCGACGTCGCAGAGACGATTTCGCCGCGCAACCGTCTTTCAACAATACTTTTCCAACTGGCAATGTGCAGCACGATTTCCCAGATGGTGTGGGCATTAGGGATCGAGCGGGCGGCTGCCAGTGCGGCGGAAACATCCGAGAGGATTTCCATCAACGCCGGACCGTGCCAGGCGTTTTTCCAAAATGCGCGATTAAGTTGCTCGATGATGCGTTCGATTTCCAGAGTCACCCTCCTTTTGAGATGTATAGAATTAAGAACAATGTACAAATTCCCAGAAAGGATGTCAACGAAAGAGAAAAGCCTGTCTAACAAAAAAACCTGTCTCGGTTTGCCGGGACAGGCTTTGCTTGCGAAGGAAGGCAGGGAACGGTCACGACCGTTCCCTATATTTATTCGCAATGAAAATCAGGCTGCTACGCTTGCACTCAATAAATAGTTGAGAGTTTCGGCAATCTCATGTTTTGGACGCACGCCGATGAGTCGCGCCGCCTCCTTGCCATCTTTGAATATTATCAAAGCCGGAATGCTGCGAATGCCTAACTTCATCGCGATGTTTGATTGTCATCGACATTCAATTTGCCAACCTTGATTTTGCCATCGAATTCATTTGCAAGTTCTTTCACCGCCGGGGCGATCATGTGACACGGCCCGCACCACTCGGCCCAGAAATCCACCAGCACCGGCGCGGTCGCATTCAAAACTTCAGCCTCGAAATTCGCATCAGTAAATTGCATGACTTTTTCCATAACAATAACTCCTTAATGTTGTGCATTTCTCAAAACCACCGGCAACCTAAATTTATTTCAACTTTGGCCGCTCGCCAAGGTTAGATGCACAACAGAGGAAAAAGATACATTTGAAGATGAAACACATTTTGAAAATGTGTCTCATCTAAAGTTCCTTACGCCCGGTAATAATCGCCCCGCCAATTTTTGATGGCTTTTTTGATTGCGCCTTCGCTGAGGTTTTCCACCACGGCGCGTTTCTCCAATTCGAGAAATTCTCCATCGGAGGCGAAGCGCAGGCCGATGATCTGTCGCACGGTGAGTTTCGGATCGAGCAGTTTGCTATTCATCACAAAATGGCGCAGGTTCTCCTCAGCGCGAATGGCGCGATCCTGCGCCTTGAGTGCAAAAGCCCGAGCATAATAGTGCACCCACACTAACGAAAATGCCAGCACCACGATGAGTGACGCGCTGTAAACACCGGCGCCGCTGCTGAAGGATTTGTAGAGATTAACCAGCGAGCCGATAAACGAAGCGTAAATCAAAAGCGATGACACGAAATGGTACATGGGTACCCAGCGCTGGTGGTTAGAAAAGTTTTGTTGGTTCATGAATTTCCCTCCTTAAGGGTTTATGATTGAGGTTGTAACTTGCAGACAGAATACTGGATTGATGGATTGATGGAGTACTAGCAGGATGCTGAAAAACTCTCAATCCTATCGCAAACTTCATGGTTCGACTTCGCTCACCATGAAAAACAGGCTCAACACTTCACCCCGAGCGAAGTCGAGGGGTGCATTATGAGTTTTTCAGCATCCTGCTAGAGTAGTGAAGTGTTGGCTAGCTTACTCATTGTTCCATCAATCAGCGATCCGTTTTATACGTTTACTAACCTTTGAAGGTTTAGTAAACGTCCGGGTACGTGCCCGGAATCAATAACGGCACGGCTTGTCCGGGATTCTCATTTATGATCCGGATAAACTGCAGAACGGGATCGTCTTCGATTTTTGTCGAGACTGGTGAAACCCGATCGCGCAGATTAAACCATCCTTTGTTGCGCGGAATTTCGATGATCTCAAAGTCAGCGCTCGCCGCCAATCCGGCGGCTTTTTGCGCGATGGCGATGGCCGTCAGCAATCCGCCGATCTCATCCACTAAGCCAAGCTCTTTGCCGCGCTCGCCGGAATAGACGTGGCCTTCGGCGATCGCGCGAACTTTTTCCTCCGGCAATCCTCTCCCCGCCGCGACCTTCTGCACAAAAATATCATAATACTTTTTGATGCTGCGTTCCGCGAGCGCTCGTTCCTCTTCATTTAAATTGCGCGCCGGCACTTGCAGATTGATGAAAGGCAGCGTGACGCCGCGCCCGAGGTCCGCGTGCTCGCCGCGCTTGACAAGATCGGAAGTCATGCCCAACCTTTCACTGAAGCCCTTGTCGTACAGCCAGCCGCCGATCACGCCAATGGAACCGGTGACGCTGTTAGCGCCGGCAACAATGGTGTCCGCGTACATGGAAATCCAGTAGCCGCCGGAGCCGGCCACCTGACCCTGCGAGACGATCACCGGTTTGCGGTCACGGCATTTTTTGATGGCCTCGGCCACGACATCGCTCGCCAAAGCGTCGCCGCCGGGCGAGTCCACGCGGAAGACCACCGCTTTCACCGAGTTATTTTTCGCCAGTCCAAGGAATACACGTTCCAACCAGCGCGCTCGAATGCCTTCATCCATCGCGCAAATTCCAAGGCCATAGACTACGGCGATTTTCGGCGGCTCGCCCCAGTTTTGCGGTTGAAGTGCATTGGCCAAAAGTCGCCGCGGCGGCAGACTATTTTTCGCGTCCGTCATCTCAATGATAATTTCGTCGAGTTGCGACCAGCGCGCCAGCTTGTCCACCAATCCCAATTCCAAGGCCTTATTGGGCATGATGAAGCCTTCGTCATCGATAATTTGATCGAATTTTTCGGCGCTGAAGTTGCGCGCGGTACAAACGTCAGAGCGAGTCAGCTCGTAAACATCGTCCACGAAATCCTGGAGTTGCTCGCGATCGGCGTCAGACATCGACTCGCGGCTGAGGGTTTCGGCGGCGGATTTGTATTTGAAGTAGCGCCACTCGTCGAAACCGAGGCCTAATTTTTCAAGCGTGCCCTTGAAATAAGTTTTGCCCAGCGCGTAACCCTGCATCCATAGCGAGCCTAGCGGATCGAGCACGATTTTGTCGGCCACGCTGGCGAGATGATACGTGGTCATATTCACACTGTCGAGAAAGATCGCTACTTTTTTGCCGGCGTGCTGCGCCGCTTTCAACGCCTCGCGAATTTCCCAGGCGTGCTCGGGGCGAACGCTCATCGCGGAAAGATTGAGCGCCACGGCCGCCACGCGCGGATCGGCGGCAGCGGCCTCGATATTGGTGAGGATGTCCAGCAATTGTAAAGCGCCATCGTCAAACAAAACATATTTGAGGTGATCGACCTCTCCCTTCAAATTCAACGGCACGTAGCTACCGCCTTTGCCAAATTTTGTTTGGACGAAGCTCGGTTTCATGCCACCGACCCGCAGCGCGTAGGTTTGAAATTCGTGATGGGCATCATCATCAAAATGGGATTGCGACGCAACGCCGCTCGATCCAAAATTGATCGCCAGTCCCAGCGTGAAAGCATCGGACTTGAAATATCTACCAATCAAATTAATTCCGGTGAGCACCTGCAGCGCCGCGCCAGCGCTCCAATCCACATCTTTGAGTTTGACGCCGTTTTGGAGGGCAGCATCGGCGAAAATAGTAAATTTAGGTGAACCCAATGGACGGATGCTGATTTCCCCGACACCCTCGCGGCTGCCGCTTTCTAATGAAAAATTGCCGGTGAGTCCCAGAGACAAAATCGGCGATGGCCGCAAAATCGTTCCGAAAGCCAGCAGCTTCTCTCGGGTTAACGCATCGAAGCGGCCCGCAGACCAACCGTACGCCAGCCCGAAAGCTGCGGCGCGCGATCCCCAGCCGGTGGTGAGACGGAAGTCAGTGACCCCGATGCCGCCGAATTTCTGGCGCTGCATCGAAAAGCCAAAATGTTTGACGCCGGAAAAAAATCCCCAATCGTTCAGAGATGCGAAGTCCGATCCGTCGGTGGACCACAGAAACCGGAATTCCGGGTCCGGCAGCAACGCGATGTTGGCGGGGTTGGCGAAACCCAGCAGCCCATCTTCGAATGTAGCCGGCGACGCGAAGAGAAATCGGGTGCGAGTGTAGTAGTCCGGAAGGGGTTGGGCGCTGACGAGGCCTGTTATACAAAACAACATCATGCATGAGAATATTCGGTTCATTACTGACTCCGTTTTTGTGATTGGTGTCATTGCGAGACTCGCGTTGTGCAGCGAGCCGAAGCAATCTCACGCAAAATTAGTCGGTCGTCAAAAACGACACACTCAAATCTTTCCAATTTGGATTTTGACTTTCGATCAAAGCGATTTTCCTTACACGCGATCCAGTTTTAAATCTGCTTCTCTCTTTTTAGGGCGCTTTCGATGTCTGTGCAATGTTCGAAATAAACCAATTTTTCAACGTTGTATTTCGATGTGAATCCTTTTACAAGTTTACTTTTGTGTGAATACACTCTTTTGTTCAAGTCGTTCGTAACGCCAGTATAAAGGACAGTATTATTCTTAGTGGTCATAATGTAAACGAAGTAATTGTGCGGTCTGTCCTGCACGTGTATTCTCCACTATCTCTTCGCTTAAGATTCGGTGCTTTGAGTATGGGACTGCTTCGGCAAAAAGCGCCTCGCAGCGACAGGATCACTCGCTGATAAGTTTATTTCACCCCCAACACATCCAACACAAACGCATACTCGAACGCCGTTTCTTTGAGCGCGTCGTAGCGGCCGGACGCGCCGCCGTGTCCCGCGCCCATGTTCGTTTTCAGCAGCAAGCGGTTGTTATCGGTTTTCGTGGCGCGCAGTTTGGCGGTCCATTTGGCTGGCTCCCAGTACTGCACGCGCGGGTCGTTCAGGCCGGCTGTGATCAGCAAGTTGGGATACGTCTTTGCCTCGACGTTGTCGTAAGGCGAGTACGACAGCATGTAGTCGAAATACTCTTTGTTTTTGGGATTACCCCATTCTTCGAATTCCGTCACCGTCAGCGGAATCGATTCATCCAACATCGTGTTGATGACATCCACGAACGGCACGTGGGCGACGACGGTCTTGAATAAGTCCGGGCGCATGTTGGTGACCGCGCCCATCAACAAGCCGCCGGCGCTGCCGCCCATGGCGACCAGCCGATCCGCCGACGTGTATTTTTCTGCAATCAAGTGCTCGGCGCAGGCGATGAAATCGGTGAAGGTATTTTTCTTTTTGAGGAGCTTGCCGTCATCGTACCACGGCCGCCCCATGTCGCCGCCGCCGCGAATGTGCGCGATGGCATACACAAATCCGCGATCGATCAGACTCAACCGGTTCGATTTGAAGTCGGCATCACGACTCGTGCCGTACGATCCGTAAGCGTAGAGATAGAGCGGGTGGCTGGCGTCTTTGGCCAATCCCTTTTTGTATACTAACGAAATCGGCACAAGTACGCCATCCGCGGCTTTGGCAAAAATGCGCTCAGATTGATACTGCGCCGGATTGAAGCCGCCCAACACTTCGGTCTGCTTTTTCAAATCGCGCGTGCGGGTGTTCATATCGTAATCAAAAACGGACTCTGGCGTCACCAGCGAGGTGTAGCCAAAGCGCAACGTTTCTGTTTTGAACTCGGGATTTTCCCGAACTCGAATCGCGTATGCCGGCTCGTCGAACGTGACGTAATACATCTGTTGATTCTTCAAATCGGTGATGCGGATTTTGCGGAGACCGTTCTCGCGTTCATAAACCACGAGATGGGTTTCAAACGCGTGAATCGCATCAATCTTGACGCTTTCGCGGTGGGGAATGACGTCCCGCCAATTCTTTTTCGATGGATTGCTCACTGGGGCCGCCACAACTTTGAAATTGACCGCCCCGTCATTCGTCGTGATGAAGAACTGCTCGCCATGGTGCTGCACCGCGTACTCCATTTGATGCTGACGGGTATGAACGACTGTGAATTTTTCCTGCGGCCGATTGGCATCGAGGTACCACACCTCGGTGGTGCTGGTGCTTTCGAGTTCTAAAAACAGATACGCTTGGCTGCGGCTTTTGTCGATGCCGAGAAAATACATTTCATCGGGTTCGTGGTAAATCAAAACATCTTGTTCCGGTGGTGTGCCGAGCGTATGTCGAAAAACTTTGTAGGGCCGGCGAGCGTCATCGACTGTGTTATAAAAAAACGTTTGATTGTCATTAGCCCATTCGAGCGAGTATTCATTGTTGGGAATCACATCGGGAAGCATCTCGCCAGTGACTAAATTTTTGACGAGAATGGTGTAGCGTTCTGCGCCGGTGGTGTCCACCGAAAACGCCAGCAGCTCGTGATTGGGGCTGATTTTGAACACGCCGACTTTGAAATACTCTCTTCCCACCGCGAGTTGGTTTTCATCCAAAATGATTTCTTCGGACGCGTCAAAGTCGCCGCGTTTGCGGCAGCAGATCGGATACTGCTTGCCCTGCTCGGTGCGCTGGTAATAAAAATAGTCGCCGAGCTTTTCGGGAACATCGAGATCGGTTTCTTTGATGCGCGACACCATTTCGGCGTACAATTTTTCCTGCAAGGATTTGGTGTGCTTCATCACGGCATCGCTGTATCGGTTTTCGGCTTCGAGATAAGTGATGACTTCGAGATTGTCCCGCTCGCGCAGCCAGAAGTAATTGTCGATGCGGGTGACGCCGTGCAGGCTGACGTCTTTGGGGATGACTTTCGTGACCGGCGGCTCGACCTTTTGCGAACAGTTGGAAAGAAATAACAGCAGAGAGAGGTTCAGAAGGAAGAGAAGGCGAAATCGGGATCGCATCATAAATTTCCTTTCAAAATCCAATTGAAAAGTTTGCTGGAATTGAGCGCCTCGAATATACACAAACAAAATTCATCCAGCAAGTGGTTAATACAGGTCCGTAGCTAATCCTCTGTTATAATATAAGGAATTGGGAAATAGGTCAACACCAAAAAAACTCCTTGACTCCATAGGCCGGCTAAACTATTTTGATTCCAACAAAAGCCCGCCTACTGGCAAACGTATGCTATTAAGCCGAATAGAAAAGAACAATCCCGTGCTAGTAGCCGTTCAGCGCCGTTTCGAGGCGCAACAATTTTTGAAGATGGGGGGACGAATGTCGGGCGGCGCGGCGCTGGAGGTCGGATGTGGAAGAGGGGTTGGTGCTGAAATCATTTTAGACCTGTTCGGCGCACACGGCGTGGACGCTTTCGATCTCGATCCGAGATGGTAAAATTGGCCGAAACGCGGCTGGCAGGGGCGCTCAGACTTTGGACCGGAGATGTAACGAGAATCCCTTCCCCGGACAACAGCTACGACGCCGTATTCGACTTTGGCATTCTACATCACGTGCCCAATTGGGAAGACGGCCATAGGAAATCCAATGGGCGCTCGACCTCACGCAGCAGGAACCGGAACGCCGGTTTCTCGAACGGCGGCTGAGGGCGTTGGTGGGCTGAAAAGTAAAGGCTAACAGGATTCGCAAGTAGTTCATCTCAGTTTGCAACAGGAAACGCAGCGAAGAATTAAAGCATGATGCGTGCGCCGAACATTGACAATTGTGGTGCGTCCACTATGCATTAGTGGGATGATGAATACCGTGGCGTGAATGCCCCTTCAATTCGAAATTTTTAGAACCAAAAACAAGAAAAGTCACCTAAGTGGGCGGGTCATATTCAGTTCTTTGTAATTGCTCTCTAACCTCAAACCAGGGAGGCACAAACATGACACGTTTACTTTCTTTCTTTGTCGTCGTTCTGCTTGGAGCACAAGGCCTCCAGGCGCAGTGGATTCAAACATTTGATGGCGACTCCAGGTCCGGGCTTGTTAATGCTTTTGCAGTGAAGGACTCGAATCTCTTCGCCGGAACTGGCGGCGGCGTGCTTCGTTCCACCAACAACGGCACAAGCTGGACCGCCGTCAATAGCGGCTTGACGAACCCCTTTGTCAATTTTCTCGCCGTGAAGTTGCACGACGCGTATCTCTTCGCGGGAACTGTCGGCGGCGTGTGGCGTCGTCCGCTGTCAGAGATGGTTACTGCGATTGAAGATGATTTCAGTCAAATGCCAGTTGGTTTTAAGCTGGAACAAAACTATCCCAATCCTTTTAATCCCTCAACTACAATTCGTTACCATTTACCGAAAACCACCGAGGTCGTGCTCAAGATCTACAATATCTTTGGCCAGGAAGTACGCACGCTGGTCAATGAGCGACAGGCTGCCGGCGTGAACTCGGTGATTTGGGATGGAAAAGACCAGTCAGGCAAGGAAGTGAGTTCAGGCATTTACTTTTATGGCCTTCAAACGGGAGAGTCGATTCTGAGCCGTAAGATGTCTTTTGTGCGGTGATTTTTAATGCTGCCGTCGGGTCCCGGATGAAGCTCGACTTGGAAGGTACTCCGCCGCACATTTTTTTGACCACCTGCTTGCTTTTCAACGTTCGAATTTTTTCTCCGTGGAAATTCTTTTGTCGATTTTAGGCTCCGCCGAACGACTACTTAGTGCCAACAGAAACTTCTACACAGAGCCGGGATGCAGGCGGTTCAGACCGTCCGGAAGCCGGCTCGAAAAACCAAATCAATAAGGAGAGAGAAATATGCGATTCATGGTTTTGGTCAAGCCGACAAGAACTCAGAGGCGGGGGTCATGCCTGACGAAAAGCTGCTCGCAGACATGATGAAGTACAACGAAGAGCTGGTGAAGGCCGGTGTGATGCTTGCGGGCGAAGGACTTCATCCCAGCTCGAAGGGAGCGCGTGTTAAGTTCTCGGGAGATAAGCGCATCGTCAGCGACGGGCCTTTTGCCGAGACCAAGGAGCCGATCGCCGGCTACTGGCTGTGGCAGTGCAAATCAAAGGAAGAGGCTGTTGAGTGGGTCAAGCGTTGTCCCAATCCCATGCCAGAAACGGAGTCCGAGATTGAAATTCGCCAGGTATTCGAAGCCGATGACTTCGGCGAAGCTTTCACGCCAGAACTGCGCGAGCAAGAAGAACGCCTACGCGCGCAAGCTGCCGCGAAGAAATAAGCGAGCCGCGGACTACCGATTCCATCGCTTGAAGCGATGGAATCGTTTCTCGGTCCTTACCATTAAATCAGAAAGGAGAGTTGTCAACATGTTTAAAAAGATCCTCATTGGCCTCGCTGTGCTGATTGTCGGTTTTCTCATTGTCGTTGCAATGCAGCCATCCGAATTTCGCGTCGAGCGGACGGCCACCATCTACGCTCCCGCGCCAGCGGTGTTTGCACAGGTGAACGATTTTCACAAGTGGGGGGCGTGGTCGCCATACGAGAAACGCGATCCGGCGATGAAGAAAAGCTTCGAGGGCGCGCCCGCCGGCACCGGCGCCATCTACAAATGGAGCGGCAACAACGACGTGGGCGAAGGAAGCACGACAATTGTCGAGAGCCTTCCCAACGAGCTGATCCGGATCAAACTCGAGTTCGCCAGACCTTTCGCGGCTACCAACACGGCGGAGTTCACCTTCAAGCCGGAGGGCGATCAAACCGCGGTAAGGTGGAGCTTGACCGGCAAAAACAATTTCATTTCTAAAGCGATTTGCTTGTTCGTGGACATGGACAAAATGGTCGGCGGCGATTTCGATCAGGGCTTGGCTGATTTGAAATCGGTTGCAGAAGCGGCGCCAGGTACGCGAGAGCTGGTTATCACCCGCGAATTTGATGCGCCGCGCGAGCTGGTGTGGAGGGCATGGACAGACCCTGAGGCTATGAAGCGCTGGTGGGGACCGAAAGGCTTCACGGCGCCGGTCTGCACGATAGACCTTCGTGAAGGCGGAAAGTATCTCTATTGCATGCGTTCGCCCGAAGGCCAGGACTACTGGAGCACGGGTGTCTATCACGAAATCGTGGAGCCGGAGCGGATTGTTTGCAGCGACAGCTTTGCGGATGAAAAAGGCAACCCGGTGCCGGCGTCACACTACGGCATGCCCGGAGAGTGGCCGTCGGAAACGCAATGGACGATAACGTTCGAAGTGCGCGGGGTGAAAACATGGATAAACCTGAACCTCGTCGGCATCCCGGCGGGCCAGATGAGTGAATTGGCTCAAGCGGGTTGGAATGAATCGTTTGACAAGCTCGCGGCAAGTTTGAAGTAAGTGTGGATTGCGGCCAAGTGCCGCCAATTAGAACCTTCGATTAAGAACTAAAACAATTGTCAGGAGGCTACGATGCAAAAGATCACCCCATTCTTGTGGTTTGATAACCAGGCCGAGGAAGCGATGAATTTTTACGTATCGATTTTTAAGAATTCCAAGATCATAACCGTTGCTCGTTATGGCGACGCCGGACCCGGGCCAAAGGGATCGGTAATGACCGCAGTATTCGATCTCAATGGGCAACAGTTCATAGCACTAAACGCTGGTCCACGATTCAAATTCACCGAGGCCATTTCGTTTGTCGTGAACTGCGACACACAGGAAGAAGTGGATGAGTTTTGGGAGAAGCTCTCTGAAGGCGGAGAAATACAAATGTGCGGCTGGCTCAAAGATAAGTATGGCTTGTCATGGCAGATCGTTCCCACTATTTTGGGTAAGCTCATGCAAGACAAGGATGCTAAGAAAGCGAATAGAGTCATGAACGCAATGCTTCAAATGAAGAAAATCGACATAAAGACTTTGAAGCAAGCGTATGAGCAAGAATAATTTCTTCCATGCATTCACTTGGGCCATGATATGCAATAAAATGGTCGCTGTATTCAATAAAGGGAGGAAATATGAACGGACATTTCTATTTTGAAATACAAGCCGACGACACGAATCGGGCTTCGCACTTTTACAAAAAAGTCTTCGGTTGGCAATTTGACCGGGCTGATGGGCTGCCCGTTGAATACTGGCGGATCGTGACCGGCGGCACCAGGGGCGGTTTGCTCAAGCGTCCAGCACAGGCTCCTCCGCCTGAATGCGGGACCAACGCATTCGTGTGCTCCATCGAAGTCAAGAACTTTGATGAAACGGCTGAAAAAATAGCCAGCGTCGGCGGGCAAATTGCGTTTCCAAAGTTTGCGATAGCAGGCACGTGCTGGCAAGGATATTTCATCGACACTGAAGGCAATACGTTTGGTATTTTCGAAGTCGATACGTCAGCGCAATAATTGCTGGCTGGTGGCGCGCCGGATTAAACAATCGGTGACAATTTTCAAGTTGAGCGAATAAATATCGAATCCTATGTCAAAAAATAACCAAAGCGCGATCAACGCCGAACAGTTTGTTAAAAAGTTAAAAACCTACCAGTCGCCAGAAGAGCTGAAAAAGTATCGACGTTATTTTGAGTTCGGCGCGGGCACAGGCGACGAATTTATGGGTGTGCGCATGGGGCAGGTTTTCGCGCTTGCCAAAGAGTTTATCGCGATGCCACCGGGCGAAATCGAAAAGCTACTCGAAAGCCCAATTCACGAGGTCCGGGTTGGCGCGGTGAGTATTATGGATTGGCAAGCTCGCAGTAAGAAAACTCCTGGGGAGCACAGAAAAGAGCTGTTCGATCTTTATATAAGGCGTCACGATAGAATTAACAACTGGGATTTGGTTGATCGTAGTTGTATAGATGTCGTTGGCGGCTACCTGTTTGATAAACCGCGCGATATTTTGTACAGGCTTGCGCGCTCAAAAAATACCTGGGAACGCCGCACGGCTATTGTGAGTACGGCGTATTTCATGAGGCACGGCGAGGTAGAAGACGCTTTTAAAATCGCCGAAATGCTGCTTGACGACCAAGAAGATTTGATTCATAAGGCCACGGGATGGATGCTGCGTTTTGCCGGCGACAAAGATCGCCAAAGACTGTTAAACTTTTTGGATCAATGTGCCGCCATCATGCCGCGCACTCTTTTGCGCTACGCAATTGAACACTTTGATAAAAAAGAGCGGGATCACTATTTGAACACCGTCTATTCGGCGCCGGGGAAACGGCGGGTTTCTCAAGAAAAATAAAAAGCGGGAGCGTCAAAAATGAAGAATAAGAATATATTCCAAAAAGTAGATGATTACATTGCCAGCCAGCCCCTTGCTGTCAGGGAGATGCTGGAGCGGATTCGCGGCATCATTCGCTCGGTCGTCCCCGATGCCGAAGAGGTTATCAGCTACCAAATTGCATGCTACAAATATCACGGAATGTTGGTCGGCTTTGGTGTTCACAAGATCGGTTGCAGCTTTTACACCATGAACCCCGAAATAATGGGTTCCTTTTCCAACGAACTCAAAGAATTCAAATACTCTGGCGCAACCATTCACTTCAATCTGCAACAAAGCTTGCCGGTCGCATTGATTGAAGGAATAATCAAACAGCGGATGCACGAGAATGAAGAAGTGGCTCTATTAAAAAAGCAGTCAAAGCTCAAAAAGTCAGCGAAAAAAAGCGTAAACTAATTGAACGTAGGCAAACCGGCGCTACGCTTTCGGCCAAAAAAATGACTGCGCAGTATAAAACCTATGGGGCGGTTCAGAATATTCTACGAGGGAGAAACGATGAGAACTAACCAAAGAACACCAAAAAATATAAATGAATATATTGCGGGCTTCCCACATGAGGTTCAGGACATTCTGGAAAAGATCAGGAAGACGATTAGCAGGATACTGAAAAACTCTCTATACTATTGCCTAACTTCATGGTTCGACTTCGCTCACCATGAAAAGCAGGCTCAATACTTCACCCTGAGCGGAGTCGAAGGGTGTATTCTATTAGTTTTTCAGCATCCTGTTAGAAAACACTTGATAGGCAGCAAAGCAATGAAAATAATTTCGGCGGCCTTAGCCGTGTTAATCTTTTCTCCGTTGGCGATGGGGCAAACAACTATCCAAGATTCATCTGCTTCGGCGACGGAACAAAAACTCACACATATCGCGCAACAGCTCTTTGACGCCATTCCGGCCGGCAATAAAGCGGTTTGGGAAAGATATGTTGCCGACGACGTCATCTACACCGATGAGAACTGGCGCATATTGACCAAAAAGCAATTGCTTGATTCATTGGCTCCGTTTCCAAAGGGTTATTCCGGCTCTATTCGCATCGCCGATGTCCGCTCTCGCATTAACGGCGACGCGGCAGTTTTATCTTACCGCGCACTTGAAGAAGAGTATGTTTGGGGACAGAAAATAACCCCGGCCTATCTCGTGACCGACACATATTTCAAACGCGACGGGCATTGGCAACTGATTGCTTCTCACGTCATCGTTCTTCCCAGCGAGCGCATATCTATGGCCGTCAATCCAAAGCTTTATCAATCAATCGCCGGAGAATACGAATTGGCTCCGGGCATTACCTATACCATCACTCTCGAAAACGAAAAACTGATGGGGCAGCGCACTGGCAGAGCAAAAGAAGAGCTGCTGCCCGCAGATGAGAACACTTTTTTCCCGAAAGGTACGATACGCGGTGAAAAGATTTTCGTGCGTGATGCGAGCGGACGCCCAACCCAGATGCTTGATCGCCGGGAGAACAACGATCTGGTTTGGAAGAGGGTTAAATAAAGTGGTTTGGATGAGCGATCATCCAAAATCAGCAGCGGTTCAGAACAAACGGCCGCGCTCTGTAACCGTCATCAGTTGCCTGTTCATCGCGGCTGGTGTCATCGGGTTTGCGTACCACGCCACCGAGTTTAGGGCACAGGGTCCGTTTCAATATGAGCTATTTTTGCGCGTGCTGTGCAACTCGCTGTCTAGAATGACGGCGCGACGCCGACTTGTCCGTTAAGTGGAGAATAAAACGATGACTTCAAAAAAAGCGCGACCTAAAAACTTTCAGGTGAATATCTTTTCTATTCCCCAAGTCGTACTTTTGGGTGATGCGTTTGCACCGGGCGATTGCTTACATTTCACGCAACCGTTCGAACACCCTTTAAGAAGAAAAGAATTCTTCCGGCATGACCGTTGTCTCGCCCGAAGAGCCGGACGATACTCAGCGCCGCCGCTGAACCAAAGAACCCCGCGGAATGGAGGCCATTTATGCGTGGAATAAACTATTGGGCCGTTGTCGTGGCGGCTATTGCGGCGTTTGTGGTGAGCGCGATGTGGTATATTGGGTTTGGGAATGAACTGGCGAAGCTTAGCGCCGCCTATGCGGATACACAGGGCCCACCGGCTTGGAAGATGCTCGCCGAATTCGTTCGGACCATCATCGTCGCTTATATGCTCGCGCGTTTTGCCATGCTTCTTGGGGTTGGCAACTGGAAAGGCGCGCTGCGTCTTGGAGCTTGGATATGGATTTTTCCTGCCGTTATTCTTGCAGGCGCCATCCTTCATGAAAACGTGCCTTGGAGGTTAGCCGCCATCCACGCTGGTGACTGGCTTATTAAACTGCTCGTCATGTCCGTTATCATCGGCGCGCGGACAGGTAAAAGGGAGAAGAAAAAATGACAGAAGAAAAAATATTCACCAAGCACCCGTTGGGTAAAAGTGGTAGAAGTATCAGCAAACAAAATTATGAGACAATTAAGCGCGCCATCGTGGATGTTCTGCAAAGGAAAGAACTAACTCACACAGAACTCGTTAATCAGCTCAACGAGAACTTAAAGGGCAAATTTTCGGAGAACATAAGTTGGTACACCATGACCGTTAAACTCGATTTGGAAGCTAAAAAGGTTATCGAAAGAACTTCTTCAAAACCTCAAAAATATCGGCTGAAATAAATGAACTTTGAGATTGGCGATTGGGAGAAAAAATGTCCAACCGAACAGACGAAGTAAATCAATTTCTAAAAAAACTCGAACATCCGCTGAAAGAGGAAATTGAGAAAGTGCGAGCCATTATTCTGGACTCCAATAAGCAAATTACGGAACACATAAAATGGAATGCACCGAGCTTTTGTTATAAGGGCGCAGACCGGGTGACGTTTCATTTGCACGCTGAGGACCGTATCCAACTTATTTTCCATAGAGGCGCCAAAGTGAAGGATAGCAAGGATTTCGTATTCAAAGACAGCACCGGCCTTCTGGAATGGGTTGATCGCGACAGGGCTGTAGTAAAGCTTCATGAAATGAAAGAAGTGAAGGCCAAGAAAGCAGCGCTTGTAAAAGTTGTAAATCAGTGGATGAAATCGACTTCCCAATAGTTCCGCTTCTATAGATTCTATAACCCAAACTAAGGAGAAAAACTATGGACAAACTACATTTTTCAATCGTTATCAATGCGCCGAAAGCAAAGGTTTGGAGCACGATGCTTGACGACGCGACTTATCGTGTGTGGACCGAGGCTTTTACCGCCGGCTCGCACTACGTCGGCGACTGGAGCAAAGGGAGCAAAATCCTTTTTCTCGGGCCGGACCCAACGACAGGCAAGATGGGAGGCATGGTGAGCCGCATCAAAGAAAACCGCTTGCACGAGTACATCTCGATCGAGCATCTCGGTATGGTGAATGACGGCAAGGAAGACACGACCAGCGAGGCGGTGAAGGCGTGGGCCGGAGCGCATGAAAACTACACATTCAAAAAAGTTGACGGCGGAACCGAGGTGTTGGTGGATACGGACACAACGGAAGAGTTCACGGAGATGTTCCAAAGCGCGTGGCCGAAGGCACTGCAAAAACTCAAGGAATTAGCGGAGAAATAGGAGGCGTATGAGCAAGAATAATCCAGCTCAGGCCGCAAACCAGCGAAGCCATCCCACTCTGGCGAACGGCAAAGTCTGCTATATCGAGATGCCGGCGATCGACATCAATCGCTCGGCATCATTTTACAAAGAGGTTTTCGGCTGGCAAATCCGCCGGCGCGGCGACGGTCATCTCGCATTCGATGATACCACGGGTGAAGTAAGTGGCACCTGGGTGCTCGGTCGACCGGCGGCGTCGGAACCCGGTCTGCTGTTTTACATCATGGTTGATAGTGTCGCCGCGACCATCGCCGCGGTGATTGCGAATGGGGGAGAAATCGTACAGACGATTGGCATGGATGCGCCAGAAATCACCGCGAGATTTAGCGATCCGGCAGGAAATATAATCGGCCTCTTTCAGCAACCGAATTGAAATGCAGTTTATAGGCTATGGCGGATCAGACAAGACAACTTGATGAAGAACATCCGGCTGTTGCGTTGCCATCTTGGTTCAAAATGGTTCGTGAAAGGACTGAAGCCGTTGTAATTCAAATCATCGTTGTAGCCCAGGTAAAGCGACGTTCCCGGGTTCGGCGTCCAGCCGAGCAAGAACTGCCCTCGCACATTTGCTATCATCGTATCGTAATCTAAGCGCGTCCGCGCAAAAGTGAAACGCGAGAAATAATAATTCGCGCGCAGAGAGTAGAGGTTCTGGTCAAAGGCAACGCGCTTCGTGTCATTGCGCTCCAATCGACTTTTGGTATAATTGAACGAAACTCGCAGCGCATTGGTTGGCTGATAGGCCGCTGAGGTCGTGATAGAAAGGGACTTGCCGGGACCCGGATCGAGCGGCGCGGTCGGATCGGTCAATGCCGCCGGGCTGACACGCGGAAACTTCGGGCCGGCGCCGAAATCGAAGTCAAAGTAATCCCAGGCATTATCAATTGCGACCTTGAATGAATACTTCTTGCTCGGCGCCGTGCCGGCTTCGATCATGAGGCCTCGATAGACGGTGCGTCGTTCAGAAGCTCCCGCAAACGTCCCTGGCTGCGTGGCTGTCCTTTGCGGGCCGAACTCTTCCTCGAAGAGCCGCAGGAAATCCCGATACAGATAGAAATTGAGGAACGTCTGCTGCTTGAAATTCAGAAAGAGGCGCGGATAGTGATACCCGTACTGCTTGCGTCCCTGCCAATCGACCTGCGTGAGAAAAGTATAAAGCACGCTCCACGAGATGAGTTTGGAGTTTGGTTTCGGTTCGGAGTTGTACCGCGCCAACACCGACCATCGGTTCATATCGACGCGCAGCGTGTAACCCAAATCGGCGCGGTAGTCCGGCGAATATCCTTCGCTTGCCAATTGCAGGCTGAGATGCCGCCCGGTTTTGTTCAGCTCGGCAAAATACCCCAGGCCATTGCCGGTGCGGTAAATGTTTTGATCCGCTTTCGGATCATAAAAGAAGCGCCGTGAAGTCGCGCCGAGCACTTGGAAGTTGAAGAAAGTTTTTGGGCCGAGGCTGAGGCGGCCATCGATCCCGGCTAGTTGATTATACTTTTCGACGAAATTATAGCTGGTGGCAATCATTCCGACGCTGGACTGACTGCCGACATCGCGTCTAAGGCGCAGCACACCGACATAAGCGTTCTTGCCAATAAACCTGGCAATGCTTGGCAGCAGCACAGGGTCCGTTCGTTCTTCTTCGCTGAAATTGCCCGGCGCGTTGTCGCTCGCCAGCATCAGTCCGAAATTTGTACGTCCGGCCTTGCCGGACAACTTTATCGCCGCATCAGGGTCAATGATCGTGCGCGTGTGCACGGCCTGAACGGGCGTGCGAAAGAGGTCTATACCTTCGAGAAAGAACGGACGTTTCTCCTCGAAGAACAGCGGGAAACGTTGATTGGCCGTAATCTGTGGCTGATCGGCCTCAACTTCCCCAAAATCAGGATTCACCGCAGAGTCGAGACTGATGCCGGGCGTCAGCCTGATTTTCGCAGTTAGCCCCGGATCAAGCTTCACGGGCTGATTGAGCAATCGCCCTGGGTCCGTGCGGCCGGGATTGGCTTCGACTGATAAGGCCGGCAAGGTTCGCACACGCTGACCGGTTTCGGAGAGGGCGAAGGTGGGAATGATTTCCAGCGTGCGCGCCGTCGCGATGTTTTCAAGGCCGGTAAGATGTCCGGCTTGCGCGAGGAATCGCGCGCGTGTTTCTTTGAGGCCGACTTTGTCACGGCGCAATGGCATCCACGAATTCTCTTCGTCGCGAGATTTAATTTGGCGCAGAATGTGAATGCCCCATAATTTTCCATTTCCCGCTTCATATTTGAACGAGCCGAAAGGCACGGCGATTTCAATCGTGTAGCCGTCGTTGGTCAGCATCCCCTGCGATTGCATGACCACATCGACGCTGTAATCGATTTCGCTGCCTTCGGCAAAAATGCCGTCTTGCTGGATGCCGAACGGATTGAACATCAACACATAAGCCGTGCGCCGATCATTGAAAGTGTCCAGGTAGATGGCGATGTGATCATCATTCGTCACGGCATCGCGTTTTGCCACCGTTGCGCGAACCTTCTCGGGCGCATCCAGCGCGCGCAGGCCGAGGTAGAGAAATTTAGCGTCGTAGCCCAGCAGCGCCAGCGTCGGATAGGACGGCGCGATATTGTCGCCGGGTTGGGTTTGATAGAAATCTTTCAAAACCGTTGCCTGTTGCCACACTTCTTCGTCGAGCTTGCCGTCAATCGCCGGTGATGATCCAAAGCGCACGATGCGCACAGCCTGTGCCTTGGCCGGCGGCAATACCTCGCGCGAATTGATTGGCGCCGTCTTCGCCGCTTCCGGCGGCAGTTGCGCCTGGGCGGTGAGAGCGCTCAACGAAATTCCGTTGATAACGCTCGCCAACAAAAATGTGGAGAGGAGAATCGTTCGTCGCTGCGCATGCATATTTTTCCTCCTTTGCTCTTGACAAATTGCTTGTAACTGCTTATATTGTTATTGCTGGTTACAATATAAGAAATTTTTTGTAACCTGTCAAATTATTTTTGTAGGTTACAAATTCGGAGCAACGATGAAACTAAAAGAAAGGCCTGCGGCAGCCATCAAGCTGGTTGGCGGGCGATTGTGCCTGGATTTCGTCAACGCGATTGGCGGGCGCCGCCCGGCTTCGCCATCCGAGAAGGGGGATAAGGAGGATTATTCGGTGAGGGAAGACAAGCTCACCGACTACGGCGATCTGTTGGCGTGGAGTCAGCACGCCGGCTTATTGACGGAAGGGGAAGCCCGAAAGCTGTTCCGTGAAAGCTGGCAGCGGCAAACAGAGGCGGCGTCGGTTTTTGCAAGGGCAATCGAACTGCGCGAAGCGATTTATCGCATATTCAAAGCGCTTTTGAACAAATCTCTGCCGCGCCAGTCTGATCTCGAGAGGTTGAATCAAGAGCTGACAATGGCGTACGGCCGTGTGAGATTGGCGGCTGGCGAAGAGAACTTTGTTTGGGAGTGGACGGACACTAAGAATTCTCTGGATCGCATGCACTGGCTAATCGCGGACTCTGCCGCGGAGTTCCTGACCTCCGGCGATCTGACGCGCCTGCGCGAATGCAGCGGCGAAGACTGCGGTTGGCTGTTTGAAGACACGAGCAAAAACCGCAGCCGCCAATGGTGTGACATGCGGGATTGCGGCAATCTGGCCAAGGTGCGCCGCTTCCGCACCCGTTTGCATGCGGACGCCCCGTAATTCGATTACGATTAATTCACTATGAGGCTTTGAGCAACTCACAAGGAGCAAACCATGACTGATCCCGCACTGCTTGTCGTTGACGTGCAAGAATCGTTTCGTCATCGCCCGTACTGGTCTGATGCCGATGTGTCTGCATTCGTTCGCAACCTGCAATCGTTGATCGACGGCTGTGTAGACCTCAAGGCGCCGATCGTGCAAATTCTCCACACCGAGGATAAAGGCGCATTTGCCCTGTCCTCTGGATGGGTGACCACACTGGAACCGGTGAAGATCCAACCCGACGTCGTGTTTCACAAACGCTATCACAGCGCGCTCGCCGGGACGCCTCTTGCCGGATGGCTGAATGAGCGCGGCATACGCCGGCTGATTATCAGCGGCATTCGGACGGAAGAGTGCTGCGAAACCACGGCGCGCCACGCGTCGGACAGCGGCTTCGAAGTCGATTTCGTGATCGATGCCACGCTGACCTTCGCGATGAAACATCCACGCACCGGCCGGACTTACGCCGCCGCCGAAGTGAAGGAACGAACGGAAATGGTCTTGTCGTCCGGCCAATTCGCGCGCATCGCCAGCGTCAAGGAAGCGCTCGAAAAATTGTGAAGCGGCAAGCGAAATACTTCATCCTGCGTAACACCTCAGTTATCGGTGGAAAAAGGTAGCGCAGTCATCCTGACTGCAGACAAGATGTCTGCGCTACCCACCCGTAACTGAGGTGATACCATCCTGCCGCGGCGGTTGTTGGCAAACTCTCAATTAATTCTTGATCAGATGGCCGAACGCGCGAGATAGAGAAACGAATGGAGCAACCATGAATTCAGCAATCGATGCAAAGCGCCAGATGCTGCGCCACACCGTCGCGACTTTAGCCTATCGCGGCGGCAAAGCCGTGCGCCATGCGCCGGAAGAATTCGCCGCTTTCCGCATCGGCAAAAACACGCGAACACCGGAAAAAATTCTGGCGCACATTGGCGATCTGCTCGACTGGGCATTATCGCTGGCAAAAGGAAAACACGTTTGGCACGACTCCACGCCGCTGCCGTGGGATCAAGAAGTGGAACGCTTTTTCGGCGCTCTGAAAAAATTTGACGATTATTTGGCTTCTGAGGCGTCCCTCGAATTTTCCGCCGAGAAATTGTTTCAAGGGCCCATCGCCGATGCGCTCACCCACGTCGGGCAAATCGCCATGCTGCGGCGCTTGGCCGGCGCGCCCGTTCGTGGTGAGAGTTACTTCAAAGCGGACATCATTGCGGGTCGCGTCGGGCCGCAGCAGTCTACGGCACGAGTCGAGTTTGATTGAATTTTGTGAGATTGATGATGTCATACAACGGTAAAATCGAAAGGGATACAAAATGAGTAGCAGCTTACACAGCTTCCTTCTTTTTCAGTGCCTGCTTTTCGGTCTCACGCCGCAGTCAAGCGCGGAAACGCAGCCCCGCATTTTTGCGGAAGGAGTTATCAGCACCGGCGATCACGAATCCCATCCGGCCTTCCCACCCGATGGCCGGATGCTGATGTTTGTGAAGATGGCGCCCGACTTCAGCAAGTGGACGCTGTTCGTATCGTATTACAGCAATAGCGGATGGTCGGAACCGGAAATCGCTCCGTTCTCGGGCCAATACTGGGACGCAGATCCGTTCTTCACCAAAGATGGAAAGACGTTGTACTTTATCTCCAATCGGCCGGCGCAGGCTGGGGGTCCGCCCCAAAATAAATTCGACATTTGGAAAGTGGAAAAAGAGGAAAGGGAATGGTCCGATCCTGTTCAATTGCCGCCCCCGATAAACAGTGAAAACAGTGAATACTACCCCACCTTGGCAGACAACGGGAACATGTATTTTGGATCCCGACGAGAAGGCGGAAAGGGAGCGACAGACATCTATTTCAGCCGTCCGGAAGATGGAAAATATCGGACCGCCATGAATATTGGAGAAGCTATTAATACCCCGGGAAACGAATTTGAGCCTTTCATCGCTGCGGATGAATCCTTTCTCATCTTCATGGCAACTCCCACAGAGGCGCTCGATCAGACGGACCTCTGGATCAGCTATCACCTGGAGGGTCGCTGGACTAAAG
>Ga0247727_10004543_pt1 | contig 29309 bp, 32 predicted proteins | sample WisWelCaveWW1625_FD_202498 | JGI IMG/M metagenome (GOLD analysis project Ga0247727, IMG submission 202498) | Biofilm microbial communities from Wishing Well Cave, Virginia, United States - WW16-25 | ecosystem: Environmental > Aquatic > Deep subsurface > Groundwater > Cave microbial mat | place...
CGGCTTGCTGCTTTCTCATAATTGGCGCTATTTCCTGAATCATTCTTACGATTGAAAAAAAGTTTGTCTCAAACTGTTCTTTTAGCTCGTCTATTGTCAGATCCTCAAGACAGCCAAAAATTCCATAACCAGCATTGTTCACCAAGACGTCAATTCGTTGTTTTTCTTTCATTATTTGAGAAATTGCAGATTTTACAGATTCATGCTTGTCTACATCCAATACAATGACATTAAGTGAGAGGTTTTCTTTTTTTGCCTTTTCTAAAAGATCTTTGGATTTTTTTGTGTCGCGCATCGATGCATAGGTATGGTATCCCTCTCTTGCAAGTGCAAGCGCTGTTTCCAGTCCTATTCCGCTTGAGCTTCCAGTGACCAAAGCGACTTTCTGCATGCGGTATCTTGTGAATTGCTCTTAATTAATTATCAAAAACGTTTTCAAAAGTTGGTATTTTGTGCGTAAATTTGCTCATTTTAGCGTAAAACCCGGCTAATTTAGACAAGAGGCCTATCGCCTTCGGTGGGCTCTATTATGTCTGTTTTTTGGCCATCGTTGATTCTCTGCAGTATCTCAAGGGATGCATTTTTGTGCAAAAACTCGTTGTTGTTTCCGCAACGATATGAAAATGTGCACCTTGGGCATCCTGCCTCATTTTTGCATGGACATTCTTTTACAATTGAGAGGCTTCGTTCAAATGCCTTTTCGAGTCTATCGTATAATGCTTTGCTTGCTCCGTTGCCGCCAATTGCGCCATCATAGATGAAGACAAGTCCGGACGTGCCAAGAGATATTCCGCCCAGGTCCTGCGACACCCCGCCTGTCACCATGTTGCTTCCCTCAATTATGATGTGCTCCGTGGCGTGATACCCGCTTGCCTCTACATATTCAGGATTCTCCGAAGATTGGATCTGTCCTTCAGGCTTTGGTGCATGAATAACTATTCCCTTTGTGACAAAGTCGTATTCCAGAGGTCGTTCCAACAAAATTTTTTGCCCCTGGTTTACCTCTTGGCCCATTTCCAAGTTGACGTATCCATAGACTCGTTTTTGTATGTGGAGCTTGCAATGGTATGCCTCTATTCCCAGTGCGCGCCTTTTTTCATAAACTGTCTCTATTGTGGGCCATTCCTCGGTAAGCGCCTTGGTATAGTATGGGTAGTCGCGTGGAAGTGAGATCAGTTTTGCCACCTGTTTTTTTGGGTAATCAAATTCCTTTACCTTGTATCTTGTTCCTGCAAGAAAATAGATGGCTGATTCGTGCAGTTCTTCTAGCGCCATTGGAAGGACTCGATCGCCGATCTTTTTTTCGTTGTAAAATATGTCAACTGACTTTCCGATTCCCCGGATGCTGTATTCGTTCAGAATCGCCTTTATTGTGTCCAAATTAGGCACAAATCTGCCCTCTCGGAGCGCCAAATTGCCCAAGTCCAGGTGTTTTTTTATCGAATCTGCGTGCTCTGCCAGCTCGTGAGCCCCGATTGGCTTGTCGCATGCCATCGCAAGAACATGAAACTCTTCAACAAACGGGTTCTTTGGATCGATGTATGTTTTTTCCACGTCCTCAAAATAGTCATCAGGGTGATTCCTGTAATATTGTGATATAGGATCGTTCCCGAGTGCCAAAAACGCAAATCCCTTTTGCCCCTTTCTTGCAGCGCGGCCGATTCTCTGCATCAGCCTGTTGACAGGTATTGTAGCTGATATGATGCCGTCAACATTTCCAACATCGATTCCGAGCTCAAGGGTTGGGGTGCATGAGATTGACAGGAGCTTGTCTTCCTTGAATGATTTTTCAACAAAGTTTCTATAGTTTGCCATCAGTCCGGCCCTGTGGACCTTGATGTCTATTTTCTTTTTTCTTGCCTGCATAGCAACAAGCTCCGAGTTGAGATGCGAGTTTGAAAAAACCATCGTCTTGTGTTTTTTTGAGGTGAGTTTTTCAAGTAGGTCTATCATTAGAGCCCTTTGTGTTCTAAGCGACGGAAAAATCATCGCAAAGTCGGTTTCCCCTTTTTTTCCAGAGCCACATATCAGATGCATCTTTGAGCCAAACAGCTGCTCGCAGAACTCTTGCGCATTTTCAAGAGTTGCAGACGATGCGACAAACTGAACTTTTTTGCAGAGCCTTTTGAGCCGCTTTATGATGTAGTGTACGTTTGAGCCAAAGATTCCAGAGTACACGTGCGCCTCATCCACTACAAGAAACTTGGTAGAACTGCACAATGACGCAAATTTTGTCCCACACATCATGTGATAGTGGAGAACGTCAAAATTTGTGACAATTATCTGGGGCGGCTCATCAAGTATTGCGTTTCTCTCCCCTTGTTTCGTGTCGCCATCAAACACCTCGGCTCTGATTCCTACTTGTTTGGCCACTTGCTGTATTTTTGAGAGTTGATCACGGGAAAGCGCCTTTGTAGGGTAAACAAATATGGCTAAAACCCGAGCCTGGTTTCCCTCGTTTGCTATTTTCTGGATTATAGGTATGGAAAATGCCTCGGTTTTCCCAGATGCCGTTGGCGCAGTTATGACTACGTTTTTGCCGTAGAGTATCTCGCGTATTGCCTCTTCTTGGAACCGGTAAAAATTCGCTATTTTCTTTTGGTGCAGATATTCCACTATTCTAGTGTCAAGGCCTAGCTCATCTACTGGAGCGCCCATCTCCGGCTCCGGCTCCTTGATTGTCTTGTAAAATGAGATATAGTCCTTTTTTGAGAAAAGCAGGTCTCTTGTTATCGGATCCGGCGAGTGACCTGCGATCATTTCCTCTATCTCCTTTTTGTCCCGCACTATGCCTGCAGTCCTGAGATCGCTTCCCATCTGTCGTTTGTTTGGCGTCTCTCCCTGATCGTATCTGGCTAAAAACTCTAGATAGACCTCGTCTACGTTCTTTGTGTACTCTAAGAGATCCTCCAGCCCACAGCTCTCGCAAGAGACCATGAATTTCTTGTTGAAGGTTTTTTGGATCTGTATCTGTGATCTGCATTTTGGACATGAATACCTCAACTTACACCCATTTAGGGGCAGTATGGATTTATGGTTTGATTGGAGCATAGTGCAACCCTACAGGGGGCAATTGCCATACTGTTTGGGTGCACCATGAATCTAGTCAACCTTAACTCATCAATCATGATAATATGATAAACTTGTCCATGTTATCTATTAGAAATTTTTCTAATAATACCATGGGAAGTAGCTCCGGAAGCTATGTACGAGGCGTAGCTGGAATTCACAGAAAGTACCAGGCAGCCCTTAAACACGCAAAGAGTAGACAGTCAGTTCTTAATGCATATTGGAGACACAAGAAAGAATCTGAGAGACTCTTGGCAAGACATCTCAAAGACGAGATGGCTGATGTCAAGCGCATAAAGGGCAAGATGGACTACAGATAGACAAATACGGAATTGGGACACAAGCCCAAATTCCGTTCTTTTTATGCTCTAACTCGATAAAGGTTCTCGTCAAGTCTCTTTTTTGCAAAGGAATAGTACTTCGGTACAATTTCAAAGCCAAGGTACTTGCGCTTCATTTGTTTACTTATCATTGCGACTTGGCCTGATCCTAAGAACGGATCAAAGACAATGTCGCCTTTTTTGCTAGAATAATCCAGAATCTTTCTGAGCAGCTCGGCCGGTAGCTTTGTCGGTGTTTTTTTATCGCCAGTCCAATATTCACGCTTTATGTCCCAGACATCTTCTTTGTCTTTGTAGTGGAGACTCCGGCCTTCGCTTGTTTTTTGATTTTGTGTGAATCTGGAGAACGGGTAAAAATGACGCATTTTTGCGTTTTTGCAGACATAGATGCAGTGATAATGTGATGTGACGTATTTTTTTTTCGTAACCACACCAAACTGATATTTCCAGATTATGTGGTTTACAGTTACAAATCCAACATAGTCTAATGCATTAAGAATGTCTTTGAGATTATTCCAGCCGGAAAACACGTACATGCTTCCAGATTCCTTGAGAATTCTGTATGCCTGCGCCATCCACCGCGTAGTAAAGTCATAATAGTCTTTTTGCTTTATTTCATTATATCCCTGCATTACGCGAGATGCGGTTCTGTTGTAGTTTTGTTTTGTTGCTTTGAAATCGATTGCAAATGGAGGATCGGTCACAACTAGATCTATTTTGTTTTGGGGCATGAATTTCATCCCATCTATACAGCTCATGTTATAGATCTGATTAAATGCAATTTTTTCCAAAGCTAACTTTCCTTTGAGCTATCGTTGACAGACATTTTTGATGTGATAATTTTCTTGAGGTCTTCGTCGGTTTTTCCCGTAAAGTCGATTCCGAGTGACTTTGCCATGAACTCCAGCTTTTGACGCTCGTTCTGCATTGGATTGGTTATGTTGAGGTTGGCGCTAGTGCCGGAAAGCTGGCTCTGAATCTCGTTTTTTGTCTTGTTATATTCGCCCACGGCACGCCCAAGCTTCTTTGTTATCTCTGGAAGCCTGTTTGTTCCAAGGAGTACAATCAAGGCCACAAAAACGATGATTATCCACTCACTCCCAAGGATGTTAAGCGAATAGTCCATGGGTATAGTTGACAAGCTGCAAAAATAAGCTTAGCGAAAAGGTCTAGATACACTGATAATTTGATAGAATGATTGCTACCTAATCTAATTAAAGAACATGATGCCTCATGAAATGCTGGATAGGAATTGAAAGTACTAGTCACGATTTTGGCCGTATTGGTATCCACCATGGCTGTCATTCCAGCATATGCAGTCATTGTAGAGATTCAAGCGGAAAAAACATCCTACAAAAAGGGCGACCAGATAATATTTACCGGGAGAACTGATGCTGCACACGCAAACAAGATAGTGGCAGTAAAAATTTCAGATCCTAGTGGGAATTTTGTCATACTAAGGGAGACGTTTTCTGATTCTGCTGGAAATTTCAAGACAAACCCAATTGACACATCAGCTGAAAATACAGCCGCCAAGTTTACAGTAAAGGGCGTCTACAATGCGTCCGCATTCTATAGCCAGGAATCGCAAAAAGTTTGGAAATTCACATTATTTGACTACTCTGCAGATGGCTCACCGGTGAGCCCGTCTGCAGCTGATCTTATGAAACAAAGTCAGACATCATCCACACCACCTCCGTCAACACCGCCGTCTACCACATCACCACCCGTCACACAACCTCCAACGTCAACATCGCCGCCGACCACGCCACCACCACAATCTCAAGAGCCCACATGTGGAACCGGAACAGTTCTCAAGGACGGGGTTTGTGTTGCAGAATCAGAGCCGGAGCCTGAACCCGAGCCGGAGCCTGAACAAGAAGCAGAGCCGAGCGGACCAAAGAAGACGCACATACCAGGATTTCCAGATCCTACCAAGGACCCGCAGTCATACATTGACAGATACAACAATGAGCCAAAGTACAAGGAATGGTTTGACAGGAATTTCCCAGAGGACAGCATCTATGAGATACTTGGGGTGCCAGGACCAAAGAAGACGCACATACCAGGATTTCCAGATCCTACCAAGGACCCGCAGTCATACATTGACAGATACAACAATGAGCCAAAGTACAAGGAATGGTTTGACAGGAATTTCCCAGACGAGACAATTTACGAAATAGTTGGTCTTGCAGAACCAGGAGCTGCAAGTTCCTGTGGCCCAGGTACACGTCTTGAAAACGGAGCGTGTGTTTTGGACGAGTCAGGAGGATTGTTTGGCGGAGGATGTCTTATCGCAACTGCTGCATATGGAACAGAGCTTTCCCCCCAAGTTCAGCAGCTAAGAGAGTTGCGTGACGGTACGATATCAAAGACCGGTTCTGGTGCTGCCTTTATGAATGCGTTTAACGCTGCATACTATACATTTTCACCAACGGTTTCAGACTGGGAGAGAGAAAACACATTATTCAGAGATACAGTCAGAGTAACTCTTGCCCCAATGCTATCCACACTGTCAATACTAAACTACGCCGATATTGATTCCGAGTACGAGATGGTTGGATACGGCCTTGGGATAATGCTGCTAAACATCGGAATGTACTTTGTAGCACCCGCACTTGTGATAATCAAGATTCGAGATATCGCCAGATCAAAGACTTGATGGCTCTAACGCCTTCTTTTTTGCCACGCTGAGCGCAAAAACGCCAATCCCGATTACAAAAAACACTGCATATGGCATCGAGTTTGCAGAAAACTCGGACATCAAGCCAGCAGTTATTGGTCCTGCCGCCCAGCCTATTCCAAATGTCGTCTCATACGCCCCGATCGTGACACCGGATGACTCTTTTGGCGTCTTTCTCAGAATTATCTCCAGTGTCAGCGGGAATATTATGCTGAATCCAAATCCCATCAACAACATTGCCCCAGCAAACTCGAAAATAGTATGCGAGAAAAACGACAGGAAAAGGCCTGCAGATATTGCAGCAGATGACGCAATAAGGGTGACACCTGAGTGCCTCGCAAGCCGGCCTGTTAGTGCCAATGTTACGACACGGGACGCCCCAAAGACAAAGTAGAGGAGCTCGATCTCCGTTGCAGACATGCTCCGGTCGTTTAGAAATGCAGGATAGATCGTCAGGATTATTCCAAAGGAAGATGCACAATAGATCAGAATCACTATAATTATTGGAAATCTGGTCATTTCCCGTATCCCGGAAAATGAAAATTTCGTATGTTGTTTTTCCAAGTTCTTTTTTGCTATTTGGATTGATGAGATCATTGCCGCTGCCATGATGAAGGTAGCAATCTCAAAGAGCATTCTATAACTGACATCAAGTCCCTCAAGGAGGAACGTCCCAATCAGAGGGCCTATCATGAACCCGCTTACGAAAAACCCGGTAAACTTGCCGATGTTTTTTACGCGGGACTGGCCATCACTAGAGTTTGAGATTATGGACTCTGCTGGGGGCCAAAAAAACGCATGCGCTACTCCAGTCATTGCACGCAACATCATTATTTCCGGAACGGATTTTGCAAGGGACAAAAGATACACTGATGCCACGTTTAGCGCGACCCCGAGCGAAAGGAGCCTGCCGTTGTTGAACCTACCAAGCAGCAACCCAACAAGAACAGGAATGAACATGTATGGAATGAAATTTGCAAGGCCGATTAGCCCCAGATCCGCATATGACGCGCCAATTTCATTTTTTGCAAAGATTGGAACTATCGGATTATGGATTCCATACGAGATCCCGATTATGAGGCCCGTGATGTTTACGAGCGCGAGTGTTTTTTTCATTTGTGTGCTGCGACCATTATTGCGCCGCCAAGCAGGTCTTCTTCGAACTCTACCCGGGAGAACTTTTCAAGAAGCATTGCCTCCAGTTTTTTGTTTTGCGGCCAGCGCTTGTACGTTCCGTAAAGAGTGGCAAACTTTAATCCCAGTCTCCCCCCAACGCCAAAGGCAATAATTGGCAAAATTGCCCTAAGATAAAACGACACGCCAGCTCTGATTACCGAATTGTTTGGCTTGCCAAGATCAACTATCACAAATCTTCCCCCATTTTTTAGAACGCGGTGAATCTCAGATATTGCTATTTTGAGACTTATCGCATCGCGCAAAGAATATCCGCAGAGCACTGCGTCAAACTGTTCTTCTTTGAATGGGATGTGCTCAAAGACGCCACATGCCATGACAGGAGTGTTTGCAAAAAAAGTTCCGGTGTTTTTCAGCATCGGCACCAGAGGATCATAAAGCGTGATTGTAAGGTTTCCGTTGCAGATTTTTTCCGCAGTCTTTGACATGTTTCCAAATCCAGAGCCGGCGTCTAGAATCGAGTCACCTGGATTTACCCTCCCTTTTATTCCGCGGTTCCTGTGCTCTACGTCTTTTCCAAGCGAGATGTACGAGTTTACCTTGTCATATATTGGAATAATTTGCCGCAGTACTTCGATTACCTCGCCCCAGTAGCTTCCAAGACCCATTAGGACATCATCAATAATGCATAATTTGTACTAACTATGTATTCTTAGGCTTGCTTTGGAAACTTTGCATTTGCTATTTTGGCGTATTTTTCAAGCTCTGCATCGCTGAGCTTTTCTAGAATTTTTTTGTCTTTTGTGACCTTGGCCACTTTGATGTGTTTTGTGCCGTCTTTTTGTTCGGTTTTTAGCTCAATTGCTGCTATCGCAAGTGCCGTTGCGTCATCAAGTGACATTTCGTCCTTGTAGTTTTTCTCCAAAAATGCGTTTATCTCGTCTGCGTTTGCTCCAATTGCAACGGCTGCATATGAGACGTACGTGCCTGAAGGGTCTGTGACATAGATGAGATTTCCTCTCTGGTCAACTCCTGCTATAATCAGCGCCACACCAAACGGCCTAACGCCGGAATACTGGGTATATTGGTGGCATCTGTCTGCTAGGTGCTTTGCAACAGTTTCTACTTCGACTTGCTCGTCATAGATTAGCTTGTGACTTTGGGAGAATGTTCTTGCGTCATCCACTTGGACTCGCGCGTCAGGGATGTAGCCTGCTGCTGCGACCCCGATGTGATCGTCGACTTGGAAGATTTTTTGTGTGATTCCAGAAACTTGGAGCTTTCGCGGGATCTCTTCGACTGCAACCACCACGCCGTCCTTGCTTTTTACTCCAATTGCCAGCGTTCCACGCTTTACAGTTTCGATCGCATACTCTACCTGGTATATTCTTCCGTCAGGAGAATACATCGTAGGAGTCATGTCATATCCGCGTGCTGGCATCATAATGATCAAAGCTACCTTTGTTGTCAATTTAAGCGTTAGTTGCTTATCCAGCCTTGACTATTTGGGCCGAATTTGGAACAGATTTGGAAATAGTGTTTTAAATTAAAATCGCGTTTTGTCCAGCATGGAAACACTAGTAGAGATTCGCCAAATGATACAGTCCAAGTCAGGTGCATCAGTTCGCAAACCAGATCGTGACGCACAGAGACTTTTGCTCTACGTATTTACCGCATCCCGTGGCGGCCTCACTAGGCTCAAGATAATCAGGCTGCTCTCAGAAAAGCCCATGAACACAAACCAGCTTGCCTTTGAGACAAAACTTGACTACAAGGCAGTACAACACCACCTCAAGGTGCTTGAAAAAAACAACCTAGCCTCAAAGTCAGGTGAAAAATATGGAGCATTGTTTCATCTATCAAACTATCTCGAGGCAAATATCTTGGCACTGGAAAAATCTGTGGCCAAGCTAGAACGACAGCTAAGTCGCAAAATAGTCTATCTTTAGATACGAATTGCGATTACTTTAGGCTCAACGCCCCTGTAAGTGAATGCCCCCACAAGTCTTGCCTTTATTCCATATTTTTTGCGTCTGAGGTTTCCCGCATTTTTTGATTCAGACTCGTCTGCAAATCTGGCCGTACCTGAAATCCATTCCCCCCTTGGCTCCCCGCGCATTCCACACGGCATTATTTTGACAGTGTCATTATTTCTGATTCGTTTTACCTTGCCCGTATCTGGACGCGTCGTGACAAAAATTTGAGCATTATCAATTACAAACCAGACAGGTGTCTGAACCGCTTGGCCGTTTTTTTTGTAGGTCTCCAAATTGATGTATTTGTGATCTGCAAGTCGCGCAAGATTATCTGTACTCATTACCATTAATTGGTAAGAGCGATATTTTAGGGCAGCCATTAACTCAACAAACTTAAATAGAAATCCCATTCACAAGATCACGATCAACTTGGTTCAGGCAGATCCATTCAAGAATGCATTAAAGCAGCTTGATGATGCTTGCGCGATATTAAAGATAGACAAAGGAACAAGAGACTATCTTGCAGAACCAAACAAGGTTTTGCGGGTAAAACTTCCCGTAAAGATGGACAATGGGAAGATCAGAGTTTTCATAGGATTTAGAAGTCAGCATAACAATGACAGGGGCCCATACAAGGGTGGAATTAGATATTTTGATCCAGAGGGTGGCACCGAGTACATGGAAAAGGAGGTCAAGGCACTTTCGTCCTGGATGACATGGAAGTGCGCCGTAGTCGATGTTCCACTTGGTGGCGGAAAGGGCGGAATCTTTGTCAACCCTAAAAAAGATAAACTGAGCGAAAACGAGCTTGAAAAACTCACAAGAAGATTCGCGTTTGCGATAGCTGAAATCATCGGACCGAAAAAAGACATTCCTGCGCCCGACGTCTACACCACAGGCAAGGAAATGTCGCAGATTATGGATGTTTATGGAAAGCTCACTGGGATGGGATCAGAGCCAGGAGTGATCACTGGAAAACCTCTCTCACTTGGTGGCTCGCTTGCACGAAATGTTGCGACAGGTCTCGGGTGCGCATATTGTGTGCGCGAGGCCGCAAAGACAATCGGCCTCAAGCTAAGAGGGTCCAAGGTAGTGATTCAAGGATATGGAAATGCCGGAACTTTTACTGCCGATTACTTGGAAAAAATGGGAGCAAAAATAATCGCCATAAGCGATTCAAAGGGCTCCATAACTAATCCAAAAGGGCTTGACTCAAAGAAGGTTCTTGCATACAAGGACAAGACCGGTTCTGTTGTGGGGTATCCAGGAAGCAAAAAGATTTCCACCGAGCAACTGCTGACAACAAAGTGCGACGTTTTGGTTCCAGCCGCACTGGAAAATCAGATCAACTCAAAGATAGCAAAGAACCTCAAATGCAGAATAATCGCCGAAGCCGCAAACGGGCCTACGATGCCAGAAGCCGACCCGATAATTTACAACAAAAAGATAATCGTCATACCAGACATATTAGCAAACTCCGGTGGTGTATGCATATCATATTTGGAGTGGGTGCAAAACAACATGGGATACTATTGGTCGTTTGACGAAGTCGCAAAGAAGATGGAAGACCACATTGTGCGAGGATACAGAGATACCCTTGCACTCTCAAAAAAACACAAAATCGACATGAGGCGTGCTGCAATGGTTTTAGCAGTGGGCCGAGTTGTCGAAGCATTCAAGGCAAAAGGCCTTTGGCCGTAAAACCCTCTTTTCATTTTGTTATGCTAAAATTATGCCTAATTTCCACATAATTTGTGGTAAACAAGCACACGCTAATCGTAATTATTTCAATCATAGTTATCGCAGTTACACTTGGCTATTCGTCATTGAATCTTGTTTTTGTAAAAGACCTGCAGTTCAGATGGCACCAAGAAGGCAATTTTGATTTATTGTCAACCATGTTTGGCGGAAAACTGATTGTGTGTAACGATTCTGATTATCCTGCAAGTTTTCAGCGCTACTCATTTAACATAGTTTATGACGACCAAAGCCTTGGAATGTTTTCAGCCAACGGGATCGTGGCGTTGCCACACACCAGCACAACAATTGACGGCAAATTTTCCACAGGCGACAAGCAGATATCCCAGATCCTGTTCGCATCCTTAGATACGGCTTTTAGTGGAAGTGAGCAGGCAGCAAGAATAGATATCAGTAAAATGTCGGCAACCACAACACTAGAGACAAAGATAATTGGAGTGATTCCGTTTTCAATAACGCAGGAATACTCCGGCCAAGAATTCCTCGATATGATGAATCGAAAAACAAGCTGTGACAAATGATGACCAAAATTCTCGTCATAAAAAACGCAAGACTTGAGGGACCCGGGATGATTGGTGAGCTCTTCGAGTCAGACGGGTTTGAGCTGCAAACGGTATTTGCAAAAAAAGAAAAAATCCCGGTACTTGATCATTCAGTAGTTCTCATACTTGGGGCTCCAGAAAGCGCAAATGATGATCTGCAGTATCTAAGTGACGAAATGGAGCTAATCCGATCTGCAGCCGAGAAAGATATTCCGGTACTTGGAATTTGTCTTGGCTCGCAGCTTATTGCAAAAGCGTTTGGGGCCAGAGTTTATCCAGGGCAGAAAAAGGAGATCGGGTTCTACCACAACGTCGAGCCAGACCTAGTCTCAGGCTCACGCCTGTTTTCCGGAATGCCCAATCCGTTTACGGTTTTTCATTGGCATGGTGACACGTTTGATATTCCAAAAAACGCAAAACGACTCGCATATTCCGATATGTATAACCAGGCATTTCAGTACAAAAGTGCAGTAGGCATCCAGTTCCACTTTGAGGTCAACAAGGAAATTGTCCTGTCATGGCTCGATAGTACTGAAGAAGACCTCGATCTACCCCACATCGACCCAGACAGAATACGGAGTGAAATTGATACCCACATCGGAACCGTCCAATCAAACATGAAAACTTTTTACAAAAACTTCAAGTCAGAGTTCAATTTGTGACTAAAGTTAATAGGTTCTGTCAAGTTTTCGTCGACTGACTAGCTTGACTCAGCACAATCTGCTCTGCATCTTTTGACTGCTTCATTGCTTCACCTTGTACTGCGTCTGGCACGACCCGTATGCCTCTAGCAAGAATGTTTTTTGCGGCATTGACATCCCTGTCAACTACCACATTGCAACAAGGACAAAACAACGTTCGGTGCTCTTCGGGTAGATGGTTTGATGATGTAAGTTAATATAATGAACTAGGGTGTGTCCGATCACGTTATGAGTTCTGCCACAAAAAAAATTTTTGACGAGACGATGAAAACAGATCATAAGGTAATCACCGAAGAAGCTTCAAAATCAATTCTAAAGGCATACGGGGTAAAGGTCCCTCCTTACGCCCTGGTCAAGTCGGCCGATGATGCAGTAAAGGCTGCAAAGAAAATCGGCTATCCGCTAGTTATGAAAATTGTATCTCCACAAATCTTGCACAAGACTGATGTTGGTGGGGTCAAGGTCGGCCTCGATAATGACAACGATGTAAGAAAAACCTTCAAAGACATGTACGGCCGCCTCTCAAAGAAAAAAGGCGTCCAAGTCAAAGGAGTTCTTTTGGAAAAAATGGTTCCAAAGGGAATCGAGATGATAGTAGGCCTCCAAGTAGACCCCCAGTTTGGCCCAGTCATCATGGCAGGCCTTGGCGGCGTCATGACCGAAGTCTTCAAAGATGTTGCATGGAGAATGCTTCCAATTACAACATCTGACGCAAAATCAATGATCGAGGAATTAAAGTCATCAAAACTTTTCAAGGGATTCAGGGGAAGCCCGCCAGTTGACATGAACATGCTTGCAAAGGCACTAGTTCAAATCGGCAAAATAGGCGTAGACAATGCGGCATATGTAAACAGTATTGACTTTAACCCAATCGTAGTTTATCCAAAGTCCTACTATGTCGTTGATGCAAAAATAATTCTAGGCAAGGAGGTAAACAAAAACGCAATCTCAAAGGCAAAGCCAGATGATTCGTTTATGGAAAATTTCTTCACTCCAGAATCAGTTGCGTTAGTTGGCGCATCTGCAACTCCAGGCAAGATAGGCAACTCTGTTTTAGACAGCCTTGCAAAGCAAGATTACAAGGGAAAGGTATATCCGATAAATCCAAAGGCAGACGAGATTCTCGGAGTAAAGTGCTATCCATCGCTTGAAGCAGTTGATGGTAAAATCGACCTAGTGGTAGTTTGCGTGGATTTGTCTGTGACACCTCCAGTACTTGAGAGCTGCGCAAAGAAGGGAATACACAGCGTCGTAATTGTCTCTGGAGGCGGAAAAGAGCTTGGCGGGGAAAGAGCAAACTATGAGGCACAGGTGAAAGCGCTTTCTGAAAAACACAAGATTAGAATTATCGGTCCAAACTGCATCGGAATGTTCAACGCCGCAAACAGACTGGACTGTGCATTCCAAGGACAGGCAAGAATGGTTCGTGCAAGACTTGGGAATGTCGCCTTGTTATCGCAAAGTGGAACGATGGGAATCAGCTTTTTAGAAACGGCAGACACGTTCGGCCTATCGAAGATGGTCAGCTATGGAAACAGATCAGATGTTGACGAAGCAGACATGATCTGGTACCTGGCAAGCGACCCGCAAACCAAAGTCATTGCATTGTATGTCGAAGGTTTTGGAGATGGAAGAAAGTTTGTCGAGACAGCAAAAAGAGTGATGAGAGAAAAGAAAAAACCGGTGGTCATTTGGAAAAGCGGAAGGACCGAGGCGGGTGCAAAGCAGGCAGCATCGCACACAGGTTCGCTTGGAGGCTCTAACGCAATAATCATGGGCGCATTCAAGCAGGCAGGAATCATCTCAGTTGACAGTTACCAGGAACTTGCAGCGGTTGCAAAGGCACTCGCATGGCAGCCAGCGGCAAAAGGAAATCGCGCTGCCATGTGCAGCAATGGTGCAGGCCCGATGATTGGGGGAATTGATCATTTTGAAAGATTGGGTCTTGAGCTGGCCCGAGTAACACCACAGACACTAAAGGAGATGAAAGAACACTTTCCACCAACATATGTAATCGGAAAAGGAAACCCAGCGGACGTAACTGGTGGTGCAAATGCAGACGATTATCGCTATACAATTCAAAAGTTCTACGATGATCCAAATGTCGATATTGTCATGCCGTGGTTTGTCTTCCAAGACGACCCGCTGGAAGAGATAATCATCCAGCACCTAGCAGACTTCTCAAAGACACGAAAAAAGCCACTCTTAGTTGGTGGAAATGGCGGACCATACACACAAAAGATTTCTGCACTGATTGAAAAAGAAGGGGTTCCCGTCTATGATGACCTTAGAGACTGGGTTGCCGCAGCTTCTGCCCTTATGCAATGGGGCAAGCACGCCTAGACAACATTTATTTCAAGCAAAAATTTTGATCAGGTATGGCTCTAGTTACATCATCCAAGTCAAACGGGATTGCTACAGTCAAAATCAACAGGCCTGACAAGCTAAACGCAATGAGTATGGACGTTGCCAAAGAAGTCGTCTCAGTTTTCACAGAGCTGGACAGAGATGATGAGGTCAAAGTAATAATTCTGACAGGTGAAGGCGACAAGGCATTTTCCGCAGGAGCTGACATCGAGTACATGTCAAAGATATCCGCAGATCAATCAGTCGAATATGCAAAGCTCGGTCAACTTGTGACTGCGACCGTTGAAAACGTTTCAAAGCCGACAATTGCCGCAGTGAACGGATTTGCACTAGGTGGCGGATGTGAACTTGCAATGTCGTGCGACATTCGAATTGCATCAGACACCGCGAGACTCGGCCAACCGGAGGTAACAATTGGAATTCCTCCAGGATGGGGCGGAACGCAGCGCTTGATGCGCATAGTTGGAATTGCAAAGGCAAAAGAGCTTGTCTTTACAGGCAAAATGATAAAGGCAGACGAGGCAAAGGAGATCGGTCTAGTCAATCATGTAGTTCCACTAGCTTCGCTGATGGAGGAGACGCTAAAGATGGCACAACAGATAGCAGCAAATTCTGTTTCTGGCGTGAAAATGTCAAAGATAGCAATCAACAAGGGACGAAATGCAGATCTTGATACTGGCCTTGGTGTAGAGCTCCTAGCATGGAGGAATTGCTTTACAGACCCAGACAGAGAGCAACGCATGACTGCGTTTGTGAACAAATCCAAAAAGTAAGCTATACCTAATTTTCTTTTTCTTACTATGAAGTGGGTGAAAACCTTATTGTGAACATACCATCAGCAAGCCGATGGCCTTCCAATTACTTGGATGTATCTGTGTCACCACATCTACTTTTCCTGCTTCAACGACCGAGCTTCTGATCTCTAGCCCATTTTTTGGTGGACCGTCCTTCGACGCAGGCGTAAATTCCCGTGGTTCCCACGGTAGTCTGTCTGAACTCAATCCAGTTTCGGCTTTGCGTGGTGACTGGTAGGAGTTCATATTTTTAGCACGACCTTCTTCCATTTTGCCTAGCTCTAACATTGAGTATCTTTTGAATTCATCGTTATTAACAGGCTGGTTATAGCGTAATTACCACTTTACCAACTCGTAAAGGAACCGCAATGATTTTATAATTTGGACCAACATGCTGAATCATGGCAACCGAACAATCGCAAAAACTAGTCATAGTAACGCCAAAAGCAGCTGAAAAGATAATCGAGTTCATGAAGGAAGAGGCGGAAAAGCCAGAATACCTTCGAGTCTACGTCCAAGGCGGCGGATGCTCAGGCCTTTCATACGGCATGGGATTTGAAGCAAAGCCAGAGGAAGACGACTTGGTAATCGAAGAACAAGGAGTAAAACTACTTGTCGACAGCTATTCCCAAGAGCACCTCAAAGGAGCAACAGTTGACTATATCGAGTCCCTGATGGGATCTGGATTTAAGATCAACAATCCAAACGTGACAAAGTCTTGCTCATGCGGACATTCGTTTAGCACCGAATAATCACTCAATTTTTATCATTTTTAGATCTTACAGCTAGCCGTAGCTAGACGGAACCCGCTATAGGTTTTCGTAAGCACTTATATCCGCGATTGGAAAATGTAAGCTAGTGAAATTTAGGAGGAATGTTTTCAATTGCCACAATCAGGAATTGTCAAATACCACGTTAAGCTATCCTTTGAAGTTGACGGACTGGTCGAGAGAGCAGACATCATAGGCGCAATTTTTGGGCAAACAGAAGGACTTCTGGGCCCGGAAATGAACCTAAATGAGCTCCAACGAGTCTCCAAAGTCGGAAGAATAGAGGTAACGTCGAACAACACTACAAACACCACACGAGGTGATGCACTAATTCCTATGAGTACTGACATAGATACCTGCTCGCTAATAGCGGCAGCAATTGAAAGCATCGACAAGGTAGGACCATTTGACTGCAAATTCAAGTTGAATGCTATCGATGATGTACGAGCAACAAAAAAAGAAGACATCATGAAGCGTGCAAAAGAAATCAAGCAGCAATGGGCTACAAAGACAATATCAGAAGGCGAAACCATGCTAAAGGACATTCATGAAGGAACATCGGTGTCAGGAAAGCTGGCCACATACGGACGCGCAAAGCTTCCGTGCGGGGCAGGAGTTTTTGACTCACCATGGCTGATCCTAGTTGAGGGCAGAGCAGATGTAATCAACCTCCTTCGCGCAGGAATCGACAACGCACTTGCAATTGATGGCGCACGAATCGACGAGTCAATCAAAGACTTGTGCGACACAAAAGAAACAGTGATTGCGTTCTTGGACGGCGACAGGGCTGGCGGATTCATCCTCAAGGAGCTAAAAGGCATGGTCGACATCGACATAGTTCATCGAGCACCGGAAGGCGTAGAGGTGGAAGAGCTCACACCACAACAAATCACAGACATCTTAAAAGACACGCTCGAAGAGATGAGAAACCCAAAGGCAAAGCCGACGCTTTCTGATCCAACCGACAAGCCAATGGCAGAACTTGCGGAAAAAACATTTACGCAAATTAACGAAACCCTTGAAGCAGTAGGCCTTGACTCGGATAGAAACGAGGTGTTCAAGGTCCCAATATCTGAGCTTGTCTCAAAATTGTCGGTGCAGTCAGGAATAAAGTATCTAGTACTAGACGGAATAGTGACCCAGAGGCTGGTAGATGGAGCAAAGCAGGCAGGCATTGAATGTGTCATAGGGCACAGAATCGCCAACCTGACAAACAAAGACGGAATTGCGCTCAAAACATTTACCGAACTTGGGGTAGCATAAAATACTCTTTTTTTCTTTTTTATTTCATACTATGACTGAGCTAAAGATCCAGCATTTGGTGACGCTTACCGAGCTTTTATCAAAAGGGGCAAAAAACAATTTCATTTCAATTACCACATCCACACTGGGAAAAAGTATACACAAATCGCAGCAGGCGGCATCAAAACATCTTTTGGAACTAGAGCAAGATGGGTTTGTTGAGAGAATTATGAGCGGAAGAAAGATTTCAGTCAAGCTTACGCAAAAAGGATACGACCAGATTGCAGACCTGTACAATTTATTGCACAAGAGCCTTGAATCCGTACCGTCTGCAATAGAGTTGAGTGGCACACTGATATCAGGGATGGGCGAGGGTGCGTACTATATGTCGCTAAAGGGATATACAAAACAGTTCAGCTCAAAAATTGGCTACGTTCCTTTCCCCGGAACGCTCAATGTTAAGCTAGACAAGAAAGAATACGTCGAGGCATTGCGGCAGCTAAATGGCTTTGAGGGTACAAAAATAGACGGCTTTTCTGACGGCAAAAGAACGTACGGATGGGTCAAGTGCTATCACTGCGTCCTAAACGACAAGATTAGCTGCGAGCTGATTTTACTTGAGCGCACCCACCATGACAACTCGATTGTCGAGCTTATTTCAGAGACCGATATTCGCAAGAAATCAAGCCTCAGAACCGGCTCGAAGATAACAATCAGGATCCCCACGAGATAATTACAGTCCGTGCAGCGCTTCGCCATATTCTTTTTCTATTTTGGAGCTTGAAAATTCCGGAATTGGGGACTGGAGCCTTGCTACCCGAACGTTGAGGTTTAGGTTCTTGCATCCGTCTGTGATGAATTTTTCCTGATGCACCTGGTCATAACCAAGCGCTATGATGTCTGGTTTGACAATTTCGACCGTTTTGAATATGTCGCCTTCGTTTCCAACAAGGCACAAGTCCACCATGGATAGTGATGCAATCAGCTCCTGTCTTTGTTCTTCTGCGTGGAGAGGCCTCCTTTTTTTCATCTTCACTGCGGTATTGCCAGTCGCAATAACTATTACCAACACATCACCTAGTGCCTTTGCCGCATTAAGAGTATAGATGTGCCCCGGGTGGATTATGTCAAAGACCCCGCCGGCCAAAACCACATGCAACGTCGTCCTCCCAAATTCCGTAAGCGAGTCTTTTTTCTTTGTTATTAGATCGTTTTTGGCTAGCCCATCCATTCTTTCTTTGATATAATCCTCAGACAGCTGCATTTTTTTGATGCATTTTTGAATCGGATCCTCTTTTGTAATTGAGCATACATAAAGTACACCTAGAATTTTTTTGTCAATTGTATCCAAGTAAGAATCATCACACCATCATTGTTTTTATTGTATCCTATGAATTTAGCTCCGGCTCTATCCCCTTTGCTATTCGTAGTGCATCAACTAGGCCGTCTGCATATCCAATGGACAGTATTGCAAGCTCGTCCTTTCCTTGCTCAAAGAATTTTTCTGCATCTCTTACATAGAGCTCGGCGTTTTCAAGGACCCCTGAAAATTCCGCCCTGTCCTTGTAGTATGGCGCAATCTGGTCTAGCGCTCGCCTTACCATCGGGATGTATTTTTTCATCATTTGTGCTGAGATTTTTTCTATTTTCGATGCGTTGTCAGATGGCTCATCAATGCAGTTTGCCAGCACTTTTAGCGCATCAGACTCGGTAAAGTGAAGTGTGCCTGGAATCACTATGGAGTGCGGCGGCGCGCCAAAATCCATGCCCAAAAGGCTTCCAAGGCTTCCCGCCACAATTTTTTGATCCTGCAGCCCAATTCTTGATGCCACAACTGCAAATGTAGACTCGGAGATTACCTTTCTTGCCTGTTCTTTTTCTGACGCTACAAGGCTTGACAGTGCGTCTTTTGGATCCAAAAAAAAGTTCTTGTTTTGGTTATACTCTAGCAGCACTATTGTGTGGTTTCCGGCTCGCAAATTTTCATAAACTGTATAGTATGCAGTAGTCGACGGTATTGAGCTCATTATTGTAACAGTCTTTCCTACTTTGTAGTAGTGCAATCCGCACTCGCCAATCAGCGATGTCGTTATTGACGACGCGTGTATCGTAGAGGTTTGAATCCGGTCTAAAATAGCTCTAGTCCTGAGCTCTATGTGCGTAGTCGCAATGTACGGGTCTCCAAGGGAAAGCAATGCGACATTTTTTGATTTTGCATTTTCTAGTATTTCTTTTCCGTCCTCGACTAGCCATCTTGGTGCAAGCTTGAACTCGCCTCGAACTAGATGTTTTATTTTTTCTGTGTCCTGTTCTGACATTGGGCTTGTAAACTGCTCAAGGTATACAATGTCAGAGTTTCTGATTGTGTCCTGCGTTTTTGGGGAAAGCGAATCAGGCCCGCTTATACCAAGGCCTACAAACCAGAGCATTACCCATCTTTTTTAGAGTCGTGCAGCCGCTTTAGGTGATGTAACGTGTTCTTGATGACCTCGATTCCCCTCAGATATTCCCCCATCGAGACTCGTTCGTCGTTTGTATGCGATGCGTGCGGGTCGCCAGGACCATATGTCACGACAGGTACGTTCCAAAGTGTGCCGATTATGTTCATGTCCCCTGTTCCTGTTTTTCGAATCAGTGAAGGCCTTATGCGTTCTACGTCCATTACTCCAAGTGTAAATGCCCTGATAAGAGGCGAATTCAGGGGGGCCTCAAATGGCTCGGTCTCGTCAATTACAGAATAGATTGCCTCGACTTTTTGCTTTCTTGCGATTTCTGTTACCTTTGACGATATTTTTTCGCCAACCATCTTGCAGTTCATGTCTACAGGAATTCTAATGTCCATTATTGTATTGCATTCTTTTGGCGTGACGTTGTGGCTGTCTCCTCCCTTTACCTCCGTAATGGTTGCAGTGAGAAGCATCCCCTTTGATTTTCCCTCCTGATTTTCCTCGAGGTGTTTTCTCAGCTCTGCTGTAAACACCATGGATTCTTCAATTGCATTTTTTGCAAGCCATGGCGCAGATGCGTGCGCAGAGTCGCCGACGTTTATCTTCAGGTTTATTGCTATTCTTCCCTTGTACGCTATTGTGACGTTTGTAACGCCGCTCGGCTCACCAAACACAGCATAATCGATGTCAAGCTTTTGCTTTGCCAAGTTTTTGATTCCAGTCGCATTTCCCTCTTCATCCACTGCTCCAACAAAAATTATCGTTCCGTTGTTTTTTTGCAATGTTGAAGCCGCCAAAAGCATTGCCATTAATGGGGCCTTTGCGTCAGATGCTCCCCTCCCGTAAAGAAAGTCGCCCTCTTTTCTCACCTTTACTTTTCCAGGCACTGTGTCCATATGGCCGCACAGCAAGACCCGCGGAGAGCCTGAGCCAATTGTGGCGATAAGGTTTCCTACTTCATCTATCCTGATGTTATCAAACCCAAGGTCATCGCACTTGTCTGCCAAAAATTCCGCCATTGGTTTTTCTGCAAGCGATGGCGTGTACAGCCTCAGTGCTTTTTCCAGCATCTTGATTGAGAACCGAGGAGTTATTGTAAATGACGAGTCCATTTTTATTTTCCTGCGTTAACTGCGTATTCTAAAATCTTTGCTGCTATATCTACCCCGGTTACGCGTGCGACGTTTCTATATTCAGTCGTGTTGTTTATTTCATGTACGACTAGTCCCTTGTCACTGCTTTCCATTAGATCGACGCCTACAATTTGGCCCTTTACTGCGTCCTTTGCCTTTAGACACATGTCTTCTAGCTCTTTTGTCACCTTGCAGACTTCGGCAGTTCCTCCGAGGTGGGTGTTTGTCTTCCAGTTTTCCTCTGTCGAGTTTCGATAAATAGCGCCAGCTACCGAGTCCCCGATTACTATTGCTCGGATGTCTCGCGGCGGCCTTTGCACGAACTCTTCAAGATAGTGCACTTGGTAGATAGGATACATTTTTTCCCTTTCCTCGATTATTCCCTCTGCAGATTCTTTGTTGTTTAACTTCGATACCATCCTTCCCCAGCTTCCAACGGTCGGTTTTATCACCCGCGGATAGCCAAGTCCATCGAGTGCTGCAAGTGCAGACTCTTTTGAGAATGCAACTGTGACAAACGGTGTCGGTATTCCAACTTGGCTCAAAAGCATGTGTGTAAACAACTTGTTTCCCGCGTAGACTCCACAGTAGAGGGAATTGATCACATTTGCGCCCATTCCCTCAAGTGCGGCAGTGGAGTGGAGGTTTCTGTAATAGCTAACGCAGCGCTGCAGCACTATGGAATAGTTACTTTTTTTATCAATATCTAAGATCAGTTCCTTACAATCTACCATTTGAAGATCGATGCCCTTTTTTGTTGCAGCCTCGGTGAGGGCTTTTTCTTCTGGTCGGATAGTGTCGTAGAGAACCGTTATTTTGGAGCTCACTGGCCCCAGTCCTCTCCGACGCTTTGAGCTGGCTTTAGCCCAAACCCACCGGATGATTTTGTTATCTCAAAACTTGCGCCGCAGTCAGAGCATGTCACAATCTCGCCGTCAACGGCATCCTTTGGAATTGAAATATCGGAATCACATTCAACGCATTTTGTCATGGTTATTCTTTAGAATCTTTTGAGTCATTAATTATCTTTCTTTCAAGCTTGCCGTCGAGTGGGATCTCAAGGAGGTCTCCCATTCTCAGGTTTTTAAGACCATGGGCTACTGCCTTTGCCTGCTCGTCGTTTTTGTCCAGTCCCAGAATTGACATTAGGTATGCAGAGCCTGTCTTGCCGGCTAGCTCCCCAAAGACTATTCTGCGCCTGTTTCCCACTACTCGCGGCGGAATAGGCTCGTATGCGGCTGGATTGCGGAGTATTGCTGCCAAGTGTGTGCCTGCCTTGTGTTTGTACGCAGTAGGACCCACGATTGGCTTTGAGTCGTATGGCGGGATTCCTGTGTATTCTTCAATTAGCCTTGAAAGGTCAGTAAGCATGTCCAGCCTGAAATCATTTGGAGAACGGTACAGATACGTCATTGCGACTGCAACTTCGGCAAGTGACGGGATGCCGGTTCGCTCGCCAATTCCGTCAATTGTTGTATGAATTTGTTCTGCCCCAGCATCGATCCCTGCAAACGCGTTTGCGACCGCAAGCCCCATGTCGTTGTGGCAGTGAACATCTAGTGGAACTTTGATCTTGTCCCGAACCATTTTCACAAAGTTATGCATGCCCCTTGGCCGCATTATGCCGACCGTGTCTGGAAGGCTGATCCGGTCCACTCCCGCATCTTCAATTGCCTTGCAGACCTTGAGCAAGAACTCTGGGTCTGCTCTGCTTCCGTCCTCTACTGTGAATCTCATTTTTAGGCCATGTGATTTTGCATATTCTACTGTTTCTACTGCGCGTCTAAGTGCTTCTTCCCTTGTGATTCTGAGCTTGTCCTTTAGATGAATATCAGAGATTCCAAGATACGTTGCTGTCCATTTTGGATCACATTTGAGTGCAATGTCCACATCTGTTTTCAGCGCCCTGACATGCGCCACAATGTCTGCCTTGAGACCCTGCTTTATGATAGTCTTTGTCGCCTCAAGGTGATCTTCCGATACGACTGGCGATATCTCGATTTGATCAACGCCAAAATAATCAAGCATCCACGCAATCTGGATTCTCTGCTTGTTGGTAAAGGTGACACCTGGATGCTGCTCTCCTTCTCGCAGCGTGCTGTCAAGTACCCGTATTCTCTTTGGTTTTTTGTCGTATTCGTTATGCAGGTGCGCATAATAGTTGGGGTCGTTCATTTGCAAAGATAATAGTTAGTTGTACCAGTTATAAACATATTCGTACTAAAAACGGCTGAAATCAGAGCAAACAGATGTTGTTTTAGGCTTAAAGCAATATTTCTGATCCGAATTTCGCTCTATGTTACGTCACGCAGAATGATTACAGTGTTGGTGTCAGAGACGCCCTGAATTTTGCGAAGTGAGTCTATTGCTACGTTTATCTCAGTTATGTTTGGGGCTGAAATTATTACTGCTATGTCGTACTGGCCTGTTATTTCATAGACTGTTTTTACTCCTTCTAGCTTGGTTAGCCTTGCTGAAACCTTTGACGTGTCCATTGATGATTCCACAGATATCAGGACTATCGCCTTAGTCGAGTTCTGCTCGCCAATTTCTATTGTGAATTTTTTGATAACGCCGCCGTCGGTTAGGTTTTTGACCCTGCGCCTTACTGCAGACTCGGAAAGCTTTAGTTTTTTCCCAATGTCTACAAAGGACTCTCTAGAGTCATCTTTTAGAAACTTTAGTATTTCATCGTCTACTTTATCCTTGTGCATTTTTTCTCCTCTCTGCTTCCTTAGCAAATAATCTGTCTAGTACCTCTAATACTTTTTTAATTTCCTGCTCGGTAATGACTAGCGGTGGCAGCAATCTCAGTATGTTTCTGCCAGAATACAGCAACAACACCCCTTCTTTTATCGCGTCAAAGAGTATGTCCTTTATTTCGAATTTCATCTCAATTCCAATCATCAGTCCTTTGCCCCTCACCTCACGGACTACGCTGTGTTTTTGCTTGAGCTTTTCCAGACCGTCCATGAAAATTTTGCCAACTGCTGCTGCGTTGTCAACTAGTCCGTCTTGCGTTAACGCCTGAAGTGTCGCAGTTCCAGCAGCGCATGAGAGCGGGTTTCCTCCAAATGTGGACGAATGCTCGCCTTTGCTAATCGAGGCCAAGATGTCAGGCCTTACCAGAGTAGCACTCATCGGGACACCGCCTGCAATTCCCTTTGCAAGGCACATGATGTCAGGTGCCGTATTCCAGTGCTGGCACGCCCACATCTTTCCAGTCCTTCCCAGTCCTGACTGAATTTCGTCAAAGATTAGCAGAATTCCGTTCTCATCGCAGAGCCTGCGCACGTCTTGCAAAAATCCATCAGGTGCAACGATTATTCCGCTTTCTCCCTGGATTGGCTCCATTATTATGAACGCAGTGTCCTTGTTTATTTTTGAGCGCAGCGCCTCAATGTCGCCAAACGGCGCAAAGTCCACCTTTTCGACAAGCGGCATGAATGACTTGCGGTATTTCGGATTAAATGTGATGGATAACGCCCCAAGTGATTTTCCGTGGTACGATCCATTCATCGCGATCATTCCGGATTTTCCAGTGGACTTTCTTGCGAACTTTATTGCAGCTTCCACTGCCTCTGCCCCGCTGTTACCAAGATGCACCTGCGATAGTCCCTTTGGTGCGACCTTGATCAGGTTCTCCAAAAATTCTTCTCGCGTCTTGCTGTAAAGTGACGTGTGAACCGTGATTATTTTGTCAAGCTGCGCCTTTAGTGCTGCTACTACTCGGGGGTTTCGGTGTCCTACAAGGGCCACGCCGTATCCGCCCATGCAGTCGATGTACTCTTTGTTGTTTATGTCCCAGACTTTGGCTCCAAGTCCTTTTTCCACAGTGACTGGGAATTTCTGATGGTGGCTGCCTAAAAAGTCATCTTCAGTCATTTTGTAATTACCGTGCATTTTGTGTGAGAAATTGCCGAGGATATAGGATTTTCTCGCTGCCCATTTCCGATTAGCGCCTCTTTTACCCCCATGTCTAGTGCTTCAGTTGCCGCAAGAATCTTTTTTTCCATTCCAAACCCGACCTTTGGGCGTATTTCTTTTGCCTCGGCGTTTGTCATTTTTTCAACCAAGGCATCGTTCATGAGCAATCCATCGACATTTGTCAAAAACAGTATTTTATCACTGTGAATTGCGCCAGCGACGTTTGCTGCAGCTCTGTCACCGTCGATATTTAAAAAGTCAAACTCTTTGCTTACGGCAATTGGAGAGATTACCGGCGTGTAACCTTGGTCCAAAAGCAGTTTTAGAAGATCTGCGTTTACCTTGCTTACCTTGCCGGTGTAGCCGCCATCAATTACCTGTTTTCTTCCCTTTTCGTTTATTATTACCAGTTTTTCCTTCCTTTCGGCCTGGAATATTTGCCCGTCGACTCCGCTCAGGCCCACCGCATTGATTCCGTTTTTTTGCAGCATCTGGACAATTGCCTTGTTTATTTTTCCAGACATTACCATTGTGAAAATTTCCACAGTCTCCTTGTCAGTGTATCTTGATTTAATTCCACCAGGAGATACGACGAACTTTGGTTCCTTGCCAAGCAGCTTGCATGTCTTTGTCACTTCTTTTCCCCCACCATGGACTAGGATCACTCCTTCTTTCTGTGCTACTTTTTTGATGTCGGGAATTGTTGACGGGTGGAGGTTTTCTACTACGCTTCCGCCGATTTTGATTGTAATCATTTTTTTAAACTGGGGTTAGCGGTGCGTATCTCAGCCCATCCATTTCGTCAAATCCAGCCATGATGTTCATGTTTTGGATGGCAGAGCCTGCAGCGCCCTTCATGAGGTTGTCTGAAGCAGATAATGCGACTAGCCTGTGATTGTCCTCGTCGATGTCAAATCCGATATCGCAAAAGTTAGAACCGACTACGAACTTTGGATCTGGGAATTTGTAAAGGCCTTTCTTGTCTCGGATTAATCTGATGAATCTTTCATCTTTGTACATCTCGCGATAGACTTTCCATAATTCTAATTCGGTCATGTCCTTTAGGAGAAATGTGTGATTTGTGCACAGTATTCCCCTGACTATGTCCACTGCGTGCGGGCTCATCGATACCTTGACATGTCTTCCCGCGAGTTCAGATAGTTCTTGCTCGATTTCGCCCGTGTGCCTATGTTTTGTTGGCTTGTATGGTCGGATAACACCTGAACGCATGGCGTGGTGTGTGCCTGCAACGCTTCCTGCGCCAGCACCAGACGAGCCTATTTTCGAATCAACTACAAGATGCTCAGTATCAATCAGATTGTTTTTGATGAGAGGTGCCAGCGCGAGAATCGATGTTACTGCCATGCATCCAGGACACGATACCAGTTGTGCGTTTTTTATCTGCTCCCTGTGCAGTTCTGGAACCCCAAAGACCGATTTTTTCAGATAGTCAGGATGCGGGTGTTCCCATCCATACCACTTGGCATATCCTTCTTGGTTGTGCAATCGGTAATCTGCTGAAAGATCAACCACCTTGAGGCCCCTGTCATATAGTGCCTTTACTATTTCAGTTGCCGTTCCGTGCGGAACTGCGGTAAATACAAGATCGCACTTGTCCGACATTTTATCATAATCAAGCTCAGAAAATGTCATCTCGGTAAATCCTTTGAGTGCAGGTTGGATCCTATGCAGGTATTCTCCGACATGTTGTCTAGATGTCACCATGGTGATTTCGACTTTGGGATGCGTCACCAAAAGACGCAGCATTTCGCCTCCGACATATCCGGATGCACCCACAACTCCTACTCGTAACATGTCCCTACATCAAGGTGGTGTAATTTAATATATTCTGAATCCGAAAAAAATTTATTCAATTTCATATAGTAATATCATGATGGTAAAATCCAATCTCGATAGCATCAGGAAAGCAAAAGCTGACTATAACCGCAGTAGGTATAACAAGGATCAAGAATTCAAAGACAGGGTAAAGGAATCATGTCGAAAGTGGTATGCAAAAAACAAAAAATCTGTAGTTGAGAGGGTCTTAAGGGATCATCAGAAAAACCACGCCAAGTATTTGACATATCAAAGAGAACATTACCAATATCTCAAGTACCGGAAAAAATATGCTGCCAAGAGCAGCTAATGGCTATTTTCTTACTTGCGTTAGCGCAAATCGAATCATTTCTTGCGGAATGTTCTTTTTTGCAACTTTGGCCAGCCCTTTGAACTCTACAGTGTTGTTTACTTCGTGTACTACCAGTCCCCGTTTTTTGTCCTCCATCAGGTCTATTCCCAAGATTCCGCCGCCTACTGCCTTTGATGACTTTAGACACAGATCTTCGAGCTCTTTTGTTATTTCACATAGCTCAGGATCGCCTCCAAGTGCGATGTTTGTCTTAAAGTCTCCTTGTGATTTGCGATACATTGCGGCAATTACTTGATCACCTACCGTGATTGCGCGGATGTCCCGTGGTGGCCTATCTATCATTTCTTGCAAATAATATATTCTGTCGTGCGAACCATCCTCGATTTCGCGCATCTCAAGTATTGCCTCTGTCGTGTCTTTATCTTTTAGCGGGAGGATTCCGCGGCCCCAGCTTCCAATTACCGGCTTTATCACAATCGGGTAGCCTACCTTGTTTATCAGGTTCATTGCCTCTTCGGACGAAAATGCAAAGTATGTCTTTGGGGTCGGCACACCTGCTTTTTTTAGCAAAAGGGACGTGACCATTTTGTTGCCACACTTGTCTGCAACATCATGCGTGTTGATTACAGGAACCCCTAGGAATTCCAAGCACGCAGTAAAGTGCAGTCCTCGAAAATAGCTAACGCATCGTTCGATGACTACATCGCCAAAGTCAATGTCTCCCCTTTTACTTTCGGTGCTAAACTGGGTTATTTTTGCGTCCAGCATTATTGTATCGTGACCCATCTTGGATGCCTCGTCTGAAAGCATCTTTTCTTCAAGCCTGAGTCTGTCAAAGACGATACAGACTTTGGCCAATTATTCTCCCCAGTCTTCGCCAACGCTTTCTGCAGGCTTTAGCTCGACGCTTTCTCCGCTTTTCTTTGATATCTCAAAGTCTGCGCCGCATTCCGGACACGAGACTATTTCGCCTACAGCCGCATCGTTTGGTACATTGATTGATGCGTCACATTCTAAACAGTTCATTACGATCCTTCTCACCTCTTGCCTAGTAATTTATTAGCTTCTGTCGTCTGCAATCCCCACAGCTCGACAAAGCCAGTTGCTTTTCTCTGATCAAATGCAGAGCCTTTTCCATAGGTTGCAATGTCATGGCGGTACAGCGAGTGCTTGGATTTCCTACCAACTACTCGCAGCCCACCCTTGTAGAGCTTTAGCTTGACGGTTCCTGTCACTGTTTTTTGGGATTGGTCAATGAATTTATCTAAATCTGCCTTTAGCGGGTCCTGCCACAGCCCTGAATATGCAAGCCATGCCCATTCCGAGTCTACAAGCGACTTGAACTTGTTTTCGTGTTTTGTGTGGACCATTTTTTCCAAGTCAGAGTGTGCCTCAATGATGCACAGTGCAGCAGGAGTCTCGTATACTTCGCGCGACTTGATGCCGACAACCCTGTCTTCTATGTGATCAATTATTCCGACTCCGCAAGATCCCGCTATTTTATTTGCATACTCGATTAGTTTTATTGGGTTCATTCTCTTTTTGTCCACTGCCACCGGAATTCCTTTTGCAAACTCGATTTCCATGTATCGTGGCTTGTCTGGCAGGTCCTTTGTCTTTACCCAGATGAACACATCTGATGGCGGCTCATTGTATGGGTCTTCAAGATTTCCTCCCTCTATTGCCCGACCCCAGAGGTTCTGATCAATCGAAAACTTTTTTGAAACGCTGTCAATTGGGATTTTGTGTTCTTTTGCAAACTCGAGCTCTGTTGCCCTGTCAAGGTTCAGATCACGGATTGGTGCAATTATCGGAAGGTTGGAACCTGAACCGAAGGTAACATCAAACCGAACTTGATCGTTTCCCTTGCCAGTGCAGCCGTGTGCAAGTGCGTCGACTTTTTCCTTTTTTGCCACATCTAGAACCTTTTGTGCAATGAGTGGTCGTGCAAGCGATGTCGCAAGGCAGTATTTTTTTTGGTATAGGGCGTTTGCCTTGATTGCTGGGTGGATGAACTTTGTGACAAACTCTGCCTTTGCGTCTATGTGATAGTGCCGTAAAACACCAAGCCTCTTTGCCTTGGCGGCAATCTCACGCTGGTCGCTTCCCTCGCCGACATCTACTGTCACAGTAATGACATCCATGTCGTGTTTTTCCTGCAGATATTTTACCACAACTGAGGTATCAAGTCCGCCAGAAAAAGCAAGCACTGCCTTTTGTTTCATTAGAGCTTTTGCATCAAAACAATTTGCATTTATCTTTTGTGTTGATCTAGT
>Ga0247727_10004544_pt1 | contig 29303 bp, 21 predicted proteins | sample WisWelCaveWW1625_FD_202498 | JGI IMG/M metagenome (GOLD analysis project Ga0247727, IMG submission 202498) | Biofilm microbial communities from Wishing Well Cave, Virginia, United States - WW16-25 | ecosystem: Environmental > Aquatic > Deep subsurface > Groundwater > Cave microbial mat | place...
ACCTCCGCGCCTACCTGCGTGCCTGGAACCGCAACCCCACCCCGTTCGCCTGGACCAAGCCGGCTCACGCCATCATCCAATCACACCGTCGTATGATTGCTCGTATCTCGACGGCGGTGCACTAGCGCGCCGCCGTGCTGCGCTACCAGCTCTCGGATCCGAGCGCTGGGCTCATCTTGTTCGTAGTAGCACCAGATCATCTGGCCTTTGATCTCGCCGGGCTCGAATGACTCCAACAGATCCATCAAGCTGTCGTCGTTTCCGCCGTAGCCGATGAAGAGCGGGGTGTATTGGGCGAGAAGTGATCGGAGCACGGTGGCCCAGTCTTCATGCAGGCGCTTCAAGCTGCGCGTGTCGTTCCGCGGCCCCAGAAGCAGGTCCCGGTGGATCTTGCACACGAGCGGCCGGCGACTCGCCGAGCGGACGAAACCAGTGAGCGATTCGTGCCCGCAGACGAACGGGAAGGTGTCTGTATATATCGCGAGCGCGTCGGCAACGAGATTGTCGAAGTTCGTCGTGATGACCACCTTGTGTCGCTGAACCTCGAGCGTCTTCGCCAGGATGGAGTACCCGGGGCTTGGATCCTTGTTGGACATGACGTCTTCGAGGTAGGCGTGGCCTTCCTCCGGATGGCTGCGAAACCGACGTTCGTAGATCTGGGAATAGAGAGCCGCCGCGTTCTTCAGCTCGAAGCCCTTGATGTCGAGGTTCTCCGCCGTCGCCCATGACTCGAACGGTTGCTTCTTCTTGTCGAGGCGCTCGTGCAGCTCTCGCAGCCAGCGTGCGACCAGCTCACCTCCCGTCGCGATGCCAGATGGCTTCGACGCGCCCGCTCCGAGCACCCACGCGAAACAGTGATCAGTCATCTCGTCATGAACGAACTTGAAGTGGGTGCAGAGCCCTTCGAGGGTCCATTCCTCCGAGCCGCGCATGGTCGGAACTCCCCCATCGTGTGACCGGCAGATGTTCACGCGACGTGGGAGCCCGACTGCGCGAGATCGAAAACTGCGGCGTCCGATCGATCCCCACGAGCGCGATTTCGGCGAGGTGTTGTCTAGAGACAGAGTCTGAGAGATCTAAGCATATGGAAGAGAAGATGGAGAATATCCCTGCCTTCCCGACAAAGGCAAGCGGAGTCACCGAGATCGGCGCAAATCGCCTTGCGCCCATCCCCTTCGCTCCGCTCGTGACCGGAGACGAAACACGCGCGGCGCAACCCCCTTTTTTGCAAGGAGGTGCGCGATGACGTTTCCGGTGACGGTGTTCGAGGTTCACGAGGGACGCCTGCTGGCGCTGCCTGCGGACGGATTCGGGGGGGACTCGGGTTCGGCCGGCGAAGGAAGACCCCACTGCGGATGGCCGGCCCGACTGGCGGACGACCGCAGGTGCGGACGAACCCGCCACGGAGCTCGGAATCGCCGTTGGCAGCATGGGTCCGCAGTCGCGGCCGGAGACCCTGCTCGCCTGCGTCAGGGCCGCCGAAGACGCCAGCCTCGCCGACGTGTGGGTGCAGGATCACCTCGCGATCCCGCCCCCGACGACGCCGAGTGTTCGGGCGGCCGCTATCTCGACCCCTTCACCGCGCTTGCCTGGCTCGCCGGGCAGACCGCGCGGATCGGGCTCGGCACCGGCGTGCTGAATCTCCCGTATCGCCCGGCGCTGCCGACCGCGAAGGCGATCGCGACGGTGCAGCAGCTAGCTCTCCGGTGGACGCCTTCGGCTGGGCGTCGGCGGATAGGCGAGTCAGGCTCGCACGCTTCCCAGCGCGTGGGTGGGGCCTGCTACCCGACGACCCTAGGCGCAGCAGCTCCGCCCAGGCCAGGCGCAAGTCGTGATCTCCAATCTCTCGAGACCTGGCTGCTCGGCACCTTCCACGGCGTGAGCCTCGAGCACCTCCAGCGCTACCTCGTCGAGTTCACCTAACTCAGGTGTCCGCGGAATTGGGCAGGCCGATCTGCCGCAAGACGGGCTACAAGTGGACGGACCGCTTCGGTCACCCATGTTCCCGGCTATAGAGTCGGCGCGACGCGGATCACGCGGACGCCGCGCAAGCCTTCCGCCCGCGCAAAGACCCCTCTTCAGCCCTCTAACCCTCTTTCTCGGCCTTCCAGGGAGCGGAGGCGCTCCCGGCCCCGCCGCCCTCCGCCTCAGACGACCACGTTCACGAGTCGCCCGGGCACGATGATCACCTTGCGCGGCTCCTTGCCCTCGAGGTGGCGGCGGACGTTCTCGTCGGCCAGCGCGATCGCGCGCAGCGTCGCTTCGTCGGCGTCCTTGGCGACGCTGATCTCGGCGCGGCGCTTGCCGTTCACCTGGACGACCAGCGTGATGGTCTCGTCCACCAAAAGGCGCGGATCCCCCACAGGCCAGTCCGAGAGCGCGACGGGCGTCGTGTGGCCGAGCCGCTCCCAGAGCTCTTCGGCGAGGTGCGGGGCGAAGGGCGAGAGCAGCTTCAAGAAATCCTCGCCCAGCCTGCGCGGCAGCGAGGCATCCTTCGCGACCTCGCGCGAGAAGACCATCAGCTTCGAGATCGCGGTGTTGGGCTGGATCGCCTCCATGTCGGCCGTGACACCGGCGATGGTGCGCGCCGCGAGCCGCTGCTGCTCCTTCGTACCCGGCCCTTCGGCCAGCGCACGCGCCGGTTCGCCCGGCGCATCCTCGTCCACGAACAGTCGATAGCTGCGCTGGAGGAAGCGGAAGCAGCCGGGGATGCCGTCGGTGGCCCAGGGCGCGCCCTTCTCGAGCGGCCCCATGAACAGCTCGTAGAGCCGCATCGCGTCGGCGCCGAACTCGGCGATCACCTCGTCGGGCGAGACCACGTTGCCGCGGCTCTTCGACATCTTCTCGACCACTTCCTCGAGCAGGAGGTCCTCGAGCGTGGGGTGGAGCGCGGCACCGTCGGCCGCGAAGCGCACCTGCGAGCGCGGGAGCCAGCGCGCCTTCACCTCGCGGCCGGTGGCGACGGCGACGGCTCGCTCGCCCTCTACGCGCACGGCCGAGGTCGGGTAGGCGCGCGCGCTCGCGGCCGGGTCGTCCGAGACGTTGTCGTCCCAGTAGCGGTAGTTGTAGCCGAGGATCATGCCCGGGTTGAGCAGCTTCTGGAACGGCTCCTTCGTGTGCACCAGGCCCGCGTCGTAGAGCACCTTGTGCCAGAAGCGCGCGTAGAGCAGGTGCAGCACGGCGTGCTCGGCGCCGCCGACGTAGAGATCGACCGGCAGCCAGTAGCGCTCGGCCTCGGGCGACCAGACCGCGCCTGCGTTGCGCGGATCGCAGAAGCGCAGGTAGTACCAGCAGCTGCCCGCCCACTGTGGCATGGTGTTCGGGTCGCGCCGCGCCGGCCGGCCGCTTTCGGGGTCGCGCGTTTCCATCCAGGCCGGCACGCGCGAGAGCGGCGTCTCGAACTCGCCGCTCGGCCGGAAGTCGTCGAGCTCGGGCAGCAGCAGCGGCAGGTCGGAGTCGGGCACCAGCTTCGTGCTGCCGTCTTGCAGGTGCAGCACCGGAAGGGGCTCGCCCCAGTAGCGCTGCCGGCTGAACAGCCAGTCGCGCAGCTTGTAGGTGACGCTGCCGCGCCCGCGGTCGTTCGCCTCGAGCCACTCGATCATGCGCCGCTTCGCCTCGGGCGTGGCCAGGCCGTCGAGGAAGCCGGAGTGCACGGCCACGCCGTCGCCGGGAAAGGCGGCCGCCAGGGCGTCGCCGCCCGCCACCACCTCGCGAATCGGGAGAGCGAACTTGCGGGCGAAGGCGTGGTCGCGCTCGTCGTGACCGGGCACGGCCATGATCGCGCCGGTGCCGTAGCTCGCGAGCACGTAGTCGGCGATCCAGACGGGGATGCGCTCGCCGTTCACCGGGTTCACGGCCAGGGCGCCGGTGGCGACGCCGGTCTTCTCGTCGGCCTCGGTCATGCGCATGCGCTCGCTGCGGCGCGCGGCCTGCGCGACGTAGGCGGTCACCGCCGCGTGCTGTGCGGGCGTTGTGATCCCGGCCACCAGTGGATGCTCCGGGGCCAGCACCATGTAGGTGGCGCCGAACAGCGTGTCGGGGCGTGTCGTGAAGACCTCGATCTCGCGGCCGGGGTGATCCGCGAGCGCGAAGCGCAGCTCTGCGCCCTCGGAGCGCCCGATCCACTCGCGCTGCATCTTCTTGATGTGTTCGGGCCAGTCGAGCCCGTCGAGGTCGCCGAGCAGCCGTTCGGCGTAGGAGGTGATGCGCAGCATCCACTGCTTCATCGGCATGCGGATCACGGGGTGACCGCCGCGCTCGCTCTTGCCGTCGATCACCTCTTCGTTCGCGAGCACCGTGCCTAGGGCCGGGCACCAGTTCACCGGCACCTCGGCCTCGTAGGCGAGCCCGCGTTCGAACAGGCGCGCGAAGATCCACTGCGTCCAGCGCATGTACTCGGGATGCGTGGTGTCGATCTCGCGGCTCCAGTCGTAGGAGAGGCCGAGGCTCTGGAGCTGGCGCCGATAGGTGTCGATGTTGCGGCGCGTGGTGACGCGCGGGTGGGTGCCCGTCTCGATCGCATGCTGCTCGGCCGGCAGGCCGAAGGCGTCCCAGCCCATCGGGTGCAGCACGTTGAAGCCGCGCATGCGCTTGTAGCGCGCGATCGCGTCGGTGCTGATGTAGCCCTTCGGATGCCCGACGTGGAGCCCTTCCGCCGACGGATAGGGGAACATGTCGAGCACGTAGAACTTGGGCCGCGCGCGGTCGATCTCGGCGCGGTAGGTGCTCTCCTCGAGCCAGCGGCGCTGCCATCGGCCCTCGATCGCCTTCGGGTCGTACGGCATGGCGCGGGAGCTTGCCGAGGTGACCCCGTAGAGTCAACGTCTGCAGCCGTGTCCGAAGGCCGGCCCGAGCACTCTCCGGAGCTCTTCGTCGTCTCCGACGGCACGGGCGAGACCGCGGTCGCCGCCGTACGTGCGGCCGCCACGCAGTTCCTCGAGACCTTCCGCGTACGCACCTTCGGCGAGACGCGTCATGAGTCGCAGGTGCGCCGAGTGATGGAGCGCGCCGCGGAAGATGGCGCCCTGGTCGTCTTCACCGTGGTGAACGAGACCACCACGCGGCTGATCCGTGACCTCGCGCTCGAGAAGGGCGTGCCGGCCGTGGACCTGCTCGGCCCCTTGATCTCGGCGCTGGCCAATCACTTCAAGCTCTCACCGCAGCTGCGTCCCGGCATCCTGCATGGCTTCTCCGAGGACTACTTCAAGCGCATCGAAGCGGTCGAGTTCGCCGTGCGCCACGACGACGGCGCGAACCTGCACACCCTGTTTCAGGCCGAGCTGGTGCTGGCCGGGGTGTCACGCACCTCCAAGACGCCGCTCTCGATGTATCTCGCGCAGCGCGGCTTCCGAACGGGCAACGTGCCGATCGTGCCCGGCATCGACCCGCCGCGGGAGCTGATGGAGATCGACCCGCGCAAGGTGATCGGGCTGATCAGCGACGTCTCGGCCCTGCTCGAGATCCGGCGCGCGCGCATCCGGCAGCTGCGGGCTTCGCCGTACCTGGCCTACGCGGACCCGGAGGCCCTCGAGGAGGAGCTGCGCCGCGCCCGCGAGCTGTACCGGCGGCAGGGCTGGCGCGTGGTGGACATCACCGGCAAGGCGGTCGAGGAGGCAGCCGCCCGCATCCTCGAGCTCTCGCAGGGGGGCTGACTCCGCTCGGCTCGCTCTGGCGCTCCGGCTCGAGAGCCTCGTGCAGCGTCGGTGGCCGGGCCGGGTGGACCGATGGCTGCTCCCGGCGCTGTCGGTGGCGACACCGGGCGTTCCGCACGCTCCATCGCTCGGCGTCTTGCCGTGCCAGTGCGCGGCTCTGGATCGCTTCCGCCCGTGCGCCTCCGCAGCCACCGGCTCCACCCGTCCCCGTGTCTCGGGCGGCACACGAAGAACCACCCACCACCCAATTCGAGGAGCGGCGTGCGCAGCCTGCTCGTGCGCTGACGGAGCCGCGAGGCCGGGTGGAGCCGGTCCTCGCGGAGGCGCGCGAGCGGACGGGATCCGGAGGAGCGCACTTGCACAGCCGCACGCCGAGCGGTGGTGCGTACCGGCCGCGCCGCACAGAGGACGCTAGCGCCGGGAGCGAGGATCGGTCCACCCGGCCCTGCCACCGACGCCGCACCGTCCCTCTGCGAGCACCGCTAGTCGATCAGCCCCTTCTTGCGGTCGGCTTCCTTCTGGAGGCGGATCGCCTCCTTCTGCTCCTCGCTGAGCAGGGCCATCGCCACCTTCGGCCGCAGCACCGAGTAGAAGGTCGGCACGACGGTGATCGCGCCGAGCATGTTGACGACCATCAGGATCGACAGCAGCTGCGCCATCTCGGCCTGGAACCGCAGGTTCGAGAAGCTCCAGAGCACGATGCCGCCCACCACCGTCGTGGCCGTGAAGCTCACCGCCATGCCGGTGGTTCTGACCGCGCGCCGGATCGCTTCGTCGATGTCCGCGGTATCCGCCACCTCCTGGCGGATGCGGTCCACGATGTAGATCGCGTAGTCCACGCCGATGCCCACGCCCACCGACTGCACCGGCAGCGTGTTCAGGTTGAGGCCGATGCCCGACACGGCCATGTACGCCAGCGAGAGCATCGTCGCGGTCGCGATCTGGAGCAGGATGATGAAGCCGCTCGGGATCGACCAGTAGGTGATCGAATGCAGCACGAGGATCACGAGGAAGATCAGCGAGATGTTCGCCACGTGGCTGCGCTCGACGTCCTCGTTGGTGGCGGCCAGGATGCCCATGATCCCGCCGGCCAATACGAACTGCATGCCGCGCGTCCACGACTGCGTCTGCTGGTACTTCGGCTCACCCTCCACCGCCTTCAGGTCGTGGACGATCAGGTTGGTCTCGCTCACCGCGATGGCGCGGATGCCGAACTCCTCGTTCTCCCACCACCACTCGACGTCCTGGTCGCTCCAGCCTTCTAGGTCGTCCGGCCAGGAGAAGAAGTCGCCTTCCTCGACCGCGTCGCGTTCCTCTTCGTAATCGGCGATGGCGCCCTCGCGGAACTCGCCGAGCCATCCGGGCAGGCTGCCCTCGCCGTTGACGCGGACCACCTCCTCCTCGGCGTAGCTGCCGTCCTCCTTGCGGATCTTCACGGTGAGCGTGTGGTCGCGGGGAGGGAGCAGCGGGCCGAACAGGTAGTAGGTGGCGTCCGCCCACTTCTCCCCGTTCAGCCAGGAGGCGTCTTCCTCGGCCCTGTCCTTCTCGAGCCGGACGATCACCTCGCCGATCGGGTTCTCGCGCACGTAGACCTCGGCGGTCTGGACCACACGCATCAGCGTGTCGCCCTTGTGGTCGCGATAGATGAAGGACAGGTTCGCGTACCGGCCGTCGTCGGTCATGAAGGGCCGCAGGAAGCCTGGCGCGCCGTTCTGACGCAGCTGGAACAGCGCGGAGCGGACGCTGCCCGAGTCGTTCGGAATGAACGACCACTTCGGGTCGCCGAAGTGGTTCTGTCCCCAGTAGGCCTTCAGGAAGGGCACGACCGACACCGTGGCGCCGAGGTCGGTATTGGCCTCCATGAAGCGCCCGAGCTCCTCCATGCGCCGCACCGGCTCGGCATCGCCGCTGGCGTCCTTCTTGTCGCCGTCAGCGTAGACCTGGAACACGTCCACACCGCCGAACTTCTCGCCGATCATCGCGGTCGAGGTGTTGAACTCGTGGTCCGGCCAGAGCAGCGGCGTGCCCGGGCTGGCCTCGCCGATCTGGGAGTGGAACAGCGTGATGTAGGTGCACAGCGTGAAGATCACGACCGTGCTGGCCGCGATCACGTACTTCCAGGTCGGGTGTGTGCAGGCGTTCCCGATCGCGCGCATGGCGCGGATCATGAAGCCCGGCAGGAAGTGCTGCGGGTCGTGCGGCGCCGGCATGTAGCAGATCATGATCGGGTGCAGGATCTCGACCGTGAACAGGATCGAGGTGACCCAGAAGGCGCCGAACTCGCCCAGGTCGCGCATCTGCGGAACGGTGGTCACCAGAATGACGAGCAAGCCGGCGACGTCCACGAAGATGCCGAGCGTGCCGGGCACGATCAGCTCGCTCATCGCGATCGCAGCGACCTGGCGCTTGGCCTCGGCCGGGTCGCCGTACATCGGCAGCATGATCTCGTAGTCCTCGAAGAAGCGTTCGGCCATCTGCACGGTGTGGGAGACGGCGCGCGCCGTGATGATCAGCGGGATCACGAGGATCAGCGGGTCGAAGTTGATGCCGCGCCAGCCGCAGTAGCCGAGCCCCCAGATCACCGTCGCGATCGCGGCGATGAAGGGGATCACGACGCCGTGCCAGCGACGGAAGTAGCCCCACAGCAGCAGGAAGATCGCGACCACCGTCAGGCCCACGTATAGGCCGATCTCGAAGGCGTGCTTCAGGATCCAGCCGACCAGCACCGGGACGCCCGAGACGACGATGGTGTGCTTGTCGTCCTGCTCTACCTGCTTGATGCGCTGCACGTGATCGAAGATTGCGCTGAACACGTTGCTGCCGGAAATGCGATCGGTCACGAAGTCCGCGGTGATCAACGCGGCCTTCTCGTCGTAGGAGACGAAGCGCCCGAAGATCACGGGCGGGTTCTGGCGCACGATCTCGCGCAGGGCGTCCGCCTCTTCCTGCGTCTCCGGGATCTTCTTCACCAGCAGGCGGTTCTCGATCGCGCCGTCGGGCTGGATCTCGAACACGCGGGTGCTGCGGTGCACCACCGAGCGCACCTGGTCGTGGTTCACCGGGTAGGGAGGAAAGATGCGGTCGAGGCGCTTGATGATCTGGAACGCCGTCAGCTCTTCGCCGGCCGCCTCCGCCTGCTCCTCGATCGTCGACCGCGTCTCGTCGCGCGCATCGGTGCGGGAGTCGTAGGAGGGCAGCTGCTCGCCGGCCTCGATGCCGTCGATCGACTTGGTGATGCGGTCGATCTTCGCGAGCGTCTCGGGCGTGAAGATCGTGCCTTCCTTCACGATCACACCGATCGCCACGCCGGTGGCCGAGCCGAACTTGGCCGAGAACTTGTCCTGCGCGTGGATGAAGGGATGGTCCGGCCACTGGTCGCGCGCGTTGGTATCGACGCGCACGAGCGGGCCGGGCAGCGGCGCGCCGAGGCCCGTCATGATGGTGTTCAGGATCGGATAGAAGAAGAACAGCGTCGTCGTGATCAGCGCCATCAGGATGGGGAAGCGGTGCTTCACCACCCAGTGCGCGAAGCGCAGCGTCGTGGTCTGGCGGACTGCATGATGCGGGGTCGGCGTCTGGGCCATTACGATCCTCGCGCGGTTGCCGGCCGCGGAGGACAACACGACCCAGCCGTTCGGGGGCGCGCGACCTCCGGTGGACGGCCCGTGCCACCGGGTTTCTCCGAGCCGGAAGGGTCCGGCCCGAGGACGCATTCATACCACGGCCGAGCGGCGGGATGCACCATCTTCTGCGTCTTCGTGAGCGGCTGGATCAAGGGGGCCAGGCGTGCCGGAAACCACTGCGAAGTCCCGGGTGTTCGTGACGCGCACGTTGCCCGGCAGCGGGCTCGATCGCCTGCGGGCCGAGTTCGATCTCGAGGTCTGGGCCGAGCCCGGCCTGCCGCCGCGCGAGGCGCTGCTCGCGGCGGCCGCGAAGGCGGACGGCCTGCTCTGTCTGCTCAGCGACCGCATCGACTCCGAGCTGCTCCGCCGCGCGCCGCGGCTGCGGGCGCTCTCGAGCTGCTCGGTGGGGCTCGATCACGTGGACCTCGCGGCGGCGACCGCGCGCCGCATCCCGGTGGGTCACACGCCGGGTGTCCTTACGGACACCACGGCGGAGCTGGTCATTTCACTGCTGCTTGCCGCGGCGCGTCGTGTCGTGGAAGCCGACCGTTTCGTGCGTGAGGGTCGCTGGCGCGAGTGGTCGCCGGACCTGCTGCTCGGTCGCGATCTGGCAGGCTCGACGCTCGGCGTCATCGGCCTCGGGGCGATCGGGCAGGCGGTGGCGCAGCGCGCCGGCGCCCTCGGCATGCGCGTGCTCGGTTGGAATCGCACGCCACGTCTGATCGACGGACTTGCGTGTGTGACGCTGCCCGAGCTGCTCGCGGGCTCCGACTTCGTGAGCGTGCACGTCGCGCTCACGCCCGAGACGCGGGGCCTGCTAGACGCCGCGGCGCTGGCGCGCATGCGACCCGGGGCCGTGCTCGTGAACGTGGCGCGAGGAGGCATCGTGGACGAGACGGCGCTGGCCGAGGCGCTCGCACGCGGCCGGCTGGCCGGCGCGGCGCTCGACGTGTTCGAGCACGAGCCGTTGCCGCCGTCGAGCCCGCTGCTCGCTGCGCCGAACCTCGTGCTCACGCCCCACATCGGCAGCGCGAGCGTGCGCACGCGCACGCGCATGGCCGACCTCGCCGCCCTGAACCTTCGCGCCGGCTTGCGCGGCGAGCGCATGCCGCACTGCGCGAACCCCGAGGTCTACGAATCTTGACTCCCGCAGCGCGCGAGGAAGGTGCGCGGCGAGACGACGCGGGCGCCGCGGTGGCGGGCCCGGTCGGCGAGCTGGCGATCGGCGGTGACCACCACGATCGCGGCCGGATCGGCCGCATCGCGCACCGCGGCCAGCAGCCAGTCGTCCGCCGAGGGGGCAAACACGACACGCGGGCGAAGCGAGGCGGCCTCGGCCTCGCCGCCCGGCCCGGGGCCGTCGAAGACCACCCAGAGCTCAGCCGCGCCGTCCTCGAAGGCCGCGATCCGCTCGAGCAGCCGCGCGCGCACCTCTTCGCGCCACCAGCCGCGCCGGTCGTTGCCGCGCAGCACACCGGCATGCAGCACGTTGAAGCCGTCCACCAGCCAACGCACGCCCGAGTCCATGGGCGCCGGACGATAGTCGGCCGGCGGCCCGGAGCCGACGCCGGCGCCCAGCCCGGCCCAGAGCAGGCCGAAGCCCACGATCGCGCCGATCACGCCCCCGGTCTGCGCCAGGCCGGCCAGAATGACGCGGAGTCCGCTTCCCATCTTGCACCCCCCACGCTTCGGAGGGAGCGTCGCGGCCGCGCGTGACAGGGTCGGTCACGGCTCGATCTGACGGGGAAGTCCCTCGGCCCGTGTTAGGATGCCGGGTTCTTCGAACGGCTCGCTGTGCGGGTTGGAGGCGATCATGCGCTGCTGGCGGCTTGGAATCTGGCTCGGTGCGGCTCTCCTGGCGACGGCAGCGGCTGCGGAGCCCCCCGGCGGGCCCCTCGTGCTGACGGCCCCGCTCGAGGGCCAGCTCTCCCTGGTGGGGCCCATCGCGCTCGAGCTCGCGCTGCCGCCCGGCGCGCGCAAGAGCACGCTCGCGCTGCTCGTGGACGGAGTCGCCGTTCCGGTCGCGGACTCGGGCAGTAAGGGTCGCACGTTGCGCCTCGTACTCGACGGGCTCGGAGCGGGGCGCCACCAGCTCGAGATCAGCGTCGAGGACAAACACGGCGTCGAGTCGCTCGAGTCGTGGTTCGAGCTGGTCGAGCTCGAGAATCCCGACCAGTGCGAGGTGCTCAACAACGTTTCGTGCGTGCTTCCGTTCCCGTCCTCGCGCTTTCTCGAGCGCGGGCCGGGCGGGCGGCGCGTCGTGTTCGGGCCGGACACGCTCCCGATCTACCGGCGCCTCGATCCCGCGCTCCAGGTCGTGGACGAGAAGCGCATCGATCCGGCGCCGTTCCTACAGAACGACGGCTTCAGCCCCACCGTGCAGGTGCTGATGCACTTCCCGGGCGGCGTGGATCCGGTGCGCTCCGACGCGCCGCACCTCGACCCTGCCACGCGCACCTATGGCACACGGGCGCTCGCGGAGGACAGCCCCACGCTGCTGGTCGAGTTCGCGCGCGGCACGCGCGTGAACCACTGGATCGAGAACGACGACCGCGCGCAGAATCCTGCGCGCGTGGTCACCTTCCTGCGCCCGGGCGAGGCGCTGCTTCCCGGCCGCCGCTACGTGGTGGCCGTGCGCAACCTCGTGGACGCGAACGGCGCGCCCGTCGAGGCCGAGCCGGTCTTCGCCGCCATCCGCGACGGCCGCCCGTCGGACATCCCCGCCGTCGAGGAGACGCGCCGGCGCCTCGAGCCGGTGCTGCGGCGGCTCGCGAGCCTCGGCGTGGCGCGCGAAGAGCTGATCCTCGCCTTCGACTTCCGCGTGTCGAGCGATCACTCACTCACGCACGAGATGCTGTCGATGCGCGACCAGGCCTTCGCCTGGCTCGCCGAGCAGGTCGAGGTGGGCGCGCAGACCTTCCGCGTGGACGAGGTGATCCCCCACAACGAGAGCTGCGACCCGGCGGGCTCGCCGGTGTGGCGCGAGCTGCGCGGCAGCTTCCAGGCGCCGCTCTTCCTGAGCAGCGATCCCTTCACCGCAGCCACCGTCCCGAGCTTCTTGCAGCGAGACGAGCGCGGGCGGCCCGTGTGGAGCGCGCTCACGAATGCGCCCTACGGCATCGTCATCCCCTGCACGGTGTTCGACGCCGCCGGTGCCGTCGCGCCGAAGCCCACGCTGATCGCCGGGCACGGCCTGTTCGGAACCGGGGCCGCCTTCGCGCGAGACCTCGCGGAAGCCGGGCTCGAGGGCTTCGACTATGTCGCGGGCGGCACCAACTTCAGCGGCCTCTCGTCGCCCGACATCTCCGGCCCGAGCGGGCTCACGAGCAGCTTCATCTTCCAGGTGATCGCCGACGTCGATCAGTTCGAGGCGCTGCCCGACCGGCTGCGCCAGGCGCAGGTCCACCAGCTGCTGCTCGCGCGCATGCTGAAGCAGGGCCTCTTCAACGCCGACCCGGCCTTCCAGATCGGCGGCACCGGCGTGATCGACGCCGACGCCGAGACGGTCTACTTCGGCGCGAGCCTGGGCGGCATCATGGGCACCTTCTTCGCGGCGCTCACGCCCGACGTCCAGAAGCTCAATGTCGATGTGCCCGCCATCAACTTCTCGCTCCTGCTCCAGCGCGCCACACCCTTCATCCAATTCCAGACGCTCGTGAACCTGCTGAACGCGGACGCACTCGAGCAGTCGATCGGCTTCGGCCTGAACCACGAGCTGTGGGTGCGGGGAGAGCCCGCGGGCTACGCCAACCACGTGACGGGCCAGCCGCTGCGGCCGCTGCCCGGCTCGATCCCGAAGCAGATGCTGGTGACGGTGGCGCTGCTCGATCAGCAGGTCTCGAACCTCGGCTCCCAGCTGCTGGGCCGCACGCTGCGGCTCGGCACGCTCGAGGGCTCGGCGATGCGCGGGCTCGCCGGCATGCCCGACACCAGCGGGCCGCAGGATTCGGCCTACGTGGTCTACGACACCGGCTCCTTCGACGTCACGAACCCGCTGCACACGCGCTTCATCCCGCCGCTCGTGAATCGCCCGGCGCGGCCCAATGGCTGCGACCCGCACGGACGGCGCGGCTTCATCCCGGCCTCGGTGGACCAGCTGCTCGGCTTCTTCTCACCGGGCGGACGCATCGAGAACTTCTGCGCCGACGGAGTCTGCGACGCCTCCGAGCCAAACGAGATCCCCTTCGGCGCGGACGCGCCGTGCGACCCGCTGCTCGAGTAACGCCCAACTCTCCGCAGGAGATCGGGAATTCTCCCTCGCTGGGGGAGGCGCGATCGGCTATCCAGTGCCCGGTTCGGAGGCAGTGGCGTGGTCGATGTCGTTCGACATGACGTCGTGATCGTGGGCGGGGGTTGCGCAGGCCTACGCGCCGCCATTGCAGCCGTCGAAGCGGATCCGACGCTGAGCGTGGCGCTGGTATCGAAGGTCTATCCGATGCGGAGCCACACCGTCTCCGCGGAGGGCGGCGCCGCCGCCGTGCCGCCCGGTGCGAAGGACGATTCGCTCGAGAAGCACGCCTTCGACACCGTGAAGGGCTCCGACTTCCTCGCCGACCAGGACGTGATCCAGTACTTCGTCGAGGAGGCACCGAAGGAGCTGACGCGGCTCGAGCACTGGGGCTGCCCCTGGAGCCGCAACGCCGACGGCAGCGTCGCGACGCGCCCCTTCGGCGGCATGCAGACGCCGCGCACGTGGTACGCCACCGACAAGGTCGGCTTCCACATGCTGCACACCTTGTTTCAGCACTCGCTGCGCTTCGATCGCATCGTCCGCTACGACGAGCACTTCGTCAGCAAGCTCCTGATCGACGGCGGCCAGTGCCGCGGCGTCGCGGCGCTCGACGTGCGCACCGGCCAGGTGCGCGCGGTGCTCGGCCGCGCGGTGATCCTCAGCACCGGCGGCGCCGGCAGGGTGTGGCCCTTCACCACGAACGGGAGCATCAAGACCGGCGACGGCATGGCGCTCGCGTATCGCGAGGGCGTCCCCCTCGAGGACATGGAGTTCGTCCAGTACCACCCGACCGGGCTGCCCGGCACGGGCATCCTGATCACCGAGGCCGCGCGCGGCGAGGGCGGGTATCTGCTCAACTCCGAGGGCGAGCGCTTCCTGACGACGCGCGACTACGGCGTCGGCACCAAGGCCGAGCTCGGCCCGCGCGACATGATCTCGCGCGCGGTCATCCAGGAGATCGAGGCGGGGCGCGGCATCACGCTGCCCGGCAAGATCGGCCAGTACGTGCACCTCGACCTGCGCCACCTCGGCAAGGCGAAGCTCGAGTCGCGCCTGCCCTTCGTGCTGGAGCTGTCGCGCACCTACGCCGGGGTCGATCCGGTGACGCAGCCGATCCCGATCCGCCCGGTGCTGCACTACACGATGGGCGGCGTAGCCACGAACATCGACGGTGCGACGGCGCTGCCCGGTCTCTACGCCGCGGGCGAGACGGCCTGTGTGTCGCTCAACGGCGCCAACCGGCTCGGCTCCAACTCGCTCACCGAGTGCCTGGTGTTCGGCGCGCGCTCCGGGCAGCATGCGGTGCGTTTCGCGAAGGGCTCCTCCGCCGGCAGCGAGTCGGCGCTGCTCGAGCAGGCGAAGGGCGAGGGCGCGCGCCTCGACGGCATCCGAGGGCGCAAGCGCGGGGGCGAGACGCTGGCCGGCGTGCGGCAGGGGATGAACGAGGCCATGGAGGCTGGCACCGGCGTGTATCGCGTGCAGGCCTCGATGCAGCAGACGGTCTCGGACGTCGCCGCGCTGAAGCAGCGCTTCGAGCAGGTGAGCCTCTCGGACGCCAGCCAGGTCTTCAACACCGAGCTGACCGCGGCGCTCGAGCTGCGCAACCTGCTGGACGTGGCGGAGGCCGTGGCGCTGGCCGCGGTGAGCCGCAAGGAGAGCCGCGGTGCGCACGCCTGCCGCGACTTCCCGAAGCGCAACGACCCCGAGTACCTGCACCACTCACTGGTGCATTTCGGGGAGACGGGGCCCCGCTTCTCGACCAAGCCGGTAACGCTCGGCACCTGGGTGCCGGAAGAGCGGAAGTACTGATGGCGGACAAGCAGAAGAAGACGATCGTGGTGACGCGCTTCGATCCCGACAAGGATGAGGCGCCGCGGCAGCAGCGCTACGAGATCCCGGTCGAGCCGGACTGGAAGGTTCTCGACGCGCTCAACTACATCAAGGACCACGTCGACGGGACGCTCTCGCACCGCTGGTCGTGTCGCATGGCCGTGTGCGGCAGCTGCGGCATGAACGTGGACGGCACGCCGAAGCTCACCTGCAAGGACGCGCTCGCCGACTACGGCGACAGCGTCGAGGTGACGCCGCTCGCGAACTTCCCGGTGGTGCGCGATCTCGTGGTCGATATCGAGGGCTTCATGGAGAGGCTCCAGAAGGTGAAGCCCTTCATCCTACGCGCCAAGGAGCTGGCGGTCGAGGACGGACCCACGCGACAGAGCCCGGTCGAGCTCGACGACTTCCGCCAGTTCAGCATGTGCATCAACTGCATGCTCTGCTATGCGGCGTGCCCGGTCACCACGAACGAGCCGGACTTTCTGGGGCCCGCCGCGATCGCGCTCGGCCACCGCTACAACCTCGACACGCGCGATCAGGGCCAGGCCGAGCGCAACCAGGTCTTCCGCGAGGACGGCGGCGTCTTCGCGTGCTCGTACGCGGGCGAGTGCAGCGAGGTCTGCCCCAAGCACGTGGATCCGTCGGGTGCGATCCAGCAGGCGAAGATGGCGAACGTGATCGACTGGGTGACGGGCTTGGTGCTGCGCCGGGGAGACGCGGGGTGAGCCACGCACGGCCGGTCATCGACGCGATGAAGCCGACGAAGCCGGGCGCGACGCGCACGGCGCCGCCGCGCGCGCCCGACGGCTTCCCGAGCCGCGGCAACTACCGCGGCTACCTCGCCTTCGGCTTCGGCGGCTTCTTCCTGTTCACGCTGTCGCTGCTGGTGCTGCGCTCGGTCTGGGCGATCGGGACCGGCGAGGCGGCGTGGAATCGCCTGCAGGCCGGCTTCCAGAACCCGCTCTACGTGATCTACCACGCGATCGCGTTCCTGTGGCTCAGCTGGTTCATCCTGCGCCTGTTCCGGCTCTTCCCGGCCACGCAGCCGAAGCGGTTCGGTCCGTTTCAGCGACCGCCCGACGCCGTGATGGTCGCGGGCCTCTCGGGAGCCTTCGTGGTCGTGACGCTGGCCCTCGCAACGATCCTGTGGGGGGCCGTCTGATGCGGCGCGTGCTGCTCGTGCTCGAGCCCGTGATCTGGGCGCTGTTCTCCGCCGGCATGATGGTGGGCGGGCTGCTGCTGCCGGCGTGGGCGCTGGTGATGGGCGTGGCCGGCCCGCTCGGCATCGCCGCGACCGCCACGAGCTACGACCACTTCTACGCGCTCGCGAGCCATCCGCTCGGCCGCCTCGTGCTGCTCGCGGCGATGGCGCTGCCGCTCTGGGGCGGTGCGCATCACCTGCGGCACCTGTGGCTCGACTTCGGCGGCCTCCGGAGCGACGGCCTCGTCGGCACGCTCTGCTACGGCGGCGCCCTGCTCGGGAGCCTGCTCGCCATCGTCGCCGTCGTCCGGCTGTAGGGTTGCAAGACCCTGCCCGGCCGCCTGCTCGAAGGCCTGCGCATTCTCGACCTGACGCGTGTCGTCGCGGGGCCGTTTGCGACCGCGATCCTTGCCGACCTCGGTGCCGACGTGATCAAGGTCGAGGCGCCGCGGACGGGTGATGACTATCGCCACGGCCCGGCGCCCGAGGGCGAGACCTCGCTCTCCTTCCAGAACACGAACCGCGGCAAACGCTCTCTCACGCTCGACTTCCGCGCGCCCGAGGGACGCGAGATCCTGCTGCGCCTTGTGGACGGCGCGGACGCGCTGGTCGAGAACTTCCGCGCCGGCTACCTCGCGAAGTGCGGGCTCGGCGCCGACGCGCTCCAGGCGCGCAACCCGCGCCTGGTGGTCGCCTCGCTCTCGGGCTTCGGCCAAACCGGGCCGCGCGCGGGCGAGCCGAGCTACGACATCGTGGCGCAGGCGAGCGGCGGGCTGCTTGCGATGACCGGCTTCGAGGGCGGGCCGCCCGTGCGCGGCGCCGGCGCGCTCGCCGACTTCGTCGGCGGCCTCTACCTCGCGCTCGGCGTCGCAGCGGGCCTGCTCGAGCGCGCGCGTACGGGCCGCGCACGCGCCCTCGACCTGTCGAACCAGGACTGCATCTTCGCCATCACCGACTCGGCGGCCTCGATCTTCGCGGGCATCGGCGCGCGCATGGAGCGCGTCGGCAACCAGCATCCCTTCACCGCGCCCTACGAGTGCCTCACGGCCACGGACGGCTACGTCGTGGTCGGCACTGCCAGCAACAAGCTGTTCCGCAGGCTCGTCGCCGCGATCGGACGACCCGAGCTGGGCCGCGACCCGCGCTTCGCGCACTACCGTGCGCGTGCGGCCAACCGGCGCGAGATCAACGGCATCGTCGCGGACTGGGCGCGCGGCAAGAGCTGCGCCGAGCTGCTCGCCGCGCTCGGCCCCGGCGGCGCCGACGTGCCGTGTGCGCGCGTCGCTTCGCCGGAGGAGCTGATCGACGATCCGCAGCTGCTCGCGCGCGGCATGCTCGAACGCCACCCGCACCCGACGCTCGGCGAAGTGGTCTTCCACGGCAACGCGCTGCGCTTCGCCGGGGCGGAGCCGCGCCAGCGCGCGTTGGCGCCGGAGCTGGGGGAGGCGAACGGCGAGGTATACGGCGCGCTCGGCATCGGCGCCGACGAGCGCCGCGCGCTGAGAGAAAAGGGCGTGATCTGACCACCCGCCTCGCGCTGCTGCGCGACCCGAGCTTCGCGCGTCTGTTCGCCGCGCGCTCCATCTCGGCCTTCGGCACGGGCATGACGCCGGTGGCCGTGCCCTTCGCCGTGCTCGAGAACCTCGGCGGCACGCCGCGTGAGGTCGGCTACGTCGTGGCCGCCGCTGCCACGGCGCAGATCCTGGTGCAGCTCTTCGGCGGCGCGCTCGCGGACCGCGGCTCGAGGAGGCGCCAGATGGTGGGCGCCGACGCGCTCGCGGCGCTCGCGCAGGGCCTGTTCGCGGCGCTGCTGCTCAGCGGAAATGCATCGCTGCCCGCCGCCATCGCACTCCAGGCGTTGATCGGCGTCGCCTTCGCGCTGCACTGGCCGGCCGCGGTCGGGCTCGTGCCGCTCGTCGCCCCGCGCGCGCAGCTCCAGCCCGCGAACGCGCTGCTCTCGATCGCGCACAGCACGGCGCTCGGCCTCGGCGCAGCGGCCGGAGGTCTGCTCGCCGCGCGCTTCGGGGCGGGCACGGCGCTCGCGGTCGATGCGGGCAGCTTCGCCGCCAGCGCACTGCTCATCGCAGGCGTGCGCGCGGGGCCGCAGCTGCGCAGCGCGGCGGCGAGCCTGCTGGCCGAGCTGCGTGCGGGCTGGAGCGAGTTCACGGCGCATCGCTGGCTCTGGACCATCGTGCTCCAGTTCACGCTGATGATGATGGGCTGGTTCGGCGTCTACGCCGTGGTCGGTCCGATCGTGGCAAAGCGCTCGCTCGGGGGCGCCGAGGCGTGGGGTGCGATCGCCGCCGCCTACGGCTTCGGGCTCGTGGCCGGCGGCGTGGTGGCGCTGCGCGTGCATTTCCCGCGCCCGATGCTCGCGGCCACGCTCACCTGCTTCGCGAATGTGCTGCTGCCGCTGCTGCTGATCGCCCCTGCGCCGCTCGGCTGGATCGCCACGGGCGCCTTCCTGATCGGCGTCGGCCACGAGGTCTTCGGCGTGCTCTGGAACACGACGCTCCACACCCGCGTCGCGCCCGAGGCCCTCTCGCGCGTCTCCGCCTACGACGTGGTGGGCTCGATCGCGCTGGTGCCGCTCGGCGAGGTGGCCGCGGGCTTCGCGGTCGAGGCCTTCGGGCCGCCGCTCACGCTGCTCTGGGCCACCGTGGCGATCGTGTTGCCGACGGCGGCCGTGCTGTTCGTGCCCGAGGTGCGTCAGCTGCGGAACGCGAAGTAGGCTGCGCTCAGTACGCACAGCGCCGACCACAGGTAGTCGAGCTTCACGGGCTTGGCGCTCGTAGAGCACCGCGAAGGGCACGAACGCCACGAGCGTGATCGCCTCCTGCACGACAGCGCGATGCCCCAGCTCGCGAGCGCCGCGACGAGCCACGGCCGGGGCCCGAGGCTCTTCAGATGCGCGTACCGCGCGAAGGTCATGAACAGGTTCGAGAGCACGAGGTGCGTCCGTGACAGGGGCGGCAGGCGGCCCACGTCCTCGCGCAGAGTCGGGGCCGGGCCGGGTGGACCGATCCTCGCTCCCGGCGCTGGCTCCATCGGCGCCGCGCGGGTGGTACGCACCGACGCTCGGTGCATCGCCGTGGAGGTGCGGGAGTTCGGTGAGCGTCCGCACGTGCGCCTCCGCGAGGACCGGCTCCACCCGGCCTCGCAGCTCCGTCGGTGTGCGAGCGACCAGCACGCGAGACCGAGTCGGCGTGCGCCGACCTAGCATCGGGGACGGGTGGAGCCGGGTGGTGCGGAGGCGCACGTGCGGACGCTCACCGGAGCCGGTCACCTGCACAGCCGCGCGCCGAGCGTTCGAGCGTGACGAGCGCTCGGCGCCAACGCCGACGGCGCCGGGAGCAGCATCCGGTCCACCCGGCCCGAGCACCCGTGCCGCACGACTCCTCGATTCCGGGCGCGCGCACGAGCGCGTGCGGCCTCGGCTCGGAAGCCCGATCACCGCAGATCGCGCTAGGCTCGCGCCGCTCGTGCTCTCGACTGGAGGTAGGAGACATGGCCCGCGTCGTGAAGCTCGGCATCAAGCGTCCCGCCTACCGCCCGCTGCTGCCCGATCCGGAGCCGCGCGAGGCCGTCTATACGATTTTCAGTGTGGACGACCATCTGATGGAGGCGCCGCACGCCTTCGAAGGGCGGCTGCCGGCGAAGTTCGAGTCGCAGGCGCCGCGCGTGGTCGACACCGAAGAGGGTCACCAGGTGTGGGTGTTCGAGGAGACGCCGTACTTCCAGGTGGGCTTCATGTGCGTGGCGGGCCGCGCCAAGGAAGACCAGCGCGTCGAGCCCGCGCGCTTCGAAGAGCTGCGGCGCGGCGCGTGGGACGCGAAGGCGCGCATCAAGGACATGGACATCAACGGCGTGTGGGCGTCGCTCAACTATCCCTCGGGCGTCACCGGCTTCGGCGGCACGCTGTTCTCGGAGGCGAAGGACAAGGAGCTGGGCCTCGCCTGCGTGCGCGCCTGGAACGACTACGTCTTCGACGAATGGCACTCGCCGTATCCCGAGCGGATCATCCCGCTCGGCATCACCTTCCTCGCCGACCCGGAGCAGGGCGCCGCCGAGATCCGCCGCAACGCGAAGCGCGGCTTCAAGGCCGTGACCGTGCCCGAGCAGCCGCACCGCCAGGGCCTGCCGTCCGTCTTCGATCCGTACTGGGAGCCGATCGTCCGGGCCTGCGCCGAGACCGAGACGGTGCTCTCGCTGCACGTCGGCTCGTCGGGCTTTGCGAAGATGCCGGCGGGCGCGCCGATGATCGAGCTAGGCGCCACGCTGTTCGGCCCGATGGCGATCGAGACCTGCGCCGAGTGGCTGTGGAGCGCGTGGCCGGTGAAGTATCCGGCGCTCAAGATCGCCATCGCCGAGAGCGGCATCGGCTGGGTGGCGATGCTCGCCGACCGGCTCGACAACATCATGGCGCGCTCGGGCTACGGCGCGGGCTGGCTCGACAAGAAGCGCTCGCCGTCGGAAGTACTCAGGTCGCAGTTCTACTTCTGCCTCATCGACGATCCGTCCACCATCTCGACGCTCGACAAGATCGGCGAAGACCAAGTGGTCGTGGAATCAGATTATCCCCATGGAGATGGGACGTGGCCCGACACGCAGCACGTGATGCAGAGGATGCTCGGCGGGCTGCCGGTCGAGACGATCCGCAAGCTCACGCACCAGAACGCGGCGAAGCTGTACCGACACCCGCTGCCGGCGGTGTGTCGGCCCTGACGGGATCCGGCCCAGCTGGGCCGGAAATCGACGGCCTTGGGCCAAGAGCCTCGGGTGCTCGATCGATCCGCTACGGATCAGTCTCCTTCGGGCACGCGCTGGCTGCGGGGGAGCATCTGGAGCGGGTCCGACGGGGGTGCGACTCCCCCACCGAGGAGCCCACGACCATGCCGCCCCAGCGCAAGACCCGCCGCTCGACCCGTCTCCGCCGCCCTGCGCGCGTGCCTCGCCGCCGCGTCCATCCCTTTCTGTTCTTCGGCACCCCGGATCGCAGCCGCGACCACGAGCCCTATCAGGCCCGGGACATGATCTGCCTGCCGCACCTGCTGGCCGCCCTCACCGACCAGGGCTACGAGCTCGGCGAGATCATCCTGAACACACCGCCGCAGGAAGGCGAGGCGAGGGACGCCGTCGCACCGGTGGCGATCCGGCTGGGCGCGTCCGACACGCTGCTCGTCGTCACGCGCTTTCCGCTCAACGACGCTCTCTCGGACCTGAAGCGCGTGCTGCGCGGCCACACCGAGCACGAGCCGATGGTGCTGGACGCTGCGAGGCGAGTCTTCTCGATGCTGTGTCGTCCGAAGATGACCCTCCAGGAGGCGCTCTGGGAGTGGGCGCGTGCCGGCTTCGAGAACCGCGTGAACATCCAGTACTACCTCCAGAACGGCGCGAACTTCCACGGGCTGCGGCGCGCGGATCGTGGGCGTGCGGAGAAGCCGCCGGCGGAGCCGCGCACCAGCGCCTTCCTGCTCAATCTCGAGCTGCGCCCCGGCGGTCCGCGCATGATCGCGGCGTTCGGCATGCACGCGCACGCGACGATGGTCTGGTCGCAGATCCTGGCGCGCCAGCATCCGGAGTGGCTCACGCAGCCGGGCTTCACGATGGTGGACTTGATCCGCAAGCGCGTTCCGAAGCGCGCCACGCTGCTCACGTTCGCGCAGGAGTGGCGCTACGAGATCGTGATGCGTGTGCGCATGTAGCGAATGGGGCGGAGCCGGGCCGTGGGCCAAGACCGGCACACGGCCCGGCTCGTCCTCCCGCGATTTCGTCTGCCAGGTTGCCTCGTGAACACCACTCACGAGGAGAATCGAAATGGTGGACGCGCGAACCAAGAAGAGCCGCAAGTCCGACAGCGACAGCAGCACCGCCACGATCAGCTGGGAGCTGATCGAGCGCGTGCTCGCGAGCCCCTGGGTCGATCGCATCTACTTGTGGGGCAAGCCGGGCATCGGCAAGACCCGCGTGGCGTACTGCAAGGGCCGCATCGCGCGCGGCGTCTACGCGATCACGCTCACGCCCGATCTCCCGGCCAGCGAGCTGCGCGGCCACTACCTGCCGAAGGGCGGCGAGCTGGTGTGGACGGACGGGCCGGTGGTGAAGGCCATGCGCGAGGGCGCCCGGCTCGTGATCAACGAGCTGTCGCACGGCTCCGACGACACCTGGGCCTTCCTGTACCCCGTGCTGGAGCAGGCCGAGACAGCGCGTTTCACGCTGCCGAACACCGAGACGGTGACGCCGGCGCCGGGCTTCAACGTCGTTTGCACCGACAACTGTCCGCCCGACGATCTACCGCCCGCCCTGCGCGACCGCTTCGACGCCATCCTCGAGATCAACGAGCCGCATCCGGACGCGCTGGCGCTGCTCTCCGAGCCGCTGCGCGAGGTCGCGCGGCGCGGCTTCGCGCTCGAGGACGACCGCCGCATCAGCCTGCGCGGCTGGCTGGTGCTCGACCGCCTGCGCCACGAGCTCGGGCTCGGCGACGCCTGCCTGGTGGTGTTCGGCGCCGAGCGCGGCTCGCAGATCCACGACGCGATCGTGCTGGGCGGGGGGGTGCGCTGAGATGGCCGACTTCAGCCGACCCTACGTCTACGGTCCCTACCCCGAGCTGGTCGAGCGTCACGCCGGGGGCGCGCCCTACGAGATCCGCGACGCGCTCGCGGAGCCGCTTCCCACGCGCGGCATGGTGGATCTGAAGAAGCGCGTGATGTGGGTGCCGCTCGATGCGTGGGCGCGCCCGATCACCCGCCACGAGAATGGCCACGTGCGCTTCTCCCCGCTCCAGCCGACGAAGGTGCGCTTCGACGCGCGCACGCTGATGGCGGTCGAGGATGCGCGGGTGAACCTCGCCCTGTCCGCGCTCGGGCTGCCCGTGGTGCTCGACCTCGAATCGCACAGCAACGTGGTGCTGCTCCTGGCGCAGGACGGCAAGGCCCGCGATGGCTTCGCGCAGTTCATGCGCGCGATCGCGTCGCTCGGCACCAGCGTCGAGGGCGCGATCGAGGCGCAGCTGCTCGCAGCGCCGGGCCCGCTCGGCGAGCTGATCGCCGACTGGATGACGCGGGCGCGCGGCACGCTGGAGACGGCGCGCCTCGTCGCCGGCGGCGAGGTCGCGCCCTACAGCGTGGGCGTCGCGCTCGCGAGCGAGCTGGCGCGCGAGCTGCGCGCGCTCGGCCTGCTCGACGAGCGGCTGCGCGCGCGCTCGCGAGCGCCGGCGGGCTGCTGCGTCCGGCACCACGACGAAGGCTTGCTCCCGCCCGAGGACTGCGAGCCGGTGCACGGTGACCACGGGGAGAAGCAGCGCGCGGCCGTCCCGCCCGGGCGGATGGAGGTGAAGAAGGCGCCGCTCTCGGTTCCGCTGCGGCCCGGGCAGAGCAGCGGCCGCCGCTGGCGCGCGAGCGCGGAGGGCAGCGTGGTGCGCTACCTCGCGCGCTGGCCGGTGGATCGCGCCGTGTTCCGGCGCCGCGGCCGCAAGGGCGGCGGCACGACGCTGGTGGACACGAGCGGCAGCATGTCGCTCGAGGTCGCCGACCTCGACCGGCTGCTGCTCGCCACGCCGCTCGGCATGCGCGTCGCCATCTACTCGGGCAGCGGCGCGGTCGGCGAGCTGCGCATCGTCGCCGAGGGCGGCCGCCGCGCGACGGCCGAGCACCTCGCCCGCTTCGGCAGCGGCAACGTAATCGACCTGCCCGCACTCGAGTGGCTGGCGCATCAGCCGCTGCCGCGGCTCTGGATTTCGGATGGTGTGGTGACCGGCGTCGGCGACAAGGGCTCGGAGGTGCTGAAGCGGCGCTGCACCGCGCTGTGCAAGCGCGCGCGCATCCGCCGCGTCGGCAAGCTCGACGAGGCCGCGGCGCTGCTGCGGCCGCGCTGAGCAAGCCGGCGCCTCGAGCCGGCGCAGCGCGGGCGTAGCCCGAGCGGAGGAACGAGTCGGACCGGCGCCTCGAGCCGGCGCGCAGCGAGGGCGCAGCCCGAGCGGAGGAACGAGTTGGGCGCTCCGGGGGTGGGCGGGTCGGGCTTGTCGACTGGGCTCGCGAAGCCCGTCCCCCGGAGCCGCGCGGCCGAGCGTATAATCGCGCGCCATGCCCGCCCCCCGCGCACTCGCAGGCATTCGCGTCCTCGACCTCGCTACGCCTGCCGCGGAGATCGCGGGCCGCGTCTTCGCCGATCTCGGCGCCGAAGTGCTGAAGATCGAGCCGCCCGGCGGCTGCGCGTCCCGCTTCATCCCGCCCTTCGCGGCGGGCCGGCGAGGCGATCGTGAAGGCTCGCTCTACTGGCGCGCGTTCGGCCTCGGCAAGAAGAGCGTGGTGCTCGACCTCGAGCGGTCGGCGGAACGCGCGCGCTTGCTCGAGCTGGTGCGCGGCGCCGACGTGCTGATCGAGTCGGAGACGCCCGGCACGCTCGACGCGCTCGGCCTCGGCTACGAGGCGCTGCGCCGGGAGAATCCCGCGCTGCTCTTCGTCTCGATCACGCCCTTCGGCCAGAGTGGGCCCGAAGCGCACAGCCCCGCCAGCGATCTCACGCTCGCGGCAGCGGGCGGGCTGCTCAACATGCAGGGCGATCGCGATCGCCCGCCCGTCCCGGTCGGTTGGCCCGAGGCGTCTCACCACGGCGCGGTGCAGGCCGCGGCCGACGCGATCCTCGCACTGTGGGAACGCCGCCGCAGCGGCCTCGGCCAGCATCTCGACAGCTCGATGCAGGCCGCGATCGTGTGGACGCTGCTGTTCGCGACGGGCCACAGCACGCTCTATGGCGAGGACGGCCCGGGCTTCGGCGAGAAGCGCAGCGAGCCGCCGCCGCAGCTGCTGCCGGGCCTCGTGATCCCGAACATGGCGCGCTGCAAGGACGGCTTCGTCGCCATGACGCTGGTGCTCGGCGAAGTCGGCGCGCGCAGCTTCGGCAGCCTGATGCGCTTCGCCGCGGAGGCGGGCGCGCTCGAGCCCGAGATCGCCGCGCGCGAGTGGAGCACGTGGCTCCAGCAGCTCGGCGGCGGGAAGCTCGCGCCGCCCGAGATCGTGCGCGCCTTCGACCAGCTCGTCGCGTTTCTCGGCACGCGCACGAAGGCCGAGCTGCACGAGCGCTCGGTGAAGGATCGTTGGCTGATCGCGCCGGCCTTCTCCTCCGCCGACCTGCTCGCCGATCGCCAGCTCGAGGCGCGCGAGTACTTCGTGCGCGTCGGCGACACGCTCCACCCGGGTGCCTTCGCGAAGCTGTCGAGGACGCCGATCCAGTTGGCGGCGCCGGCGCCGCGCCTCGGGGCCGACCAGGCGCTGCTCGAAGCGCCCGCGCGCCGGCCGAGCCTGCCCGCCGGCCCGAAGCGCGCACGCACCACGCTCTTCGACGGCCTCAAGGTGGCGGACTTCTCGTGGGTTGGCGCCGGGCCGCTCGTCTCGAAGGATCTCGCGAACCTGGGCGCGACCGTCGTGCACGTCGAGTCGGACAAGAAGGTCGATCCGCTGCGCTACGTGCCGCCCTGGAAGGACCGCATCCCGAATCCCGCCACCGGTCACACGCCGGCGAACTTCAACCAGAGCAAGCTCGGCCTCGCGCTCGACCTCGCGCATCCGGAGGCGCGCGCGATCGCGCATCGGCTCGTCGACTGGGCCGACGTGGTGATCGAGTCCTTCACGCCCGGCACCGCCGAGAAGCTCGGCATCGACTGGACGACGCTGTCGGCGAGAAAGCCCGGCCTGGTGATGCTCTCCTCGTGCATGCGCGGTCAGACCGGCCCCGAACGCCGCTACACCGCCTTCGGGCTGCAAGGCGCGGCGCTCGCGGGCTTCGTCGGGGTGACGGGCTGGCCCGACCGCATGCCGTCAGGGCCCTGGGGCGCCTACACCGACTTCATCGCGCCGCGCTATTCGCTCGCCGCGCTCGGCGCCGCGCTCTACCACCGCGACGCGACGGGCGAGGGCCAGTACATCGACCTCGCGCAGGTCGAGGCCTCGATCCAGTTCCTCGCGCCCATGCTGCTCGACTACACGGTGAACGGGCGCAGCGCCCGCCTCGCCGGTCACGCCTCGGAGCGCGCGCAGCCGAACGGCGTGTTCCCGGCCGCGGGTCACGAGCGCTACGTCGCCGTCTCCGTCGAGAGCGAGGCGCAGTGGCAGGCGCTGCGCGGCCTGGTGCCCGGCCTCGCGTCTCGGGATAACGCAGCGCCGCTCGCCGCGTGGCTCCGCAAGCAGGAGCCCTTCCCGTGCGCGGAGGACCTGCGCCGCGCGGGCGTGCCTGCGTACGTGGTGCTGCGCGCGCCGGATCTGCACGAGGATCCGCAGCTCGCGCACCGCGGGTTCTTCGTGCCGCTCGACCACCCGCGCGTCGGACTGGCGCTGTACGACGGACCCGTCACGCTGTTCTCGGGCACCCCGGCGGTCCTCAGGAACTCGGGCCCCGCGGTCGGGCAGGACAGCTTCGACGTGATGACGCGCATCCTCGGCTACGCCGAAGACGCGGTCGCCGAGCTCGCAGCGGCGGGCGTGCTGTCCTAGCCGATCGTCACCGGCAACGAACGGAGCCCGCGCAGGAAGGGGTTGGGGCGGTACTCCGGCGCCTCGGTCGCGAGTGCCAGCTTCGGCAGCGCCAGCAGCCCGCGGAAGGCGAGGCGCGCCTCGAGCCGCGCGAGGCCGGCGCCGAGACAGAAGTGCGTGCCGAGGCCGAACGAGAGGTGGCGCACGTTCTCGCGCGCGAGGTCGAGGCGATCGGGCTCCGGGAACTCGGCCGGGTCGCGGTTGGCGGCGCCGAGGAGCACGACCGCGACCGCATCCTTCGGGATCGTCGTGCCTCCGAGCGCGACGTCTTCGGTCGCGATGCGCACCGTCGCCTGCACTGGGCTGTCGTAACGCAGCAGCTCCTCGATGGCGTTCTCGAGCAGGCCCGGCTCGCGGCGCAGGCGCTCGAGCTGATCGGGGTTGCGGAGCAGCGCCAGCAGGCCGTTGCCGATCAGGTTGGTCGTGGTCTCGTGGCCCGCGATCAGGAGCAGCAGGCTGGTGGAGATCAGCTCGCCTTCGGAGAGCGCGTCGCGCTCCGCCTGCGCCTCGAGCATGCCACTGATCAGATCCTCTCCGGGCGCCTCCCGGCGCTCGTCGACGATCCCGCGCATGTACTCGCGCAGGCGCCCGAAGAGTGCAGCGGTGCGCTCCTGGGCGCCGGGCTCGAACGCACGCGCGGGGCCCTCGGCGAGCAGCTCCGACGACCACGCCTTGAACTGCCGATGATCCTTCGCGGGTACGCCCAGAAGCTCAGCGATCACGATCGCCGGCAGCGGCTCGGCGAAGTCGCGCATCAGGTCCAGCTCGCCGCGCTCGCGCACGGGCGCGAGGAGCTCGTCCACCAGCGCCTCGATGCGCGGCCGCAACCGTTCCTCAACGCGGCGAGGCGTGAAGACGCGATTCACCAGGTGGCGAAGCCGGGTGTGGTCGGGCGGGTCCATCATCAGCATGGTTCGGAAGCCGTCCGGCCCGAGCAGCAGCTGGCGTGGGAAGCGATCGGAGAAGGCCTGGAACACGTGGGCGCGCGTGCGATCCACCGAGAAACGCGGATCGCGCAGCACCGACTCGACGTCCTGGTAGCGCGTGAGCGCCGCAACGCCCGGCCCCTCGTAGCCGGGGATCGGCGGCCGCAGCACCGGGCTGGTGGCGCGCAGCATCGCGTACACGGGATACGGATTCGCGAGAAACGCCGGGTTCGCAAACGGGTTTCCGGCCCCGAAGCCCGGCGCGCTCATAGACAGGCGTACGCCGCAGTGAGCAGCCGGCGCGGGCGCGGGTCCACCAGCCAGAGGCCCGTGTGCATCAGGTTCATCACGTAGCCGAAAGAGAGGCGGCTCTCGGGGTCGGCCATCGAGTAGGAGCCGCCGGCGCCGCCGTGGCCGAAGACGCGCGGGTTCGGGCCGAGCGGCTCTTCGTCGGTGGGCAGGAAGAAGCCGAGCGCGAGCCGCGTCGTGAGCGGCAGCACCTCGTCCTGGCCGTTCACCTGCTCCGTGCGCGCGCGCTCGACCGCCTCGCGCGAGAGCAGGCGCACACCGTCGATGGCGCCGCCGTTCGCGAGCGCGCCGTAGATGCGGGCGAGCGAGTGCGCGTTGCTGTGGCCGTTCGCGGCGGCCAGCTCCGCTGCGCGCCAGGCGCGCGAGTTCGGCGACACCGCGAGCAGCGCCGGGTTGCCGAAGGTGCGCGCGAGCAGGCCCTCCGGGTTCGCCTGGATCTGCTGCATCAGGTCCATGCCGGCGCTGCCGTCCGCGGGAGCGTGGATGGGGCCTTGCTGCAAAGGCGCCACGCGCGCGTCCAGCTCCGGCCCGAAGCCGATCTCGAACTCGACGCCGAGCGGCCGCGCGATCTCTTCGCGCACCACGTCGCCGATCTTCTTGCCTCGGACGCGCCGCACCACCTCACCGACCAGCCAGCCGAAGGTGAGCGCGTGATAGCCGTGCGCCGTGCCGGGCTCCCACCACGGCTTCTGCTCGGCGAGCAGACGCGTCATCTCGCTCCAGTCGTAGATCGTCTCTGCCGGGATCGGCTTCGCGATTGCGCACAGCCCAGCCTGGTGCGAGAGCAGCTGGCGCACCGGCAGCTGCTCCTTGCCGGCCTGCGCGAACTCGGGCCAGTAGCGCGCGACCGGCGCGTCCAGGTCGAGCGCGCCCTCGTCCACCAGCCGATGCGCCGCGAGCGCGGTGATGCCCTTCGTGGTCGAGTAGACGTTCGCGAGCGTGTCGCGCTGCCAGGGCTGCGTGCGCTCTGCATCCGTGAAGCCAGCCCAGAGATCGACGA